>RRYU01022908.1_pt1 | contig 11608 bp, 11 predicted proteins | sample 2162651 | NCBI WGS metagenome assembly RRYU01 (sample SAMN10267283, study PRJNA491782) | microbial mat metagenome | isolation source: biomat in the production well | place: Japan: Minami-Kanto gas field, natural gas well KTG3 | collected 2017-06 | reverse complement strand
CGGGCTGAAGCCCGACCCACCTTGTGGGTTGGACTTGAGTCCGACCCCGTCGGTATCTTCGTTTAGGCTTCGCGCCGATAGGTGTAGTTGGACGCGTACCGATTCCCATATCGGTATCCATACCGGTAACCGTAGCGATAATAGCCGTGGTGGGGCTGGACGTCGTTGAGGACGAAGCCCCGGATATTTGCGCCGCTCTGGGTCAATCGTTTGACCGTCAGCTCGAGCTCGGAGATGTGGTGCTGTCCAGCGCGAGCGACCAGGAGTGTCGCACCCGCAACCATGCCGATCACGCCTGCGTCCGACACGGCTAGAGCCGGGGGTGCATCGACGATCACATAATCGTAGGTTTTGGATGCATCTGCGAGTAACTCGGAAAAGGTCTTGGCCATCAGGAGCTCCGAGGGGTTGGGTGGCCGTTCACCGGTCGAGATGAACTGCAACCCGTCGACCTGTGTGCTCCTGATGGTGTCGGTGAGATCGGTTTGGCCGGTGATATACTCCGATAGACCTGGATCCTTGGAAATACCGAGAAGTCGATTCAGATGTCCTCGCCGCATGTCGGCGTCGATCAGAAGGACCTTTTTCTTGCTCTGTGCAAGCACCGCCGCAAGATTCAACGAGACGAAGCTCTTGCCTACGGACTCTTTCGACCCGGTAATGAGCAGGACGTTGTTCTTCGACTCCAACAACAGGAAGTGAAGGCTCGTGCGTAGACTGCGAAAGCTCTCGACGACTTGATCGTCCGGATATTCAAGCGCGACGACGAAAGGCGTCATTGCGTTATTTGTATCCGGCCGGACCCCGCGGGAAAGATATCGGCTGATTCGGGACTGATTGCCCTTGAGCCGATCGAGCGCTTTTGCGAAGGCTTTCTGTTGGCGGCAATGCGGAATGGTGCCGTAGACCGGTAGCCCGAGAGACCGCTCGATCTCCTCGGCTGTTTCCACGACGTTGCGCAGCTTGAAGAGCAGAAACGCCAGGCCAAGCCCTAGCATTAGCCCGCCTGCCGTATAGCCTGCCAAGAGTTTCCTCTTCTGCGGCTCGAAAGCCGACTTGGGCGGGAGTGCCTCGTCGACGATCTTGACGTTGCCGACTGTACCGGCCTTGGCGATGCGAAGCTGTTGGATGGTGTTGATAAGATCCCGATAGATCCGGGTGTTTAAATCCACGTCTCGCGAAAGACTCAGGGCAATCTGCTGCGTTGTGGGCAGGGTTCCCATCTTTTGCTCGAGCTCAGCGCGCTTCGCGGTCAGCTGCGCGACCGTTCGGTCCATCCCCTGGACCCGCGGATGGGCCTCTGTGTAGATCTGGCGGAGCTCTTCGCGCTGTTGAGAGAGACCGAACAACTTGGCGTCGATGTCGACGATGCCGTTCAAAACGTTCTTGGTCTCCTGTTGGATATCGATGGAGCCCTGTTCCAATCGGAACCTGTTGTATGCCTCTTCAGCGGCATCGAGACGCTCTTTGAGGGTAGGGAGTTGTCGCTCCAAATAGTCGAGTGTCTTTGCTGCTTGCTCGGATTTCGTCTCGAGATTTTGTCGCTGATAGGCTCTGATGATGGCGTTGAGGGTTTCGGCAGCGAGTACGGGATCGCCTGCGCTGAATCGGGCATTGAGGATTCCAGAGCCGGGTGGATCTTGCTTGACCGAGAAGCCCGCCTGCAGGCCATCGACGACATTTCTTTGGACTCGCCGCGCGACCGTAAACCCGGTGCCCGGACGTGCCTTCAGATAGGACACGAAGATCGATATGGGCTCGGCGTCGAGACTGCCTTCGGCACGTTCGCCGACCTTCCCGTTCAGGATTTCGTCATCGCCGCGGTAGATGCGGAAACCTCCCTCGGCCTCTGTTACGAGTCGAAACGATGTGCCATGCCAGCGGTCCGGTACATCGAACGAATCCACCGCGATCTGCTCTCCTCCCCAAGCGTAGGCGTCTTGGCCGAACCAGGGTTTCGCGACCCCTGCGTCGCTGCGGTAACGCCTGGCGATGGCTTCTCCGATGACCGGGTAGTAGGTCGGTATGGCGAGGATTTCGAGGTTCAACTCATCGACGACCGTGCTCAGAAGTGAGCGGGACTTCATGGTCGCCGATTCGGCCGAGAGATCGGAATAATTGGAGAAGATCGGTTGGAATTGCGACATCGATTCCAGCACCGAACCTGTGTAGCCGGAAGAGCGTTGCTCGATTTGAATCAAGGCGACCGCCTCGTAGCGGGGCTTGGCAACAAAGTAATTGGAGTAGCCGACACCGAAGCCCAATACGATGGCTGCGAGAATCAACCATTTGTATTTCAGGAATGCCTCGAGAAATTCACCGAGACCGGCTCCGTCCTCCTCGCGATCCGATGAGAAATGACCGGAGGTGCCCGGCTCTTCGCGGCCGTGTTCCGTGGAGGCAATTGTCGTCTTGACAGGCTGCTGCATGAGGTCTGGTCAGCTCGGATGGGTGGTCGAGGTTGCGCGCACATGATCCCGGCTGTTCGAGTCGGCGAGCGAGAGCGATACCCATCCTGCGTTCCTGCGTCTCCGGTCTGCTGCGCTGCACTTGCGCGATCTGTGGGTCAGGATCATCGACGCTGCCGGTGTGATGGGTGCCGGGCGATCAATACACGGTCCCTCCATCCTGGAGAGCCGTATCGATCTCGAAGAAGTTGCGACTCGGCAGGAGGTTGCTGATGAACTTGTTCCAGCGGACCAAGTCGGCCGTATCGACATAGACGATGTCCCGGGGTTGAAGCGGAAAACGGTCTGCGAGTAAAAAGGCATCCGGCTCCTTGGCTGAAAGATGAAAGATCTGGGGTATCGGGCCGTCGCGCACGACAAAGAATTGGTAGGGATTTGCGGTCGCCATATTGATGTTGCCCGCTTCGCTCAACGCATCGGCCAGTGTCATCCGACCTCTGCGGATGGGCAAGGATCCGGTCGAACGCGTCTCGCCCATGATGAAAACCTTGCTCGAACTATTGTCGGGTACACTGATGATGTCGCCGTGTGCGAGTAGGATGTTCTGGCTGAGATCGCCCTCCTCGTACAAGGCTAGAAGGTCCAGTCGCGAGATGCCGCCGTTGCGCGTCAGGCTGATGTTGCTGCGATCCGCGTCTGCCGTGAATCCACCCGCTTGGTTGATGGCGTCGATCATCGTCATCGGGATGTCCGTGATGCTGTAGACGCCCGGGCTACCGACCTCCCCGACGACATATACACGTTTGCTTCGGAATGCGTCCATCCGGACCTCGAGCTGGGCGTTCTCGATCTGACGCGAGACTGCCTCCGTGAGCATGGCACGCACCTCTGGGAGTGTGCGGCCGGCGACCTTGACCACCCCGGCGTACGGGAAAAAGATCGTCCCGTCTTTGGCCACCACGGTGCCCGCCGTATCGGCCGGGTTGAACTCGCCCCCGCCCAGATCCGGGTGTCCCCAAACGATGACCGTGATGACGTCGCCCGGGCCGATGCGGTAATCGGCATAGCCCAGGTCGGTGGGGTGCAGGGGTGGTCCCTTTTGCGTTTCTCGGGCGGCCTGCTCGATCGCAATGATCATCTCGGCCGTGATTTCCTGGACCTTGACGCGTTCGGCAACCATGCCCTCGGGCGTCATGACGGGAAGCTCGACGGATGACTCTTTCGACGTGCGCAGGTTGTAGGCGTCGTATCCCGGGACGATGGCGCATCCACTCAGGAGCATCGCCATTGCGACAAGGAGCGCGGGGATCGTCGGACGATGAGGTAACTGTCGCATGTTCAGAATCTTTCCATCCAGGAATCGACTGCCGAGTCGATGAGACCTTCTGTCTGCTCGAAGACGTCGAGCGTCCGTTGATAAGGATCACTGACCTCGCAGCCCGTCCAATGACCTAAGAGCATGACCTTTCCGGATACGGTTGGGTCGAGATTGCGGAGATGAGCACGGTGTGATTCCTCCATGATTAGAACGAGTTGCGCCCAACGCAGCATCTCGCGGTTGACCTGGACCGCTCGGTGCTCCGAGAGATCGAGACCCCGGCGGCGCATGAGCAGGAGCACATGCTCGTCGGCGGGGTGCCCGACAACCGCGCCTAGGCCGGCGGATCGGACCTCGACGGCACTCTCGCGGACCGAGAAGGCTTGCTTGAGCAGGCACTCCGCCATTGGACTGCGGCAGATGTTGCCTACACAAAGAACGAGGATTCGATCGAACAAGGGCGCTTGACGGACGGCGGAGGGAAAGCAGGCTGATAGTAGCATTTCGCGCCTTGGGCACTCAACCGATCGAGCCGAATACGGCTGTCCGAGGCCGCCGTACAGGCTCCTTCATAAGCCGCCAACGACGCCGGCCCGAGCGCAACGCGCTCGACCTTGGCGCCCCGCTCGGTCCGGATCCGGAAGGACCGATCGAGGCGACGTCCGGAAAGGGCACGAGAGCAGCCCGTTGAAGGCCGATTTGATCCTCGGCCACGGCGCCGGACGCGATCAAGTCGAAAAAAGGCCGGCATCGGAGCCGGCCTCGGAATCACGCGTTAGCGTCGTTTTTGATTACCGGCCACGACGGGCCCAGCCCGCGGCGATCAACATGCCGAAGAACAGCATCGCCAGCCCGAAGGGCGACAACGCCGGGATTGGCTCAGGCGTCGGCGGCGGTGGCTCCGGCGGCCTAGGGACGGTTGGGCCAATGAGCTCATAGATCCCACTATGGGACTGCTGATCCGCGCCCCCTGTCTGGGGATCCGTGACCTCTGACTGTCCGGAGCGCGCGGCACTGAAGTTGTAGAGAATGTCCGAGACATCGCCGACCTGGATCTTGACGATTTCGCTGACCTGAATGGGCGGGCGTCCATTCGGAGGTGTGCCGATAGGGGCCAAGCAATAACCTAGGGGGAGTACACCGGGAAAAATGCTGTTGAGCGTGGGGCAAAGGTCAAAGGTTCCCGCAAGACCCACGACCGGTTCCGCCAGGTCATTGCCCGGATTGAGATCATTGACATAGGCGATGTTCGGGTCGCTGAATTGTGGCAGGAAATTGCCGCACACCATCCGCGTGATGGCGTTTGCTCGCTGAGTCGGCGTTAAGGGAATGCTATAGGCGGTCACCAGATCGGTGAGCCAGCGATCGAGCAGCCCGCCGGAAACTGCTGTAGCCGTCGCAGGTGTAGCCAAGCAATCGTAGGACGCAACCCCCCAATCATCCCAGGTGAGGCTGCTCAGGGTGACCGGAACCCCGTCCAGGGAGCCGCTGAGCGTGGTGACGCCGGTGTAGGCCACGTATTGAGCGAGCGATAAGGTTTCACTGCTCGCGAAAAGCTCGACGTTGCCGCCTGCGTTTCCGTCGGGAGGGGGAGCGTCACCTTGCAACAGCTCGGCAAGCGTCGCAACAGGCGGGTAGGTGCCGTCGTTCGGGAAGGTGCAAAAGGGTGTGAGGACCGTGAGAGCGTCGCATGGCGGTAATGTGTCGTCGCGCGAGTTGTACTCGCGATAGTCCCCGATACCGGCGCCGATGCCGCCGAGCACCGGGCCATCGAGTGCCGATGCCGGCATGGGCATGATCAGCGCCCCGCACAATGCGAGCCCCACAATCGGCCGGCCGGCAGAAGCCGATCGTATCAGTTGTTCGCGCATCCGTTGTTCCCTCTTTAGAGTTGTCGTGAGCATCCGATTTGGTGTCGACGTGCCGGGCGTTGTCTTCGAGCCTTCCTTCCGGTGCCGAACATGCGTGATCCCGAACCCCCGAATTGCGGTGAGCACTCGGCCCGGTAGCCGAGATTTCTCTGGCATCGGGATTGTTTCACTTCGCGGTCACCATGATTATGCGTAAAGCGGAACCGTACGTTCTAAAGACGCCCCCGACGGAACGGACAATTGCGGTTGTCGCAGCAGCGAGATCAAGGCGGGACGAATCCCTTGAATCGCGGCCCGGCTCACGAGGGATTTTCCGCCGCGGGGCGTCGGAATACAAGGGATTCGGCATAAGGAATTGCGACGCCGCGCTCGACATGGCTTGAAGCAGGAGTTTCCGCTATCCTTCGATTACGGCAGACCTTGTCCCATGGCCGACGCCGCGCTTGACGTGATTCCTTCGCCGCGCGTGCCGTCGCATGACCTTATCGTGAAGGCCCCCACTTGCCGCCTGCCATGAGCCGATCGCGGGGATGGCCTTGCTCATCACTCCGACCAGATGGGCGGGCGACTGCGTAGTCAGGGCTTCCAGCCCTGATTCTGTCAGGCCAGGATGGCCTGACGACGCACCCTTCGTCAGCCGCTGGACGGGACTCTGATCAAGGCCGCGGGGATACTCCGGGACGACGTGCCGCGCCGTCCTGCGAATGCACTGCCCGAGCGCTCGAGCGAGCTCCCGAATTTGGCGCGTCTCCATGGGGGATCAAGTCAGATCAGCGATGGGTTGGGCTTCAGCCCGACATGCCCGCCGAGCACGCTTGCAACTCCGCGTCGGCCTCCAGTCCGACCCACACCCCTGTGGGTCGGGCTTCAGCCCGACATCACGGCCGTTGGGCAAGCCTGTTGCGAGTCGCCGGGCTTGTGCTGCGAGGCCCGCCGAGACCAGGAACCTGGACGAGCGAGGGCGAAGTCCACCGACCCCTGCTCCCGCGCTGCTTGGCTGCGCTCTGAGCTTCTCTGACCCACTGCTTCGAACAGCAACGCGGCCGGTTGCATGAGGGGGCACGGCCCGACATCTTCATCTACTCTCCGGGAAGCGGTTGAGCACGATTCACTTTATCCGCCTTACCTATCGCCGAGCTTCAGTTTCGGATCAATGACGGTGTCCATGGCCGTTCGAATAGCGAAGCTGACGTCGGCTTGTCGCGCGCGCCGACGGGAATGGGGAAAGATCACCGCCGAGCCGCGGCACACGCAGGCTTGTAGTGGTAATCTCTTCCGCCCAACCTACCTTCATACGGACGACTCAATGGACGCGCTTCGGGGAACGATGTCATGGTTCGCGACGCTCCGGCTCATGGCCGCAGACAACAGGGTTCAGGTCGTCGTCAAGGGTCATTGCATGGCGCCTTTGGTCGCCGACGGCGCGCGGGTCGAGGTCACTGGGCCGGCTGCGATCTACTGGCCCGGGGACGTCGTCGTTCTCTTGATTGCCGGACGGGGGTTGACCATCCACCGCGTCATCGGCAGCTACAGACGGGCCGGGCGCTGGCGCTATCTGACGCAGGCGGATTCGGCCGAGCGCCCGGATCCCCCCGTCTTCCCAGAGCTGATCCTCGGGCGTGTGCTGGGCGGAGAATGCGCGCTGGCGGTTGTGAAGGTTCCGCTGAGGCACCGCCTCCATGCGGTCGTGCGATTCCTCCGGGTCGTGCTCCGAGTGCTTGCACGCAGGACGATCGGGTGGAGTTGGTCATTACGCCGCGCCGCGTCGGATCGGCCCGAATGTGGCTGATCCCGCTGCTGCTCGCCCGGGTCGACGCCATCGCAGCCCTGCTGAAGCGGCTTTGAGGGGCGTCAAAGCGATCGCGTCCGAACGCCTGTCGGCGACCACCCCGGGTGCAACCACCCCGTCGGCCGGGGCGGAGTCCGCCTCGTCGGACTCAAGTCCAGCCCGCAGAGTGTGGAGGATCCGTCGGAGTGAGTTTTGAATAAAGGCTCGATTGATTCATTGCTGTGCGCCGCACTCCGCGGCGAGATGCCGGCGTGGCCGGACACGCACGATGTAGGTCTGGTGGATGCGGTTGTCGAGCGCAGCAGCTACCACGGTGTGCAGGGTCTGCTGTACGTGCGTTTGCAGGCGGTGGCGGGCTGGCCCACGACCTTGATACAGACCCTGCGCCAACAGGTCATCCGCGGGACGGCGCTCGAGTTGCTGCGCCGTCAGGTCGTTGCGGACGTTCTGGCGACGCTGGCGGGGGCCGGCGTCGAGCCCCTGTTGTTCAAGGGGACCGCCCTGGCCTATTCGCTATATGACGATCCGGCATGGCGGCCGCGCTGCGATACCGATTTGATCGTGCCCGCGGATCAACGGGAACGGGCGATGGAGGTGCTCGCCACGTTGGGGTATGTGAGGGTGTTGGAGCTGGGCGAGCTGGCGAGCTACCAGGCCTGCATGACTCGGGACGGGGCGGGCGCGCACACGCTCGACCTGCACTGGAAGATCAACAACTCGGAATTATTCTCGCGGTTGTTCGGTTACCAGGAGTTGCGGGCGGCGGCGGAGCCACTGCCCGCGCTGGCTCCGCAGGCGCTCGGGGCGAACCCGGTGCATGCCCTGCTGATCGCGTGCATGCATCGCGCTGCGCATGTCCAGGCACCGTATGTCGTGGATGGTGTGGTCCACTACGGCGGTGACCGCCTGATTTGGTTGTACGACATTCATCTTCTGGCGACGTCCTTTTTGCAACCGCAATGGGGGGAGCTCCTTGATCTTGCCCGGCGCAAAGGCTTTCGGTCCGTGTGCCTGGAGGGGATCGAGCAGACCCGGTTGCATCTGGGGACACTGGTCCCGCCTGAGGTCCTGGAGGAACTGGGCCGCGAGGGCCCGGTCGAGCCGACGGCCGCCTATCTGAAGGCCGGCCACCTGCGCCGGCGTTGGCTGGATCTTTGGGCCTACAAAGGGGTGCGGGAGAAGCTGCGCTTCGCCCGCGAGCTGGCGTTTCCGCCCGCGGCCTACATGCGCGAGCGTTTTCCCCGTGCGCGACTCGATTGGCTGCCCTGGCTGTATGTCCGCAGGGCCATCGGCGGGATGCGGCGACGACGCGGGGACCCGTAGGGCTGAGAACGAAGGCCTTCGGTGGCCTGTTTCTTGTTGGACGCTTTCCGGACTAGGTCGAGACGTGTCGGACTCAAGTCCGACCCACAGGTGGCTTGCAGGCTGGTGGAGGCGTTCGTCAGGAGCAGCGGCGGATGTCGGCGAGTGGGAGGGCGACGGTGACTTGGCGGTGGAGGAGCTCGATGAGCAAATGGACGCGTTGTTCGCCTTGGTGGGCTTTGAAGATGGCGTCGATGCCGCGGAAGGGGCCGTCGATAATCCGGACCTTTTCGCCGAGATGCAGGGCGGGCTCGGCGGGCTGCGTGCTGAGTCGGCGCTGAATCTCGTCGATCAGGAGATCCTCCACCGGCAGCGGTTCTCGGCCGAAGCCGACCAGACGTGCGACGCCGCGGGTCGAGCGCAAGGGGTACCAGTTGTCGACCCAACGTTGTAGGCGGATGAAGAGATAGTTCGGAAACAAGGACTCCTCGGTCTCGAACCGACGCCCGCGGCGAATACGCTCCAGTTTGACCCGGGGGTGGAAGACCTGATATCCCTGCCGCACCAGGTTGGATTCGGCACGCTCGGCCTCTCGCGGCTTTGCCTGGACGAGATACCAGTGGGGTTTGGCCGAGACGCCAGCGACTGCCTCGCACTCGCCTGTCATGGCTCAGGCCTGCTCTTCCGCCAGCGGCGGGCGGCGGAGACGCAGCGCCTTGCGATGCAGTCGTTGCGCATTACCCAAAAAGATCGCGTAGACGACGAAAAGCACAAACCCCGCATAGAACATGACCGAAGGGTCGACCTGATGGATGTGCCCCACAACACCGACGCCGGCGAGCGCGACCGCCATCGACAACATCAGAGCCAAGGTCTTGCGTGCGCTGCCCAGGATGCGCATGAGGAGATGGTGCATGTGCGAACGATCGGCTGTGAAGGGGGATTTCCCCTGCAACATGCGCCGGACCATGACGCCGAGCGTATCCACGAGTGGAATCGCGACGAACCAAAGTGCTGTGACCGGCTCGATGGATCTCTGCGACCCGGCGGCATCGATCATTGCCCAGACCACGATATAGCCCAGGAGCATGCTCCCGGCGTCTCCCAGGAAGATCTTGCCCCCCGCGTAGCCGAGGAGCCCGAGATTGCAGATCAGATAAGGGGTCAGCGCGGCAATTGCCATCAGCGTGATGATCTGCGACGAGCCCATCTCCGGTGCCAGTAGGAGCAGGGCGCCGAGCGCGATCAGCGCCAGACCGCCGGCCAGGCCGTCGATGCCGTCGATCATGTTGAAGGCGTTGATGATGCCGACCGTGGCGAAGACGGTCACAGGCACGGCCAAGGGTCCCAGACCGATCGGGCCGAAGCCCAGGATGTCGCCGACCGAGGTGAGGGTGACCCCGGCGCCTAGGCTGAGCAGGAGTGCGGCGCCCGCCTGCGCGGCCAGGCGGGTCTTCGGGCCGAGGCCGAATCGGTCGTCGACCACGCCGACAATCACCAGTAGGCCGCCGCCGATCAGGCCGAATAGAGTCGTCCGATCAATGGGCAGGAGGAAGAGGCTGCTCGCCAAGAGCGCCGTGAAGATCGCGACCCCCCCGATCAGCGGCACCGAGCCTGCGTGGGCCTTGCGCCGCTCGGCGGGGCGATCCAGGAGCCCCAAAAGCGGCGCCAATGGAATGAGTGCTGCCAGCATGGCGGCGCTGACCAGAAAGGTGAGCAGGATCGGGGCGAATGCAGTCATTGGCATGGCACCGAAATTGACCTCGTGAAGCCTACCTGCGGATCTTTTCTGAACACGTAGCGATCTCCTTTCGTTCCTGTGGTGCGTTGCCGTCCACTTGGCTTGGCCACCCGGCCGAGCCGTCCTGCGAAACAGATCCAATATCGCCGCGACCCTATGTCGAGAGGCGTCGAAGCCAGCTCGAGCCCCGACCAGGCGATCTACGAAAGATGCGGCCCGCGAAGTTGTGCTGGCGTTAGGGCACACAACCTCCGCCGACGTTTGGTTGTGCCTCGCGCGGCTCGCCAGAACCCGCGGGCTATCACGTCCTCAACCGTTGAGCCCCCTTTCATCGGGGGTGGGCCCGTTTGTCCCTTAAGTTCGTACGCACGGGGTCGCACTCCCTCGCTCCTCGCGGGGAGGTCTGGGAATGGGTGCAAAAAAAGCTGTCAGGTGCCGGCGACGGGCTTGCTGCGACTGAGATCCGTCGTGGTTGCGTGGCGTTGGAGTCATCCACGGTGCTTTCTCCGGATTATTACTGAAGGGTGGACGCAAAGTCCATAGCATCCGTGCGGTGGCGATGGGTCATGCCGATAGTCGGTCTGGCACGACAGCGGAACCGTCGGGCGCTCGAGGTGAAGCCGCGATCTTCGCGCCGAGGATGTCTGCCGTGCATTCGAGCCGGCCGTTCAGCGAGCCGAGGGCGCCGCCGACGCCTTGCCAAACGGCGTCGGCCTGCGCGGCACGCCCCGCCGCCGCACTTGGCGAATACCTCAACACCAGGTTATCCTTCTGCCGGAGCACAATTCGGATACCTGATCACGGAAGACTCGAGCCACTCCCGACCACCGGGCTCGCTCTCCCACGGATGCCAAGACATGACCCCGACGCTTACCGACACCGCAACCCCCTGCCCGGAGGTCCTCTTCCAAGAGGTCGCGGGCGAGGCCGTCCTGCTCGACCTGGCCAGCGAAACCTATTTCGGTCTCGACGACGTCGGCACCCGCATCTGGCAGCTTCTGAACGAGCACGGCAGCCTGCGCGCCGTCTACGACACCCTGCTGAACGAATACGACGTCGAGCCCGCGCGGCTCGAGGACGACCTGCTCACCCACGTCGCCCAACTCGCCGATGCTGGCCTGATCATCCTCGGTGCAGCGGACCATGCGACACCTTGAACAATGGCGCAGCCTGGCCCCC
>RRYU01018302.1_pt1 | contig 11620 bp, 11 predicted proteins | sample 2162651 | NCBI WGS metagenome assembly RRYU01 (sample SAMN10267283, study PRJNA491782) | microbial mat metagenome | isolation source: biomat in the production well | place: Japan: Minami-Kanto gas field, natural gas well KTG3 | collected 2017-06 | reverse complement strand
AAAAAAATGCGATAAAAAATGCCACAATTCCATTTTCCCAACCAAGTAACAGACCAATTACCGCAGCATATTTAACATCCCCCATACCCATACTTTCTACTTTATAAAGTAATTTACCGATATAAGCAATTAACAGGAATATAAAGGCTAACAGTACTGCGCCACCAATGTGGTTCAAATACAGATTTGATTGTTTAATAATTAGAAAAGCAATTACAGGCAAAAGACTGATTAATAGCAGATTGTTCGGTATAAGTTGTACATCAATATCAATAAATGTGATAATTATTACTATGCTAAAAAATGCCATTAGTAAAATTGCCTCGATTGACAAATCGTAATAATTATATATTATCACAAATACAATAGCAGTAAGCATCTCAACTAATGGATATCGTAAGGAAATCTTAATTTTGCAATTAGAACACTTACCCCCTAATAATAAATAGCTAATTACCGGAATATTTTCCCAAAATCGCAGTTGGTGTTTACAACTCGGACAATGAGAACGTGGTTTTGAAATCGACTCTTGTTTTTGCAATCTATAAATACAAACGTTTAAAAAACTGCCGATCGCAAGTCCAATAATGATTAAAAAGGCATAGATCATAATTGGTCTTTTAAGTTAATTGATTTCATGATACCCATCAACTCATTAAGGTCTACCGGAGTTGACAATACACCATCTGCACCACTACCATTAGCTAATTGCTGTTCTCTACTGCCGGCTCCCGCAGCAAGAAGAACGACAATGATATCTTCATATTTTATATCATTTTTAATTAAACTGCAGATCTGATAGCCATTTAATCCTGAAAGCACCGAATCTATTAAAACCAAATCCGGTTTTTCTCTTCTTGTTAAATTGAAACCATTAGTACCATCATAAGAAATTTGCACCTCATAACCTTGGTCAACAAGATACTGATATATAGGAATTATATTTGGTTTTTTACCATCAGAGATTATTATTATTTTACTGTTCATACCGTAACTTATATTTCTTCCATATCTAATTGTATTGCATGATCTTTTCTGTCCCAGCCTTCAGATTTGATTTTCATGGTAATATCAGTTTTATGATCGGAATAGCTTATTGCTGTCTCAGGTGCTATGACACCATCCTGATATAATTGCATTAAACATTGGTCGAATGTTTGCATTCCTTCTGTTTTAGAGAATTCAAGTGCTCTTGGTAATAAATGGATCTCACCCTTTTTAATTAAATCAACTACGCGAGCAGAGGGAAGCAAAATTTCAACAGCTGGAATTAATTTATTTTCTTTAGTAGGCACTAATCTTTGTGCAATAATTGCACAAATGTTTTCACTCAACTGATTTCGTGCAGTTTTTTGCAATTCAGGTCCGTAAATATTAAATATCCTTTCAACCGCTAATTGCGTATTGGTAGCGTGCATTGTGCTTAAGACTAAATGTCCCGTTTCAGCAAAATTAACCGCAGTTGCGATGGTATCCATATCACGTATTTCACCCATCAATAACGCAGATGGGTTCTCCCTAAGCGCACTTTTCAATGCCCTTTTAAATGATAGTGAATCCTGACCGATCTCTCTTTGGTTTACAATAGATTTTTTGTGTGAATGTAGAAACTCAATTGGATCTTCTAATGTAAGTATATGACCTTTTTTATTCTGATTGCGATGGTCTATCATCGCTGCGAGCGTTGAAGACTTTCCTGATCCTGCTGAACCAACAATTAATATCAACCCGCGGTCTTCAAGTGCAAGTTCACTTAAACTTGGCGGGAGACCTAATTCTTCAGGGGTTTTTATTGTTGTAGGGATATGATGAATAACGATCGCATCTGACCCGCGTTGCACAAAATAATTTACTCGAAAACGCCCCACCCCAGGAAAACTGTATGCAAAATCTAATTCCTTCTCTCTAATAAAGATTTGTTCCTGCTCTGTGGTCAATAGACCTTTTCGGAAATCCTGCAACATTTCTGTGGTTATTTTTTCCTCTTGCAGTTTAACATAATCACCATTTATCATTAACACCGGATAGGAACTAAGACTAATGAATAAATCGTTAGCTTTTGATTCAAGCATTAACTTTAATAATGTCTCGATATTATACACGACTATTTAGCCCCACTAAGACTTTCAATTAATCGATCACTTTCCTTTTCCACTCGCAGCATTTCTTCTTTTGATATCAATGATTGACTAAATAGCCTTTCAATTGATTGCTGCATAGATGTCATGCCGATTTTACCGTGTGTTTGAATGACCGATGCTAATTGGTAGGTTTTACCCTCTCTTATCAAATTAGCAACAGCAGGGATTCCAATTAAGATTTCAAACGCAGATACACGTCCCCCTGTTTTCCTTTTTAAAAGTCTTTGCGTCATGACCGCTAAAAGCGATTCACTGGCCATTAAGCGAATTTGATTTTGCTGTATTGGAGGAAATTGATCAATTATTCGATCAATTGTATGTGGAGCATCCATTGTATGTAAAGTACCGAATACAAGGTGCCCGGTTTCTGCTGCGCTGATAGCCAACGATGTCGTTTCCATATCCCTCATCTCGCCGACTACTATAACATCGGGATCCTCACGTAAGGCACTTCTAAGAGCTCCGGCGAATGAATGCGTGTTCACTCCAACTTCGCGATGGGTAACCAATGAATTTTTACTCTCATGAATATATTCAATAGGGTCTTCAATTGTGATGATGTGTTTTTTCTGAGTGCTATTTATGTAATCAATAACCGTATTTAACGTAGTGGTTTTACCACATCCAGTGGGACCAGTTATTAATATCAGACCTTGATCTTGTAATGCTAACTTTTTTAATACTTGAGGTAATCCTAACTCTTCAAAGGAATATGTGTAATCTGTAATAGCACGAAAGACAACTGCATCACCATAGTAACTACGAAAGACATTAACGCGGAACCTCCCGATTCCATGAAATTCCGCAGAAAAATCTATGGTTAATTCCTCTTCGTATCGTTTACGATGATCTCCGCTCATAATATCAAAAACCAATAAGTGAACATCATCGGCCAATAATGGCTCTTGTTTGGTTTTAATCAATTCACCATCAATGCGATATATGGGTGGAGAATTAGGTCTCAAATGGAGATCAGACGCTTTTACATCACTCATGTACGACAATAAATCATAAATCTCCAATTTAAGATCTCCTTTGTTTTATTGATTACGGATGATTGATGGTGTTATAAAAATGAGTAGTTCTCGTTGCTCAGTTGTGTAAGTAGTATGAGTAAATAATTTACCTAATATAGGAATACTGGAAATAAACGGTATCTTTTTATGGCTCTCAATTACTTGATCAAAAATCAAACCACCGATCATCAGTGTTTTTTGATCTTCAACACGAACATGGTTTTTTAAAGCGCGGTCAGAAATAATGGGCTGGTCATTATTTGATCCCGAGAAGCCAACTAAAGCCTGCACTGTTGTGGATATATCCATGGAAATAAATTGATCTTCATTGATCCGTGGTTGAACATTTAATATTATATTGATTTCCTTTTCTTCATAGGTAGTCGTCTGAGAGATCTGTGTAGTTTGAGTAACCAGTACCGGATATTTTGTTCCAACTTTAAAGTTGGCAACCGTGTTGTTTTTTGTGGTTAGCTGCGGTTCCTGGAGCAGTCTTGTTTCACTGTCGGTGGCCAATAAATCTAGCACGCTCTCAAACATCGGTAAAGAAAAAGAGTATAAACTTAAGTTATTGGTATCAAATAATTTAAAATCCCCAAAATCGGTAACTGTGGTACCCGGGTCCGGTACAGGGCCAATCATTTCAGTACGAAAAGTCCAATCTATGCCCAACCTTTCATTTACATTCAGCTTTGTCTCAATAAATTTTACCGATATATTAATTTGCTGAACTTTTACATCAAGCTGTTTAATCACTGATTCAATATGATCAAAGTTTGAATAAACATCTGTTACAAGGATATAGTCAGAGGTCATCATACTTTGCATTCCCTGCATCCCCCCTGCCATACCACCTGTCATGCCTCCCATTCCCTGTGCTCCGCCCGTCATGCCACCCGCAGCGCCTCCCAAAGCACTAGTACCTCCAAAAGCACCACCTGCACTTCCCTGCATACCTGTCATGCCTCCAGTCATCCCCCCCATACTGCCCTGAGCACCGGTTGCTCCACCCATCGTACTGGTCCCAAAATAACTGCTACTGGCGACAGGAGAATAAACTTGGAACTTGCCTTTTTCGGTTAATACATTAGATAAAGCAGTTCCGATTGAAAATGCATCAGCGTATTCCAATTTATAATGCTTTGTAACTAATCCCCCAACTATTTTATCTTCTACGGGTTTAATGATAATTAAATTTTCTTGGATAAACCAATCGTACCCGTTAACCTTTAACATTGCATCCAAAGCTGATCCAACGCTTACATTTCTCAGTGTCAGGGTAACCTTTCCGTTAATCTTGTCATTTGTAACTAAATTCATTCCGCTTTGTATCGCAACAAGACGTAAAACATCTACGAGGTCAGCATTCTTTAAATTCAATGAGACCTTATTATCAAAACTAGACCAAACCTCTAGTTTTGCATCTTTTTTAACAGGTTTGCTGATATTGTACTTTTCGCCGATATATTTAGCCGACCACATAATCCTCAGAATGTTTTCACCAACATGATCAATCCGAAATTCCGGGATTTCGGAAAAAAACAAGTCCACCCGGGCATGTTTATAAAATTTACTGCTGATTGTTTCTTTAGCTTCAATTCTAAATAACGGAGACAGGTCAACTATTTTTTGGTAATTCCCTTCAGTGAGCATTGTATTGGGAAATATAAAAGATACCGATGGCGGAGATTGCCGGATTTCCTTTTCATATTGTATATTTCCGTCAAATATGAAATACACTCCTGTAGTATCATAATTATTATACGGAAGTATCCGATCGATTTTCTGTGCTAATATAAACGAACTCGATAATAAAAAGATAAGTACTGTTGAAATATAATTTTTATGATTCATCTAATTCTAACCTTATATTACGACTTCCTTTGCGTAAAATGACATGATCGAAAGCAATTTTCACTACACGGAAGCCTTCAAATTCATCTCCTTCTTTTAATATACTTGCTGTCATTACCGTATCTGTGTCGGTCATTATTACCGAATTTATTAGCGAATACCCCTTATCTCGCAAAAGAGAGATGCCACTTAATTTCAAATTAGTATATTGACCTATTTCTCTATCTCTTAAAACATTGAGCGAATCTTCATCCAAATAGAAAAATGGGTCACTCTGCCAGTTCCCTTCGTATGGAAACTTTGGTACCACATAATTAATATTATTTATTTTGCTTACAACTTTTCTTCTGTTATTAGAAACAGTCTCGGGTATTACTGCGCTGATATTATCTACCATTTGAACAGTTGCCGGCTTTTTTGCTTTATCCTTCTTAGCAAAAACTGTTTTGCTTAAGATCAAATACACAAATAATACCCCAAGGATACCTAACATTATATAAAGACGTTTATTATTTGTCTGTGCCATTATTTTTTTTCTGTAAATACATATGTATAAAGTAGGGCATCACAAGATAATCCACCCTTTATACCATATTCTGTTCCAATATTAAATTTTAAAATATTGATTGTACGATCTTGAGCCTGCAATTCTTTAAAAAATTTCCCGATTGAGACATAATTACCATTGCACTCTAATTCTAGTAAATATCTTTCTATGTTTTGGTTTAGCAGTTTTTCTGCAACTTCAATTTCAGGAAAAGTATTAATTAATATTGGTTTAAAACCGTTAATGGAAACATTATTATTTTTAGCAGTTCGTTGAATAATGTCTAATGTTTCTATATAAGAATTGGCACCCTTAATATTTTCTTTATAAGGGATATGAACCTTTAAGGTGTCAAAATATTGAAGCTGCTTTTCTCGTGCATCTTTAATGGCAGAATAATTAGCCCGTTCATGACTTAACCTCTTAAAATCATTCTCAGCTTGAATAATTCCTTGTTTGACTTTTCGATTTTGGTTCATATCAACTATTAAAAAAGAATAAATCCAATATAAAAAGACTATCGCTAGGATCGATACTAATACTATAAAAATGGTTTTATTCTGTTTCATGATTTCAAATCAAGGCGTAATCTGAAAAATAATTCACCTCTATTAATAAATTGTTTTTCAGATTTTTCTAAGGTTATAACTTTACTAAAATAACGCATTTTTTCCAACCGCAGTATAAAGTCTGTCAAATATATATCAGCGACTGATTTATCTTTATTGACAAAACCAGCAATTTCTAGATACTCATTAAAATCATTTGTAACATCTACTGTATCTGATAATCCGGTGGCATTAACAAAATTTATTGCGGTCAGTTTAATCTCATCCGGAACGATTGCTGAAAACAGTTGCAGCATCTTAATCTGATTTTCAGAATATAGTCGATCATTTCGTAAAAAGTGATTTATTGAGCTGATTGTCTCAATGTCACCTTCAAACTTTGCAAAGTCTTGCGTTTCCACAGATAAACGCTGTAATTCAGCTTTTTTGGCTTCGATTGCCCTTTGTCCACGCTTGAGAGATGTGCTGCTATATATTCCAGTAAAGATGAATAACGGGACCAAAAGAGCCAATAATGAGGCTGTAACTTTACTATAAAATGAATATTTGTAATTTTCACGAATAGGTTTGGGCGCAATATTAAAATCTTCAACTTCATCTGCCACCAAAGCAAAATTAAGCACATAATTAGGATATTGCTTTGGAGGCAAATCAACATCATCGTGGATATAATATTCTCCGGTCCGCATTGGATTCAGCAACTCCACATTCTGATAAATGTTTTCTTTAACAGATTCAAGCAAACCGGGGAAGGATGCAGCAACACCATCAAATAGCAATTCCTTCCACTCTAAATCGGATTTCTGATTTTTAAAATAATTTAGAGTTCGATTTAATTCACTATTGATTCTCTCAACAACCGGTCGAACGGCAATCGTAATTTTGTTCAAGTCAATATTGGAGTTCGCAGTAACACCGGTTTGATTTTGAGGATAGCCGTACTTCATTAATACATCTTTTGCGATGGCAAGATTAAGTACTTGTCCCGATTCATTAGTTTCAACTTTTTTTACAATCGCGTTATAAAAATCCTGTGCACCCAAAGCTATTTTCCGTGAGAATTGCAAGACATGATCGGTCACTACAATTACCAAAGTTCTCGATTCACCGATGTGAATTATAACATATGAACCAATATTTTTATCGGGATAATTCTTTACAAAAGATTTCCATAGCAAGACTGATAATGTTGAAGTATATCTTAAATTTATATTATTTCTTTTAAATATACTGTCAATGGCATTTATAGAATCTACTTCTGTTACTCCAATGACCACATCTTGGACTTCCCCTTCTGAGACTTGCTTGGTTATTTCCCAATTAACACTTTTATTGTCCGTGCTGAACGGCAAATTCTTATTAGCATTCCATTCAACGAGTTCAGCTAGCTCTTTCTTCTTTAACTTGGGGCTTTTAATTACCAAAGTTTTGGATGGTGTGTTCATTGAAAAATATGCACCAAATGCTAACTTTTTATCCTTTGGGTCAATTTCATTTTCTAAGATGTGAGTTAATAAATCGTTAATTCCGGTAATCATATGACTACCAATCTCATAGGGCAAACTGAATGATTTAACTTTTTCAATTTCCGTTTCTTTTAACGTGGCAACAGTTTGCAGCAGGTAAATCGTATTGATATCGACATAGATTGCTATTTTCCTTTTATTGTCAGAAAAATAGCGTTTTAGATATCGTAAACGCGTTTTCCAATTTTGTTCTTCACCTGTGTATTCGTAAAATGTAATTAGAGTATCATTAAACTCAGGAGGAAGAATTATATCTGTGCTTGTAGACTCTTCACTATCTTTTGGCAAACCGGTTTTTGACAATAAATCATTTTTTATATCATCCAAATATTCTGATACTGGAGATACATCTTCTTCAACAGAAGATAGACGCGACGCTAATTTGGCTACCTCAGGGTCTATTCCCGGTTCACTTAAACTATCATCGGTTTCTAAAACGGATTCAGGTTCTTTTGGTTGGAATAATTCATCATCTTTTCCAGTTGGTTCAAATTCCGGTTCTTCATCTTCGACGTCAAATTGCAGAGGACCTCTTTCAGTACTTACATCATCGGTGAATAGAGTATGAAATTCATCTTTATCCGAATAAACAGGTTCTTTGGGCGGTTCGGATTCTGCTTGCGATTCATATTGCGGTGTTTTCTGATCATCTTTAAATAGAAAATCAGAATCACTAGTGGCCTCATCTGAGCTTACTGCCTCTTCGGAACTGCGTTCCGCGCGGAGTATCTCAAGAAGTCTATTAGTTGCTAATATCCTCTGTTTATCTTCCTTACTCATATACCAAATTATTTTGCTGAGTAAATTTGAACACTAAATCAGCATCAACTTTTGATTTTCCTGTAAGAAGCATGTCGATTAGTAGGTTGTGGCAGGTAACTATAATCTTTCGTGGAAATCCTTTAGTATATTTATAAATAAGATTTTTTGCACTCTCTGTAAATAGTTCCCGTCCTTGAGGCAAACCGGCTATTTTCAAACGATGATCAATTAATCCGCTGGTGTCTTCACTATCAATATTATCGATATTGAACATATATGTGATCCTGTCTTTGAAATTCTCCATAGTTTTTAGCGTTTCCATGAACTCCGGTTGCGCAAAAATTGCGAACTGAATCAATTTCATACTGTTCGTCTCAAAATTCAAAAGAGACCGAATAATTTCAAGTTGATTGGGACCCATTTTCTGACCCTCATCAATGATCATCACAATTCGTTTATTGTACTTTGTCGTATAATCGATTAAAAAATGTTCTATTTGATTCATCATATCAGTGATAAGATTTGACTCATCACGAATATCGAACATTTTTTTCAAATGCATTAGAAATTCTTGATTATTGCGCCAGGTCGGATTTAGGATTAAAAAGAATGTATAATCGGCTGAGTTATCGGTAAACCGATCTAATAATAACCGAGAAATGGCAGTTTTACCGGTACCTATACCACCCACTACCACATGCAAACCCCGATTTAATCTTAAAGATATTTCCAAACGATTTAGACACTCGCGATGCTGTTTGGATTGATAAAAAAAATCCGGTTCGGGAGCCATGGAAAACGGTTCGCGTGCTAAGTTCAGAAGCTTACAATAATCCCGTACACCTTTTTCAACTCTTGGGATATATGTAACAGGTCTCGATGGCCGTGGTGGAATAAATGGCTTAATACGTTCTTTAATGTCAGGTTTTATTGGGGGAGAAATTGAGCGTTCATTCTCCATTAAGTAGATAAATTTCACGATATTATACCAATTTTTTCAATGTTTTAAAATATCCTGCTTGAGCAATACGTAAATAAATACCCGTAGTACTCCATTCTATCAACTGTAAGTTTAACTTTTATTCTCGTAAAAACCAATTTGATTATTTTAAATTCTTTAAATATTTAATCAAGTAATTATCAATCCCCTTTAGGGACAAATAGAGGGCATTCAATCAACCCTCTATTCATTTAAATAATTATTTACAGTGTCATTTTAGTGTAATTAATTAATTAATACAATCAGATTTTCCCCTATTTAATTGTAGGAATAACACCACGTTAATTATTCTATTCCAAGTAATTCGACTTCAAAAATCAAGGTTGAACTAGCAGGAATATTTCCAGTTGCCCGTTCTCCATATGCTAAAGTTGAAGGGATTATTAATTCCCACTTTGAACCTACCTTCATTAATTGCATAGCTTCCTGCCAACCCTGGATCACAGATCCAACCATAAACTTTGACGGCTCACCACGGTCAACTGAACTATCAAACACAGTACCATCAATCAGCTTTCCGGTATAATGAACAACCACACGATCCTTATCAGTTGGGATGTCTCCAAATCCTTCAGTTAGCACTCGATAGAGCAAACCGCTTTCTAAAGCGACAACATCAGCATTATTTTTTTTATATTTATCAATAAATGACTCTCCAGTAGCTCGATTTTTCTCAGCTTGAGCAGTGGCTTTTTTAGTCGCCTCGTCTCTTAATTTTTGGTCATAGTCCCTAACAATTCTTCTCATATCACCAACGGTTAAAATTAACGAGTCTCCGGTGTACGTATTTTCAAAAGCTCTTAAAAAAATCGCAGGTGTAACTTCAATATCTTGCAAAATGAAATTGGCAGCTAAACTGGCGCCGTAGGCATAACTAGTATCGGTTTTATACGTTTCGACGAATCCTTTGAAAAAGTTATCTTTTTCGTATTTAAATCCACGCGATTTAAAAGTTGTGCCGACATCGGAACCAAGACTGTAGCTTAGTGAATCCTGCCATGTTTTTATATCAACATTTTCAGGTATATTTACTCCACCGGAACATCCTAAAAATAAAATTAGCGCTGTTATCATACTAACATTTTTTATCATCACTCTTCCTATTTATTTTGTGTTAATCAAGTTGAAATAATTACAATTTTATTACGTTTTAATAGATTTGTAATAAAATAAAAGCTGTACAATGCAATGATTGTATTCACTCTAAAGATGAAATATATTTTATATTTCTAAGAATCTGATTCTTTATTTTCTTTTAAAATACTATATCCTAACAACCCAAGACCAATCAATATAGCAAAAAATGCTAAGATTAGGATATCGCTTTGAAATATAAATTTAATGATCTCACCTAGAAATCCTAAAATAAATATTAAAGCTCCCAAAGCAATTAATATTAATGATACCTGCTTAATGTTCATGATAGCCTCAAATCCGTATAATATTAAAATGATAGATTTAATGATTCTTAACGATAGAATTTAAATAATTATTATAAATAAAATAACTTTAATTAAAAATTATAATGCAATCTTATTATACTTAAGTTTGATTTAGATATCTTATCTTCTTCACCTGATGTATTGTTTCAAATCGTCTCGATATGGAACACTTTGTATTAAACTAACAATTGGTTCCTCATTAATTGATTATTATTAAAATGCTAAGTTCTTAAATAACAATAATATAGAATATTGGCACAGTTTTTGTTTCAATTTTATAGGAAGTTATATAATAAATTGGAATGATTAATGCATATGGCTGATGAAATGAAGAAAAAAATATTAATAGTCGATGATGAATCCGGTATTGTACGGTTACTATCAATGCGTTTAAAAGCAAAAAACTACGAAGTGTTTGTTGCTTACGACGGCTTGGAGGGCATACAAGTTGCACAAAAGGAATTGCCTGACTTAATATTAATGGATGTTAAAATGCCAAACGGTGGTGGAATTGCGGCATATGAAAAATTAATCCAATCGGATATAACTAATAGGATACCAGTCATATTCATGACAGCATCCTATCCTAAAGTAGAAATAACAAAACAAGTACTAAAAATGGGGGCTAAGGGTTGTATATCTAAGCCATTTGTTAACGATGAATTTGAGCGAGCGATAGTGATGACTCTTAGATAATAAATGATCAATTCAAGATTATACTTTGATATAAAGGAATTAATAGAGGGCATATTAAATTTTTATT
>RRYU01005202.1_pt1 | contig 11621 bp, 9 predicted proteins | sample 2162651 | NCBI WGS metagenome assembly RRYU01 (sample SAMN10267283, study PRJNA491782) | microbial mat metagenome | isolation source: biomat in the production well | place: Japan: Minami-Kanto gas field, natural gas well KTG3 | collected 2017-06 | reverse complement strand
ACAATACTTTTACAATTGAGCATAGCTCCGGTAATATGAGGGTCAAATGGCAGTTTTCCTGCCAATGGGATATTTAAACTTTTACAGAAATTTTCAATCCTTATGGTCATAGCCGAATTTAAGTCGCACTTATTTATCAATACCATGACCGGATAATTGAATCCCTGCACCAATTCAACGACTCGTTTCAAATCATTTAAGCCTGAAATACTGGGTTCTGTGACAATTAGAATTTTCTCAGTTCCTGTTATGGTTGAAATTACAGGACAAGCTATTCCCGGCGGCCCGTCAATGATTATGTGCGATGATCTGTTCTGTAGGGCTAGCTTCTTTACTTTTTCTCTGATCAGATTAACCAGTTTTCCTGTATTTTCCTCCCCTGGTGCCAGCCATCCATAAACCATTAGGCCATTGCGGAATTTGCCGGTATACATGCGGCTTTTGTCATTTTGCTGCATTGTAATGGCTTGCTCAGGACAAATCCTGGAACAAAGAAAACAGCCATCACAAGATGTTTCAGATATGATTATCTGGTTTTGAGTTTCCCTGATCGCATCAAACCGGCATACAGAAATACATTGACCGCACAGGTTGCATAAGTCATGTTTCACTACTGCTTTATAGCTTCCAATGAAGGGCTCCTCCTCATGCTCAGGATTGAAAAGCAGGTACAGGTTGGCAGCATCCACGTCACAGTCGGCAAGAATCACTTCTGACCCTATGGTAGCAAATGCCGCTGCAATGCTCGATTTGCCTGTCCCGCCCTTACCGCTGACAATAGCCAACTCCATGTTACTTCGAAATCTTTTCAAATGTTTCAAGAAACTGCTGCTTCAATAATGGCATATTATCAATCACCAGTTCTCCGTTGGAATACATCCTTGCGATTTGCTTGTTGAATGGAATTTCCATCAACAGCGGAACCCCTTCATAATCAAGGTATTGGTATACTTCGTTGTTTCCAATCCCTGCGCGGTTTACGATTACCCCAAATGGTTTATCTATTTGTTTCAGTGCTTCAATGCTTCTTTTCAGATCACTAAGACCAAAGGGTGTAGGTTCGGTAACAAGTATGACATAATCTGCTTCCGTCACTGTGTGAATAAAGGGGCAGGATGTTCCTGGAGGTGCATCGAAAATAACAGTATTTACTTGATTGTTAATCAATTTTATAGCTAACTTTATTGCAGGCACTGGTGTCATACTCCCAACTCTGGTCCGGGCCTCCACAAGGTCGATCTTGCCGTTTAAGGTGTAAGAAGATATCTGGCCAAGGATCAACTTTTTTTCTGTAATTGCTCCTTGGTCACAAGCATGCAAGCATGCACCGCAAGCATGGCATAGGTCCTCCATCACCCGGATTATTTGAAGTGAAGGAATGAGAAAAATGGCATTGTAGCTGCAATATTCCTGGCACTTACCACAAAAATTACATTTACTGCTGTCAATCACCGGAACTAATTGTGTAACTTCAATGCAGTCTACCTGCTGCGAATTAAAAAATGAGAGTGCATTTGGAGCTTCAGCATCGCAATCGACCAACATAACGCCATAGCCTGAATCTTTCAATGCTTTGAAAAGATTGGTAGCCACAAATGTTTTTCCTGTTCCGCCTTTACCGCTGGCGATGGCAATTTTCATTATTCATTGTGATGTTGATCAATCCGTTTTAGTGGTCACAATAATTGGCTCCTGCCTCCAAAGAGTTGTTAATAAGTTCTTTGGCCAGAATAGTTGCAGCTTTTTGTTGTGCTCCCACGAACACGTTGATCTTTTGCTGGTTAAAAAGAGCAATGGCACGCTGTCCTATCCCACCGGCAATCACATCAGTCACACCTTTTTGCGCCAGCCATGCCGGAAGCAAGCCTGGTTCATGAGGTGGCGGTATGACGTAAGTTTCATGCCTGATTTCAGTATTTTCGGTATCGAAGAGGGCAAACTGACCACAATGGCCAAAGTGAGCACAGAGAATACCGTTCTCTAATGGTATTGCAATCTTTCGATTCATATAAATTTCATTGTATTAATTTCCCGGCAGAATCTTAGTACTGCCGGGTTGAGTGAATGATGCTATTTTTTCAGGATCTTGTCCATGACAGTATCTTTATCAAGTTTCTTGGTGCAAAAGAACCAATCATAGCATTTAAGGTCTTCATCCTTATTTTCCATTCTTTCCTTTGCAACACCACATGAACCTGCTGTTGGCACAATCACCTCATCACCAGGGCGCCAGTCGGCAGGGGTCGCAATATTGAACTCATCTGCTGCCTGGAGGGCAATCACTATACGGTACAATTCATCAAAATTCCGGCCCAAGCTAAGTGGATAATAAAGAACGGTTCTCACAATACCTTCCGGATCGATTACAAATACAGCTCGAACAGCTTTGGTATTGCTTTCGCCGGGCATCATCATGCCGTATTTCTTCGCAACTTCCATGGTAATGTCCTCAATAAGAGGAAAAAGCACTTCTACATCCTTCATCCATTTGTACTCTATTTTTTCCTTGATGGTACGCAACCAGGCAATGTGGCTGTACAACCCATCAACTGAAAGGCCAACCAGTTTGCAATTGGCTTCATTGAACTGCATCTCCATTGTGGCAAAAGTCATAAACTCGGACGTGCATACCGGTGTGAAATCTGCCGGATGGCTAAAAAGTATGACCCAGCTACCCTTGTAGTCTGAGGGGAAATTGATGTCACCTTGTGTAGTAACTGCCTTAAATTCAGGAGCTTGTTCGCCAATCCTTGGCATTGCATAAATTTCTTCTTCCATGATTTTGAATTTTAAATAATTAATTTGTTGATTAAATGTAGTATACCTCTCTACTGTTAGAACATTGAAAAATGTCTATATGGATTTTATACTTCTTACTCTTTTTACAATCAAACGCGTGAATTCTAACCCCTGAGAGGCTCATGTTTACTTAACTCCACCTCTGAAACGGTCTCTGAAACCCATCCCACGTCCAAGGCCTCTCCATCCGAATCTAAACCTTCTACGGCCATAGCTTTCTTTGGAATCCTCCGGGTATTCACTTTTGTCTGACTTACGAAAATTTGTTCCATAACCTGTACATCGTCCTATGCGACGACCTGACATCGGGCCTTCAACCTCTGGTCCGGTTTTATCAAATCCAGACATATTACCTCCCTGTTTTTAGTTGAGAATTTTAATTATCTGACGCCAAATCTTTTTCCTTTGCCTTCGCCTCCTCCGGATTTCCTGCGTTTACCCATTCCTTTACCCAACTTGTTCAGCGCTTCCACATCCTTTTGGTCCTTACATTTTCCTAATCCCCGGCCTGTGCCAGAACCTTTACCTTCAGGTCCGGTTCCATTCATGTGTGGCATATTAATTTTCATTATTTGTTTATCATATCAATGACTTCCTGAATCGTTAATTCTGGCCTTTTAAACACGATCATTTGAATCTTTAAACTGTCAAGCAACGATTTGATCTTCACCCCAAACTCACCAGCTACAATTTTACTTACTCCACGTGTGGCCAGAAGCTGCACAGCAGCTGGACCGGCAGCTGATTCAGCATCCTTATACGGATTAGGAATAATTTCAATGGCTTTTGTTTCAGTATCTAAAACAACAAATAAAGCACATCGACCAAAACGCTCATCTAATTTAGACTCCAATGTATTACCTGTTGATGTTATAGCAACTTTCATATGTTTTTCATTGTTTATTTATATTCGATTGTTTATCTCTACTCACCCAATCATGCATTCCTTTCCTGGTCATTGATGTGTTGCAGCTGGGACATTTCTGTTTTGCACATGGCTTGCCGTATTCGTGTGCTTGCTCATAGCCACATTTAGGACAAATACATATATCATCGCAGTGCCTTCTATCATCAACCTCCCATTCGCCCTTAAGTTCATAGTTCACAATTGCTGCACTCTTGCATATCGGACATTGGGTAATCGACTCCTCCTTATTGGGATGATTGAAATAGCACGAGCAACTATTGCAATGATACCAATCACTGTCAAAATAAACTTTTCCACCTTCAATGCTGATCTGGCTTGCTTCAACAAGTGCTTTAGCTATCTTTTGCCTTGCAGAGGCATAAATACGTGTAAAGGTCGGTCTTGAAACACCCATGATATCAGCAGCCTGATGATGATTGAATCTATCATAGTCGCAGAGTCTTAGTGCTTCATACTCTTCAAAAAGCAAGGTGACAACTGAAGTTCTTTGTTCTTCAAAATCTGGTCCAAACGGTTTTAGCCCTTTGATCGGAGGAGGATTAAGGATCTTCCTAATGCGTTTATTTCTTGGCGACATAATAATGAGCATATGTTCATTGCAAATATAATGAACATATGTTTATAATAAACAAAATATCGAAAAAATATATCTCTTACTTGATCTAGGGCAATTTTAGACTGTGAGTATTATTTACTATATATCTGATATATAATATGTTATAAGCGATAAACAAAAAAAAGGAAATAAAGGGATGTAGTAAAGCTTCATTTAGTTTGGCAGAGATTTAATCCGCTTTGGTCAAGCATTTCAAATGAAGATAAACAATATGCTTGATCACCTCTTACCGAAGCACAAAAAAAACCGGCAGGGAGACTTGCCGGTTTCAATTGGTTCAATAATGTGAGAGTCAGTACTACAGGTTAAACCTGTCAATCATATCTACCACACGAGCTGAGTAGCCCCACTCATTGTCATACCAGGCTAATATTTTAGCAGTTTTTCCTGATACCATTGTGGCTGAAGCATCAAAAATCGATGAGTGTGGGTTGTGTATGATATCCACTGAAACAATTTCATCCTCTGTATATTCAAGAATGCCTTTCATTGGACCTTCAGCCGCTTCCTTCATTGCAGCATTGATCTCTTCCTTGGTTACTTCGGTTTTTAGGTTTACCACCAGATCCACCAATGATCCGGTTGGTGTAGGAACACGCACTGCCAGACCATCCATCTTTCCTGCCAGGTCAGGTATAACCAAGCCAATGGCTTTAGCAGCACCTGTCGTGGTAGGTATTTGCGAAAGAGCGGCAGAGCGTGCACGCCTAAGGTCATTATGTGGTCCGTCAAGGATAACCTGATCATTAGTGTACGCATGTATAGTCGTCATCATGCCATTCTCAATGCCGAAGCGATCATGCAGTACTTTGGCAACTGGTGCAAGGCAGTTTGTGGTACAGCTTGCGTTCGAAACGCATTCGTGACTGTCCTTCAAGTCACTGTCATTTACACCCAGCACGATTGTAGCGTCAATAGTGTCCTTGGAAGGCACACAAAGGATTACCTTCTTAGCGCCGTTTTTTAGGTGGTCACCATAACCACCTTTGCTGCTTTCCTTAGAACGAAAAACACCGGTGCATTCAACCACCACATCGGGTGTTACAGCCCAAGGAATATTAATAGGTGATCGCTCTGCTGACACCGGTACTTTTTTTCCATTGGCAATTATATTTGTTTCATCAAAGCTGACTGTCCCATTAAATTTTCCCTGTGTTGAGTCATACTTGAGCAAATGTGCCAGTACTTTAGTGCTGGTCAAATCGTTTATCCCAACTATTTCCATATTGTCACGCTCAGCCACCAGCTTAAAAACGTTTCGGCCAATGCGTCCAAATCCATTGATTGCGATCTTAATTTTTGTCATAATCTAATTTTTAATGGTTATATTCTATTTCTGATATCGTTATCAAATCCAAAATTCTTTGATGTAAGACTTTGTACAAAAATAAACAAAAAAAACTGTATCTTCGGGTCAAATAAGCTTAGTTATGAGCGTAAAATTTATCTCAAAAGCACTCGAAGCCAACCTAGCAGAAACAAGATACAGAGACATTTATATTCCTGAACAACACCAGGATTTCATCAATCTCTCAAAAACCTATTTTGGTGTAAATAAACGTGCACACGATTGCATTACTGAGTTTCACCATCCCCTTTCTAACCGCAAGTTCGTCATTGAGGAACTTCGCGAAATACTGATCACAGATTTTTGGTTTTATACCAGAAATGGAATGCCTACAGATGCTTATCGGGTACCACTTGAGATGTTGCACCAAATACTCCTAGCTGAATTAGGTTCGGAGCTTCGCAAATTAATTATACAGACCCTGCTTGAGTTTATAGGCTTGATCTACAAAAAATCACCCACACACAAACTCCTGGTTCCATATTGCTTAAATGCCCTGGAAGAAGGCTTTGCTTATAACTCAGTTTGTTTCATTATCTCAAACAAACACCTACTTCGCCACCTTGCTGGTGTGGCCAATGACACAGAATTGAGAAACAGAGCGCTGAAGTTCTTGCTAAAGGTTTTTCTAGCCTCATACGATTATTGGAAATCAACTTCATCCGTTGAAGCATGGCTTCAAAAAACGCCGGGTATAACGGAAAAAGAAAAGAATGCAGTGATCGCACACGCCGGTAATTCATATTTTGAAGAATTAAATACTAAAGTCAAAACGATAAATTCTTGGGATGCTATTGGTGACAAGCTGGTCGATCATGAAAAAATTGCTGCACGGATGGCAGACACAACTAATTTGTTTTCACAGTTCATCAACAAATTCCATTTTGTATTCTACCTCCTGCACCTGCCTGGCATGACTTTGCAAAGAGAAAGGCTGATCTGGAACCTGGACAATATGATACGGCAAGCGATTGATGAGTTGAAACATTCAGAAGTGGCTTCATTTATTGATACCCTCTTCAAGCTGGCTGACGAACTGCGCCACACTCATATGTCAGCAGTGCTGGACATTCAGCTTACAGTTGGTCTGAAAATCATTGAGATTGACAACAGTGAGCATAAGGTGCTGGTCAATCATTTTGAAAAGAAACTAATTGATTTTGGCTTTGTATCACCTGGGAAAGTATATGTGGATGAAGACTGGCAGCTCTCAATAAACCAAAATCATATCAAGAATATTCGCGTTTGGCTTCGACTGATTGAGTATTCGCAATCCATAATGGAGAAGTTATTGTCGGCACTCATTGTGAATCTCAGACTGGGTGGTATATTTATCAGCGATACTGATCTATTTCAGCGGGAAATAACCAAAATTCTAAACTCCAATATCGCACCTTATTACAAAAAGGTAAAGCAGCTAACACGTATATTTCCAGTATATTTTAATGAAATAGGTGCTGAAGGTGAGATCAGGAAACTCACCACTACCATGGATGAAATTGCAGGCAGGCAAGATAAACTCATTCACTTTCTGCGTAAACAAGTTCATACCGAAAGCAACAATACGCTGATTGGTCTCACAAAAAAAATATTTAGGTTTTGGTATGATGGGAGGCTCGAATCACTTAAAACCGACCTGCCGCAGAATGTTTACCAAAGTATCGACAAGAGCAGCCAATATTATGCTCCTGTTCATGAGCTGGTCGTGCGCCTGGCTGCCATGAATGGAACTGACTCAGATGGCCTGTTGGAGCTGTCACGTCATGAATTTGACAAACTGCTGGAAAAATTCAATGCTGACAGCCAATTAGATCGGGAGCGATTACATGATATACACGATCTTTATGCACATCTGCGTGAGAAATATTCCTTCGAAACAGTCAATATTATTCAGCTTCTTCACCGGTACCCTTTCATCCAATCCGCTGAAATAGAAAAACTTGAAAAAGCAATCAAACGAAATGATTTTGAGCAGTCATTGCGGCTTATCTATTCCTTTATGGATAAGCTAAAAAAAATAATTTTTAATCCTGAAGAGAGTGAAAGCTGGGAAAATATCTACCACAAAAGACATATTGCAATTGGCATCCCGTCCATGTACGGCATTTATCGGGAAAACAAGTTTGAAGCACTAGGCCTTACATTCCGATTGGAAAAAGTAGCCACACGTTTAATGGAAAAAGTGGTCGAAAGCATTAACCTCGATTATATTTCGGCCAAAACATTGGTTGAGATCAGCAATATCCTGGAGTTTTTCAGAGAAGGACTTGAACTTGATGGCATCACAAACCAAACCTTTAACTCCAACCTGCAGATGTTCCGCTATAGCCTGACATCAAGAAGTTTTTCCTTTGATCAATACATCAACATTTTCCATTTCCTTGCACAGGATGTCAAACGAATTATAATCAAGTACTTTCTGAAATCATACGAGTACCCAATAAAAATCATCATTCCTCAACTTTTCGATCCGGAAAACAAATTGAGTGATAAGGAAAGCCAACAATTGGTCAGTCGCAAATCAGAAGAGTTTCATCGTGAAGTCATTGCCGAAGCTTTTTTAGTACAACCGCTTGATAATTTCGTCACACGCATTTTGCAATCTTTACAAAGCATGTCAGACAGGCTGGATACCAAATTGATTGGCGATATTATGTCCTATAATTCAGAATTAGTAATCAGTGCACTGGACGATCGTACTCCAAAAATGGATAACCAGGTTTTCCTAGGTAGCAAGGCTTACCACCTAAAAAACCTGTATCTTTCAGGGTTCCCCATTCCACCCGGTTTTGTTATCACCACAGAAGTGTTCAGGCGTCAGGCAACCATTATGAGCCTGCAGGCATTGCGCAGTGAGCTGCATGAGTTAATACGTAAACACCTAAGGCGCCTGGAGCGATTAAGTGCCAAGCGCTTTGGGGATACCCATCAACCGCTCTTGCTTTCGGTGCGTTCAGGTACAGCCATTTCAATGCCCGGAGCCATGGATACCATTTTAAATGTTGGTTTAAATGACAAAATCGCTGAAGCTATTAGCAAACAGAAACGCTACTCCTGGTCGATTTGGGACTCGTACCGGAGGCTGATCCAGAGCTGGGGAATGGCGCATGGTATTGAACGTGATGTGTTTGACTCTGTAATGGATGATTTTAAGAAAAAATTCAAGGTAAAACAAAAACTTGAATTTGAACCCGAAGATATGAGAAGCATAGCCTTGGCCTACAAGCAACTCATTAAAGAGTACAATGTTGTGTTTGAACAAGACCCCTTCAAGCAGCTTATTCAAACCATCAATATGGTTTTTGAATCGTGGTCATCCGAAAGGGCATATGTCTATCGTAGGCACCTTCAGATTTCAGATGATTGGGGTACAGCCGTCATAGTGCAGCAAATGATCTTCGGCAACCTTAATAACAACTCAGGGACAGGGGTTGTGTTTACACAAAACCCAAACCGTGAGCGACCCGGAGTGCATTTATATGGTGATTTTACCATGCGTAGCCAGGGAGAGGATATTGTGGCCGGACTGGTTAAACCATTTCCTATTGGTGAAACACAACGAAAACAATCAGGTATTCCCGGATATTCATTACAAACAATGTACCCGGAAATCTATAGGCATTTGCATAAACTGGCATCAGATCTAACCGAAAACCATGGATACAGCCCGCAAGAGATAGAATTTACCTTTGAATCAGAAAAACCTGAAGATTTCTATATTCTTCAGACACGTGATCAGGACTTACGTGTGGACCATTTTACCAAGGTGTTTACCACAACACCCGAAGAAATGCAACTTATCGGACGCGGTATAGGAATTGGAGGTGGTGCCATGTGTGGCCTGGCAGCATTTGATGAAGAAGATTTGGACAGCTTAAGACGAGACCATCCGGAAGCTGATATCATTCTCATACGACCTGATACTGTGCCAGATGACATCGGAATGGTATTCGCCTGTGACGGCTTGCTTACCGCGAGGGGGGGCGCAACTTCTCATGCAGCAGTTACAGCTGTCAGGCTGGGGAAAACCTGCGTGGTAAACTGTTCCAACCTGATTGTAGACGAACATAAAAAAAGCTGCCAATTGGACGGACATACGATCACAACAGCCAACCCCATCTCAATCGATGGTAAATTGGGAAATATCTACATTGGCCATTACCCGATTGAACAGGCCTTAGATGTAGTAAATTATCAATACTGAAAATACCATTTATCAACTTTGGTGTTAACATTTCATCTGAGTCGGGGAAATAGAAAATTCCAACAAAAAAAATTATCCCCTTTATTGTGTGTTTAGTCAAATTCTAAATCCATTCCAAGTTGCTTATAATGTAAGTATATTTGACATGCATCCAACAATATTTTATTCCAAAGTTAACGTTATCAACTAGTTACATTTTTCATAATGCCGTCTTTGAAATCACTTAATTGTTGTATTTTTGCGGCCAATGAAACATATTCGTAACTTCTGTATCATCGCACATATTGATCATGGTAAGAGCACTCTGGCTGACCGATTGCTTCAACTAACAAATACTGTTTCGCTTCGTGATCAAAAGGAACAAGTACTTGACAGTATGGATCTTGAGCGTGAGCGTGGCATCACTATAAAAAGTCATGCCATCCAGATGGACTTTGAATTTCATGGTCAGCTATATGTGCTTAACCTGATCGACACACCCGGTCACGTAGATTTCAGCTATGAAGTATCCCGTTCCATTGCGGCTTGCGAGGGTGCATTGCTTGTTGTTGATGCCACACAGGGCATTCAGGCTCAAACAATTTCAAATCTTTATCTTGCACTAGGTCAGGACCTTGAGATAATTCCCGTCATTAACAAAATAGACATGGATAGTGCTATGCCTGAAGAGGTTGAGGATCAGATTGTTGATTTGATCGGGTGTGACAGGGAAGATGTGTTGAGGGTAAGTGCCAAAACGGGATATGGTGTTGATGCTGTGCTTGAAGCCATTATAAATAGGATACCACCACCAGAAGGCAATCCTGACAGTTCACTCCAGGCCTTGATATTTGATTCTGTTTTTAACTCATACCGGGGCATTGTGGCTTATTTCAGAATCATGAATGGCAACATCAAAAAAGGTGATCATGTAAAATTCATGGCTACTGGGAAGGAATACCATGCAGATGAAATTGGAGTGCTCAAACTCAAACAGGTACCAAAAGAAACCATGTCAGCCGGAGATGTAGGATATATTATATCAGGTATTAAGACGTCAAAAGAAGTGAAAGTGGGCGATACCATTACTCATGTGGACAGGCCTACAGCTAAGCGTATCGAAGGATTTGAAAATGTGAAACCCATGGTATTCGCCGGTATATATCCTGTTGATGCTGATGATTATGAAGAGCTAAGAGCCTCTATCGAAAAGCTGCAATTAAACGATGCCTCGCTCACTTTTGAACCCGAGTCATCGCTGGCACTGGGATTTGGATTTCGCTGTGGATTTCTCGGATTACTGCATATGGAGATCGTCCAGGAACGTCTTGACCGTGAATTTGATATGGATGTTATCACAACGGTACCCAATGTTCAATTCAAGGCTTATACCACCAAAGGAGAAATCCTTGAAGTGCACAACCCCAGTGGCATGCCCGACTCCAACAACCTAGAATTCATTGAAGAACCTTACATTATCGCTCAGATCATTACAAAATCAGATTATCTGGGCAATATCATGACGTTGTGTATCGAAAAACGTGGTGTGATGAAAAACCAGGTATATCTCACATCTGATCGTGTAGAAGTTACTTTTGAAATGCCTCTGAGCGAAATTGTTTTTGATTTTTACGACAAACTTAAATCCATCTCGCGTGGATATGCCTCTTTCGATTACCATATTGAGGGCTATCAAAGAGCTAATCTGGTGAAACTTGACGTATTGCTCAATGGAGAACCAGTTGAT
>RRYU01005024.1_pt1 | contig 11627 bp, 11 predicted proteins | sample 2162651 | NCBI WGS metagenome assembly RRYU01 (sample SAMN10267283, study PRJNA491782) | microbial mat metagenome | isolation source: biomat in the production well | place: Japan: Minami-Kanto gas field, natural gas well KTG3 | collected 2017-06 | reverse complement strand
GAGGCGTGGCCGTGCCGTGCGTGTTGACGTAGTCAATGCTTTCAGGCGTGATTCCCGCGACATCCATCGCGCTTTTCATCGCGATTCTGGCGCCTTTGCCCTCTGGGTGGGGCGCAGTGAGGTGATGCGCATCGGCCGATGCACCGACGCCGGCAAGCTCTCCGTAGATTTTCGCTCCGCGGGCCTTGGCGGATTCGAGGGTTTCGAGTACCAGTGATCCGGCGCCTTCTCCCATGACGAATCCGTCACGGTCCCGGTCATAAGGCCTCGAGGCCTTTTCTGGAATATCGTTGGCGGTCGAAAGGGCTTTGGCCGCGTTGAACCCGCCGACGCTCATCGGCGTGATCGCCGCTTCGGAGCCGCCGCAGACCATGTAATCGGCCATGCCGAGCTGTAGGAGCATCCAGGCGTCTATGATCGCGTGGAGCGACGTCGCGCAGGCGGATGCCGTTGCGTAGTTCGGACCCATGAGATTGTTGCGCATGGATATCTGCCCCGCCGCGATGTCGGGAATCAGCATCGGTATGAAGAACGGGCTTATCCTGCGGGGGCCCCTGTCGAGGAATACCCTCATCTGCTTGTCGTGAATCGTCATGCCCCCGGTTCCCGAGCCGTGAACGACCCCTATTCTCGCCGGATCGATGGCCGGGAGGTCAAGCCCTGAATCCTTCAGGGCCTGTTCCGCGGCGACGACGGCGTACTGCGAGAACGGATCCATGCGCGAAGCCGACTTGGCGTCGATGAAGTCTTCAGCCTTGAATCCCTTCAGCTCGCATGCAAAACGCGTGGCGAATTCCGTCGGGTCGAAATAGGTGATCGGCGCGGCACCGCTTTTACCCTGACAGAGTGATTTCCAGAACGATTGTTTTGAGAGCCCGATCGGAGAAATCACCCCGACACCGGTAATGACGATGCGTTTGCGTTCCTGACCCATAATTATTCTTTAGCGTTGCGCCTGCGAAGCTGAATGCTGTTCGTGAGGCTTACTTCTTGGCGATGTAGTCGATCGCCTGCTGGACGGTGCTGATTTTTTCGGCGTCTTCATCGGGAATCTGGATGTCGAACTCGTTTTCGAGTTCCATGATCAGCTCGACGGTGTCGAGAGAGTCGGCGCCAAGATCATCGGCAAACTTCGATTCCATCTTGATCTGGTCCTTGTTGACGCCCATTTTGCTGACGATGATGTCGTATACCTTGTCTTTAATTTCTTCAGCGCTCATGGTAATTCCTCTTTTGATTGGAGTTAATGAATGAAAATACACAAAAATGTCTGGCAATATACGAACCAGAAAAACCTCTGCCAAATCACATGACCATGCCGCCGCTGATGTTGATGACTTCGCCCGTGATATAGGCGGCCATATCGCTTGCCAGGAAGGAAACCGTGCTGGCTACGTCCTCGGGGTTTCCGAAGCGTTTGAGCGGAATGGCGCCGAGCATGTTGTTGCGTACATCCTCCGAAAGCGCGTCGGTCATTTTCGACGTGATGAATCCTGGCGCTACGGCGTTTACCCTGATATTGCGCGAGGCGAGTTCCTTGGCGACCGATTTGGTGAACGCTATGACGCCGGCTTTCGAAGCGCCGTAGTTCGCCTGACCGGCGTTGCCGGTGATGCCGATGATCGATGCGATGTTGACTATGGCGCCGCTTCGCTGTTTCATCATGGCGCGCGTGACGGCTTTCGTGCAGTTGAAGGTGCCCTTGAGGTTGACCGCCAGCACGGCGTCCCAGTCGGTTTCGCTCATGCGCATGAGCAGGCCGTCACGGGTGATCCCGGCGTTGTTTACCAGGACGTCGATCGCATCGCATTCGGCTGCTATTTCCTGGAAAACGCTCTGCGCGCCGTCGTGGCTGGTTACGTCAAGTTCCTTGCAGACGACTTTTCTTCCGCTTTTCTTCACGGCTTGCCGGGTTTCCTCGAGCCATTCCTTTTCAAGGTCGCAGATGACGATGTCAGCGCCCTTCGTTGCAAGATCCACGGCGATAGCCTGGCCGATGCCTCTCGCGGCACCGGTTACGACAGCGGTTTTTCCTTCAAACATGATGTTGTCCCGTTTGTGTCTCATCGTTAAGAAAGCATTGTTGTTACATTAGGCGAAAGCCTGGAGGCAATCTGCTCTGCGTTGTCCACGCCTCCGATTTCAGTCGTGCGGTCGATTCTCTTGATCAGTCCCTGAAGCACTTTTTGTGGGCCGACTTCGGTGAAGGCGCCGACGCCTCCGGCGACCATCGCCTCGATCGACTGCGTCCAGCGCACCGGGCTGGTCAGTTGCAGCACGAGGTTCCTGCGGATTTCCCCGGCGTCGCTGACCGGCCTGGCCACGACGTTCATGCAGACTGGAATGGATGCGTTCCTGATCTCCACCTCGTCGAGGGCGAGGGCGAGCTGTTCTTCGGCGGGTTTCATGAGAGGGGAATGGAATGCGCCTGAAACCACGAGTTCCTTCGCCATTCGAGCACCTTTTGACGGCGCCAGTTCGACTGCTTTGCGGACCGCGTCGACAGCCCCCGATATGACCACCTGGCCGGGAGAGTTGTAATTCGCGGCCTGGACGATTCCAGATGCCCCCGCTTCCTGAAGCAGCTCCTCCAGGGCATCGTCCTTCATGCCTATGATCGCGGCCATCGTGCCGGGATTCTGTGTTCCGGCTTTCTGCATCAGCTCACCCCGTTTCGATACGATTCTTACCGTATCGTCGAATCCCATCGCTCCCGCGAAACACAGCGCGGTGTATTCTCCAAGGCTGTGACCGGCGGCCATAGAAATGCCGGCGTTTCCAAGAACCGCCGCCGCCGCGATGCTGTGCAGAAATATCGCCGGTTGCGTATGGCGTGTTTGGCGGAGGTCCTCCTCGCTGCCGTTGAACATGATGTCGGTGATGGAATAGCCGAGAATTTCGTCGGCGCGATCCATCATGGACCGTGCCTGCGGGTACTTTTCGTAGATGTCCCGGCCCATGCCGCAGTACTGCGAGCCCTGGCCCGGAAATACATAAGCTTTCATGAAAAGAGGGTTTCTTCTGTTGCTGAAAAATCGACGGCGGCGTCTTACTGCCATCTCACGTAAATACCGCCCCAGGTATATCCCGCGCCGAAACTGACCAGCACGAGGTTGTTTCCGGAGCTGAGCTTGCCGTCTTCTTCAAGCTCGGCGATGCAGATGGGGATGGTTGCCGCCGAGGTGTTCCCGTAGCGGTCGATATTGACGGCGACCTTTTGCATGTCGATTCCCATGCGCTCGGCCGTGGCTTGTATGATTCTGAGGTTTGCCTGGTGGGGAATCAGGTAGGTGACGTCGTCGGAGGACAGGTTGTTGCGTTTCATGATTTCCTCCGCGATGTCGGCCATCTGTGTGACCGCCGATTTGAAAACCTGTTTTCCGTCCTGGTGGAGGAAGTGCATTCGGTTCTCGACGGTTTCCTTCGAGGCAGGGTGGCGGCTGCCGCCACCCTGCATGTAGAGATGTTCGCTGCCCCGGCCGTCCGCATGCAGTTTTGCGTCGAGCAGCCCGTGGTGTTCGTCCTGCGCCGGTTCGAGCAGCACGCCTGCCGCGCCGTCACCGAAAAGCACGCAGGTGTTGCGGTCAGTATAGTCCATGACCGCCGACATTTTTTCTCCACCGATGACCAGTACCTTGTCATGCGTTCCCGCGGCAATGAACTGCGCTCCGGTATTGAGCGCGTAAAGAAAGCCCGAGCAGGCGCCCGAAAGGTCGAAAGCCCAAGCGTTCGAGGCTGCAACGTTTTTCTGGACCAGGCAGGCCGTTGAGGGAAAGATCATGTCCGGCGTCATCGTCGCCACAATGATCAGGTCGATTTCCTCGGCCGAAATACCTCTTTTTTCGATGATGCGCCGGGCGACTTCACTGCAGAGATGAGAGGTTGCTTTTTCCGGATCTTTCAGAATCCGGCGTTCACGTATGCCCGTGCGGGTTCTTATCCATTCGTCGCTGGTATCGAGTATTTGTTCCAGATCGTGGTTGCTGAGAATGCTCTCGGGAAGATATTTCGCGGTAGCGGTAATGGCTGCTTTCATGTTGTTGGCGTTTCAGTGCTTCCGGAAGCCGGACGATGCCGTTGGCCGGAAAGTAAGAAGCCCCTTTTATCCGTCGGCAAGGGCTTCGGCAATGTGCTGATTGACTTTTTTCTCGATCATGTGCTCTGCCATGTAGATCATGTTCTTGATGGCGCGGGACGAAGACCTGCCGTGACCGACGATTGAAATTCCGTCGACGCCGAGGAAGGGAACGCCGCCAAATTTTTCGACATCGAAGGGCAGGAACATGTCCCTGAACGCTTTCCCGGTGATTTCCGCGGCTTCGGGGGCTAGCCGGCCCGATGCAACCAGCTTCTGGAGGGACGGTTTGAAAATGGAGCTCAGAAACGAAGGGATGCTTTCGCCGAACTTGAGCATGGTATTGCCGACGAGACCGTCGCAAACGACGATATTTGCTTTCATGGAAAGGATATCGTTGCCCTCTATGTTTCCTGTGAAATTGATATTCCCTTTCCGGTCCGCCTCCTGCAGTAGCCTGAAGGTTTGTTTCAGCAACTCAGGTCCCTTGTTTTCTTCCTCGCCGATGTTCAGCAGTCCGGTGAGCGGCTTGCCGATGCCCGCGGCGTCCCTCTGGTAGATTGTGAGCATTTCCGCGAACTGTACGAGATGTTCCGGTTTGCAGTCCACATTGGCGCCGACATCGACGACATTGGTGAGTTCATCGTCCAGTCTCGGAAAATAGGCGGCGATGGTCGGGCGAAGCACTCCCGGGATTCGTCCGAGGACGAAGAGGGATGCGGCCATCTGTGCGCCGGTATTGCCAGCGCTGACGAAGCCGGCCGCTTTTTTTTCCTTGCACAGATGCAGGCCTCTGACGAGGGAAGAATTTTGCTTGGTCTTGACCGCGATGGCCGGCACGTCGTTCATGGTGATCACTTCCGGAGCGTGCAGGAACCGCAGGTTGAGTCCGGCGGTTTCGTGCTTTCCGAGAAGCGGGCCGACCTTTTCCGACTGACCGATCAGCAGTATCTCGAACCTGTTGTCAGCTTCCCGGAGAATCTGTACTACACCCTCGACTACGCATTCTGGAGCATTATCTCCCCCCATCGCGTCAACTGCAATTGTCAACATCTTGGAGCAGGGTTATGGTTCGGTCAGCTGTTCGAAGTCTTTGTCAGGACGTTGCGGCCTTTGTAATGCCCGCAATGACGGCAGGCGCGATGAGGGAGCGTCGGTTCGCCGCAGTTGGGACAGACGACGGTTACCGCGGCTTTGCTGCGTGCGGTGAACTGAGCGCGCCTCTTATCCCGTCTGGACTTCGATACTTTCGATTTTGGTGTTGCCATGACAGTAAATGTTTATGCTCGATTCTTTCTAATGATACGTTAATGAAACCTATTTTTCAGCTTTTCCAGTGATTCCTGCCAGGAGTTTTTCTCACTGTGCGCTTCATCTGTCCCGGCTGCCGCATCGTTCATGAGCATGCCGCACTCCGGATTGTCGCTGCAGACGACTTTCATTGGCCTTGACAGGAGCAGCGTTTCCCGGACGTCCTCCGTGAGGTCTATTGACGGGGCGCCGTGTTCGAGCGCTCGGTAGTCCTCTTCCGATTCGAGTTCGCGGGGTTCGTCGCCGTTGGCGAATATCACCCGGTAACGTCCCGTCAGCCGGAGTTGAACGGGAGCCAGGCATATATCGCAACTGAACTCGGCCAAGGTCGCTGTTTCGATGTCGGCGACGATTTCCGATTCGGTCATGTTCGCGACCACCCGCACCAGAATGTCGTTGCGTAGTTCAGGACAGTCCAGTTCCGGGTTTCTGAAGTCCGCGGCCCAGCAGGTAAAAGTATGCTCTTGTACCCCATCGCTCAGCCCTGCAATTCTGATTTCGATCAATCCTTTTTCCTTGCGCATCTTTCATGCTGGCCTGTATATAAAAGAACTGCAATTTAAGAAAAGTTGCCGGTAAAAAGAAAAAAACGCTGTCAACGAGCAACTTTTTTTGCTTTTTCATGAGAATTTTGTCTGTAATCGGTTTGCGAAAAGCAAAAAGAGGTGTATATTAATCACCCTCGAATCGCTCATTCCGCGATAGCTCAATGGTAGAGCATGCGGCTGTTAACCGCAGGGATGTAGGTTCGAGTCCTACTCGCGGAGCAAAAAAAAAGAAGCACGGAACGACTGTGCTTCTTTTTTTTTGCCCGAAGAAACATGCGGCGGTTATCCCGGCAAGTCGGGATGCGGGTTCGAGTCCCGTTAGCGGAGCTGAAAAAAGCGGAAGCGCTGAGAAGCGCTCCCGCTTTTTTTTATTGTGGGGCGTGTGCTTTTGAATGGAAAAGCCTGCCGGAATCACCTGTTTTTCAGTGTATTACCCATGTGAAGCGGATGTTTTTCTAAAAAGCGACAAGGCTAATCATACCAAAACTTACAATTCCGGCAATTACGCTGGCGCCCGGATTTTTCCACAACAAGCATGTGCCAATCACAGTCAAAGATGATATGAGTACATTTATGCTATGTAACGGATTCCCGCCATCTTGCTGAGAAGAGAGTGAGATGATCAAAAGTGAGGCAATTATTGAGATGCCTGAAACTTCAAATATTTGAGACAAAAGATCTTTTGCGTTGTTTTTTTTGTCGGCTCTGAGGAGGCTTGTTTTTAATGGGAGATATCTTGAAAGAAATGTGCCGATTGCAATAAAGAAAACCCAAATAAATGTATTGAAATTCATTTCAGTCTCCGTATTAACAGCCAAATAACAGGTCCTGCGACTGCTCCGGCAAAAATGGTGTAGCTGGAAAGGTTATACTTTATAAAGCCTGCGGAGACTGCTGCTGCGACCAAGACCGGGATGACTGTTTTCTTGTCTATCATTAAAACGAGAAGTGTTAAAAAAAGAGCAGGCAAAGAAAAAGACAGGGCCATTTCAAGAGCTGGTAAATGACCGACGATTATATCTCCGGAGAAGGCTCCTAGCCATGTTGCAAAAACCCAGGTGAAATATGCTCCGGTTTCAAGTCCTAAAAGCCATGGGATCTGTGCCTTTCCTTCAATTCTGTGCAATCCGGAAAGAGCCGTGCTAAATACTTCGTCCGTAAGGCCAAATGATACCAGGGATAACCATTTGTTGCCAGGATTTTTGAATTTTGTGGAGAGACTCGGTCCATACACCAAATGCCTCGCATTCAATGCAAAGCAGACCATGGCCGCGGCGACGATAGAGCTTCCTCCTGCAATCATTCCCACAAGAGCAAACTGGCTTGCGCCTGCAAAAATCAATACGGAAATCACTGAGGCGCCAACCGACGAGAAGCCTGCGCTCTTGGCTGCAAGCCCAAAAGCCATTGCAACCGGGAAATACCCCATTACTATCGGTAAGGAAGCGCTGACTCCTTGAAAGTAGGTTTTGATATTTTGATCATTTTCGTTTTGAGAAAGCAAAAACATGTGTTCCTCCATCCATTGGGCTATGGCCTATTGTGGGATAGACCCGCTTGTGTTCCTGAAGCTTAAGGCCCGCAAAATCTGCAAGAAAGACAACATTTTCCGGATATGTTTTTTGCTCAACCTCATAATCGATTCCTGCGACAAGAGCTTCAAGCTCCAGGACCATAAAGTGATAAAATTTAACGTGTTGATGTCCCGGTTTTTTCGGTGGATGCAGGCTGTGTATTGACTGCAATAAACGTCTTGCCCGTCTCACCGCGGATTCGTGCCTGCCTGTCGTCGCTTCAAAAACCATGACGGGAAGCTCTTTTTCCATTGACTCTATCAGATTGGCTTCATCATTGCATATTCCGGTTATTTTCCTGGAAGAGACATGTGTCATGACATCGAGCATGTACATCACGTGATGCCTTATCAGGCCGAGGTTTCTTTCTTCCTGGCAAGAAAAGTGAGGGACAAATTCGTCTGCAACAATGAGAAGTCCATCGTCTTGCAAAAGACTCTTGGCTTTCTGAAAAAAGAACGCCGTGTTGAAGTGATGTGAAGCCCCTACCGACGTAATAACTGGCGAGATGTTTTCTTTGCTTAGGCGCAAAAAATCCTCTCTGATCAAGCTGATTCTTTTCCCATTGATGTTCTGTTTGAGGCATTCGCATGAGGCTGGGCTTGGATCAACAGCAACAGCTTTGGAGTCGGGAAAAAATTCCAGAAGCATAAAAAGCGGATGGCCAGGGCCTGTGCCGATATCGAGAATTTGCTCCGGTGGCTTTTTGTAATGGGAGTTAATCATTTGCGCCATCGCGGGCGCCTGGCGTGCATACCCTGGATGCAGTAGCTCATAGTTATCATAATTCGAAACATTTATCCGATCCTCGAAACTTCTTTCATCCGTTGCCTTTTCAAAGTCAGTTCGTGACACATCACTATCCCTCATTGAAATTGGTATTGACGGAACACCTCTGAGGGTAAGCGCTTCAGCGGCAAGCGTGGAAATTGTCAACGAGTCGCTTTTCGCCTGTTCATAAAGAAATTCTTCATACGTTTTTTTTGTTTTTTTTGCGTTTTGCGATGAGTCTGAATTATTGGTATTTGCCTTCTCATGATACAGGTCATGAAGAAAACAGGAGTCCATTAGCTGGCCTGAATGGAATCTTGGCAATAAGAAAACGTCAGTTTCCCGGCTTCTTTGGCGTAAAAAAACATGAAGCGGGAATGAAAAATCAGAGTTCCTGATCTCAAAAAGACCCTTCTCAATATGGGGGTATATATTGTGCTCTTTTGAGCTAGAGTTGAAAATCAGCCGGTATGCTTTCACGCCGTTGATTACCTCGATTATATGTCTGTTGATAAACTCGATAAGCCCGTCTTTATCATGTTCCTCTACAATGTTTCTATACTTTGTGAAGGAATCGACCTCGTGCTTTTCATCTGGATACATGACGGAAATTATTGCGGTAACCGGTTCTTCAAGTGATTTGTACAGATGAACACGGTCGCCGGTAAATTCACAACTTTCGCCAGAAAAAATTTTTTTCGGTGCGTCATAATTGCCTGTTAACAGGCCGCCTTTAAGAATCATGACTTTTTCTATAACCCCTGGTGAGTGGGGTTCAGCCTCCCTTGTGCAGTGAGGCGCTAGCTTCATCAAATACGTTTCAACTAATGGTTTGTTGTTGGACTGTTCGATTAATTGAACGGAAATGCCTTGGTCTTCAAGTTGTAGAGAGTTCTTGTTGTCGTCAAATGTTGCAAGTTCGCCAAAAGGTATTTCAAGAGCATCGGCGAGTCGCCATATGGTTGAAATGGTTGGGTTTCCCCGTCCATCTTCAAGGACGGAAAGGGCGCCCTTCGATATTCCCGATTTTTCGGCTAACCCCGTAAGTGTAAGTTTTCTCTGGGTTCTCAGTATCCCGAGTCTTTTGCCTAAAATCGAGTGGACATCTTTATTTTTCTTTGGCATTATTTGCTCTTGTTGTTTGTTGTGGTGAACAAGAATTATTTTTTGTTCAATATAATGAACAGCCTGTCGTTGTCAAAATTATCGGGCACTATTTGATCTGCAAATATGTCATCCGATCCTTTTCGCGGTTTCAGGTTTCACGGCGTCCGGTTTCATGAAAATCGGGACGTGGGTTCGTGTCATGCTCTCTGCGCTTCTGTTTTATGCTTTTCCGCCGAAACATCGATTTCGCAATGGCGAGAGAAAATGCGGAGCGGTGCGCGCCGTATATTCATGCAATCGGTTAGCGTTGAGCGTTGCTGCATCGACGTCTCTTCAGACTCCGGGCGTCGCCTTGCCTTTCACAATACCTTTCACAATAACCGTGAAAAAGGGGTTGCGGCCCGTGACCGCCGATTGAGACTAATGGTGCTAATGGTTTTCAAGAAGCGCAGCCCCTGCTGCAGAGACGCGCTTGTGGTCGAGCAGCGGATAAAAAATTGAAAAGCAGGCCGATGATTGTCCGGATCGTTTCGGGTAGAATCGGGATATTGCATGCGGCGGTTATCACGTCGATTTTTATTTTCCTTCCCGCGTCGATACCTTGCAGGTGCGCCTGCGCCGCAGTGCCATTACTTCCCCCGAATGCTGAATGTTCGATTTAACGGAGGTTTTCCATGAGGTTTTTTCTTCCTGTTTTCACGCTTCTTCTTTTCGTTTTCGTAGCCGGATGTTCAGGCCTGGCGCCTGCTCCCGACTTGGGGCCCGGCGCGCAGAACGTCACCTATTCAGGGACGATTCCCTGCGCGGACTGTCGTTCGCAGCAGATGACCGTCACGCTTTTCGCCGATCGCACCTTCAGGCTGAAGCGGACCTATGCCGGCTTGCGGACAGGCGGAAGCAAAACCGTCTATGATCTCGGCCGGTGGAGCAGGAAGGGAGGGCGTCTTGCGCTGGACAACGGCGAGCGCTGGCCGGTACAGTTTCGCTACGTTTCCGGTGACGAAATACGGTTGCTTGATCAGAGGGGCAACGAGATCGTCTCGAAACTCGATTACAGCCTGAGGCGTTCGCCTGTCGTGGACATGCTCTCCGTGCCAATGAGTATGAGGGGTCGTTTCATCGCCCGTTCCGGCGTCTACAGCTTTACCGAATGCAAGACGGGCAAAACCTACCCGCTGGTTTTCGAACGGCCGAATCCCGCCGTCGAGCGGCAATATCTCACTCTGCGCCCGGCTCCGGGAAAGCCCTTGATGGCTACCCTCAAAGGGCGGATCGCTGTTCGCCGGGGCCGAAAAGGGGGCGGCGCATCGGAGCACGTCATCGTCCAGTCGTTCGGACGTTTCTTGCCGGGGGTTTCCTGTGCCGAGCCTTTGCAGCCGGCGGCCAGGCTTTCAGGCACACACTGGCGTCCGATTGCCATCGCCGGTTTTGCCGGATCGCCGCAGGGTGAAAGAAAAGGGCCGCATATCGTGCTTTCGGCGCGGGACGGGGGCGTCAAGGGATTCACCGGATGCAACAGTCTGATGGGATTGTATGCCTCGGACAGGTCGACGATCTCGTTCAGCATGCTTTCGACGACGCGCATGGCCTGTTCAGGTGTTTCGGGCGATGTTGAGCGCGCGTTTCTGGGGGCGCTGAAAAAAGCCGCGGCCTGGAAGATCAGCGGCAGGACGCTCGAGCTGTTCGACGCCGCTCATCGTCCGGTGATGCGTCTGGAAGCCAAATAAATTTTTGTCAAATCTTTTCGGGGCGGAACCCCGAGGCTGTTCAGGCGGTTTTATTTTGCCGGGTTTTTTGCTTATCTTTCTGGAAATTTCAACTATTCCGACCACGGAACGATGATCAACATGCGGGAAACATTGCTACCGGGCCTGCTCGGCGATGTTCTGCTTCTATACGCCGAAGCGGAAGACGGGGAAGGTGCGCCTTAGTGTATTCCATGCATGTATGATGTCGGCAATATGAAGCCACCTGCCTCACGAGGTACGGTGGCTTTTTTCGTTACAGCGCAAAACAGGGAGAAAACAAAATGGGAGTGATGGACAGCAGCAGGTATGCAGCCTATCCCGCAGTGGAGATAGCGGAAAGGACCTGGCCGGACAAGAGGATCGATGCTGCGCCGGTCTGGTGCAGCATCGATTTGAGGGACGGTAACCAGGCGCTTCCGGTTCCGATGAGCGTGGAGGAGAAGATCGAGATGTTCAGGCTGCTTGTCGATATCGGTTTTCGGGAAATAGAGGT
>RRYU01005987.1_pt1 | contig 11631 bp, 9 predicted proteins | sample 2162651 | NCBI WGS metagenome assembly RRYU01 (sample SAMN10267283, study PRJNA491782) | microbial mat metagenome | isolation source: biomat in the production well | place: Japan: Minami-Kanto gas field, natural gas well KTG3 | collected 2017-06 | reverse complement strand
GCGGCGGCCGGATGCTCGATGCAAACGCGCAAAAAATCGATCAAATTGTCTAGCCCCAGCAAACTACGGCGGTTTTTAATGCCGGCCAACGGCAGCGGCAAACCGCGCTGCGCCGCGCGCATCAGATTGAAAAAATTAGCCTTCACGCCTGGGCCGTACACCAACGGCGGACGTACGATCACCCATTCCAGACCGGAGCCATCGGCCTGTTGCCGCAAGCCCTGTTCAGCTGCCCATTTCGAGCGGGCGTAGGCATCGTTAGGCTTAACCGCATCGCTTTCTCGAAACGGCAGATCCGATGGATTGCACTCGCCGTGAACTTTCACACTGCTGACCAGCACCAGTCGCTGAACACCTTGTTCAATCGCCTGTTTGGCCAGATTCAGGGTACCTTGATGATTGATCCGGTCATAGTCGTCCTCGGTCAGAGTTTGATTCATATCATGCACGGCGGCAGCCAGATGCACTACCGCCCGGCAATTGTTCAGCGCTTCACGCCAATCGGTATTCGGGCCGATATCACCAACATTGATGCTGGGCCAGGGCGTGGTTAATGCCTTGTTCCGCACCGCCGCCCGAACCGACCATCCGCCATGGTGCAGAAACCGGCACAAGGCAGTGCCTACCAGACCGCTGGCACCGGTAACCAGAATACGGTTTTCTTTCATTGCCTCAGGCTTTGGGCAAGGTGACACCAAGTTGGCCTTGATATTTGCCGTTTCGGTCCCGGTAGGAGGTTTCGCACACCTCATCGGCGCCGAGGAACAGCATTTGGGCAACACCTTCGTTGGCGTAAATTTTAGCCGGCAATGGCGTGGTATTGGAAAACTCCAGCGTCACATGACCTTCCCACTCTGGCTCCAAAGGCGTCACGTTGACGATGATGCCGCAGCGTGCGTAAGTCGATTTACCCAGACAAATGACCAACACATCCCGCGGAATACGAAAAAATTCCACCGTGCGCGCCAAAGCAAACGAATTCGGCGGAATAATACACACGTCCGAGCGGACATCGACAAAACTGGCTTCGTTGAAATCCTTGGGATCGACAATGGCAGAATTGATGTTGGTGAAAATTTTGAATTCGTTGGAACAACGCACATCATAGCCATAGCTTGAAGTACCGTAGGAAATGAGTTTACCCTGTTCGCCGGTGCGTACCTGAGCGGCGGCGAACGGTTTGATCATGCCCTGCTCCGAGGCCATGCGTTTGATCCAAAGATCGGATTTGATTCCCATGTTTTTAATATAATAAGTAAAGTTTACCGCTTATTGTAAACCTAAGGAGCCTTTCGGACTTAACCGATTGTAGCGAGGCAGAGCCGGTTTGGGTCGGGTTTTTTGATCTTTTGAGGCGAATAGTTGGGCTATTCAACGAAAAAGATCGGGAAATATGGCCAAATCCGGCTTTTTCGCAGTAGATCAGCGTTAACTCCGACCGGCCGCCCAAAAAGGCAATAACGGTCAAGCCTTTGCCAATTCTTTCAGCGACCGTCCAAGCATGCGCATATCCCGACTTTATCTACCCGAAACCCTGCAAACCGGACAGTGCGTGCCGTTGAACAAAGAGCAGATACACTATTTAAGCCATGTTCTGCGCTTGAGATCGGGCGCACCGCTGGTGGTGTTTAATGGCCTGGGCGGGGAATATCTGGCCGAAGTAATTTTTTCCGGGCGCGACCGAGCCAGCCTGATGCTGATCGAGTGGCGCGAAGGCGTCAAGGAGTCGCCGTTGACCGTCAAACTGGGTCTGGTGATCAGTCGAGGTGAACGTATGGATTATGCTTTGCAGAAATCGGTAGAATTGGGGGTTAATTCGGTAACGCCCCTGATCAGCGAACGCTGTGTGGTCAAATTAACCGAAGATCGGGCGCAAAATCGTCTGGCACATTGGCACAAAATTATGACACACGCCGCCCAACAATCCGGGCGGGTCATTAAACCGGCATTGCACCCGATTGCCGCGCTGGCCGACTGGCTGACCATGCACACCGGCATGCGCATTTTTCTGGACCCTGAGGCTTCGACAACGCTGGCTGAAATCGGAGACAACATCAACACTTTGACCTTGTTGTCCGGGCCGGAAGGCGGTTTCAGCGACAACGAACGACAGTTGGCCGTGGCGCACGGGTTTACCCCGGTACGTTTGGGCGGGCGAATTCTGCGCACCGAAACCGCTTGCGTGGCCGCTCTGGCGGCCGCGCAGACTTTATGGGGGGATTTTTGCTAATCCGGTTTGCCGAGATTCTGGCGCCTGTTGGCGTGTTATTGCTGGTGGTCGGTCTGGCCTCGTTGCTGGGCTATGGCCTGTTTCATGCGCTCGATGGCGGAATTGCCCTGGATGCTTTGATCAGCAAAATCGCCAAAGGCTTGTTGGTGCTAAGTCTGTGGCCGTTGAGCCGCTGGCTTAAGATGGATTGGGCGGCGCTGGGTTTTGCCGGTTGGCGGAGCTTTTGTCGGCAACTGGCGCGAGGGCTGGCGCTGGGGCTTGTGACTTTATTTCCGATCATCGCGCTTTTGGTTGTGCTTGGTGTGCAATTGCCTGATCCTGACGTGCAGGACAGCCTGTATTGGCTGGCGCAAAAAATAGCGGTCAGTCTGCTGCTGGCGGTGTTGATTTCGGTGGCTGAGGAACCGGTATTTCGCGGTTTGCTGCTATCTGGCCTACGGCGAAAACATTCCCTGGCAGTGGCGATTCTGGTCAGTGCCACCTATTACGCCTTGCTGCATTTTCTCAAAACCGATCTGACGCTGGCGGCCGAGGATGTACATTGGTACAGTGGTTTCATTCTGTTTCTGGATGCATTTGACCATCTCTTGCGCGTCGAAATCATTTCGCCGTTTCTGGCATTGGTGGCAGTCGGCGTGTTTTTAGGATTGGCACGGGTGATCTGGCCAGGCGGCTTGGGTTTGTGTATCGGTTGCCATACGGCCTGGGTCTGGCAGATCAAACTGACCAAGACTTTTTATGATGTCGACGCCGGAGCTGATTATTATTTTTTGGTCAGTGCTTACGATGGCGTGATCGGGCCGTTGGTGACGGTTTGGCTGGCGCTGGCTTCGGGCTTTCTGGTCTGGCGTTATTGGGGTCGGCTGGTCAAGGTCTGACTTTTGTAGTCCGCCAGCGCCCGTATCCGCGCCCGCTCAATAGCCTGACCCAGAGCTTCACCGCGGTAGCCCTGGTCAATCAAGTCACGGCTGATGATTCGCCTGGCCGCCGCCGCCGCTTGCCTAAGATAATCAGCCTGGGGGTAAGGCCGTTGCTCGAAACCGGTGCGGCCCTGGCTGTCGGCCTGACAGGCGATCAGAAACGCATCCAGCCGGCAATGCGCTTTGTAGGCGCCCAACTCAGTCAGCAACCGGTTCAAGGTGTTCGGCCGAAGTTCCATGACTCGATGGCAAAGGGTATGATGCTTGCCGACCAGTTTGGCCAGTTGCTGATAACGCTTAGGCGCGCGTAAACGCCGGCACAAACTGTCCAGCGGCTTAATGCCCAGATGTTCATGCCGATAATGATGCGGCCAGTCGGCTGTTGGCGTAAGCGCCTTGCCGAGATCGTGCATTAGCGCGGCAAACCGGGTTTCCGGGTCGGAGGTTAGCTGCGACGCTTGGTCCAAAACCATCAGTACATGCACCCCGGTGTCGATTTCAGGGTGATGCTCGGGCGGTTGCGGTACGCCGAACAAGGCATCGAGCTCGGGCATGATCCGGGCCAACGCGCCGCACTCGCGCAGCGCCTGAAAAAACACGCTGGGCTTGTCTTCAGACAGGGCTTTAACTGTTTCCTGCCAGACCCGCTCCGGCACCAGATGGTCGACCTCACCACTGCTCACCATCTGCTCCAACAGCGACTGGGTTTCCGGAGCAATGGTAAAACCCAGCGGCGCATAGCGGGCGGCGAAGCGGGCCAGGCGCAACACCCGGACCGGGTCTTCGGTAAAAGCCGGCGAGACATGGCGCAGCAACTTACGCTTGAGATCGTCAAGCCCGCCAAACGGGTCGATCAGTTGACCGTTCTCGGCTTGGGCAATAGCGTTGATGGTCAGGTCGCGACGCTTAAGGTCTTGTTCCAGGGTGACCTCAGGTGCGGCACATACCTGAAATCCGGTGTACCCGCGTCCGGATTTGCGCTCGGTGCGGGCCAGGGCATATTCTTCCTTGGTTTTCGGGTGTAAAAACACCGGAAAATCCTTGCCCACCGGCTGATAGCCCAGGGCCAGCATTTGTTTTGGCGTGGCACCGACCACCAGCCAATCGCGTTCGGTGACTTTTCGATGTAACAAGTCATCGCGAACTGCGCCGCCGACTAAATAAATTTCCATACCAACCCAAATACAACCGCCATGCCGACATTAAACCAAGACCATCGCTATTTGAGAAGCCTGTCATGTTGCTAACCGTGTTGATTGGCCTGGTCATGGGCTTGTTCGGCGGCTTTCTGGCCGGTTTGTTCGGCCTGGGTGGCGGTGTGGTACTGGTGCCGATGCTGGCAGCCTGGTTGACCTGGCAAGGCCAGTCGGAGGCTTTGATCATGGTCACGGCCGTTGCCACCTCACTGGCCTCTATTGTATTTACCGGCAGTCTTGCGGTGTACAAACATCACCAGCGTGGCGCGGTGGCATGGCGCTGGGTTTATAAAATGGCGCCGATGATTGTGCTGGGTGCGCTGCTGGGCTCTGCCTTGGCGACAGCGGCGCCGGCCGATTTGTTGAAGGGACTGTTCGCCGGTTATCTGCTGCTGGTCGGCTTGCGTATGCTGAGGCCGACGGGCGCGATTATTGCGAGCGACTCGCCGGTTTCCGGCCTGGATCGTCTAACCGCCCTGGGCATCGGTGGGCTGTCAGCCATGCTGGGTATCGGTGGCGGCACCTTGACCGTGCCCTATCTGGCCAAACGCGGCTTGGTGATGGCTCATGCGGTGGCTACCGCCAGTGCGCTGGGCTTGCCCATCGCCGTGTTCAGCAGTGCCGGTTATCTGTTGATGGGCTGGTATTACGAACAAGCGCCCGGGTATTACTTCGCGGCAGAAATTCTGTTGGCCATTGTTCTTGGCAGCTTGATCGCAACACCCGTAGCGGTTGCGTTGGCGCACCGTTTGCACGCATCCCGTCTGCGCCAGGCTTTCGCCTGGGTGATGTTGCTGTTATCTGCCAAATTACTGCTTCCGGCGCTTGAGAACTTTTATCTGATGGTGAAATCAGCGATAATATCCAGTTAACTTAATCCAACTTAAAAGGTAACGACTCACTCCCTATTTGTAGGGTGGATAAGCGGAGCGCATCTGCTTATGTTGGCAGCTTTGGTGGATGCGCCCTTTAGGCTTATCGACCCTACCTGACCTGCTGCGTTCGGTAGATGGGGCGAGCAGTTACCTTGAAAGAACGGTTATTGGAACTTGTATCGGGTTTTGTCTTTCCAATGCTGACCTAAGCCCATTCCGCCCGAAGATTTTTCCCGATGGGCTTCATGGACTTAAGCCCATCCTACCCTGGGGAGTTTATATGCGAGTCATTCAAGAAGCCTTGACATTCGATGATGTCTTGCTGGTGCCCAAGCATTCGGCAATATTGCCGCGCGAGGTTGATTTAACAACACACCTGACCCGCGCCATCGCATTGAATATTCCGCTGTTATCGGCGGCCATGGATACGGTCACTGAATCCCGCCTGGCCATTGCTATCGCTCAGGAGGGTGGTCTTGGCATCATTCATAAGAATATGACCATCGAGCAGCAGGCGCGGGAAGTGCGCCGGGTGAAGAAGTTTGAAAGCGGTGTGATCAGCAATCCGATTACCGTCTCGCCCGATGTCAGCGTCGGCGATGTCATGAAATTAACCCGGGCGAAAAATATTTCCGGTGTACCGGTGGTTGATGGTCAGGATCTGGTTGGCATCGTCACCAGTCGCGATTTGCGCTTTGAAACCCATTATGACCAGCCGGTCAGCTCGGTGATGACGCCGAAAGAAAAACTGGTTACCGTTAATGAAAACGCCGACCCTCGGGAGGCGGTGGCCTTGTTGCACAAATACCGCATCGAAAAAGTGCTGGTAGTTAACGATCAGTTCCAGCTGCGCGGCATGATTACGGTCAAGGATATCCAAAAAGCCAAAGACTACCCCAAAGCGTCAAAAGACCAGTACGAACGCTTGCGCGTGGGCGCTGCGGTCGGTACCGGCCAGGATACCGAGGAGCGGGTCGCGGCGCTGGTTGAGGCCGGAGTGGATGTGATTGTCATCGATACCGCCCATGGTCATTCACAAGGCGTGATCGACAAAGTACGCTGGGCCAAGCAAACTTATCCGCAGCTGTCGGTGATCGGCGGCAATATCGCCACCGCTGACGCTGCCAAAGCGCTGGCCGATGCGGGCGCGGACGCGGTCAAAGTCGGTATCGGCCCGGGCTCGATCTGCACCACGCGCATCGTCGCCGGGGTCGGCGTGCCGCAGATCAGCGCCATCAGCGATGTTTCCGAGGCACTTAAAGGCCGGGGCGTGCCGGTGATCGCCGATGGCGGCGTGCGTTATTCCGGCGATGTCGCCAAGGCGCTGGCGGCCGGTGCAGACGTAGTCATGCTGGGCAGTTTGTTTGCCGGTACCGAAGAAGCACCGGGCGAAGTCGAGCTTTACCAGGGCCGCTCCTACAAAGCCTATCGGGGCATGGGCTCGATGGGCGCGATGTCCCAGCAGCAAGGCTCCAGCGACCGTTATTTTCAGGAAAACACCGAACAGGTGGATAAACTGGTGCCGGAAGGCATCGAAGGCCGGGTGCCATACAAAGGCAGTGTGTTCGCTATCATCCACCAACTGTTGGGCGGCATACGCGCGTCCATGGGTTATACCGGCAGTCCCACTATCGCCGAACTGCATCAGCGGGCAGAGTTTGTCCGAGTGACTGCGGCCGGCATGCGCGAAAGCCATGTTCACGATGTCGCGATCACCAAGGAAGCGCCGAATTACCATCTCGAATGATTTACTATGCCTTGCAACAAGCCGCCTAAAGGGCGGCTTTTTCTTTTTAACCTTCACCAAATGATACAACCATGACCGCCGCTGACCCCGCCCGGATACACGACCACAAACTTTTGATTCTGGATTTTGGCTCCCAATACACCCAGCTGATCGCCCGCCGCGTTCGCGAAATCGGCGTTTATTGTGAAATCTGGCCGTGGGATTGCAGCTTCGGTGATATAGAAAACTTCGCGCCCAAGGGGGTGATTCTGTCCGGCGGCCCGGAAACCGTCACTGGCCTTCAAGCGCCCAAGGCGCCGGAAGGCGTATTTAACCTGGGCGTGCCGGTTTTAGGCATTTGTTATGGTATGCAAACCATGGCCGCGCAGCTCGGCGGCGGCGTGGAAATAGCCGGCAAGCGCGAATTTGGCTATGCCCAGGTTCGCGCGCGCGGACATTCGCCGTTGTTGTCGGATATTGAAGACCACGCCAGCGCCGAAGGCTATGGCTTGCTCGATGTCTGGATGAGTCACGGCGACCGGGTCAGTTACTTGCCGGAAGGCTTTACCGTGATTGCCAGCACCGAGGACGCGCCGATCGCCGGTTTCGCCGATGTTAACCGGCAGTTTTACGGTTTGCAGTTCCATCCTGAAGTCACCCACACCCGTCAGGGCCTGAGGATTTTACAGCGCTTCGTGATTGACATCTGCCATTGCGACACCTTATGGACCGCCAGCCATATCATCGACGACAGCATTCACCAGATTCGCCAACAGGTTGGCCGCGACACCGTGCTGCTGGGTTTATCCGGCGGCGTCGATTCCTCGGTAGTGGCGGCGTTGCTGCACAAAGCCATTGGCGAGCAACTGGTGTGCGTGTTTGTCGATACCGGCTTGCTCAGGCTGGATGAAGGCGATCAGGTCATGGCCACCTTTGCCCGGCATATGGGCATACGGGTGATTCGGGTCAATGCCGAGGCGTTATTTCTCGACGCTCTGGCCGGCGAAGTTGACCCGGAACAAAAACGCAAAATCATCGGCCGCCTGTTTGTTGAAGTGTTTGAACAAGAGGCCAGCAAACTCCAAGACGCCCGCTGGCTGGCGCAAGGCACCATTTACCCGGATGTGATCGAATCGGCTGGCGCCAAAACCGGCAAGGCTAAAGTGATCAAATCGCATCACAATGTCGGCGGCCTGCCCGAGCAAATGAACATGAAGCTGGTCGAACCGCTACGGGAATTATTCAAGGATGAAGTGCGCAAACTCGGCCTGGAACTGGGCCTGCCCTATGAAATGGTTTACCGGCATCCGTTCCCGGGGCCGGGGCTGGGCGTTCGCATTCTGGGCGAAGTGAAAAAAACCTATGCCGATCTGCTGCGCCGAGCCGATGCCATTTTTATCGAGGAACTGCGCAAGGCCGAGTTGTACGACCAGGTCAGCCAGGCGTTCGCGGTGTTTTTGCCGGTCAAATCTGTCGGCGTGATGGGCGACGGCCGCCGGTACGATTATGTCATCGCCTTAAGAGCGGTGGAAACCATCGACTTCATGACCGCCCGCTGGGCGCATCTGCCGTATGACTTTCTCGATTTGGTATCCCGGCGCATCATCAACGAAGTGGCAGGCATTTCCCGCGTAACCTACGACATTTCCGGCAAGCCGCCGGCGACCATTGAATGGGAATGATCGGAATTTGTAAGTTATTGATAATATAATATGCATCATCAATGGTATTTTTCATGGTATTTCCTGCTCACTGCCATATTCGGTACAAGCTCAGGACATCGCTTTCACTTCATCTTGCCAGTTGCCTTTGTCGAAAGGCGGCCAGCAAGTGGCAGGTGTTGTCGTGGAGTAGCGGATACAGGCCAACAACTTGCTGTCCAGCCAGGTGGCGATAGATGGCCTGATCGTTTCACTCGCTGAACTGGCGGTGTGTGCAGTCAAGACATTTGATCCTCGGTTTGTTGCAGACACCCTGAAGCCATTCATTCGCGCCGTCCCATGGCGCTCACCTTTCAGGCAGCTAAAGCTGTGCAAAACGGCTTTCCTGCCGTTTTGTCGTTGTCACAGACTATGGAATAGCCACTTCTTCCTCGCCGGTTTTGCCAGCGATTGGCAACAATATCAGTGCGGCCACGAAACAGATTTCTGATGTGCTATCTTTTGTTCTGGAGAAAAGTAATCTGATAAGGGAGGTGCTGGCTTCGATTTTTGCAGCGCCTCTGTGAGCGCGATGCGCTGCTGCTTTTCCCGTTCAAACTCAGCCAGTCTCGAATCGATAGCGGAGAGATCATGAAATTTATCTCCGCTGCGATATTGATCAGGTATGAACTTGAGGTGGTTTAATCAGCGACTCAGCCGGAATACCCAGGCCTTCGTGGAGCTTCCAGATCATTTTCAAAGTCAGCGAACGCTTATGATTTAAGATCTCGTAAACGCGATTACTTTTGCCGATCATCGGCTCAAGGTCTTTTACGGTTAAGCCCTTGCGTTCCATTTCAAACTTGATCGCCTCAACAGGATCAGGAAAATCCATCGGGAAATGCTTGGCTTCATAAGCTTCAATAAGCGTGACCATGACATCCAGCTTTTCACCTTCCGGGGAGTCTGGCCCAGCCATCATCAGGCTTTCAATTTCTTTTAATGCCGCGCGGTAATCGGCATCAGTTTTAATCGGTTTGATGTCCATTGCTAATCCTCCGGCAGTTAAATGGTTTGCACATCAATTTTGTCGTACTGCACAAGGGTGCCAATAAAGCGGATGTATACAACCCTGTAGGCGTAGTTGATCCACACGACAAGTCGATACTTGTTCCCCGCAATATTGACACCACCCGGCCATCTTTAAGGATGCTGGCATTCCCGAAGTCCTGCTTCACCTCGGCAGGTGAACTCCAGTCGGCACGCAAGGCATGACGGTACCAGGCCAATGTTGGCTCCTTTGCATCCTGATATTCCGGGTTCTCTTCCCAGAAGGTTTTCAGCGTCGACAGTGCGATGATTCTCATGTAGCCGATATGATAGTCCCAAAACGGGACTTTTGTAACAGATTCTTTTGCCATACGCAGATTTGGCTAACATCATCAAACTGTATATCCTCTTGAAATAGTGTTCGAATGTGGCATTCAGTGCTCACGGATTTGTGGAAAAATGAAACTTTTTGAAGAAATTTCTGAGCATGGTATTACCGTTTAGCAGGAAAATAAGACATTGAATATAAAGGATAAAAAAGCTTATTTACAATCGAGTGGGATAAGGCTTTGGTTACAGAGTGGCTTTCCCGTATTCCGCTTTTTCTGAAATACAGGCCCCTGGCATAATCTCCTAACAAAAAGTCAGCGTGTATTGCGAGCCAAATCCTCGACCCATTTCATCAATGGCTTGCTCAAGTTCGTCGGGCGTATAAGTGCTTAAGTTCTTCGCAATAAGTGGATGTGGCATTTTGCGTCATCCCGCCATGGCTGGCATGGCCTCAATGACATAAGCGACTCAAACGCAGCCTTCAGGTTTAAGCATTTTGCCATGTGTTTATGCCTGTCAACTTTTTGTAATGCGCTTATCCGTCACATTTGCCCAATTAAGACGTGGAAGGCTTAAACATGGTTGATGGGTTTGATGAATAATAACGTCGCTTGAGTCTATTGGCGATACGCATCGGTTCGGTCATAAACAGTTCCTGAAAATAGTATTCAAAGTTGATCAAGCGGGCTTGCCACGCCGCGCCCGCCCTTGTTCAGCACATGCGTGTAAATCATGGTCGTCGAAACATCCGAATGCCCCAGCAGTTCCTGCACGGTGCGAATATCGTAACCGCCTTCCAACAAATGGGTAGCAAAAGAATGTCGGAAAGTATGCGGGGTAGCGGGTTTTGTCAAATCGGCATCGCGCACCGCCTGCTTGACTGCCCGCTGTACCGCTTGTTCCTGCACATGATGGCGGCGGACCGTCTGAGTACGCGGATCGGTCGATAATTTGGCCGCCGGAAACACGTACTGCCAGATCCAATCTTTTGCCCCGTTCGGATATTTACGCTCCAAGGCATAAGGCATATACACCTCACCAAAGCCCTGTTGCAAATCTGCGGCGTGAATCTCCCTGACCTTCAGTAAATGCGCTTGTAAAGCCGCCACCAGCGTTGCCGGCAGCATGGTCACCCGGTCCTTAAATCCCTTGCCGTCACGGATTAAAATCTCGCGGCGCTTGAAATCAACATCCTGCACTCTTAAGCGCAAGCACTCCATAATCCGCATGCCCGTGCCATACAGCAAACTCGCAACCAGCCAATGCGTGCCGTTAAGCCGAGACAAAATGGCCTGAATCTCATCACGATTTAACACCACCGGCAAACGCTTGGGCGCCTTGGCCTGTTCCATGTTTTCGAGCCACGGTAATTCAATCGCCAACACCTCCTTATAAAGAAACAGCAACGCACAACGAGCCTGATTTTGCGTGGATGCCGAGACTTTGCCGTTGACCGCCAGATGTGTTAGAAACTGTTCCACCTCCGCGGCGCCCATGTCCCGCGGATGGCGCTTGTCAAAATGCACAATAAAGCGTTTAATCCAGTCCGTATAAGCCTGCTCGGTACGGATACTCCTGAATCCGTGTTAAAGTTTAGAAAATACACTATATGCATATGATAAATAAGGTAAAATACAGTTTTCCTATATTCACCCATTTTGATT
>RRYU01005434.1_pt1 | contig 11637 bp, 9 predicted proteins | sample 2162651 | NCBI WGS metagenome assembly RRYU01 (sample SAMN10267283, study PRJNA491782) | microbial mat metagenome | isolation source: biomat in the production well | place: Japan: Minami-Kanto gas field, natural gas well KTG3 | collected 2017-06 | reverse complement strand
GCCCAACACCTCGCCATCCCTGCCGGAGCCCGACTCACATCCCAAAGGGACGGCCAGCTCGGCCAGGGAGAGGTGGGCGATCTTGCTCCGGAGATGGGCCACCAACTCCCGGTCCCGCTGGCCGGACAGCTCCTCCAAAGCTACCTCCCCGCCCCGGCTCAAGCCCAGGGCGGCAACATCCAGATCCGGACATTTAGCCGGCTCCTCGCCCCCTTTGCAGACCGCAGCGGCAAAGGCCAGGCAAGCGGGATAGCCGCAGCGCCCACAGTTGTTCCCGGGCGTTTTCTTGAGCAGTTCAAAGGGTTGCATAATCAGTGGGCCCAATATCCCTGATCTTTTTCATGTATCAGCCAGCGGCTGTTCTCTGATGATAAGCCCCAAGCCGAAGAGGCCGCCCCATCGATGATTTAGATTCGCTTGATAAGCCTCGGAGAGATGAAGTTGGCCGACGGAAAGCCGTTGGAGCTGAGGTTGAGTCGCACCCCGTCGATAAGCACCAGGGTATGGTGGCGGCGGGTGCCGAGCAGCCGCATGGGCTCGTCGCTAACTTAAATTACTGGCCCCGACCTTGGCGCACAAGAAAAAAGTGGCAAAATTTTCGCGGGGATCTCTACGGGTTACCCCTTATCTCTCCCCCTCGGTCAATCGGGGGGGGGGAGGCTGGAGCGAAGTCGAAGTTTTGGGGAGATGGCTGCTATTTCACCTACAAAATCAGATAGAGAACCACCGGCAGGGTGACGGCGGCGGCCAGAGTTTGGGCGGTGGTGATTCCGGCCACCAGGGGGACGTCGCCACCCAGTTGGCGGGCCAGGATGGTGGAGAGGGCGCTGCCGGGCAGAGCCGCGAAGATCACCGCCACCTGGGTGATAAAGGGCGGCACCGCGAAAAGCAGGCAAAAGAGCCAGACCAGCAGCGGGTAGATTCCTAATTTCAGGGCGCTGACAACGGCAATGGTGCCGGGATGGTGTTTGAGCACCGCCGGTTGCAGGGCCGCCCCCACCGCCAGCAGCCCCAAGGGCAGCGCCGCCCGGCCCAGGATCTCAAGCAGGTTGTCCACCGGTTGGGGGATCGGCAACTCGGCGTGGCGGAGGAGCAGTCCCACGACACAGGCCACCACCACCGGATTGGTCAAGACCGCCCGGACAATGGCCTGGCGATTTTTGCCGCTATTTTCGGCCCGCCCCCGGCCGAAACGGACCAGGACGGTGATACAGGAAAAGTTGGCCAGGGGGATCAGAAAGGAGAGAAGCATGGCCGCGACCAGCACCCCCGCCTCGCCGAAGAGAAAGAGGACGATGGAGATCCCGATATAGGAGTTGAAACGGATCGTGCCCTGGTAAATCGAGGTGAAGGTGGGGCCGTCCGCCCCGCTCAGGGGGCGGGACAGAAGGAGCAGGGCGGAGAGGAGCGACAGCACCGCGACCATGGTGGCCATTAACGGCAGGATCTCGGCCAGGCCGTTGGCGGCAGTGGAGAGATCGGCAATCCGCTGGACCAGCAGGGCGGGAAAGAGCAGGTAATAGGTAAGCCGTTCGGCCGACTCCCAGAAAGCTCGGCCGGGGAAACCACTCTGCCCCAGGATAAAACCCAGCAGAATCAGAAAAAAGACCGGCAGCAGGACCACCAGGATCTGAAGCTGTTCAAACATCTTGGTCGGAGCCGAGTGCGGCCCGCAGGTACTCCCGGTTGAGCCGGGCGATATTGGCGATTTTAATCCCCTTGGGGCAGACCGCCTCGCACTCCCGCTCGTTGCCGCAGTTGCCGAACTTTAGTTGATCCATCCTGGCCACCATCTGCAAGACCCGCCGGGCCCGTTCGGGGCCGCCCTGGGGCAGCAGGGCCAGGTGGGAGATCTTGGCCCCGACAAAGAGCATCGCCGCCGCGTTGGGGCAGGCGGCCACGCAGGCCCCGCAGCCGATACATTCGGCCGCGTCCAATGCCTTTTCCGCCGTGGTCGCCGGCACCGGGATGGTGTTGGCCTCCGGAGCCCCGCCGGTGTTGACCGAAACAAAGCCCCCGGCAGAGATCAGCACGTCGAAGGCCCCCCGGTCCACCACCAGATCGCGGATCAGGGGGAAGGCCCCGGCCCGGAAGGGTTCGATCACCACCACATCACCATCTTTGAAATGGCGCAGGTGCAACTGGCAAAGGGTGGTGGCCGGTTCCGGCCCGTGGGCGACGCCATTGACCACCGCCCCGCACATCCCGCAGATCCCCTCCCGGCAGTCGTGATCGAAGGCCACCGGCTCCTCGCCCTCCAGGGTCAACCGTTCGTTCAAGAGATCGAGCATCTCCAGAAAGGAGATATCGGGCGAGAGCGGCCCCACCGGATATTGAACAAAAGCGCCGGGGGCGGCGGGGTTGGCCTGGCGCCAAATCTTGAGGGTCAGACGGATGCCCCCAACACCGAGCGCGGCCCCGGCATTGGGGGTGCTCCCGGCGGCGGGGCCGCACCCGGCAACGGAGTTGGAATCAGCGAGATGGGCGGTGCTCACTTGTAGCTCCTCTGGCTTAGGGTAACATTTTCAAACCGCAGCGGTTCACGATGCTCCCTGGGCGCTCCGGCGGCCTGATACTCCCAGGCGCTGACATGGCTGAAGCCGGCATCGTCCCGCCGGGCTTCGTGGTCGGCGGTCTGACTCTCCTCGCGAAAGTGACAGCCGCAGGATTCGGTGCGGGCCAGGGCGTCATGGACCATCAGCTCGGCAAACTCCAGAAAATCAGCCACCCGCCCGGCCCGCTCCAGGGATTGGTTAAGCTCGATCCCGCAGCCCGGCACCCGGACCTGGCGCCAGAACTCCTCGCGAATCTCCGGGATTTGCGCCAGGGCCCGCTGCAGCCCGGCCTGGTTGCGGGCCATCCCGCAGTGATCCCAGAGCAGCAGCCCCAGTTGACGATGAAAATCATCGACGGTACGCTTGCCCTGAACCGCCAGGAGCCTCTGCAGCCGCTCCTCACTCTGATCGGCGGCCGTTTTAAAGGCCGGCAGCTCGGAGTTGAGCGGCTCCGGGGCCATCCCGGCCAGGTAGCCGCCGATGGTGGCGGGCAGAATAAAATAGCCGTCGGCCAACCCCTGCATCAGGGCGCTGGCTCCCAGGCGGTTGGCCCCATGGTCGGAGAAGTTGGCCTCCCCCAAAACAAAAAGACCGGGAAGGGTGCTCATCAGATTGTAATCGACCCAGAGTCCGCCCATGGTGTAGTGAACCGCCGGGTAGATCATCATCGGCTCCCGAGTCGGATCGGCGGCGGTGATCTTTTCGTACATCGCAAAGAGATTGCCGTATTTTTTCAGGATCGCCCCCTCCCCCTCCCGGCGGATCGCCTCGGCGAAATCAAGGTAAACCGCCAGGCCGGTCTCCCCCACCCCTCGGCCCCGGTCGCACTGCTCCTTGGCGTTGCGGGAGGCGACATCGCGGGGCACCAGGTTGCCGAAGGCGGGATACTTCTCCTCCAGGTAGTACTCCCGCTCCTCCTCGGGGATCTGACCCGGGGGCCGCCGGTCCCCCTTCCGGCGAGGCACCCAGACCCGACCGTCGTTGCGCAAACTCTCACTCATCAGGGTCAGTTTGGACTGATAGGCGCCGTGGACCGGAATACAGGTGGGATGGATCTGGACAAAGCAGGGGTTGGCAAAGAGCGCTCCCCGCTTGTAAGCCCGAAAAGCGGCGGTGACGTTGGAGGCCATGGCGTTGGTGGAGAGAAAATAGGCGTTGCCGTAGCCGCCGGTGGCCAGGACCACTGCGTGGGCGGCATGGTTTTCCAACTCCCCGCTGATCAGGTTGCGGACCACGATCCCCCGGGTCCTACCGCCATCAACCACCAGATCCAACATCTCCCGCCGGGGCAGCATGGTGACGTTGCCCCGGCCCACTTGACGCATCAGAGCCCCGTAGGCCCCCAGCAGCAACTGCTGCCCGGTCTGGCCCCGAGCGTAAAAGGTGCGGGAGACCTGGGCTCCGCCGAAAGAGCGGTTGGCCAATGAGCCCCCGTATTCGCGGGCGAAGGGAACCCCCTGGGCCACGCACTGGTCGATGATCCGGTTGCTGATCTGGGCCAGGCGATAGACATTGGCCTCCCGGGCCCGGAAATCGCCCCCCTTGATGGTGTCGTGGAAGAGGCGGAAGATGGAGTCCCCATCGTTGCGGTAATTTTTGGCCGCGTTGATCCCTCCCTGGGCGGCGATGCTGTGGCCCCGACGGGGGCTGTCCTGGAGACAGAAGAGCTTGACCCGGTAGCCCAGCTCGGCCAGGGAGGCGGCGGCCGAAGCCCCGGCCAGTCCGGCTCCGACCACGATGATCTCATATTTGCGTTTGTTGGCCGGATTGACCAGCTTGAGATCGAAACGGTGGCGATCCCACTTCTCGGCCAGGGGACCGGCGGGGATCTTGGCATCCAGGGTGATGGACATGGGCTTGATTCCTTGGCTCAGAGAAGAAAGCGCGGCGAAAAGAGGGCGTAGAGGGGCAGCAGGCCGTAGAGCAAGGCGATCAACAACGCCGTCGCCACCGCCCCCCGCCGCAAGCCGCCGTCATATTTGGGATGTTCCAGCCCCAGCGACTGCCAGAGGCTCCAGAGGCCGTGGCTGAGATGGAGCCCCAAAACCGCCACCCCCAGCAGGTAGAAAGCGGCGTAAAGAGGGCGGCTCAGGGTATCGCGGAGCAGATCGGCCACCGCCGCCTCCCCGGAGGCCGAGCTGAACTGGCCTAAATGAAAGCCGATAAAGAGCAGGATCACCAGCCCGGAGTAGAGCATGGTCCGGGAGGCAACGGTTCGCCCCCCGGCCGGGCGACTCACCGCGTAGGCCACCGGTCGGGCAGCGCAGTTTCCCCGCCAGAGCAGCAGGGCGGTAACGACGTGGGCCAGAAAAAGGGTCAGCAGCAGCAGCTCGAAAAAGAGCAGCGGCCCTCCCAGGGAGTGAAGCTTCTCGGCGTAGGCGATAAAGGAGTCCCGCCCGGCCAGGGCGGTGCTGTTTCCCAGCATGTGGACCAGGACAAAAAGGGCCAAAGTGATCCCGCTCACCGCCATCACCGTCTTCTTGCCGATGGAGGAAGAGGCGGTCGCCGCCAACCAGGCCATGGATTTTCTCCCTTAAATCGTTATTGCGTTTCTCAACATTAGGGGCTACCCAAATTTCACTTTATAGTTTACCCCCCGGGGAAGATCAAGCCCGGAAAAGTGATCGTGGAGCATAATCGGAAAAGCGGCGGGGCAAAATAGCTCTTTAACGGATGCAGGATCGGGTCGGGGAAGGTATATTGCTCAGGTTATGCAAAAACGAAAAATTACCAGACAAATTGAGGTGGGCGGGGTGGCCATCGGCGGCGGGGCACCGGTGGCGGTCCAGTCGATGACCAACACCGATACCCGCGATGTGGCGGCCACCGTGGCCCAGATCTCCCGGCTGGCCGAGGCCGGTTGCGAGATCATCCGGGTGGCTGTCCTGGACCAGGAGGCGGCCGCAGCGATCCGGGCAATCCGGGAGCGGATCACCATCCCTTTGATTGCCGATATCCATTTTGATCATCGCCTGGCGGTGGCCGCCATGGAGCATGGGGCCCAGGGGATCAGGATCAACCCCGGCAATATCGGGGGCCCGGCGATATCGCCGACAAAATTGAAAGAGAAGCTGGCCAGAGTGGCCGCCGCAGCCAAGGCCCACCATGTGGCGATCCGGGTGGGAGTCAACGCCGGATCTTTGGAGAAGGATATCCTGGCCCGCCACGGCCATCCCACCCCCGCCGCCCTGGTGGAGAGCGCCCTGCGCAATATCGCCCTGCTGGAAGATCTGGGTTTTGAAGAGATGAAAATCTCCCTGAAATCCTCCAATGTCCTGACCACCATCGAGGCCTATCGCGGCCTGGCCGCCGCCTGTGACTATCCCCTCCATCTCGGAGTCACCGAAGCCGGTGGGTTGATCGCCGGCAGCGTAAAATCCAGCGTCGCCTTAGGAATTTTGCTTTACGAAGGGATCGGCGACACCCTGCGGATCTCCCTGACCCGCGATCCGGTGGAGGAGATCAGGGTGGCCTACGAGCTGCTCCGCAGCCTGCGTTTGCGGGAGCGCGGCCCCGAGCTGATCTCCTGCCCCACCTGCGGCCGCTGCCAGGTCAACCTCTTCGGCCTGGCCGAGGAGGTTGAGCGTCATATTCAAAAGATCGAAACCCCGCTCAAGATCGCGGTGATGGGCTGCGTGGTCAACGGCCCCGGCGAGGCCAAAGAGGCCGATATCGGGGTGGCCGGCGGCAACGGGGTGGGGATAATCTTCAAAAAAGGTAAAATCTTCAAAAAAGTGCCGGAGCGCGAGCTGCTGGCCGTCTTTCTAAATGAAATCAACCAGATGACCCAAGAACGGCGATCCTCGCCCAAGGAGTAATCACCATGCGCTTTTCCCGGATGCTGCTGCCCACCCTCAAGGAAGACCCGGCCGAGGCCGAGGTGATCAGTCATAAACTGCTGCTGCGGGCCGGGATGATCCGCAAGCTCACCGCCGGGGTTTACTCCTACCTCCCCTTGGGGCTGGCGGCGATTCGCAAGGTGGAGCGGATCGTCCGCGAAGAGATGAACCGGGCCGGGGCCCAGGAGCTGCTCCTGCCCATGGTTCAGCCCGCCGATCTCTGGCAGGAGTCCGGACGCTGGGAGAAGTACGGCCCCGAGCTGCTCCGCTTCAAGGATCGCCACCAGCGCGAGAGCTGCTTAGGCCCCACCCACGAGGAGGTGATCACCGATCTGGTGCGGATGAATGTCCACTCCTACCGCGACTTGCCCCTTAATCTCTACCAGGTTCAGAGCAAGTTCCGCGACGAAATCCGGCCCCGTTTCGGCCTGATGCGGGGCCGGGAGTTTATCATGAAGGACGGCTACAGCTTCGATGCCGACGAGGCCGGAGCCGATGCCACCTATCAGAAGATGTATGACGCCTACCAGCGGATCTTTTCCCGCTGCGGCCTGGCCTTCCGGGCGGTGGAAGCCGATACCGGCACCATCGGCGGCAGCTTCTCCCACGAATTTATGGTCTTGGCCGCCACCGGCGAGGATCTGGTGGTGATCTGCCAACACTGCGACTATGCCGCAAATATGGAGAAGGCCAGCGCCCAAACGATCCGCTCCGAGAGTGCCGAGGCCCCCCTGGCCCGGGAGATGATCGCCACCCCCGGCCGCAAGACGGTGGCCGAGGTTTGCGATTTCCTCCGGATCTCACCCGAACGTCTGGTCAAGACTATGATCTGGCTGGCCGACGGCCAGCCGGTGGCGGTGCTGCTCCGGGGCGATCACGAGGTCCAGCCGGTGAAGCTGCAAAATCTGCTGGGAGCCCTGGAGGTAACCTTGGCCGATGACGGCGAAATTGCCAAGCTGACCGGGGCTCCGGCCGGATTCCTGGGGCCGGTGGGGCTTAAAATCCCCCTGATCATGGACGAGGTGGTGGCCGGGATGGGCAACTTCGTCACCGGGGCCAACCAGGCCGATACCCATCTGGTCAACGTCAACCCCGGCCGCGATTTCAGTGCTACCCACCAGGCCGATATCCGGATGGTCACCGAAGAGGACCGCTGCCCCCGCTGCGCCGGCAAGCTGGCTCTGACCCGGGGGATCGAGGTGGGCCATATCTTCAAGCTCGGCACCAACTACAGCGAGAAGCTCAACGCCACCTTCCTCGATGACCAGGGCCAGAGTCGCCCCTTTATCATGGGCTGCTACGGGATCGGGGTGAGTCGGACGGTGGCGGCGGCCATTGAACAGAACCACGACCGGGACGGGATGATCTTTCCCCTGCCCATCGCCCCCTTCCAGGTGATTATCCTTAACCTGACTCCCAAAGATAGCGCAATCAGCGCCGAGGCCGAACGGCTGTACGATGAGCTGCAGAAGGCGGGGATCGAGGTGCTCCTTGATGATCGCGATGAGCGGCCTGGGAGCAAGTTCAAGGATGCCGATCTGATCGGGATTCCTATCCGCCTGATGATTGGTAAGCGCTTCAAGAACGACGGCCTTCTGGAGCTGCGAACCCGCTCCGACGGCCAGACCAGCGAGGCCACCCCGGCCGCCGCCCTGGCGGTAATCGGCGAGATGATCGCCAAGGCCCTTAACCCCGTCGGCGATCGTGGCTGAAGTGCCCCTGAGGCTCTCCCCGAGGCTCCCCCCGAGGCTCCGATGAACAACACCATCGACGATATCATCCGCCAGGCGGAAACCTATCTCCCCGCCGAGGAGCTGGCCCCGCTGCGCAAGGCTTACGCCTTTGCCGAGCAGACCCACAGCGGCCGCCATCGCCTCTCGGGCAAGCCCTACCTCCAGCATGTCCTGGCGGTGACCGCGATTCTGGCGGCCATGCGTCTTGATGTCGCCACCCTCACCGCCGGGCTCCTCCACGGGGTCCTCAAGCAGAAGGAGAACCCGGTCAGCCCGGCCAAGCTCAAGGAGGAGTTCGGCGAGGATGTGGCCAATATCGTGGCCGGAGCCACCCGGATCACTGCGGTCCAGTTCAACAGCCGCCTGGCCTACCAGGCGGAAAATATCCGCAAAATGCTGCTGGCGATGGCTTCCGATATCCGGGTTCTGCTGGTCCGCCTGGCCGACCGCCTCCACGACATGCAGAGCCTCAACGTGGTGGAGCGGGAGCTGCAAGTAGAGATCGCCCAGGAGACCATGGATCTCTACGCGCCCCTGGCCGGGCGGCTGGGGATCGACTGGATCAAGCGGGAGTTGGAGGATCTCTCCTTTGCCCAGCTCCAGCCCGAGCAGTACAACCAACTGGCGGCCAACATCCAGACCACCCTGCCGGAGCGGGAAGCTTACGTGGAGCGGATCAAGGAGCTGCTCTCCCGCCACCTGCACCGGGACGGCCTGGAGAATTTCCGGATCATGGGCCGCCCCAAGCATCTCTACAGCATCCAGAAAAAGTTGCTGGTCCAGAATATCACCCTGGACAAGGTTTACGACAAGGTGGCCTTCCGGATTATCGTGGGCGATATCAAGGAGTGCTACCAGGCCCTGGGGGTGATCCACTCCCTCTGGGCCCCCATCGACGGCCGTTTCAAGGATTTTATCAGCCACCCCAAGGCCAACGGCTATCAGTCGGTCCACACATCGGTGATCGGCCCCGACGGCGACTTTATGGAGATCCAAATCCGTACCGAAGAGATGGACCGGGTCGCCGCCGAGGGGATCGCCGCCCACTGGGCCTACAAGGAAGGCCAGGCCGCCAGCACCCGGGATGTCAAGCTCTTCAAGTGGCTCAAACAACTGGTGGGGATGCTCCAGGAGTTGGAAGATCCCCGGGAGCTGCTGGATACGGTCAAGGGTGAGTTGTACGAGGATGATATCTATGTCCTGACCCCGGGCGGCGAGGTCAAAGGCTTTCCCAAGGGGAGCACCCCGCTCGACTTCGCCTACAGCATCCACACCGAGGTGGGTCACCACTGCAACGGGGCCAAGATCAACGGCCAAATCACCCCCCTGCGGACCCCGTTGAAAAACGGTGATGTGGTGGAGATCATCACCGCCCCCAACCGCAAACCCGGCCGTAACTGGCTGCAGATCGTCAAGACCAGCCGGGCCCGCAACCGGATTCGCCAGTGGCTCAACCAGGAGGAGCGGGAACGTAACCTGGAGAAGGGCCGCGAGATCTGTGAACGGGAACTGCGCCGACACGATATCAGCCTAAAAAAGCTGCTCCGCACCGGCCACCTGAAAGAGGTGCTCAAGAAACTCAACTGCAACTCGCTGGATGATCTGCTGCACCGGGTGGGGGCGGGAAAACTGCCCATCCCCGCTATCCTGCGCCAGTTGCAACCGGAAGAGCTTCGCCCGGAGGAGCTGACCCCGGAAGAGTTGGCCAAGGAAGAGGCCCTGACGCTGGTCACCGGCGGCCGGGGCCGCGATGGTCGCGGTGGGGCGGGCCAGGATGAGATTATCAAGGTGGAGGGGGCAACTGGAATTCCCAGCAAGATAGCCAACTGCTGTCTGCCGGTGCCCGGAGACGAGATCATCGGTTTTATCACCACCGGCCGGGGAATCACGGTCCACAAGAGCAGCTGCCCCAACCTGCTGGCCGGGGAGATGGAGCGGAGAATCGCGGTAAGTTGGTCGGGGGAGGGAAAGACACCTTACCGGGCCTTGGTCCAGGCCCTGGGCCAGAACCGCAAGGGACTGCTGGCGGCCCTGAGCAGCACCATCACCAACGACAATGCCGATATCGCCAGCCTGGAGGCCAGCACCGACCGGGACGGGGCCCGTTTCAACATGGTGCTGGAGGTGGAGGGGATCGAGCATCTCAACCGGATTCTCCAGCACATTCGCCAACTGGAAGGGATCAGCGAAGCCCACCGCAAATAGAAAGGCGGCCAAGGTGATCAAGTTCACCAAGGCCGCCAAACCGTCGATTTAACGGGCCGTAGCCGTTCGGTGTTGTCGGCACTAAGGATTACTACTTGGTTACTATCCAGCTCATGCCGGGGGGTAACTGTTCAGAAGCGCCCCAGGTTGGGGCAAGCGGACCGGCGCCGCGTACCTGTTGTACGCAAGCCGGGCCGATCGCCCCTGTCAGTCGTCGGCAGTAGTGCCGACAACATGGGGTGCTGCTGGACAGTTACACTACTTAGTTACGGCGCCGGAACGGAGACAGCGGGTGCAGACCCGGGTGCGCCGGGCGTTACCACCGGCGGCTGCCATCCGGACCCGTTGCAGGTTGGGCAGCCAACGGCGGCGGGTCTTGTTGTGAGCATGACTGACGTTGTTGCCGACTTCGGGCTTCTTGCCGCAAATTTCGCAGACCTTGGACATATCCGGGCACTCCTTAAACGCCTTATTATTATACGGATAAAGAAAAAAGCACCACCAATCCGGTGATGAACAAGACCCGCACTTATACCCCAACCACTCGGCCTTGACAACAATTTTATCGGTTCCGCCCGACTCAGTTGCTGCTGATCTCAATAAGGTCGTTAATGTGCAGGGCGTTAAGTTGGCTGGCGATATGCGGCGGCGTGCCGGTTAACCGCACTGTTCCGCAGCAGTCGGCCATCGCCTTGTAGAGCAAAAGGATCCTGCCGATGCCCGCGTTGCCCAGATGGGTCAGCCCTTGCAGATCAAGGACCACCTCCCGGAAGCGACAGAGCTGCTGGCTCTGAAAATAGAGCTTAAGGGCCGCCGCCTCTTTTTCGTAAATCCGCCCTTTAATGGTTAAACAAGCAGTATCTCCGGTAGTTACCATCTCATGGTTAATCATTCCGACGATCTCCCGCTGCAACGTGCTGCTCTTAAAATTGTGGCCCCATCCCGCGCTGAGCTCTCAGGGAGAGAGCCGTCCCCGGGTTTTGCCGCATCCACTCCAGACCGGCAACGGCCTCTTGCCGCCTGCTCTCCACGAATTGGGCGATAAAATCGGCATTTTCCCCTCCGGCGACGGCGACGGCTTGCCCAGCCAGTTGGTTCATCCCGATACAGAGCTCATCCAGGGCTATATCGCGCCGCTGATTCCAGGTGTATTCATCGCCTGCGCCGGCTCCCTCCTCCGTCGGCAACTCCGCGTTGAACCGTGCCATGGTGCTGGTTATCAGGCTGGCCATGTTGCCCAGCTCCCAACGGTTATCCTTGATATAGTCGGCCAGCAGATCGGAGGGCGGATCCGGGATGCCCCCC
>RRYU01020508.1_pt1 | contig 11649 bp, 8 predicted proteins | sample 2162651 | NCBI WGS metagenome assembly RRYU01 (sample SAMN10267283, study PRJNA491782) | microbial mat metagenome | isolation source: biomat in the production well | place: Japan: Minami-Kanto gas field, natural gas well KTG3 | collected 2017-06 | reverse complement strand
CCCCCTGCATGATAATATCCGGAAGCGCTATGTCTTCTCCGGCAAAAGGGTTCACATTCTGCACCACGTTCAGTTGACAATAAGATGAAATGAGCTATCGTTCAGACATTCAGTTTTAATTGACTAATAATAAATAATGACTTCTATGACTGATGGAAACGTGTATTCGATCAACCGTTGATGAGTAACTGTTATTCAGTCATTGAAATCATATCATAATCCGATCCGTAACCTTTTGCTCGTCACTGTTTTTCAGGACAATCTGAAACACCGAGCCCGGTCAATAACTTTTTGATGCAATATCGCGGCAACGTTCACGTTGCAAACACACAGTATTACAATAATGGATGATAAACTAACCGAAAAAGGACTCAGGCACAACGGCAAAATTTCCCCGCCGCACATTTGGAAAAAGATTTCAATGGCGCGCAATGTCATGCCGGTTCAGCAAAAGAGCAGATACCGTTGTTCCCGCCATAAGCCTGTCAATCTTTTTTTCAAGCATGAACATATAGCCTCGATGGGAACAGGTATCGACAATCTCACACTTTTCGCGTTCAACCGAACATCGCATAAGATGAGGAACACCTTCCGTTGCCTTTCCAATATCCGAAACGGTTATCTTGTCCGGTGACTTCGCCAACCTGTATCCCCCCTTGACACCCTGAACCGATAGCGCAAGACCGGCTCTCTTCAAGTTCTGCATGGCTTTGGCCATGAATTCCTGGGAAAAGCCTATTTCAGCGGACATTTCCTTAACGGTTACAACCGTATCAGGTTCCTTGCGTGCCAGATAGACTACGGCATGGAGCCCATATTCGAATTTTCTTGATACTTTCAGCATTGTACTCCTTTCCTGCAATGATTACAAAAAAAATCGGACAATTTTTAACCAATTTAACAATTATTTCAATAAACAGCCTGTATATTTTAGTGTCTATCAGGTATATTACCCTCAAACGCTCATTGCTTCAGACATCTGCATCATGAATGAACCGTCTGCCGATCGTTTCTTCAACTGGGAATACGAGAAAGGTAAAACCGCACGAATACGATACCGGGAATACAGCCCGCCAGCAAACGACAAGCCTTCGCTGCTTTTCGTTCATGGCTATGGCGGCATGCTCGAGCACTGGGAGGACAACATACCGACATTCGCCGGAGAATACCACATACTTGTTATCGATCTCCTCGGCTTCGGGAAATCGGAAAAGCCCAACGTGCGGTACCGTCTTTCGTTGTTCGCAGAACAGATACGTACATTCCTGGCATACAGGAACATCAGCGATGTTATCATTGTGGGTCACTCGATGGGAGGCGCTTCCGGGCTTTACTTCGCGCATGAAAATCCGAATGCCGTAAAGGGCCTGGTTCTGGCCAACCCTTCAGGACTTTTCGGCGATACGATGGATCCCATGGCGAAGACATTTTTCAGCCTGATTGCCTCTCCTCTCATCGGAGAAGTGATGTTTGCAGCATTTGCAAACCCTATCGGCGTCAGCCAGAGCTTGCTCCCGACCTATTACAATCAGAAAAGAGTCGATTTTCGTCTGATCAACCAGTTCACAAGACCACTTCAGGACAAGGGCGCCGTATGGTCATATCTCTCCCCGTCCAGAAGACCCCATGATTTCACACTTGAAACCCTTCCGAGGCCCTGTAATTACAGGAACAAGGCTTTTCTTGTCTGGGGAGCGGAAGACAGTGCACTGCCACCGCATAAAATCATTCCGGAATTTCAGCAACTGCTGCCGCAGGCAGGGGCGTTCATTATTCCCGAAGCATCACACTGCATTCATCATGATGCACATGAAACATTCAACGCCCGCTTAGCGTATATTCTCGCCCACGAATTCTAAACTTCTCCGAGCCTTCCGCTCTGCCGGAACCTGATATCCTGCAAATGAGGAGCTTTTATGCCGATCTGGAAGAAATAACTCTTGTACTCACCTGTCGGCACCCACTGCAAACTCATATCCCAGCAATCAAAATCACCATACAGGTTGATCTGCGGATAAATGAACTCATGATTTTCAACATCATAGCCGGTATTCAGGCCGAGCTGCCAGGTCTTGCTCAAAGACACCCTTGCGGAAGTATTCAACAAAACCGTCGTATTTGCCGGTTCAAGGGGCTCATATTTATCTGAATTAAGATACAGTGACAACCGCAACTGCCACGGAAGCCTGTTATCGGCATAACGGAACGAATCCCGATCATAGCGCTCCTTGTATATTGCTTTTTCAACATTTGTCTCTTCTTTTTCATCATATGACCCGTTAACCGAATCATCGCCTGAGCCTTGCCTGCGTGCCGAATCGTTTTTTTCAAAACTACCTTTAAGACTCAGACTCATATTGACAAATCCCTGGACAAAACGCAGCAGCCCCCCCCTGTCATCCATGTTCAGTCTGTCAACACGGTCGCCGGTAAGCGGGTCATAACTGTAAAAATCATAAGTGGCACCTGCCCGCAAGAGAAGATTTGGAGCAAGAGCATTACTTGTTGCAGAAAGTGTCAAGGGAGCGATTCGCAATGAATCCGCTGCGAAATTGTAACTCGTCGACGCGGTAAGCGAGAGTAGCTGAAGAATCTTGTCGGTGGGGACCACACCCTCGGAAGAAACATCTCCCCGTACCTTCGCCTGTAACAAATTTTGAACGGATAACCCTATTGTGCTTTTTTCCTCAAAAACATTGTTATAGAGCGCATTCTGGTACTTGTTATAGCGTACAGGCTGGTTTAATGCGTCTATGTAGGTGCCGTAATAGTCATAGTCTTCTCCGGTAAAATCAGGATTGTAGGAAAACGTCACACTTGGGATAACGGTGTGCCGCAAAGCCTTTATCCCGATCAAATCCTCGAGCATGCGCGTATACACTGTCCCGTAGAGTCTGGTCTGCGCGTCCACGTCAAGTGAATAGGTAGAAAACCAGGACGGGTTATCTATTGTTTTGGTAACCACCTCATCTGCAATATTGTCGTAGCTCTGCTCTACAAAGCTGTTGACATAATAATTGTAGTAGTTGAAGCTGCCATTGACATTGAAGTACCTGAAAAGGGTCGAATTGATGGCAAACGGCAATTGAAGCCTTGCACCCCAGCGATCCTCATCAATCGGGTTATTGTCCACTTTAGCGTCCAGTTCGACCCTCTGGGAAAAGTTCGCTTTATATCCCCTGGCGAACTCCTGCGTATACGCCATACGCAGACTTGCGTCGGCACTGTAATCACTGTAATGCAGATTGTCCAATGTGGAATACTCGGCAAATGCCGACGCGCGGGGAGTAAGAGAAAAACGTGATCTCCAGTCATCTGCCGATGCCCCTTCACCCCTGAAAGGATAGACGCGCTCCTGATAGTACGACGTACTGATTGATTGGGTCAGGTCATTATCCCTGAGATCCTGTGAACGTTGATAACTTGCTGTCAGAATGCGGCTGCCCTCATCAAATGTTTTTGAAAAAGAGGCATAGGAGTTGGCCTGTTCGTTGATGATGGATTCAGGATTTATCGAATTGATATCATAGTAGCGATTCCCTCCCTGATAAAACAGATTAAGGTCAAGCTTTGTGGTCGGGTCAAACCGGTGATGGTGTACCAGTTTGACATTCCAGTTATCATAATCGACATAATCAGGATCATCCGGATGTGCAAGAATGTAGCGCTCATATTCTCCTTCGAGGTACCCGTCAAAAAGATATCTTTTTCTGTAACGGAAACGTTCCCCCAGGCGCCAGCTTCCGTTAAACGCCACATCGCTTTCGAGACGGAGGTCCATATAATCGTCGAATGCCCAGAAATAACCGAGGTTCGAAAAATAAACTCCCCTGTCATCATCGTTGAACCTCGGGATGAGAAATCCTGACGTTCGCTCACTCTTTATCGGAAGAAACATAAAGGGCAAAGGCACCAAGGGTATCGCCGGCATGCGCCAGAAAAAAGGCTTGGGCCGTATATACAGAATAAGGGGCCTGGCAACGACCTTGTCGCCGGGAATGATTTTCATATCCCTGCCGTAGAACCAGAAATCCGGATCTTCTTTGGGACAGGTCGTATACATACCGTCCCTGATGTACAACTCTCCCGTTCCCAGTCGCTTGACATTGGTTCCGGTATAGTATCCCTCTTCGATTTCGGACGATACATTGACTGTACGCCCTTTTCTCGTGGCATAGTTGTACTTCATGTGTTCGGCTTCAAAGCCGCCGTCTTTGTCGGTGAACACGGGAAGCTCCGTTAACTCTCCCAGAGAATCTTTCGCCGCAAAAGCATCAAAAACTGAAGTATTGTAGTCTACGAGGATCTTCGGGGCATCCAGTTTCATATCCTCATACCGTACCGAAGCTTTCCCCCACAGCTCCATTGTTCTCTCACCGATGTTGTAGACAAGTGAATCACGTGCGGTATAGATGATCGTTGTGTCCGGGTTACTGCCGCTTTTGCTTTCTTTTACTTTTTCTTCAGCAGAAACCTCCGCTTCGGAGCCGACCTGTGAGAACGCCGGAAGAGAAAACGTAGCAGCCAGCAATATCCCCGAGACGGCAACAATCCTCACTATGGATTTTCCTGAAAGCGACATGCGGAATGTGCTCCTGCCTGAAAAGGGTTGATTTTTCCTGGGAGTTAATCAATAAAACACTAAATATATATTATTTTAGTTACCCATACCCAAGCTGTTCGAGTAACATCTTTATGAATATGGATAACATAAAGACACCTCAATCAGCTCATCCGGCCAACGAGCCATCGAACAGTTAAGCCGACAGACAACAAGAAGAACCGATCGAACAATCTATGACACAGTCTGCATATACCGCTCCCGACAGTACCGGCCATTACGGCTCCTACGGGGGAAAATTTATTCCGGAAACACTTCTTAAAAATGCTTCCGACCTCGAGAAAGAGTACACCAAAGCAAAAGAAGACCACGTATTCTGGGATGAATATGCCAAACTTCTACAAAACTATGTCGGGCGCCCGACCCCGCTCTACCATGCGGAGAATCTGAGCAGAACGATAGGAGGAGCCCGGATATACCTGAAAAGAGAAGATCTCTGCCACACAGGTGCGCATAAAATCAACAACGCACTCGGTCAGGCACTTCTGGCAAAACGAATGGGGAAAAAACGGATCATTGCCGAAACAGGAGCCGGACAGCATGGCGTTGCTACCGCAACGGTATGTGCACTGTTCAATTTTGACTGTGTCGTGTATATGGGCGCAGAAGATATCAGGCGACAGGCTCCGAATGTTGCCCGAATGAAGCTGCTCGGCGCCGAAGTCCGCTCCGTTGAAAACGGCACGAAAACGCTCAAGGACGCTACAAGCGAGGCTATACGCGACTGGATCAACAACCCTGAAGAAACATTCTACATCATCGGTTCAGTTGTAGGAATGCATCCCTACCCAATGATGGTAAGGGATTTCCAGGCGGTCATCGGTCGTGAAACAAAACAGCAGATCATCGAACAGGCAGGACGTCTCCCTGACGTCATTACCGCCTGTGTCGGTGGAGGCAGCAATGCAATCGGTATGTTCTACGAATTTCTCGATCAAACTGAAACCATTGAAATGGTCGGGGTAGAAGCAGCGGGCGAAGGGCTTGCAGGCCTCCATGCAGCCTCTCTGACCAAAGGAAAAAAAGGTGTTCTCCACGGAGCAATGATGAAGATCCTGCAGGATGATTACGGCCAGGTCAGTGAGGCGCATTCAATATCGGCTGGACTCGATTATCCCGGAGTAGGGCCTGAACTCTGCTACTTGCAGGAATTGGGACTCGTCAACTATAGCTCGGCAACCGATACCGAAGCACTTGACGCGCTCAGGCTGCTTGCGACAACAGAAGGCATCATTTGCGCACTTGAATCAGCACATGCCATACATTACGCCACCGTCAGAGCAAAAGAAATGCCCGAAGACGGCATTCTGGTTGTCAATCTCTCCGGAAGAGGCGACAAGGACATGGATACAATCATGCAAAGCACTGAGCTGAAGTAAGAGGATTGTTGAGTTGTTCGGGGAGAAGCAAGAAACCGGCAGAAATCAGTCGGCGGTCTTCAATTGGCAGTAAACAAGAAGAAAGAAGAGGCTGTCTCATTAGTCCTGCAATTTGTCTTTACGTAGTCATCCTCGGGCCTGACCCGTGAAATCCAAGAACAACCATTTCACAGGTCTTACCCGGGGATCCATCTTCCAAAGAAAGTCAGTATGGATGCCGCATCCCTGTGAAATCCGAACATCTATTTCACGTGGCGGCATGACTCTCTGCCGGAAACGTATGCATGGCGACCGATAGTCGTGAAGCAATGCTTTTGAGACAGCCTCGTTTACCTGTCTTTAGGCAGAAAAAACGGGGAGCAGTTAAAATTATTTTTAAAGAAAATCTTGGAGAAAAAAACTGAAAGCCTTATAATTACAACTCCTCAAGCGGGAATAGCTCAGTTGGTAGAGCACAACCTTGCCAAGGTTGGGGTCGCGAGTTCGAGTCTCGTTTCCCGCTCAAAGAAAAAGCTTCTGTGACATGCAGAGGCTTTTTTTATTTTAGGTAGAGAGCGACGGAGAGGTGCGAGAGTGGTTGAATCGGGCGGTCTCGAAAACCGTTGTGCGCGTAAGCGTACCGTGGGTTCGAATCCCACCCTCTCCGCATGAAACACAAGGCCCCGGTTAATCCGGGGTTTTGTGCTTTATGTAGAGGTATGAGAACCCTCCCTACCCGCACGAAGGCATACAAGTAACATGTGCCAGCGTAGATGAACTGAAAGAGACCAACAAACAGATAAAAAACTTATGGCCAAGGTTAAAAACGTCAGTCCCAAAGAGGCCTATGCAATGCTGAAGAAAGGAGCGTTGCTTGTCGATGTCCGCAACCCGCGTGAAATTGCCAGAAAATCCTTTGATCTTCCGGATATCATGGAGATTCCTCTCAGCGGATTTGAGCAACGTTTAGGGGAGATACCGTCAAAAAGAAAGGTTATCGTTGCCTGCAGAAAGGGGAACCGCAGTTTGTTCGCCGTCCGCCGCCTCATGAACCATGGGCACCGCAGGGTTTTCAATCTGGAGCATGGAATCATTCGCTGGGAAAGAGAAGGGCTTTCGGTTAAAAGCGCTCCGAAACAAAGCCCCTTGTCGAGGCTTTTGCAAATGTTCAGCAAAAAGGCCTGACAAGCTAAAAATCCTCTATCTCCCTTTTCTCTTCGTAGACTTCCACTTCCACATATTCACTTCATCCCTGATTTCCTCACAAACTTCCAGCACATATTCAAGCTCCTCCCTTTTCAAACCACTGTGAAGGGAAAAACGCATAAGGGAACGGTTCTTTGGGGTCGCGGGGGTGAGGAAAACCGATCCGAAAACATCTCTTGTCTCTAACGCATCCCGAAAAACCTCAGTGTCACTTTCCAGGCCGCTTTCTATCGCAACTATCTGTGACTGACTGGCAATATTATACCCGAGTGTGTCAAGGCCTTCACGCAGGAATTTTGCATGCTCATGAAGAAGAGCCCTTCTGTCGTCCCCTTCTCTAATAACTTTCAATGTAGCCTGAAGACCCGCTATCTCATGAGGCAACAGTGCCGAGCTGAAAATCGCAGGAAACGCAAGGTAAGGATAGTAATGAGCAAACCGTTCGGAACAAATAATAATACCAGCCCTTCCAGCAAAGGCTTTTGCAAGACTGGCGGTTATAAAGTGCACCCTATCGGTCAGCCCTAACTCATTTAAAAGTCCTGCCCCTTTCTCACCATAAACGCCAAGCGAATGAGACTCATCGATGACAGACACGCACCCATACTGCTCCGAAACAGTTACAATATCTTCGAGAGGCGCTATATCCCCGATAGTGCTATACAATGAGTCAACGAGCACAATACCCGGTCCATGCTCCTTGATCAGCCGCTCCATATGCCTTACATCGTTATGCCGGAAAGGGTAAGGTATCGCTCCGGCTGTTTTTATACCTTCCCAAAGAGACATATGAGTAAAAAAATCAATGTAAACCGGAGTATTTTCATCGGCAATCACTTGCATCAGGCCAACATTTGCAGCCCAACCCGACTGACAAAGCACTGAACTCTCAAAACCGGTAAATTCAGCTATCGACTTCTCAAAAACCGATTTATCACTACCCTCATGCAAAAAAACTGCTGACATGACGAGTTCCCGTCCAGTACTTTCCAGCATGGAAACCTGCGCACGGGTTATGTCAGGATGTTTTGATACATTCAGATAATCATTACTTTGAAGAATAATAGATCCGTAACCCGGCGACCTGTTACCGAGAACCAGAGGCTTGCCGTTCTTCCTTGGTTTAAATGTCTCCTCTTCACAAGCCTGAAGTTTTTTTTCAACAAAATCCGGGAAAGGCTTTGATCCTTTTGGATCAGCCGTTTTATGAGGGTAACTGGATTTGCGTTCTTCCGACATAAAAACCCCTAATTCGCACTAAAAGTACTTCAAACAACGTATAAAACCATCGACTCTACGTCCCCAACCTTTTATATAATAATCACATACCAACACTCAACCAACTTTTTGACTGATTATTCACAGACAAACATGATAATGCGCTATCTTTAGTAGCGTATAGTTGTTGTTGTTTTTCTCAAATCCTTATACCCCAAAAATCGTTCCTCTAAAAACTATTTTTCCACAGAAAATTACGTCTTTACGAGAAACATCGACTGTCATTTTTGGCAAAACTTGACTTTTGAGCAATTGAATTGGGATAAACATGCCATGCTCAAGGAGCCACCTTTTATGCTATCGAATGATGCGGCTTAAAGAATTCGAAAAAAAAATCTGGCGAAAGGCTCAGAACATTCTCGAGCATGCTGAACCGAATGTTCCGATTATGGGACTCTTCGGACTCGTAGGGTTCCCCTTGTTCTATTTCGTATGGTCCTACATATTCCCACAAGAATTTGAGAGTCTACTGTTTCGAATACTTGTAGCCATTTTAAGTATCCCCTGGGTTTTCTACCATCGTCTGCCCTCCTCGTTCAAATCGTTCTTTTCTATTTATCTTATTATATCCTGTTGGATTATGATACCCTTCTTTTTCAGTTTCATGCTTCTGAAAAACGAATGGTCCATGATATGGACAATGTCTACCCTGGCCGGCCTTTTTTTGCTGATTCTGCTTATCAACGACTGGCTGTTTGTTACACTGCTTACATTTTCAGCATACCTTATTGCCACCTTTTCAGTTTTTTTTCTCGATGGAACTATCGGGTATACATATTTCCAGTTCGAATATATCCCGATATTTCTTTTCGGCATTGTAGGCAGTATCATTTTCAGCCATAAAAAAAATATTGCCCACAAGTCGAAAATATCACTGCTCCACAGTCTCGGCGGAAGCGTTGCTCATGAAATGAGAAACCCCCTCAATACCATTATCAACGCTATGGGTTCAGTCCAGTCCATACTCCCGAACAAACCCGAAAAAGAAACAGAGAACTCTGACTATACACTCAGCAGATCAGGTTTGATAAGCCTGCATAACGTTGTCGAAGAGAGTACGGACACAGTTTTACGAGCAAATAAAATTATTGATTCGATCCTTGCTGGTATGCAGGGAAAATCTGTTGACCCTGCTACATTCAAGCGTACTTCAGCAAGAAACAGCGTTCAATCGGCCGTCCACAGCTTCAGCTACAGTAACCCTGAAGACCGCAGAATTGTAAATATTTTCGCAACAAATGACTTTGAGTTTTTCGGCGACAAGGATTTGCTGATCTATGTTCTTTTCAACCTCATAAAAAACGCTCTTTATTATAAGAATAAAGAAGGATTCAGGCTTGAAATCACAACGGAAACAGGAACAGTTTTCAACTCCATAAAGGTGCTGGACACCGGACCAGGAATACCTGTGTCGAAAAGAGAAAAAATATTTGACAGCTTCTATACCTCGGGTAAAAAAGGTGGCGTTGGACTTGGTCTTGCGTTTTGCAAACGTGTCATTACAGCATTTGGCGGAACCATAATCTGTGACTCTAAAGAGAATGAGTGGACGGAATTTATCATTTCTCTTCCCCACTATAACTCCAAAGTAGCCGAACTGCTGAAAAAAGACGTTCTTCGCACCAAAAATATCCTTATTGTAGACAACAATCCTGCGAACCGGCTTCTTGCCGAAAAATACTTCAATGAGTGGTCCTGCAAATTCGAGCACGTTGAAAACGGTGCGCAGGCACTCTCCATGCTCACACGCAAAAAAATCGATCTGATACTCATGGACCTGGATATGACCGTAATGACCGGAGATGAAGTGACAAGGCGTATACGTAGGGGAGATTTTACCGGACCAGGAAAAACCAATGAATATAAAAATATTCCGATTGTCGGCTTATCGTCTCTGTCAGAACAGAACAAGAAACTACGTGCGATACATGCAGGGATGAACAGGTTCATCGTCAAACCGCTGACAAGAGAGCATGTACGTTCATTTTTTGAAGAGTACTTTTTTACAGGGAAAAAACCGGGCACATACACTGCAGGTATCGTTCTCGATAATATAAATGTACTTGTTGTAGACGATAATATTACAAGCAGAAAATTCATGAGTATTATCCTCGAACGCATGGGCGCAAATGTGAATCAGGCAGAAAATGGAGAAGAGGCGATCAAATGTCTGGAAGAGAAGGGATACGATATTGTCTTTATGGATATGGAAATGCCTGTACTGAACGGTGTCGAAACCACAAAAAGAATACGAGAAGGAAACTGTTTCAAAATATTCAAGCGTTTCAGGGATATCCCTATTATCGCCCTGACCGGCAATACCGACGCCGGCAACATCGAACTGACAAAGCAAAGCGGAATGAACGACCATCTTGGAAAGCCTGTCGGAAGAGAAGATCTTGCCAAGGTTCTATCCACTTGGCTCCAGAAATAAACATCGCAAACCATGCCTCAGCCTCTCCTGATTATCCAGCATATAACTCATGAAGGGCCTGGTTTACTTGCGCAGGTACTTGAAGACCATAGTGTACCTTTCTTAACCGTCGACCTTTCGAAAGGAGAGCCTTATCCCGATCCCCGGGACCATTCAGCGGTTATAACCCTCGGGGGACCACAGAGCGCGAACGACAAGACGACAAAAATGCTTGTCGAACTGGACAATATCAGGATCATATTGCAGGAAAACATTCCGTATCTCGGCATCTGCCTCGGCATGCAGACTCTCGTAAAAGCCGCCGGAGGAAAAGTAACGGCATGTACGATCAAAGAAACCGGTTTTTTGGACCCCGATGGTAAACCCTATACCGTCGACCTTACCCAGGAAGGCATACAGGACGATCTGTCCGACGATCTCGACGAAACGCTTCGTGTTTTCCAGTTACATGGCGAAACGGTAACTCTCCACGACGATATATCACTACTCGCAACCGGAAGGTTCTGCAAACATCAAATCGTCAAAGCATCAAACCATGCGTATGGCATTCAGTCACACTTCGAGCTCACCCCGCAGTTGCTTCTCTCATGGCTGTCTATCGACAAAGACCTTCAGGCAATGGATCAGGTCCGCCTGATTGAGCAGTTCCGTGAAATTCAGGCTGACTATGAGTACACAGGCAGAACCGTTCTGAAAAACTTTTTACGCATTGCGGGGATTATCTGATTAAAACCGCAGCCATGATTCATCCA
>RRYU01000870.1_pt1 | contig 11655 bp, 12 predicted proteins | sample 2162651 | NCBI WGS metagenome assembly RRYU01 (sample SAMN10267283, study PRJNA491782) | microbial mat metagenome | isolation source: biomat in the production well | place: Japan: Minami-Kanto gas field, natural gas well KTG3 | collected 2017-06 | reverse complement strand
CGCTCGAGTTGCTCGGCGGGCGTTGGTGAGACCGGGCCAAGCGCATAGACCTCTTCCCGGAAACGCTGTAACCGTTCCCATGCGTCGGTCTCAGGCGGGCGTGGCCCATCATCCACCAGTTCTTCAACCACGATGGCCACCAGACGCGCACGGTCGCGGGGGGACAGGTGCCGTGCGGCGGCCAGAACCTGTTCAAAACTCACGGTCGTCATGCCGTGCCTCCTTTCTTTCCGTCATCGACAGCCAGCGCAGCCAGTTCCAGGCTCAATGCCAGGTCAATCGCTTATGCTGATCCGGATGCTGCTGTGACCAGTCTATTGTGCGCACCTGAGTGACACATGCCTGTCGATCCTCAGCCCATGGCGCGATGCGATGCTGGGCGCTACCACGCTGGATGACGTAGCCTTCTTCGCGTCTATGTTCATCTGGGCATTCAACCTGACCCCAACCCTGATGGAGTTAACCTTCCCCCGCCTGGCCAGGGGCATACCAGCGATTGCGCTGGGGCTGAAGCTGGCCATCGGCTTTGACTACATCACCGATTGGCCGAAGATGTGGGTGACACTCGGCGAAAGCCCCTGGTTCGGGCAATTCAACGATATGCTTGCACTGCTCTTCCGTCTGGTGGCCTGCGCTATCGGGACTCTGTTCGTGTCTATGGGGCTGCAGGTGATTGTCTCGTTGCTCCTGGTGGCCTGCATTATCTTGCTCAAGAACATCACGATGGGCAGCGGGAAAGAGCCGCCCGTCGTCGTCATGGGGGGCTAAATGCAAGACGGGAACTTCGACCTGAGCGCACCAGAAATCGCTCTCGGCTTAGTAACCGCAGCGGTGGCGTATTTCGCGCCACCGCTGGCATTTCTAACCGGGGCATTCTTTGTAGGGCTAGTCATGTACCGACTCGACCCTACACCGTGGCGGAGCGCCGCTACACGCCTGCTTCCAGGGCATTCTCAACCCCTCACCCCTCCCAGCATACCAGAAGCCCCTCTCGCTACACCAGCAGCCGCCCAGCAGCCGTTACTGCCTGCTCTGGCACAATCGCCCTGCCTGCTGGTTGTCGGCTCTCGTGGATCGGGCAAAACGTCCCTGCTGCAGCACCTGGTAGCACAACGGCGCGGTATTGTGCTTGACCCCCATGCAACCCCTGGCAAGTGGGGTGACGTGCGGGTGATCGGGGCTGGCGGCAAGTATCAGGACATAGACCTGGTGCTGACCTGGCTGGTACAGAGTATGCGAGGGCGTATTCAGCAACTGGGGGATGGCACCGTTGCCGAGGGCGAACACCCGATTATGCCGATCACCATAGACGAATGGCGGGCGATCAAGCGCAATGTGCCAGGGGCAGAAGAGCGCATAGCCGATCTGCTCACAGAAGCCCGCAAGGTGAACATGGACATAATCCTATCGTCACCAACAGAGCGTGTGAAGGGGTTAGGGTTTGAGGGCGAAGGGGATCTGAAAGAAGGCTTTGACATTGTACGCCTACGTCGAGTCGATGGCCAGCGGGTGGCCACTCTCGACACGGGCAGCGGCCCCCAGGCGTATGCCCTGCCCGGTGTCTACCAGCAACCGGCCCGGTCCCCAGTAGCCCCCCCAGCGGCAACCAAAACGCTGGAAGGGTTACTCCATACCAGTATGGCAACTGGTATGCATAGGGGTGGTATGGCAACTGGTATGGCAACTGGTATGGAACAAAAACCTGATATGGACGCGCCAAAACAAACAGCCCCCGCCCATACCGCCCATACCACCGTTTTACCTGATATAGACGCCAAAAAGCCACAACGGAAGCGACATATCGCACAGCCAAACCAGAAACGACGCCGTACAAGTGGTATGCCTGATATGGATGCGGTAAACGGGCACTTAAGCCAGGAAGACAAGATCCGGCGCATGCTCATGGTGCCGATGTCTGCAAACGACATTGCGAAGGTGCTGGGGGGAGATCGGAATAAGATTCTCGCAAAGGTTCGAGAAATCAAAGGGGGTGCATGATGGCATACACAGGCAAAACAATTCGACTCGACCGGCCAGATGCTCGGCATGAACGAATCACCGGGACCCGGGACCAGGTCCCGGTAGACTTCTGGAAGTGGTATACCTACATCGTTGGCGGCATAAACGTCGTGCTGGTGATCATCTGCTGGTGGCTGATAATTCTGGGGTTGTGACAGGAGGCGTCACACTATGAAGTATGAGTACTCTATTCGCTGGGGCAATCCCTACACCAACCCGCCCGACGATCAGCCCCGGTGCTTGCTTGAAGAGTGGACTGATGTGAATGTTGTGCCCCCAGCGATACAAGAACTGAAAGAGTCATTAGGCTATGGCTCTGGCTGGATGATCTACTTCTCCTGGGCCATCAAAGAAGGCACAAAGTGGTCACTTGAAGCAAAGCAGCGAGTCAGGCGAAGCAGGCTTCGTAAGCGGCTCGAAAAGAAGTGGCCCATGTTCGCTGACCAGTTCTTTCAGGAGATCATAGAGAGAAAGCCGGATCACTATGGCACGCCGTGATCAGGGTGATGGCACAATCTACCAGAGAGCAGACGGGCGCTGGTGCGCTCGTCTGTCGTTAGGCGTCAAGAATGGCAAGCGGGTTCGCAAGGATTTCTACGGCAAGACGCGCCGGGAAGTCCAGACAAAGCTAAAGCAGTTCCTAAAAGACCAGCAAGCCGGGTTGCTGGTGGTCAATGAGAAGATCACGGTAGATGAATATCTTCAGCAGTGGCTAGAAGAAATAGTAGAGAAGAAGAATAAGCCGTCGACATATAGAAGCTATGCAGATACAGTCAGACTCTACATAGTGCCTGCTGTTGGTGATATGAAGCTCTCTGTTTTAGCACCAGCACACGTACAGCGCCTGCTGAATGACCTGCATAGCTCTGGCCTGGCTGCTCGGACGGTCGCCTATGTGCGCTCGATACTCAGAACGGCTCTGAACCAGGCTCTGAAGTGGGGGTATGTGGTACGCAATGCGGCTGCTCTGGCAGAATCCCCCAGGCAGGAAAAGCATATGATCACCCCCTTGACCGCCTCCCAGGTTCGCCAGCTTCTCTTTTCAGTCGAGGGGCACAGGCTGGCCAGCCTCTATCATCTAGCTTTAGGGCTGGGATTACGCAGGGGGGAACTGCTGAACCTCCGCTGGGCAGATGTTGACCTGGCTGGTCAGACGCTGAGAGTCACCGTCGGTAAAACCAGGGCCAGCGCACGAGTCTTACCGCTTTCTGCGCCCCTGGTGGCCAGCCTGCAAGCCCACTGGGAGCGGCAACAGGCTGAACGCCTGGCGCTGGGGGTTGACTGGAAAGAGCATGGATTTATATTCCCCAGTGAAGTAGGGACAGCTATTCCAGGGCGTAACTTATTGAGGCACTTCAAGGCATCTCTGAAGAAGGCAGGACTACCGCAGACGATACGCTTTCACGACCTGCGGCATACCTGCGCGACGTTCCTGATAGCCCAGGGCACCCATGCACGGGTGGTCATGGAGGTCTTAGGCCATAGTCAGATAGGGACGACCATGAACATATACGGGCATGTCGCATCAGACACACAAAAAACAGCCCTCTCAGGGCTGGATTCGTTCTTCACAGATGATTGAAAGTGGGTGTCAACTGGTGGTCAAGTGGTGGTCAGGCGTTATTTTGGTGAGCCGGGCAGGGATCGAACCTGCGACCCTCTGATTAAAAGTCAGGTGCTCTACCACTGAGCTACCGGCCCTCGATTGGATTATAACCCGATCTGCCTATGCTGGCAAATGGCTGAATAACGGTACCTATTCACGATCGGGTGAAACGATTCACCACGAAGCACACGAAGGGCACGAAGAGAACCCATCTGCACACGTTCGTTCGCGCTTCGTGTGCTTCGTGCCCTTCGTGGTTTGAAAGACGCTACCGGTTCGTTATCCGTCCCAGGGCGTATCTGCAAACCCTGGCACATATCTTGCTATCACGCAGGCATGAACAGAGATCGTCTCCGTGCCTCCGTGTCTCCGTGGTGAATCGTTTCCCCCAGGTTTGAACAGTTACGGGCGTATGTCCTGTTAATGTGAAGAGAGGTGTTATGCAGCTAGAACCGCTGGTGCATTGGATCTATGTTGTGGTGATGGTACTCGCTGCAATCACCTTTGCTGTCTGGAGTACCAATCCACGCGGTGTGCCAAAATATAAATATCTTATCGCTATCTTCATTGTTGTCTGGTCAGGCGCAGCTCATCTGGGTATGGCGCTTGATCAAGGCAAACTCCTGGTTGATGGCCAGGTAAGCCATTATGCCCGTTATCTGGAACAGGTTGTCACCACGCCATTGCTTGTGCTATCACTGTCCCTGACGGCTATGTATATGTCGCTCAGGGACAAAACACTGATAGCCGGGTTACTCGGAACTAGCATTTTTATGGTTCTCACGGCGTTGATCGCCGATCTTTCCGCCTACCCGACACGTTTTGTCTGGTATGGTCTTAGCGTTGCTGCCCTGTTCGTGCTGCTCTGGGGCATCTGGTGGCCGCTGCGTAGCCAGGTCAGCGATCAGCGGCCAGAGGAAGTGCGCATCTTCCAGCGCGGCGCAGGGTTGCTTTCGCTCGTGTGGGTAGCTTACCCGCTGATCTGGCTGCTTGGTCCATCAGGCCTGGGATTGCTGCAACAGACATGGGATATTGCTGGCTTTGTTGTGCTTGCACTCCTTGCAACCCTTGGCTGGAACCTCTTCGATCTGTTCAGTCTGCGCACGTTAGAGCATGCGAATACCGGGCAGAGAGCAGATGCTGCCAGGGGTCGCCAGCCACGGCAAGCCACGCAACCAGGCGACGCACTCTGGCACACGCTGTCCGTTGACGTGGTGCTTGACAAATTAGACACAACTGCAGATGGTTTGCGCAATGACGCGGTGGCCGAACGACAAGCACAGTATGGCCGAAATGAATTTCCTAAACATGAAGCCCCAACCCTGTTTGCGATCATTCTGCACCAGTTCATCAGTCCGCTGATCTATATTCTGCTGATCGCTGCCGTGGTGTCGCTTGTGATTGGTGATCTGACCGACGCGATCTTCATTTTTGTCGTGCTGCTGATCAATGCTGCGCTGGGTACGTATCAAGAATGGCGGGCGGAACAGAGTGCCGCAGCCCTGCAGAGCCTGCTCAAAATTTCAACTAGAGTGCGGCGCGATGGTTCTGCTCAGCAGGTTGATGCCGAAGAACTGGTGCCCGGCGATATTGTGCTGTTCGAGTCGGGTGACAAAGTTCCCGCCGATGTACGCCTGATCAGGGTTAATAATCTATCTATTGATGAGTCCTTCCTGACCGGCGAGTCGGTCGCTGCTACCAAAACGCACGACGTCGTTGCAGGTGATAGTGTGCCCGTAAGTGACCGTGCTAATATCGCGTATGCTGGCGCAACTGTGATGGCCGGGCGTAGCAACGGGGTGGTGGTAAACATTGGCCTGCAGACCGAATTGGGCAAGATTGCCCAGGCAACCACTGCGGGAGCCGAGACGAAGCCGCCGCTGGTGATGCGCATGGAACGCTTTGTCAATATTGTCAGCGTTGTGGTTGTGGGCGCATCCGCATTGCTTATGCTTATCGCCCTGGTTCAGGGCACGCCGCTGATCGAAGTGTTTTTCCTGGCCGTGGCACTGGCAGTTTCGGCCATCCCCGAAGGTCTGCCCGTTGCGCTGACAGTGGCCCTCTCGATAGCCGTTCATCGCATGGTCAGGCGCAATGTGATTGTGCGCAAAATGCCAGCCGTCGAGGGGTTGGGCAGTTGTACGATCATCGCCAGTGATAAAACCGGCACGCTTACCGTCAATAAGCAAACGGTCAAGCAGATCGTATTACCCTCCGGGGAACGGTTTGAGGTCTCTGGCGAGGGCTATTCTGGTGAGGGTGAAGTGAGCAGTGCCGACCCATCGACCAATGGGCGTGGTTCGCAGGTAATCGACGATCTTGCGCGGGCGGGCATTCTCTGCAACGAGGGCACGCTTCAGCAGGAGGATGGTCAGTGGAATGCTTCCGGTGACGCTGTCGATGTAGCCTTGCTTGCCTTTGGGTATAAGGCTGGTTATGACCCGGACGATCTGCGCCGTGAGACCGAGATCCTGCATGACATTCCGTTTGAGTCGCAGCGCCAGTATGCAGCCGTATTGTACTGCGAGAATGGGCAGGCCCAGGTGGCAATCAAAGGGGCCACGGAAAAGATTCTCTCCTTTTGCCAGCAAGCACAGACTGCGCAGGGGGTGGCTGAGCTTGATGCCGAGGCGATCGAGCAGGAAGCTACACGTCTGGCCAAAGAGGGCTATCGCGTGCTGGCGGTGGCCCGGGGCACCGCACATAGCACAGACCAGAACCAGCTAGATGAAGCAGACTTGCCGCCACTTACCTTGCTGGGACTGGTGGGCATGATTGATCCGCTGCGGCCTGAAGTAAAAGAAGCGGTCGAAACCTGTAAGCGTGCGGGCGTAGAGGTAGCCATGGTAACCGGAGACCACCCGGCAACGGCGATGACGATTGCGCGTGAACTGGGCATCGCCGAGTCGCATCATGATCTTGCCATCGGGCGGGATCTGCCTGATGGCGAGCACGAGGATGCGACCGCTTTTGCCACAGCGGTCAGACGCGCACGGGTATTCGCACGCGTAAGTCCGCTGCAAAAACTACGTATTATCGAGGCGCTGCGCCAGGAGGGGCACTTTGTTGCCGTCACTGGTGATGGTGTCAACGATGCGCCAGCTCTGCGGGCTGCCAATATCGGCGTGGCAATGGGTTCGGGAACTGATGTTGCCAAAGACACGGCGTCGATCATTGTCACCGATGACAACTTCGCCTCGATTGTCGCCGGCATTACCGAAGGGCGTTTTGCCTATGATAACGTGCGCAAGGTGATCTATCTGCTTATTTCGACCGGGGCGGCGGAAATTGCGCTCTTTCTGGTCGCGATCATTATCGGGTTGCCATTGCCGCTGCTGGCCGTTCAGCTCCTCTGGCTCAATCTGGTAACGAATGGCATTCAGGGCGTGGCCCTGGCATTCGAAGGGGGCGAGCCGGGAGCGATGCAGCGCCCGGCGCGACCACCCGCCGAGGGGATCTTTAATCGCTTGATGATCCAGCAGGTACTGATCTCTGCCGCAGTTATGTTTCTAGGCGCGATCGGCATGTGGTACTGGTTGCTTGATGCAGGCTGGGACGAGGCCGCCGCCCGCAATTTGCTGCTCTTGCTTATGGTGCTATTCCAGAACTTCCATGTCTTCAACTGCCGTTCTGAATATGTCTCGGCCTTCCGGGTACCCGTACAGCGCAATCGCTTCCTGATCCTGGGCGTGATTGCGGCTCTGGGCGTGCATGTGCTGGCAATGTGGCTGCCCTGGCTCCAGCCAGTGTTGCACGTTGCGCCGGTATCACTTCAGGAAGCTGGCTACCTCGCACTGCTGGCCGCATCCATTCTTGTGGTGATGGAGATCTTTAAACTGGCCCGAGGTGGGCATAGACAGACGGTTGCCTATGACCAACATTCGGCAACATCTTCATAGCAGGGGCGAAAGATGTTGTTAGACATGGTTCACGGTTACTTTATACGTTGGTTGGACGATACGCCCTCACCCCTTGCCCCCTCTCCCTGAAGGCTATACAGTACCCACACATCGGGGGCGCGGGGGCCTCCGGCCCCCGCAAAAAAATTGTTTTCGGTTTGGTGTGGCGGCAAAGCCGCCACACCAAACCGACACCACGAGAATCTCGGCGGGGCTGCGCCCCGCCGGTACCCGTGGAAGGCGGGAACCTACCTGCTCTACCGCATCAGGATGCGGTAGAGCAGGTAGGTAATGCATAACCTTGAGGGGGAGGGGGTAGGGGGGTGGGGTATCATCGTAGGACGATCCCGTCTGGTTCAAAAACCGCCCCTTTTCAAACACTCTCTTACAGATCACCCGCTGTATCATCAACCCGCTTGCGCAACCAGGCGGGCGGACGACTGGTGTGGGTTTCTCGATCATAGTTCCCCTCCAGTTCGTCCAGCACCGAGTCTTTCCAGAGCGGGACGCCCCCTGCATACGCTGCACGTCCGATCATATGCGCCGCAATCGGGGCGGTCAAAAAGATAAAGCCGATGATCAACAGCGCCCGCAGCTTGACGCTGATTGCGTCAAAGTGTAACGCCACCGCCAGCAGAATACAGGCTGAACCCAACGTCGCCGACTTGGTGCTGGCCTGCATGCGCGTAAACAGGTCAGGCATACGCACAACGCCGATGGCCGCGATCAGCGAGAAGATCCCACCTAGCAGCAGCAGCAATACCATAATCCAGTCTCTCATTTTGCGTCTCTCCGCTCAACATAATATGCGAAGGCTACTGTGCCCAGGAACGAGATCAGCGCCAGCACAATCGCTGCATCCAGAAAGGCTGGTTCGTTTTCGGTGATATCATAGGTTGCCACGATACTAACGGTCAGAATTGAGATCATATCCAGCGCAACCACCCGATCCGGCAGACTGGGGCCGCGCGCCAGGCGTAGAAAGGCCAGGAAGAGTGCCACCAGTAACATAACCTGGGCAATGGTGACAGTTGTGGCAATAATCTCTGGATTCACTTGAATACTCCTATCACCCGGCGCTCAAATCCTTCTTTGATGCCACGCCGTACTTCGTCCGGATCCTGGATAAACATTTCATGAATATAGAGTACCCGGCGGTCTTTTGATACATCCAGACTCAGTGTGCCAGGCGTCAGGGTGATCAGGCAGGCCAGCAGCGTGATCGCATAATCACCCTGTACATCCAACGGTACAGCAATGACACCAGGGCGTTTGTGCCGGTTCTGGTTTGGTGTGACGACATCCCAGGCCACCCGCAGGTTGGCGACCATCAATTCCCACAGGAAAAAGAGCACCAGTTCAATGATCCGCCCGATTTTGATGATGATATGCATAATAAGTAGGGGCGCAGCATGCTGCGCTCGCTCGTCCAGATCTAACAGTTCACGATCGGGAGAACGCCAGCTGATCCGTACGTAGTGCGACCCAACTGGCTCCAGCAGTGGCAGCAGCAGAACGAGAGATTCTTCGTGCCTCCGTGGTGAATCTTTTCCCCAAACGTGAACAAGTTACCCACATACAATCCGTTGCGCCGCTACACTACCGCCCACCAATAGCCGCTGGCCCCAGGACAGCCTGAACATATACATCCGGATCGAGCAACTGGTCAGCCGTGCGGGTTGCCAGCAGCATAAATGGTTCGGTGGCTACCCCGATGATAATTGTGATCAGGGCCAGCATCATCACTGGTATTAGCAACACTGCCAATGGCGCATTTCCTCTACCTGTTGGCCCTACCTCGGCAGTCAGACTGGTCTGCACCTGAGGCTTCCAGAAAGCCTCGGCCCAAATCTTGGTCATCGAGAAGAGCGTCAATAGCCCTACCACCAGCGCTGTCGCTACAATCAGGTACTGGCTGATTTCCAGACCAGCCTGCGCCAGTGTTAGTTTGGCCCAGAAGCCTGACAGGGGCGGGATGCCAGCCAGCGATAATGCCGGGATCAGAAAGAGGAACGCGAGAAATGGGTAGGCCGAATAGAGGCCACCCAGTTTCTTTAGTTCATATGTTCCGCGTATATGATGCACAATCCCACTTACCAGGAACAGGTTGGTTTTGACAATAATATGATGCACAATATAGAACACCGACCCGGCGAGTGCCAGGGGGGTAAACAGGCCCAACCCCATGATCATATAACCGATCTGGCTGACAATGTGAAACGATAAAATGCGCCGGAACTCGTTCTGTGCCGCTGCCCCCAGCACCCCCACGATCATGGTTAGCCCGGCAATCACCAGGATCAGGGTGTGGGTATAGGCGGTATTCTGGACAAAAATGAGCGTAAATACGCGGATCAGCGCATACACCCCCACTTTGGTCAGCAGGCCAGCAAAAATCGCCGACACGGCTACCGGCGGTGTGTGATACGATTCCGGCAGCCAGAAGAAGAGCGGAAAGACAGCTGCCTTGATCCCAAACGTAATCAAAAACAGCATCGCCAGCGTGGTCACCAGGCCAGGCTGCGTGGTGTCCCGCAGTTTCACGGCCAGGTCGGCCATATTCAGAGTGCCAACCAGTCCATACAGAATGGCAACCGCGATCAGAAAAACAGCCGATGAGATCAGGTTGATCGTGACATATTTGATCGCCCCTTCGAGTTGGGCTTTCTCTCCCCCCAGTGCCAGCAACACAAATGAGGAGATGAGCATAACTTCGAACCAGACGTACATATTAAAGATGTCGCCAGTGAGAAATGCGCCGGTTACGCCCATCAGCAGAATATGCAAGAGTGGATAGTAGCCGAATGACTCGCGGGACGTATCAATGCCCACCCCGCTGAGTGAGTAGAGCATAACTGTCAGTCCCATCAATGCTGTAATGACCACCATAGTGGCGCTAAACAGGTCGGCTACCAGTGTGATGCCAAACGGTGCTGGCCAGTTGCCGATCTGGGTAGCCTGGATGCCCTCTTGCCAGACTTGCACCATAAGGAGAGCAGCCACAACAAGCATAGCCACCACGCCAATCAGGCTGATCCAGCGCTGAAGCCGACGTGAACGCCAGGCCAGGATCGCCAGAGCAGCGGTTAGCTGGGGAATAATAATCGGCAGAATAATCAACTGCATGCGCACGGCCTCGCCTTCGTCCAACTACAGATGTGCAGACTTGATGGTGTCCAGATCGTCCGTACCCATCGTCTGATACACACGATGGAAGAGTACCAGCGCAAAGGCCAGTACCGCAAAGCTAATCACAATGGCGGTCAGGATCAACGCCTGCGGCAATGGGTCTGCTACAGTTGTCAGGGGTTGCTCCAGTCCTTCCGGCACCAGCGGCGGCTCGCCACGGGTCAGACCACCAACGATGAAAATCATCAGGTTGACCGAATGGCTTAGCAAGACAAGCCCGATAATCAGCTTGACGATGCTACGGCGCATCAGCAGATACACTCCCCCGGCAAACAAACTGCCAACCAGAATAGCCAGCACCGTTTCCACACTACTCCTCCGCCAGATTCAAGATCATCATCATCATCACGCCCAGTACAACCAGGTAGACTCCGATATCAAATACCATTGGTGTACTGAATTCCAGTGCGCCCAGCAGCGGTACCTCGATTTTGATCCATTGACTGGTCATAAATGCCAGTCCCTTCAGCCACGAGATCCATGCACTGGCCAGCGCCAGGATCAGGCCTATACCTACCAGCAAATGTGGGTCTATGCCCAGACGCATATAGGCCCACCGGACATCATATGCTACTGACCAGAGCGAAAAGGCGGTTGCCGCTATCAGGCCACCCACAAAGCCGCCGCCTGGCTGGTTATGCCCGCGAAATAAGAGAAAGAGCGACATAAATAGCAACAACGGTGACAAAATGGTGGTCGCCGTGCGTAAAATCAGCGAAGTCACCGATCAAGCTCCTCTCGTTGTAAGACATGGTTTCAGCAGAGTCAACTTTATGTTAGACAAGGTTTCAGACTAAGACATGGTTCATGCTTACTGTACAGGTTGGTTGGACGATACGCCCTCACCCCCTGCCCCCATATGCATCAAGTTAAGCCTCCCGGCGGGGGTTTGGGGGCCTCCGGCCCCCAAAGAATATCTTTGTCGTGCGAGATTTTGCCAGC
>RRYU01010741.1_pt2 | contig 11657 bp, 16 predicted proteins | sample 2162651 | NCBI WGS metagenome assembly RRYU01 (sample SAMN10267283, study PRJNA491782) | microbial mat metagenome | isolation source: biomat in the production well | place: Japan: Minami-Kanto gas field, natural gas well KTG3 | collected 2017-06 | reverse complement strand
TCCTGATGGGGCTGCTGCTGCTGCTAACCTATGTCCCGCAGCTTGGTGCAACCAAACCTGTCTTGAGTAAACTTGCCTTTGGTGTCCCTGGTCCGGTGCTGCCTGTCCCAACTGCTCCCACCCAGATTGGTATGGCTCTCTTTTACATGCTGGCTGGTCTGTTCGCTCTGCTCGCACGGCCATCTGCGTCAGATCCGGCCACGCATCCCCACCCCCTCACTCGTGTCTCTACTGGGATGCTCTGGGTCAGTGCGGTGTTGCTCTTTCCCGTGATCCTCATCTGGGCCGCCGCAGGCAAACAGACCAACGCCGTCACAATGGTGAGCGAGACCCTCCGCTTGGGCACGCCTATCGCCCTAGGGGCGCTGGCGGGTATCTATGCCGAACGCTCCGGGGTCGTCAATATCGCTATCGAGGGCATGATGCTCACCGGCGCCGCCTTCGGCTTTGCCGCCTATGTCGCTACGGGTAATATCTGGTTCGGTGTCTTGGCGGCTGTGCTCCTCGGTGGCCTGATTGCGCTCCTGCACGGGCTACTCTCAATCAGCTTTAAGGTTGATCAGGTGGTCAGTGGTACCGTGATCAACATCCTGGCGATTGGGGTCACTGGCTATATGCGCCGGCAATATATTCTGCCTCAGGTTACCGTAATTCAGACCGCCAATACCGGCCAGAGCCTCGCCACCCTACCCGAATGGAGCCTCCCCGGCCTCTCCCAGATCCCCATCCTTGGCCCGATCTTCTTTGTTGGTAAACCGATCTTCTTCACTATGCTCGTCTTGGTCGTTCTGACCCACGTCGTTTTCTTCTATACCCGCTGGGGGCTGCGTACCCGCGCCGTCGGCGAGAATCCCCGCGCCGCCGATACGGTCGGCATCAATGTGAGCCGTACCCGCTATATCAATGTTGCCATTTCGGGGATGATCGCTGGCCTCGGCGGGGCGTGGCTCTCGCTCGAAAAGGTCGGGGGTTTTGATGATGGCATGACCGCAGGTAAGGGCTTTATTGCCCTCGCGGCAATGATTTTTGGGAACTGGACGCCCTTTGGTGCCTTTGGTGGCTCGATGCTCTTCGGTTTCTCAGAGGCGCTGGGGATTCGTTTCCAAATCCTCAAGGTGGAACTCTTTGGTGGCCCTGTGCCCACTCAGTTCCTTCAGATGTTGCCCTATGTTTTGACCGTGATCATCCTAGCCGGACTGATTGGACGCTCAGTCGGCCCCGCAGCAGCAGGAACACCATATGAGAAGTAGTGCGCCAGCGAAGATAGACGTTCTATCTTCGCCCGCATCCTACCTCACTTACAGGCCCTCGGCTTCCATCCAACTCTGCACATCTGCATCGGAAGGAGCCGGGTTGCCACCAGGAATGTACCGGTAGCGGTCACCATAGCCCTCCATCACGCTGTTGCGCAGCGCCTCGGCCTCAGGAGTGGCTTCGGTGTCGGGGACTTTAATCACCTCACCGCTCTCAAGGTCGAGATAAAAACTATATGCTGGGTCAGTCTCGGCCAGTGCGGCGCGGATCTGTTCGCGGTTGTAGCTCCCTGCCACTGCTCCCTCCCAACCTGCCTGATGGGGTTTGTCAACCCCCAAGATTCAACGTATGCTTCCTGATGGTACACGATGCTGCGTAGTTGTGCAAGTCTGAAACGTTAGTCGCTCTGATGCGTATCATGCTTTAGAGCAGGGGGAAATGCGCGATGGATCTCTTGGCTGAAGAAGCACTGATCATCCACCGTGCGATGTCTGGGGATCATGCTGCATTTGCCGATCTGGTACACCGCTATACCGGCTTGGTCTATAATCAAGCCTACCGGATGCTTGGCAATGCTCAAGAGGCTGAAGATGCGGTGCAAGAGGTCTTTTTGCGTGCCTATCGCCGCTTAGATACCTACGACTCAAGCCGCCGTTTTGTGACCTGGCTCTTAACGATTGGTTCCAATTACTGTATTGATCGCTTGCGCCGACGGCGCATGCAGTGGCTGACTCTCGATGATGTGGCGTTTTGGCTGACGAGTGGTGAGGCTGGGCCGGAACGACGTGCCATACAGGGTGAAGAGCAGGATCGGGTGCAACAGGCGCTCCAAGCCTTGCCAGAGGGGTATCGCAGTGTGACGTTGCTGCGCTATTGGTATGATCTCTCCTACCAGGAGATTGCCCAGATGTTGCACCTGACCGAAGCAACCGTTAAGACCCGCCTACACCGTGCCCGCAATATGTTACGCGATATGCTGTGTGAGGATGGAGAAGAACCGTGGAAGACCGAAATGCTCACCTAACCCCTGAAGATCTGCTCGTGGCTGCCGAGGAGGAGACCCGCCGCCTGTTGGCGCGTTATGCTCAACCGGCACCGATTGAGCCGCCTCCCGATCTGGCTGGCCGGGTGATCGCGGCTATCGAGAATCCCGATCCCTCTCCTACGAGCCGCCTGCGCCGCATTTATGGTACGGTGGTCTCGCTCTTCCTTGCCATGCTGATCAGTTTGGGCAGTTGGGGCATTCTGCTCGATAGTCGTGGCCCCGCGCTCTTCTTTGGCGATCTGAGTAGTGGTTTGGGCGATTTCTTCTTGTTCCTGACCTTGGCCGCCAAGCCGTTGATCAACCTCTTGCTGACCGCAGGTGTGGCGACCTTGGTGGTCATTGTCGTCATTTTGGCGGGTGGTTGGCTCTGGTGGCAGCTTGTCCACTATGAGGGCCGTGTGAGGTTGGAGGCGCACCTATGAAACGCTGGATGGGCTGGCTGATGCTGCTGATGCTGGCTTTGGCGCTCGCGCCGCGTCCGGCGCTAGCCCAGGGTACAGAGCCGATTACGGTTGCCGTAGATCAGGTTGTACAGGGCGATCTGGCAGCCGTTGAACGCCCGTTGCTCATTGAGGGTCGGGTTGAGGGTGATGTGACCAGTTGGAGCGGCTCGATTACGATCCTCGGTACGGTCAATGGTGATGTGGTCAGTTATGCTGGGCACATCAAACTTGGCCCCGATGCCTATGTGGCGGGGAATGTGTTGGCGCTGGGTGGTGGGGTGACTCGCAGTAGCCCGGATCAGGTGGCGGGGCAGGTGTTGGGTGAGCAGGTAACAACGGGTGGGTTGCTTCTTGCCGATATGGCGCAGCTCTTTCGCCCTGGCTCCGATGGCGAATTTGCCGATGTTCCCCTACCGCTGCTCAGCGCCGCCATGACGATCTTCGGTCTCTTGCTGACGCTGGCCTTCGCCACCGTTTGGCCCCGGCGCACCCTGGGGGTGAGCCGGGTGCTCCAACAGGTACCGACTCGCTCGGTGATGCTGGGGTTGCTCACAACGCTCCTGCTGGCTCTGATTGGCCTGTTGGTGGCAGGAGTGTTGGCACTGACCCTGATTGGCTTGCCGTTGCTCCTGCCGCTACTCCTGCTGCTGCAACTCCCCTACCTCTTTGGTCTGGCCGGGGTGGCACGGGCTGTGGCGACCCACATCCGCCTCCCCGATACCGTCGCCCTGCTGCTCGGTGGTGCCGCGCTGCTCGTTCCGCTCGGCCTGATTGGTGCGTTCGCCCCGCTCTGGAGCCTGCTCCTCTTCTACCTCGTGGCTAGTGTTGGCCTGGGTGCTACCATCCTGAGCCGGGGCGGGGCGTATGCCTTTAGGCCATTGCCGCGCTCATAAAGAGGAGAATGCAGCAGCTTAACATAAAGAGTAGGCTGCCCACGAAGGGGTAGACCAACACCGCAATCGTGGCCTTACCGCTATCTAGGCGGTGAGCCACGCTGGTGGCCATGATCAGGATTACTAATCCCCATGCCCAGGCGATCATTCCCAGGGTAGACCCAAAGACCGGGATGAAGTTGAGGGCATCGAGCGCATGCGGGGCAACACTGAGCGCACCCATACCAACCATCTGCTGAATGTTGCCCGTTCCACCGAGCTGGTGGGCAGCGAGGTGTGTGAATACGACCGCCAGCAGCAGGGTGCCCAGGTAGCTCAGTGGGGTACTGACAATCATCCCCAGGGCTTGGAAGAGTAGCCCAACCGGGCGCGGGGCGAGTGTGGGTAACTCGATAATCTCTTGCACAAGGTTGACAATTGCCTCCTTGTTCTCACGCAAGATCCCGATGACCAGACGCTGCTCTTCGGTGGTTGCCCCTAGCGCCTGCTGCTGGATGCTCTCATCAAGCGCCATCTCGACCGTCGTGACGATGCTTGCGGTGTTGGCATTGTTGATACTCATGCTGATCGCCTGCACCGTACCGACCAGCAAGCCCACAAGCAGCACCAGGGTCAGACCGCGCCGCATAACATCAGGCGACTCGCGCATGCCGCGTAGGAGGTCTTGGTTGAGCGTAAGTGCGCCGTTGAAGGTGTCCATCATAGTCTAGTTTACCCCCTGTAGTGCCGCTGTTATTGCCCCCAAAACGCCAAAGATCACGATACATGCGGCCACGATGAGGAGAATTCCCAGGATGATCGGCCCGATCATTGTTGCCCAGAAGGCGCGCCAGGGTTGGAGTTGGTGTGCCTCGCGGATGGCCACATAGCTGGCAATGAGGCCCAGCAGGGTGGTGGCCGCTACTTGGGCGAAGGGCACAATCTGGATGATGGCTAACAGATTGGCTCCTGCTGCCAGTGCGGTACACGCCATTGTCTGGCTGAGACTCGCCTGCCCGCCCATGGCACGTGCCATCGGGTGGCTGATCAGGCTAAAGATCAACCAGCCAAGCAGCATCACGAGCGGGGTGGTGATAATGCCGCTCATGCTACGATCAAGCCCGCCATTGACCAACTGAATGGTCTGAGTTATTTGATCGAAGATCTGATCAAACTGAGCAGGGAAGTTGGGGTCTTCTTCCTCTAACTGCTGATACCAAGGCATCTCGCGCAGGCCATCATAGACCGTCTGGCTAATGACGGTTCCACGCGGTTGGCTCACATATTCCCCAAGATCGCCGATCAGGCTGGCCACACCAACCAGCAGCCCAATCATGAGGATCAGCATAAACCCACGGCGCAGACCATCCGGCGAGTCGCGCTGATCACGGTATGCAACAGGATTGAGGAGCATTCCCTCAAGCCCCATGCGCAGGATCTGTTGTACGGTTCCCATCGGCCCTCTCTTGTGGTAGACGCGGTGCGTTCGGTCGTATTCTACCATAGAGGGTTGGCCGGGGATCACACTCGCGGGAGTTGATGCGAGTCTTCGGGTGGTTTGCAGCGCCTACAGACCCGGAAGGGAATGCCGGTGTCCACCTCTGTCTGGATCTCGTCGCGGCTGCCACAATAGCGACAGACCGAGAGATTCTCGATCTCGGCGGCACTCCAGAGTTGGGGCGTGATGGTCATCTCAAGGTGATCATCTAACGAGAGCGTCCCAATTTTGACACAGACCGCCGAGGGAAAGATGTCGGCAACCCGGGCGAAGAGGTTCTGTTGGTAGGAATAGACCTCATCACCAATCAGGATGTCGCGCATGCGGGGGTGTTGTCGAATCTTCATAACGATTCAAGGCGGGCGATGATCCGGCGCAGGTCGGCATCGTCCAGCGCGAAGGGCGGTTCATCAGCAAACATCAGTGCGTCAAGCGCATCAGCTACGATTTCGCTGGTGTCTTCGCTGACACATTCAACACCTTGTTCGATGGCGTAGAAACGGTCAAATGCCCAGTTTGCCAGTTGGGTTGCACTGAGTTGACCGTTCAGGTGGGCTGTAATGTTGGCTATGATGTCTTGGTGATCAAACATGATACCACACTTTCGTTGCGTATGCCGGATTTAGATCAGTGCATCATCACACACATGGCGCAGCCCGCAATGGACACAGCGTTGGGGTTGGTCGTGGTTCGGTTCCACGTCCTCTGCCTCACGTGCCGCTTGCATCTCCTCAAGGATCGCCAGCAACTCGCTACGGAGTGCGGGGGTATAGCGGAGGCGGAAACTCTGCTCGGCATAGCGCAGGATGCCATAGGGCGGGGCTTGGCCGGTCGTCTCCTCGATCAGCAGGCAGTAGGCGGCTAGTTGCATGAGATCGGACTGGTAGGGTTGTGGGGCGTTGCGACTGGGCTTGACCTCAATTGGGATCTGGCGACCATGGCGCTCGATAATATAGTCGGGTTTGCCACTGAGGTTATAGCGGCGCGACACGAGGGTACGTGCGGGTGCGTGGCCCATCTGGGCATCATCGCTGAGGATGGGTGCCCAGGGAATGCCGGTGGCGGCGCGCATGCGTAGGGCGAGGATGAAGATCGCCCCCCCAAGGACAAGCAGCGCAATGGCAACAGTGGTCATGCGGCACCGACGAGCAGGAGCAACCCACCCAGGAGGAAGATCCCCCCCGCCATCCAGAGCAGCGCACCGCTACGCGCCACGCGGCGGCTATGGCGTGCGTGGCGTAGGGTACCGGCGTGGAGGCGTTGGGGTTGGCCTTCGCCCCCACGCACCCCCTGGACATGCCGCAGCCACCATGCCCGCGCACAGAAGAGATACTCACCCACTTCACTGGCGCGGATCATCCTAATTCCCCAGCACCGGTGTCCCCTGGAAGGCATTGATCACATCGTTAATCGTGATCACCAGCATCAGCCCCATGAGTGCCACAAAGCCGAAGGCATGCACCAGGGCTTCCTTATCAGGCGGAACGCGCTTACCACCACGCAGCCACTCTATTGTCGCAAAGATGATGTGGCTACCATCAAGGGCGGGAATAGGCAGCAGGTTGAGCAAGAAGAGGTTGAGACTCAGGATCGCGGTGAGGTTCCAGAAGGCCAGGAAGCCACCGGGTTGCTGGATCACCTCGCCGGTGGCACGGGCGATCCCGATGGGGCCAATCGGTTCGCCTGCGGGCGAGGGGGTTGAGGAGAAGATACCGCCAATCGCTGCGGGCAACGAGGAGAGTGATTGGAGCATCTGACCAGTGAGATCGATGCTGTAGATCGTTCCCATCCAGAGCGCAGCCAGCGGATTCACCCGTTCAATCACCACATGGGGCGAATAGCTAAACCCGAAACCCAGTTCATAGCGCGTGCCATCAGGGCTAGTCCAGGGGCCTGGTGTTATGGTAAGGTTTAGTTCTTGGCCATCGCGCAGCACCACCGCCGGGATGGGCTGGCCACCACTCTGGCGCGCAGCCTGCCCGATCTGCTCGCTACTCATCACGGTAAGATCATTCAGGCTAAGCAGCACATCACCGGCCTGGATGCCCGCCGCTGCGGCTGGTGTATCATCAAACACCACCCCGATCTCCTGGCCAGGTGCAGGCTGGGGCACCCCCTGAAGCGCAAAGATAACCCCAAAGATCGCCATTGCTAACACGAGGTTCATGAGTGGGCCGGCTACCATCACCAAGATCTTGCGCCATGGTGTGGCTGCCGCTAAGCTTCCTCCGGCTCCGTAGAGGCTATCCTGGCTCCCATCAGCATCGTGGGCAAAGCGCACAAAGCCACCCAGGGGTAGCCAATTGAGCGTGTACTTGACCCCATTGCGCTCAAACATCACCATGGCGCGGGGTGGGTAGCCAATACCAAACTCTTCAACCTTGACACCCATCCAGATAGCGGTAAGAAAATGGCCCAATTCATGCACAATAACTAACAGTGCCAACATCAAGAGAAAGGCACCAACTGAGATGATAGTATCGATCATGTACTACTCCAGAGATTTGTGAGGTGGGGTCTATAGAATCAGTCTACTTGATCAAGAACCGAGAGTCAACAGAATGAGGTAATAGATGACCGGAGCGATAAAGATCAACGAATCGATCCGATCCAGGATACCGCCGTGGCCAGGAATAAGCTGGCCAGAGTCTTTAATACCTATTTGGCGTTTAATCAACGATTCGACCAGATCCCCGATAGGGCCAGCGACCCCAGCGGCGGCACCAATCAGAGCGGCGGCGGTATAACTGATGGGGAGACCCAGGAGGAGCGTAGCCAGCATTGCGGTTAGCACCGAGGTGACAAAGCCACCCACAGCCCCCTCCCAACTCTTTTTCGGGCTAAGGATGGGAGCCATACGATGCTTACCAAAGGCACGGCCGACAAAATAGGCAGCCGTATCCTGGAGCCATGTTACGGCAAGGACGAGGAAGATCCAGGAGGTAGCGGGGGGAATATGGAGGAAGGAGAGCCAGCCCTGGCGCAGGGGCGTATCGAGTTGCGCGAGGAGGATGAAATAGCTCAACAATCCGCCGATATAGTAGGCTCCGGCGAACGTGAGCGCCCAATTCACCAGGCTCGTGCTACGGTCACGGGGCAACACCTCATAGGACAAGGCGAGCAGGATCGAGAGGGCAATCACCAACTCACCGAGATCGAGGGGGAGCACGTGTTGGAACGCCGCAGCGGCCCAGAGGAGGAGGCTGATGGCAAAGCCAACCGGCAGCCGAGGGGCATAGCCACCACGCTGCATAATGCCATACAACTCCAGGGTCGCCAGGACAATACTGAGCCCAACCAAGATCACCGTCGCCCAATACCACCAGGCGGCCGCGATCACAATCGGGATCAGGACAGAGACACTCGCGACGCGGAGTGCCAGAGAGCTAGCTTTACTCGGAGAGCCCGCCGAAGCGGCGTTCGCGCCGTCCATAATCGCGTATTGCCTGATGGATATGCTCAGGCCGGAAATCTGGCCAGAGCACGGGAGTGAACCAATACTCGCTATATGCTGCCTGCCAGATCATAAAGTTGGAGATCCGGCGTTCACCACTGGTACGGATGACAATATCAGGATCGGGCATGCCACGAGTATAGAGATGATCGCTGATCATCTGCTCGTCAATCTCGTCGGGGCGCACCCCAGCGGCGACCAATTCGCGTGCGGCGTCCACAATATCGGCTCGGCCACCATAATTAAAAGCGACCGCCAGGGTGAGGCCGGTATTATGCTGGGTAAGATCGAGCGCATGCTGCACTTTGCGGCGCAGGCGTGGGCTCAAGCCACTCAACCGCCCCAGGTGGCGCAAGCGTACCTGCTGGGCATGCAGATTCTTCGTCTCGCGATCAATAAAATCGCCCAAGATCTGCATCAACCCCTGCACCTCAAGGGTAGGACGGTTCCAATTTTCGGTCGAGAAGGCATAGATCGTCAGGTAACGCACCCCAATCTGGTCGCATTCACTAACAATACTACGGATATTCTCGGTGCCGGCACGATGTCCTGCCATGCGCGGCTGACCGCGCTGCTGTGCCCAACGCCCATTACCATCCATAATAATGGCGATATGGGTGGGGATGCGCGGCACCCCATCGAGCGTGCTCTCGGTGCTGCTCATGGCCTTCTCTGGTATGCTGATCGTAGGCACAATGACGATAGATCATCGCAGATTAGACTGCGAGGACTTCGGCTTCCTTCTCGCTACCGATCTGATCGAGATCCTTGGTTGTCCGATCCGTCAGTTGCTGAATCCGCTCCTGACCCCGATGCAGATCATCTTCACTAATCAGCTTCTCTTCCTCAAGCTGCTTGAGGTCATCCATTGCCTCACGGCGCTGGTTGCGTACCGAGATCTTCACCTCTTCGACCCGATGGCGCACCATCTTGACCATTTCACGGCGGCGCTCTTCGGTAAGTTGAGGCACAATCAGGCGAATGATTCGGCCATCGTTACTGGGATTGATGCTCAGATCTGAATTCTGGATAGCCTTCTCAATGATCTTAATCATCCCATTATCGAAGGGCTGAATGACGATCATGCGTGATTCAGGAACACTGATATTCGCAAGTTGGTTGAGGGGCATATGGGTGCCATAGGCTTCAACCTGTAGATGTTCAACCATCCCACTCGACGCCCGCCCGGTGCGGATAGTGGCGAGATGATGTTTTAGTGCCTCGGTGGCCTTGCGCATACTTACTTCATACTCGCGCAGTACATCGTTAATCATCACGCTTCTCCTAGATCGTGGCTCACCAGCGTGCCCACTTGTTCACCCATCACGATACGTTCGATAGTACCTTCGGCAAGGGCATTAAAGACAATAATGGGAATGCGGTTATCCATGCAAAAGGTGAGTGCCGTGCTATCCATCACCGCGAGGCCCCGATTGAGGGCATCCATATAGGTGATATGGTCGAAGCGCACCGCACTTGGATCGCGGCGCGGATCGGCACTATAGATACCATCCACCCCATTCTTGGCCATCAGAATGACCTCGGCATGAACCTCGGCGGCACGCAGCGCAGCGGCAGAGTCGGTCGTAAAGTAGGGATTACCGGTACCGCCACCAAAGATGACCACCCGACCCTTCTCCATATGGCGGGTTGCACGGCGGCGGATGTAGGGTTCAGCGACCTCATCCATCTTCAGGGCAGTCATTGCACGAGTAAAGAGGCCGTGTTGTTCGAGGACATCCTGCATCGCTAGGGCATTGATGACCGTTGCGAGCATGCCCATATAGTGGGACTGAGCGGTATCCATGCCGCGTTCAATAGACTGATTACCGCGCCAGATATTGCCACCACCGATCACCACCGCCACCTGAACCCCGTGCCGCACGACCTTCTCGATCTCCTGAGCGAGAAAGTCGAGCATGGCATAGCTGACGCTCTCGCCGTCATCGCCCTTGATCTGCTCTCCACTCAGTTTGATCAGAATGCGCCGGTATTTTGGTTCTTGCATACAATATGAAGAAGGCAGGAGGCGGGGCGATTGCCCGGCACTCCCGCCTCCTACCTCCTGCTCTTAGGCACCGACTTCGTAGCGCACAAAGCGCCGCACGACGACGTTCTCACCGAACTTGGCGATGGATTCCTTCAGCTTCTCTTCGATGGTGCGCGAAGGCTCCTTGACGAAGGGCTGCGCCATGAGGACGTTCTCCTCAATGAACTTCTCGCGGGTCTGACCGCTCTCGGCCACGGCATCATCAGTGACCTGATCAACGGTGATGTAGCGCGGGTTGAGGGCAACGACGTGCTGGGCGATATCGTTGGCCAACTTACCGAATTCCTCAGTCCGCCCGACGAAGTCGGTCTCACAGCTCAGTTCGACCATACCCACGATGCGCGAGCCAAAGTGGATATAGACGCCGATCAGCCCCTCATTGGCCTCACGAGTAGCCTTCTTAGCGGCGGCCTCGATCCCACGCTCACGCAGGATCTCAATCGCCTTATTCATGTCGCCCCCCGTCTGCTCAAGGATGTCCTTACACTCCTTGATACCAGCGCCGGTGCGCTCACGGAGTTCCTTTACCAATTCGATAGAAATAGCCACGATCCCTCTCCTTAAGATAGTCTAGCAAACAGATCGGGAGGGGTTGGGAAGAGTGAAACTCGACCCCAAACCCCTACCACGCGACAGTTCCTTTAGTTCTCGTGCATAGACTGACGGCGATCCATCCCCTCTTGGGCAGCATCAGCCATCTTGCTCGTCATCAACCGGATGCCACGGATGGCATCATCATTACAGGGGATGACATAATCAATCTTGTCCGGGTCGCAGTTGGTATCAACCATAGCCACAACCGGCACACCCACCTTGGTCGCTTCTTGAACCGCCAGGGACTCCTTATGGGGATCAATCACGAAGAGTGCGCCGGGCAGGCGCTCCATCGTTTTGATGCCGCCGAAGACCCGATTGAGCTTACCGATCTCTTCTTCGAGCTTGAGGCCCTCGGCCTTCGTGAGGCGGGCGAAGTCGCCGCGATCCCGCTGGGCTTCGAGGTCGGAGAGGCGCTTGAGGCGGGCGCGAATAGTGGAGAAGTTG
>RRYU01010397.1_pt1 | contig 11662 bp, 14 predicted proteins | sample 2162651 | NCBI WGS metagenome assembly RRYU01 (sample SAMN10267283, study PRJNA491782) | microbial mat metagenome | isolation source: biomat in the production well | place: Japan: Minami-Kanto gas field, natural gas well KTG3 | collected 2017-06 | reverse complement strand
AAGCAGGATCGAGCGTAAATCTGTCCGATGTTTCCCTGAGGTTGTCCGCCGGCGCCCAATCTTCAAGCGTTGGTGAGCCGTCCACCGAAACTATTCGTTCGGGCGAGCAGGCCCAGGAGTCGGTGCGTAATCTGCGCACGGCCATCAGCACCAATCCGGCTCAGGGTTTGAGCGCCCAGGCCGGACCGGATAATGTCGATTTTCTGAAGAACCTGGCGGCATAAATTTAACCTTTCATGGCGGCAAGTCTTAGTGGTCTTTTTGTCTACCCGATAAAATCGCTGGCAGGCTTTGCCGTGCAGGACTGGCCGGTTACTGATCGTGGTCTTAAGTATGATCGGCGATGGATGCTGGTCGATGAGCACAACCGTTTTCTGAGCCAGCGCACGCTGCCGCAAATGGCGCGCCTGAAAACCCGGATCGAGCAAAGTCAGCTGATTGTGTCCGCGCCTGATTTGCCGGAGCTGGCGCTGGCTACTCGCCCGACTGACTACCAGGCCCAGATCAGCGTCCAGCTTTGGCGGCACCAACTACCTGCCTGGCAATTGAACCCGGAATTCGACCTTTGGTTCAGCCGGGCATTAGGCCAGGCCTGCCGATTGGTTTACCAGCCGGAAGAAAGCTTGCGTCGGGTTAGTCCAGCGTATGCAAAACCCGGCGATATCGCCGCTTTTTCCGATGGTTATCCTTTTTTGCTGGTGTCTCAGGCATCTCTGGATGCGCTTAACCGGCGTCTGGCGGAACCGGTTTCGGCTATTCGCTTCCGGCCTAATCTTCTGATCGAAACCAATCACGCCTTCGCCGAGGACAGCTGGCGGAAAATTCAAATCGGTGCAATCAGTTTTCGCCTGCCCAAACCGTGTTCCCGATGTCCGGTGCCGAATGTTGATCCGGAAACCGGACAGCGCCGGAACCAACCCATGACCACCTTAGCTGAATATCGCAAGTGGCAGGGCAAGGTTTATTTCGGTCAAAATGCCATTCACGACCAAACCGGAACCCTGGCCGTTGGTGATGCCCTGAGCGTTCTTGAAACCGGCCCGGCCCAGCCGCCGCTGAACGCATGAATAAACCGGTGGTGCTGACCATATCCGGCCATGACCCGACCGGCGGCGCTGGGGTACAAGCCGATATTGAAGCCTTGGCCGCGGCCGGTTGCCGGTGTTTAAGCCTGGTTACCGCGCTGACCGCGCAAGACAGCGTCAATGTCCATCAAATCTGGCCGCAGTCGGCTGACGCGCTGGCCAAACAAGGGCAGATTCTGCTGGCTGATATGGCCATAGACGCGATCAAGATCGGGCTTTTGGCCGATGCCGAAATTGCCATTACCGTCAGAAAAATCATCGATCGCGGTATGGGTGTTCCGGTGGTGTTCGATCCGGTGCTGGCGGCCGGTGGCGGTACCGATTTGGCAAGTTCCAGCTTGCTGGCCGCAATTCGCCAGCATCTATTACCGGCAACCACCGTGCTGACGCCCAACACACCGGAACTGCGCCGATTGAGCGGGGAGGATAATCTGTCTTCCGGTGTGGCAGCGTTGTTGGCGCAAGGCTGTCAGGCAATATTACTGACCGGCGGTCATGAAACCGGTGGTGAAATCATTAACACGTTGTACCGCCCCGGCCTGGCCGCGCGCTCATGGCGCTGGCCGCGTTTGCCGGAGCAATATCACGGTTCTGGCTGTACCCTGGCCTCGGCTCTGGCGGGCGCGCTGGCGCAGGGTAAAGCCCTGGAACAAGCATGCGAGCAAGCGCAGCAGTTCACTTTTCAAGCCTTGGCAAACGCCGAGCGCTGCGGTCGGGGGCAATGGTTTCCGGTGCGGAATTTGATGAATCAGACAAACTCGCCTTGACTTGCGTCCCATTCAGCAACGCAACTCAGCTTCGATTCGGTTCAGCATCGCCATGCGCGACAGTTGATTGTTATTACCCTCCCGGCCCAAGGTCATGAAAAACTCACAGCCCACGGTCGGGTGAAAGCTAATTTCCTTAAACGGAATAAAACCCAGGGCAAAAAGGTCGTGTATCAACAGCCGGAATGAATGCGGCGTAAAACACCAGGCATGAACATCGATGAATGTTTTATCCTCGATGACCGAATTCATGCAGTTTCTTGCATCGGCAAGGCAGTGGGCAAATTGGTAGTCGCCATTCACCGAGCTGTCCCAGGCGATTGTGCCGTTTTTGGACACCACATTCAGAAAATATTCCGCCACAGTGCCCGGAGTGTGAAGGGTGTTTTTCTGTAAATGACTGTCGATGATTTGGGCAAGGCCGGTGCTGGGCCGAAAGTGGTCAAAGCAGTAACGCTTATCGGGTATGGCCAGAGAAACCACGCCATTTTCATTAAGGATTTCATCGCAATCATTGAGGAACTGAATCAAATCCGGCGTATGTTCAATCACATGAGATGCAATGATCCAGTCGTAATAATCTTTTTTTTTGAGTTAATTCCGAATACTTCTCGCCTTGCCAGACAAAATCAACTTCCTCGATATTATCGAGATTGACATTATGGTCTTTATACTTGGCCAGCAGGTTTTCCCGGCTCATGTGATCGATGATATGGACTTTATAGTTGTCCTTTTTCGGGGCCACCGGGTTATGGCTTGGGCCAATCTCAACGCCGGGACCGGCTTTGCAAACATGCTCCAGCAGGATCTCAATTCTATTTATCATGACATATTAAGCAGTCAGGCCGAGGTGAGCTAATTGCGCCAAAAAAAGAGACTTCAGCCGGCAGCCAATAACAAACCGCCCAAGGCAATTGCCCCGCCGGTGATTCGACTGAGTGACTGTAATCTGTTTTTTTTCAGAAACGCGCCCGCGCCGATGCCAACTAAATGCAGCATTACCGTGGCCGATACAAAACCGGCTGCATAGGGCAAAATATCTGAAGACAACGGCATCTCCGCGCCGTGGGCAAAGCCGTGAAATACGGCAAACAGGCCGATCATCGAGCCGAAGAAGGGCAAGCAGGAGTGTGGTGCCAAAGCAATGGACAGCCCGAACAGCAATACCGAAAGCAAAATGGCCGGTTCGACAAAAGGCATGCTAACCCCAGAAAATGCCAAAATACCACCGAGCATCATCGCCGAAATAAACGCCAACGGCACCGCCCAAAGCGCCTTTTTCCCGGCTTGCGCGGCTATGAACCCCACGGCAAACATCGCCAATAGATGATCCAGTCCGTGCAAGGGATGGTTGAAGCCGTGCCAGAAGCTGACGGATTCAAATTCAATAAGTCCGGTGTGCGACCATGCGCTGGACGGCAACAACAGGAACAACAGAAACCAGCAACCGCTTAGGACGTGTTTCATCAGTTTTCTCCAAGATCAGTCAACAAACAACGAATCTGATCAATATATCAACAAAGCCGTTGAATATGCCACATATGAACATAAAGTGATCTACGCAATCGATCAGAAACAGGGCGCAATCACCGTTCATGCCTGATCGGACGGTCAGTCATAACATGGCCGCTATCGGCCTTCCGGTTGCCGATCAATGCATTTTGTGCCCGTTTATCTTCCCGTTAATTCCTGATAAAATGACTAGGTTATTAAATTTTTAAAAGCTTATGGAGATTACTATGGATGTCAATGAACGAATCAAACAACATTTGGCGTCAAACCCGGTGGTGCTGTTCATGAAGGGAACACCGGACTTTCCGCAATGCGGCTTTTCCGGCCATGTGGTGCAGGCGCTTAGAGCCAGCAATGCCAACTTTGCCCATGTCAATATCTTTGAAGACCCCGAGCTTCGCGAAGCATTGAAAGCTTACTCAAACTGGCCTACCTATCCTCAGCTGTATGTCAACGGTGAACTGGTAGGCGGCTGCGACATTATCATCGATCTCTATAACAAGGGCGAGCTGGCAACTCTGTTGACCGGCGCTGCCTGATCTGACTGTCCGCAAACAAACGTTCCGCTGACAGCAACCCCCGTCATCCCGGCAAGGACGCCGGGATTCAGGCCCAGGGACGGGAAGCCCCAGTTTTGTAGGTTGGGCAAAGCGATAGCGTGCCCAACCATCCTTGCTAAGGCGCTGCGAAAAACAGCCGCCCCGCGCGCGTCATTTCATCCACGCATTCGGTCATCGCCCGGCAATCAAGCAACAGCAAACGGGTGTTGCCGATGCGCTTGCGGTCGATCAGTCCGCGATTATCCAGTTCCTCGATTAAAACCGGTTCCCGGCGTAGTCGGTTGGCCTGATCCGACAACACTTTCACCGGCACGGACAGGCTCCGGTTCTGATCGTCGATCACAGTACCGGTCATGGCTTCGGCCTGATAAAGCTCGAACGGCAAAAACTCTGCTATGCTATCTTCCAGAAAATGAGTGAAGGTGATGGTGGAAAACGGCGCGTCTATGCACAAAAGCTTGCCGTTGCGGTGCAGCAATTTGTCGAACGGCGAACCCGGCCCGAACGGCGACAGGCACTGTTCATGCCCGGCGACCAAGCTTTCCGCGTCATCGCCCCAGGCGGCCAACGGATGGGTTGGACTCAGACTGCGGTAAACGCCCTTGCCGCGCCGGAACACCTCGCTCAACAGGCCCATTTGCGAGGCCGAGCGGCGCACGTTCATCGGCTTGCCGCTTAATAAAAATTCGCGCGAGCTTTGGTTTTGATAGGTCAAAGTCGGCATCACCAGCAAGCCGGACGGGCCGATCACCTGCTTCAGCGCATCGATCAACTCCAGCGGCCGGCCTTTGAAGCCGTTCAGTGGCAGCCAGGAAGCATGCACCATCAGGCTGTCGCCGGGCGTTATCCCCATCCCTGACAAGTATTTTTTCAGCGCCAGGGCGTCATAACTCAACAGGGATTTGACCACAAACGCCTTGAGTCTTTTTTTCATCGTTTAAGCCAATATGTCCGAATTCAGAAAATCACTGCTGATTTCTTTTTTAAATAAGTACAGCATTTTGTTGATCACAATCGTCAGCAGTATGATTATCGCACGGCTTCTGACGCCTTCAGAAATCGGGCTGTTTTCGGTGGCCGCATCCATGATCGGCATCGCTCACGCCTTGCGCGATTTCGGTATTTCCAACTATCTGATTCAGACCAAAGAACTGACCCTGGAAAAAACCCGCACCGCTTTCACTCTGACCACGATCATGGCCTGGTTGATCGCCGCAGGCTTGTTTTTTTCGAGAAACGCGATCGCTCTGTTTTACCAAAAACCGGATCTGGCCGATATTCTCGCCATTCTTGCGCTCAATTTCATTATTTTGCCGTTCAGTTCCATTACCGTTGCCTTACTGAAACGGGACATGAGGTTCGGCAAGATTTACTGGATTACCCTGATCGGCAGTTTATGCCAGGCGGGCACTACGTTATTGTTGGCCTGGCAAGGTTACAGTTTTTACAGCCTGGCCTGGGGCGGTGTCGCCAATGTGCTGGCCACGGCGATTGCCGCGCAGTTATTGTTGGCCGAGTTTGCTCATTTCCGCCTCACCCTGGCCGGCTGGAAACCGATGGTCGATTTCGGCGGCAAACTCAGTATTTCTTCTCTGGCCAACGAGGCGGGCAATTATTCACCCGACATCGTCATCGGCAAAATCCTGGACTTTACCGCTGTCGGTTTTTACAGCCGGGCCATGGGCTTCGTGTCGTTGATCGAGCATACTTTGACCGATGCCATTCGCCCGGTTCTGCTGCCGCATTTTTCCAGAGAACACCGGGAAAATCGAGCACTGAATCTCAGTTTTTTGAAAATCGCCAATCTTTACCTGGCCGTGGTGCTGCCGCTGCTGGCCTTGATCGCCTTGCTGGCTTATCCGATGATCCGCATTCTATACGGAAATCAGTGGGATCAAGCGGTGCCGCTGGCACAGATTTTATGCCTGGCCATGGCCTTCAAAAGCCTTAACTTTCTGATGAGCTCAGTGATACTGGCCATGGGGCAGGCCGGGCGGGTCATGCGCGCGCAGTTGTTATATCAACTGGTCAAGATTACCGCGATCCTCTACGGCGCGCTGCATGGCTTGGTGGTTATCGCCCAGTGTCTGGTGATTGTCGAAATTCTGGGTTTTTTTATATTCTTCTCCAAGCTGCGCGGTACCGATATTTCGTTTATAAAACTGGTTGGCATCACTACCAAGAACGCGATACTGGCGTTGCTGGTCATGGCGCTGCCGGTTTGGGTTTGTCTTAAACTGGCCAACCCCGGCCTGATTGAGCAGTTTTCCTGGACATTTGACAGCCTGGCCGCGGTCTTGCCAACGTTATTTCTGTTTCCCGATACTGCGCAACCGGAAAATATTCTGATCACCGGCGCAACGTCATTAACCATGGCTATCTGTTGGTTGCTGATCTTTTTATTATTTCACCAGGAATTAAGAAAAGAGCTGATCGGCTTAATTAAATTCAAAAAAACGGATGTCGTTTATGAAAAAACCCCAAACCAGTGAAACGTATAATCAAATGTTTGAAAGCGGCGGAGCCGATGGCGCTTATGATCTTTCCTATCGAAGATCGCCTTACTTTCCCATGTACAAAAAAGTGTACGAATTGATCAGGCAATATAAACTGAAGGATGTTCTTGAGGTAGGTTGCGGTACCGGGCTATTTGCTCGGATGTTGCATGATCTTGATAAGACAATACGCTATCGAGGCTTTGACTTCAGCTCTGTCGCGCTGGACAAGGCGCGAAAGCTGTTCAATGCCAACGAACTTTTTTTTCAAGGTGATGCCACCGATAAAAACGCCTATTCTGAACGCTATGAGGCTATTATCTGCACCGAGGTTCTGGAGCACCTGGAAGATGATTTGGCGGTGATCGATAATTGGCAGACTGGGTTGTTATGCATTTGCAGTGTGCCCAATTATGATTCTGTTTATCACACCCGTTTTTTTCGCACGGAACAAGATGTGCTGGAACGTTACCAGGAAAAAATCGACATTGCCGAGATCAAGCGCGTTAAAAAACCCGTGTTGAATGATTTAAGCTGGACTAATTATTTCCGGGAATTGCGCTGGAACCGTTATAAACCGAAACGGCTTCTGGAAATACTTGGCTTTGGTGATTTCGATCATGTAGGTGGCTGGTTTGTTTTTGTCGGTAAAAAAATTTAATACTGAGTTTCATGAATAAAATCCCCATCATCGCTTTCGCCCCGCATCCCTGGAAAGAATCGGAATGGATGAACCGTCAGCAATTATTATCCCGATTGGGAAAACGCGGCTGGCCGGTGGTGTACAGCACCGGGGCACTGGATATCTGGCAGCGGAACGGGGAACAATGGCAAACAGCGCCGCTGGCCGGGCAAACCGAAGCCAGTGACCATGTTGCCTTGTTTCACGCCGGCAAACTGTTTCCGCGTTGGCGGAAATTTCCAAGCTACGATCGTTGGGCGATCGAACATCACGCCAAGCGCTTGAAACGCGCCGCCGGTCTCAAGGCCAACGATACCGACTTTATCGCGCTGCCGTTCAACCCGGTATTCTGGCCCTATGTCGAAGCGCTGAATCCCCGTTTCGTGGCGTTTCACATTTACGATGCTTTTTCCAAAATGCTGGCATGGGATAAAGCGCTGGAGGCGAATTATCATGCCTTATTGGAGCGCGCCGATCTGGTCGCGGCGGCTTCGGAAGCGATGGCGGAAGACGCGCCGTCCCGGTTTCACGGCAAAATTAAAATTCTGCACAACGGCGTGGATACCGAGCTGTTTGACGATAAAAAACAACACGCCTGTCCCGCCGATCTGGCGGCTATTCCTTCGCCACGAATTGCCAATACCGGTAATACCAATCGAAAAATTGATTTAAAATTGATTGTCGAGATTGCCCAACGCAAACCTGAGTGGAACTGGGTTTTTATCGGCAAAGTTGATCATGAAGGCTTGAAAAGCGAACCTGAATTGGCGGTGGCGCTGGAACAATGTGAAAGCCTGCCCAATGTGTATTTTCTGGGCGAAAAGAATCGGCTGGAAATTCCGGCTTATTCCGGAAACATGGATGTGAATGTGATTTGCTATCGGATCGAGCAGGGAAATTGGGCTGCGGCAGGTTATCCATTGAAATTGAACGAATACCTGGCCGTCGGCAAGCCGGTGGTATCTTCACCCATCGAGGCGGTCAAGACGCATTTTTCCGATTGCGTGGCGATTGCCGAAACCACCGACGACTGGATCGCCGCCATCGAACAGGCTTTGACCCAAGGTGGCGTCGGCTCGCCGGCACTGCGCCAGACCATCGCCCGGCAAAACAGTTGGGACAATCGGGTCGATCAGCTGGAACAGTGGTTACACGAGTTGATTCAGGCGGTGTAGCGCAATGTCGGGCATGTTTGGGTTCCCCAACCACAAAAAACACAGACGGTAAAACGTAGGATGGGCTGAACGGAGTGAAGCCCATCAACGGTCAACCGAAGGCTGGTGGATCGAATGTAATGAATGCCTTTAAATTTGAACCACATGTTAATAAAGAGCAAGCATGACCGACTATCGCCGTTTGTATATTCCCGGCGCTTCTTGGTTTTTTACCGTAAATCTGGAAAACCGGCGAGATCATTTGCCGGTCGAACACATTGAGGTATTGCGAGCGTCGTTTGTTTATGCCAAACAACGCCATCCGTTGCGGATTGATGCGGTGGCGGTCATGCCCGATCATCTGCATTGTATCTTGACCTTACCGGATGGTGATGCGGATTTTTCAATGCGTTGGAATTTGATCAAGGGGTATTTTTCCCGTCATCTGCCCAACGGCGAGAATATTTCCAAAAGCCGGATGAATAAACGCGAACGTGGCATTTGGCAGCGGCGGTTTTGGGAGCATTGTTTGCGCGATCAGGATGATTTCAACCGGCATGTCGATTACATCCATTGGAATCCGGTGAAGCACGGTTGGGTGAAGCATGTGCGAGATTGGCCGCATTCCAGTTTTCACAGTTATGTGCAAGCAGGCGTTTATTCCCTGGATTGGCCAGGTGTGGGGGTTGATGATATTGAAGGAGCTGATTGACATCCTGCATCAACGGTCAACCGAAGGCAATGAGGCTGATCAAGGCCGGGTTGAGGCGATTCCGAGGACGGATCGAGAGCCGATACGATGCGGGTTTGGCGCATGATCGATGGGCTTCGCGCTACTCAGCCCATCCTACGGCGTTGTTTTGGGTAAAACGTTCTTTACTCCGATATTTTGACCAGCCAACCGCCGAAACCGGTACAGCGGTTGTGTCCGTCCGCGCGAATGGCGATGCGGGCAAAGGTGTCGTTTAAATTATCCGGCAGTTTACCCGATACCTTGTGCACTTTACCTTTGCTGTCGATGGCAAGTTCCACAGGCTGGTTTTTGACCGTGACTTCGATGGTCTTCGGGTCGATGACACCGACAGCGGTGAAAGAGAATTCCGAACCGCTGCCGATCTCCGATTTGTCGGCCGGGGTAAACTGGCTGAAAGTTGGTTTGGCACAGGATTTGGAGCTACTGCTGCTGCTGCCATATGCAAAGACCTGGCCGGTTGTCGTGGTCAGGCAGATCATCAGAATGGGAATCAGTTTTTGCATGACGTTACCTTAAATAGTGGGTTTGCGTTGCGGGTGTCAAGCCAGTAGGGCAGTGCCGACTATCACATCAACCCAGCCTAGCCACTGACAGAGTCAGACTGTCTTTATGATAAATAGTTTTAGCGGACAGTCACTTCAACCCGTCGGTTTCTCGGTTCGTTGGTGTTGTCCGGCGTCGGCACCAACAGGTTGCTTTCGCCATGCGAGTCAATAATCAGTCGGTCGGCATCCGGCATGATTTTGTCAAATAATCTGGCGACCGATTGCGCGCGTTTCAGGCTTAGCCTGGTGTTGAGTCGTTCGTCGCCGACGGTGTCGGTATGGCCGATAATCGAAACATCCGCAACCGGTCGACGTCGAATTTCCGCCACGATTTTGGCTATGTCGTTGGCTGAATCCGGGGTCAGTTCGGCTGTGCCGCCTTTGAAATAAAGTACAAAGGTAACCGGTTTTTCCGGCTTGGCCGATAACGCTTCGGCAAAGTCGGTCTTGATTTGTTGTTCGTTGACTTTGAACACCTGGCCGGGTTTGCCGGTCGTGGCCACACCGTCAAGATTTTCGGTCAGTAGTGACGTGCCCTGGTCAGTAGTGACCGAAACCTGGCCCAGGCTGCCGTCTTCTTCGGCCAGCAAGACCACGTAAGACGTGCCGCATGCGCTCAGCCCGACGGCAGTCAGCAGGGCGAAGGCCGACAATGCTGTTAATTTTACCGGTAATTTAAGTAACATCAGTCAGCCTCCGTTTTTACTAAAAAACGAGTACCGCGAACACCAATGATGCTGGTCGGTGTTTTTACCGAAACGGCTTCAGGCTTGAGTTTGGCAATCACTCCGGAAATATATTGCAAAGTTTCTTTAAGCATATTGATGGCCAGTTTGATCTGTCCTTGAGCCGGTTTGAACAGATAGTCGTCGATAACGATTTCGGTCTCAGAACCCATCGATAGCCGGGTGTTATCAATAAAAGTCACGCCCAGTCGACCGTTATGGCCGGTTTTCAGCACATCACCCCGGTGAACAGCCAGTCCGGGCTGGGCCGGGACTGCGGTTGAGTGTTTGACTATGATCGCTTCACCCTCGACAGATTTGATAAAGCCGGCATTGAATTCGTTTGCCAGAGCCAGGTTCTGAATGCCGGCAAAAGCAAACAGCAAAATGAAATAGTGAGTGAGTCGCATGGAAGCCTCTTGAAAATAAAAAAAACGTCTATCAGCGTTTTTACCTAAAATAACAATCAATGGATTGAGGGTAAACGATTCTTTGTATTTAAGGAAGTGCTGAAAAATTGTCCATGACGTTTTACCCAGTCAGCTTCACATCTTTATTTCTGGATTCTGCCAAGTCAAGGCGGGATGAACCGAACAGGCCCGTTTGCTGATGGTCGGGAACTCACAAAACACAGGCATATATATTGTTTCTGTCAATTAGAGGGTGTTCAAAACTCTGTGTCAGCCAATCAGCGGTTATAGGCTGATGTAGTCATCGAGCCGATCCGGGAAGTGAATGGTCAGCTGCGAGAGCGTCAGGTTCCAGTTCTGGATCGGATGCGTCCAGTGCTCGGACGCTTTCAGTATACCGGCATACAGCAGCTTGAGTAAGCTGCTTTCATTGGCGAATCCGCCTTTGGTTTTGGTCAGTTTGCGGAACTGGCGGTGTACCGCCTCGACGGCATTGGTGGTGTAGATGGCGGTGCGGACGTCATCCGGATATTTGAAGTAGGCCGATAATGTCGGCCATTTGCTGCGCCAGGACTTGATGACCATGGGGTATTTGTCGCCCCATTTGGACTCCAGCTCATCAAGCGCGATTTCAGCGGCATTCAGGGTCGCCGCCTTGTAGACGCATTTGAGATCGGCCATGAAGGCTTTCTGGTTTTTTGACGCCACATACTTCAGCGAGTTGCGGATCTGATGGATGACGCAGTGCTGAATCTCGGTGTTGGGGTAGAGACTCTCAATGGCTTCCGGGAAGCCTTTAAGGCCATCGACACAGGCAATCAGGATGTCCTTGACGCCGCGGTTATGCAGATCGGTGAGAACGCTGAGCCAGTGATGGGCGCCTTCCTGATCGGACAGGTAAAGACCGAGCAGTTCCTTCTTGCCTTCGATATTCAGGCCGAGAATGGTGTAGACGGCCTTGCTGACATAGCGG
>RRYU01016572.1_pt1 | contig 11684 bp, 7 predicted proteins | sample 2162651 | NCBI WGS metagenome assembly RRYU01 (sample SAMN10267283, study PRJNA491782) | microbial mat metagenome | isolation source: biomat in the production well | place: Japan: Minami-Kanto gas field, natural gas well KTG3 | collected 2017-06 | reverse complement strand
GGGGGGACGGGGCCAGCTTGTGACGGGTGATCAGAAACTTGGCAATGGGGCCGCCCATGAGGCTGGCGAGGATCAGGCCGAAGGTCGCGCTGGCGATACCGATCTCCATCGCATTGGTGATCCCGTAGTTTTCGGCAACGGACGGCGCCCAGGCGATGGTCGTGCCGTGGCCGCCGATCAAGGACATGCTCCCGCCGACGACGCCGACCGCCGCGGGCAGATCGAAGAGCGAGGCGACCCCGATCCCGGTGAGGTTCTGCGCGAACATGAAAGCGATCGTGATCGCCAGCAGGATCAAGAGCGGCCGACCGCCGGCCAGCAGATCGCGCGCACTGGCATTGATGCCGATGGTCGTGAAGAAATAGACGAGCAGCACATCGCGCGCCCGCAGCTCGAACTCGACCGCATAGCCGGCAGCGAAATAGAGCAGGCCGAAGAGCATCGAGAACAAGAGGCCGCCCGTGACCGGCTCCGGGATACTGAATTCGCGCAGGAAACCGATCTTGTCGTTCAGGAACTTGCCGAGGAACAGCACGATGATGCCGATCGTCACGGCGAGGAATGAATCGATCCGGACAACGCCGTCTAACAGCTCCATACTCAATCCTCTTGGTCGATGCTAAAAACAATCGCGGCTCGACCCCCGCGTGCACGAAGGGTGGCATGCCGCCATCGGCGAGATCGGGCTCGGTCCTGCAGTGGGAGCGCGGATTCCTGCGATTCTTGGGATAGCCGAGTTGCACTCGCGCTGAGGCCGATGCCAGCCTCCGGATCAACGAACGGGCCGAGACCCGGCCCAAGCCCTGCTCGCCGGCAGGGTTTCGATCCCGCCGGTCGGCCCTCGGTGCAGGAGGCGACCGACCATGCCCTCAGTGGATCATTCAGGCAGCGGCTCCAGCTCTGTGATGTCTCCGCTGTTCTTGGCCTCGACCTTGGCATAGAGGTCATAGAGCGCGGCCTGGAGTGCCTCTTCGATCACCGGATGATAGAAGGGCATGCGCAGCAGTCGACCCACGGTCAGTCCCTGCTCGATCGCCCAGCAGAGCAGATGGGCGAGGTTCTCGCCCTTGGGTCCGATCATCTCGCTGCCGAGGATGCGGCCCGTCTTCTTGTCCGCATAGACGCGAAGGACCCCTTTGTTCTTGCCCATGATCAGCGCACGTCCGACCGGGGCGAACTTGATCTGGCCGACCGCAGTGGTGTCTGGGTCCAGCTCGTTCCAGCGAGTCCCGACCGCACAGATGTTGGGATCGCAGAAGTTTATGAAGAGAGGAACCTTACGGCGGAATCGGGCTGGCGTGGGGGCGATGTCGATACGAGCGGCGTTGTAGCCCGCGATCTTGCCCTCGTCGCCGGCCTCGTGGAGGATCGGGCGGAAACCCGAGACGTCGCCCGCGATGAAGACCGGAAGGTCGCCCACCTGCATGCTGTTGGGATCAAAGGGAGGTAATCCGCGCGGGTCCAAGGGCAGACCGAGGTTTTCGAGTCCGAGTCCAGCGACGTTCGGCAGGCGCCCGATACTGCACAAGACCTTGTCCACCAGGACGGTCTTCTCGCCCGCGGTGACCCGCAGTTGTTTACCCTCCGGACTCAGCTCGGCAGTGGCGCCCAGATGGATCGGAAACTCCTTGCCGAGCAGATCGATGGCGGACTGGTTGACCTCCGGATCCTGTATCCCTGCGATCTGATCGACCTGATCGAACCCGGTGATCTCGACACCCAATCGGGACAGGCTCTGACCAAGCTCCAGACCGATGGTCCCGAGGCCGATCACCGCCATGGTGGCCGGAAGATCCTCGAGCTCGAAGATGTCGTCGGTGGTGATGACGCGGTCGCCGAATCTCCTCCATGGCTCAGGCACGAGCGGCCGGGAGCCGGTGGCGATCACCACCGCCTTGGCCCGGACGCGCTGTCCGCCGACCTCGATCAGGGTCGGCTCGATGAGGCGTGCGTAGTCCTGGATGAAGATGTCATCGGGCATGTCGTCGGTGCTGCTGCCCAGGACACGATCAACGAAGGTGTCTCGGAGGTCCTGGACATGCTCCAGCGCCTCCGGGACGTCCAGGGTCATGCCCTCGTGTCCGTCGATGCCGTACTTGCCGAGATGGGTTCGCCGATGATAGTCCTCGGCAATCTGAATCATGGCCTTGGACGGCATGCAACCGACCCGCGCACAGGTGGTGCCCGGCTCCCCTCCATTGATCAGGACAAAGGTCTTGCCCGCGCGGCGGACCCGTCCCATGGCGTTCAGTCCGGCGGTGCCGGACCCGATGATGGCGACGTCGACGTTGCGCTCTTCCACTTGGATGTCTCCAGTCGTTTCACGTTTGACGCTTGAATGGTCGCATACCCTTTGGCTTGGAGTCCGCGATAGCCCGGAGAACGACGTCTGATTGGGGTTGGATAGGGCGCAATCGACATGACCTTGGTGGTCTCGCGATGGGCGCATTGTGTGCCATGCTTTGTTGGATCACAATTCTAAGGCGACCGGCAGAGATTGCCCAAACGCGAACGCAGCGGTTCCTGACGCTGTCGACAGTGTCATGCATCCTCGTCCATAGTGTTCCTGAGGGGACATGGCCGCACTCGGGTCTTCTCACCCCATCCCCGCGTCCGTCGCGCCGATCGACCCAACGGAGGTTCGCCCAGATGACCTATTGTGTCGGACTCTGCCTTGATCAGGGACTGGTCATGGCCTCGGACTCCCGCACCAACGCGGGCGTCGACTACATCTCCTCCTACAGCAAGCTGCATCTGTTTCAGCCGGCGCCGGACCGGATGTTCGTCCTGCTCGCCGCCGGAAATCTGGCGACCACTCAAGAGGTTCTCAACCGCATCCGGCGCGATCTGGATCAGGCGTCGAATCCCAATCCGTCTCAGCCGCCTCCCGCGGCGACCCTCGCGAGCGTGGACTATTTGTTCGAGGCGGCCAATTATGTTGGCCAGGTCAACCTTGCGGTTCAGAATGAGCACGGTCCGGCATTGCGGCAGATCGGCGCGAGCGTGGAGGCGACTTTCATCCTTGGGGGACAGATCGCGGGACAGCCCCACGGACTCTTTATGATTTATCCGCAAGGTAATAGCATCGCGGCCACCCCCGAGACTCCCTTTCTTCAGATCGGTGAGAGCAAGTACGGTAAGCCTGCCCTGGATCAAATCGTCGATCCCGGACTCTCTCTCAATGACGGTGCGCGCGTTTGTCTGGTTTCCCTCGTCGCGACTGCGCGGTCCAATTTGACGGTGGGACCCCCCTTCGAGGTCCTGATCTATCCGAGCGACGCACTCGCACCATCGCAGCGGCTCAGGCTCGAGGATGATTCGCCCGAGCTCGAGTCCATCGTGCGAAGCTGGAGCGAGAGTCTGCGCAGAGCCTTCTTTCAGCTCCCTCATTTCCTGTGGGAGCAGCCCGTCCCGACTGAAGGGGGTGAGGCAAGTCCTCGACAGACACAGGGTTGAGCCGCAGGGTCGATCCGCGTCCCCGGCGGACATGAAGGTGTGACTGGATAACCCCCGTTCACGACACCCTGACCCTTGCGGGCGAGGCGGCTCGAGTGATTCCTGGTGACCCGACGAGTGGCGCTCTGCCGCGCGTGGGGCATCCAACACAGAGGGAGTAACGATTTTGTCCAAGAAAAAGAGCAAGAAGCAGTCTGCGAAGAAAGCGCTTGAAAAACAGAAAAAGCAAAAGGTCGAGATTGCCGAGGTCAGCCCTCCGCTGGAGAAGATGCGCCGCAAGGACTACGAGCGCGAGCTGGATGAGCTCCACATCGAGCTCAGCGCCTTGCAGGACTGGGTCAAGCGCACCGGCCAGCGTGTGGTGATCGTGTTTGAGGGGCGCGATGCCGCCGGCAAGGGCGGGACGATCCGGGCGCTCACGGAGCGGTTGAGTCCACGTGTCTTCCAGGTCGTTGCCTTGCCGGCGCCCTCGGACCGCGAGAAGACCCAGCTCTACATGCAGCGCTATCTACCGCACTTCCCGGCCGCTGGCGAGGTCGTCATCTTCGACCGCAGTTGGTACAACCGCGCCGGTGTCGAGGTCGTGATGGGCTTCTGCACCGAAGACGAGCGAGACCACTTCCTCGTCGCCGCACCCTGGTTCGAGGACAACCTCGTCGAGAACGGCATCGTTCTCATCAAGTATTGGTTGGAGGTCGGAGAGGCCGAGCAGGAGCGCCGGTTCCGCGCCCGCATCGACGATCCCGTGCGGCAGTGGAAATTGTCACCGATGGATTTGGAGTCGCGCAGGCGCTGGTATGAGTACTCACGTGCGCGCGACAAGATGCTGGATGCCACCGACACCGAGCGCGCCCCTTGGTCGATCGTGCGCTCCGACGACAAGAAGCGGGCGCGACTCAACGTGATCCGCCACCTTCTGAGCCAATTCCCCTACGACCCGCTCCCGAAGACCAAGGTCAAGCTGCCGGATCGCGACATGAGCGACGCCTACGATGATCAGATGACCATGCGCGGCCGTCGCTGGATCCGAGAGCAGGGTTGAATCCGCCATTTTCGGCCGCTTGAACGGCGGAACATGGAGCGATCCGCAACCTGCGTTTCGAATCGCGCGCTGATTTAAGCCAGGGATGGCAAATCATCAGGATCTCCTCAGGCGCACCCCTTAACCCGATGTCCATAATGGGCGCAGATATGGGCCCAGGCATCCTCCGCAGTTTCCACGAAGGTGAAGAGACTCAGATCGCTTCGGCTGATCATACCCTCGTCGACCATCGCCTCGAAATCGACCACGCGCTCCCAGAATGCGCGCCCGAAGAGCATCACCGGCATGGGTTTGATCTTACGCGTCTGGATCAGGCAGAGCGTTTCAAAGAGCTCGTCGAAGGTCCCGAAACCGCCGGGAAAGACCACGAGGGCTTTCGCCCGCAGCAAGAAGTGCATCTTGCGCAGCGCGAAATAATGGAACTGGAACGAGAGCTCGGGTGTGATGTAGGGATTGGGGGCCTGCTCATGCGGCAGCGTGATGCTCAGGCCGATCGAGACGGCGTCGGCGTCGGCCGCACCGCGATTGGCTGCCTCCATGATACCTGGCCCGCCTCCGGTCACGATCACGAAACAGCGTGACTGATCGTCCTGCTCCTGCTCGGAGACGATCCTGGCGAAACGACGGGCCTCCTCGTAGTAGCGCGAGCGGTCGAGGGCGCGACGCAAGCGTTCCACTTCGGCTCGAGCTTGAGGATCGCCGGGCGCCTTTCCGAGGGCTTGCTCCGCTTCTGCCAACCGTCGGGTCGCTGTCTCTGGATCCGGGATCCGCGCACTGCCGAAGACCACGATCGTGGACTCGATCCCCTGATCCTGGAGCTCCAGCTCGGGCTTGAGAAGCTCGAGTTGAAGCCGAACCGGCCTGGACTCGTCGCGCATCAGAAAGTCGACATCCGTGTAGGCGAGGCGATAGGCGGCCGACTGGGTCTGAGGCGTCAAGCGGATCTCGGCAGCTCGCTCGGCGTCCTCGCGGGCGGTCGGTAAGGTGATGTGCTCGCTGTCGGTTGAGTCGCGCATTCTGTATGCCTCTCGATTCTCGTGGTCGGTCGGGTACCCCGATCCTTGCCCGATGCTGGATGGTCGATCCACCGCGTGACTCTGTTCGGTGATCAGCCCTGCGTCTTCCAACATTGACACCGGAGGTGTCTTCGCACAACCTGCCCGTGCCGGATCCTCTGGCTGCTGGACGCCGGGAACCAACATGCAGATCGTCCAGTCCCCGGACATCGACCCAATAAGAACAGTCGTTCGGTGGACAGAGGTCCGCCATTCTCCGCATCCTTCATCAGCACCCTTCATCAGCACGAGGATGACCCATGCTTTATCTCGATCTACCGACCGCCGACGAGCTCAGCGACCTGGCGACGCAGCGCAGCGACATCGGCGTCTCCATCTTCTTGCCCACCACGCCCGTCAGCACGGAAACCGATGCAGATCGGATATTGCTGAAGAATCTGACCAAAGAGGCGCTCGATCAGTTGGAGGCCGCCGGTGCGGACAAGCGGCGCGTCGGCGCGCTGATCGAGGAGCTCGACGACCTGATCGAAGACGATGAGTTCTGGCGCTTCCAGGCGCATGGCCTGGCGATCTATGCCACACCCGACAACCTGCGCACATTCCGGGTACCCAACGCCCTGGAATCACTCGTCAAGGTTTCAGATCGCTTCCATCTCAAGCCGCTCCTGCGTGCGACCACCTTCTGCAATGCCTGCTATGTCCTGGCGCTGGCCGATGGGGGCGTGCGTCTGATCGAGGTCTCGGCCGATCTGCCGGCCAGCACCGTCACGGTCGATGCACTGCCCAAGGACGCAGCCTCGGCAGTGGGTCAGGCGAGTATCGCCACGCGGTCCTACAGCGGTCGAATCGGTGGCTCGGAGGGCAAGAAGGTTCGGCTGCGCCAGTATGCACGGAAGGTCGACGCTGCTCTGCGCGGGCTGCTCGCCGGCAGTGCGACCCCGTTGATCTTGGCGTCGGTGGAGAGCCTCGGCGCCATCTACCGATCGGTCAATACCTATCCGCACCTCGCGGCCGAAGGCATCGAGGGCAATCCGGAGCGCCAATCCGAGGCCGAGCTGGCCACGGCGGCACGAGGCATCCTGGACGGGATCCATCGGGGCAAGATCGCCGACTGGAACGCGCTCTACCAACAGCGCGCCAATGAGGATCGTTCGACCACGGACATTACGCGTGCGGCGCGTGCGGCCACCTTCGGCGCTGTTCAGAGCCTGCTGGTGGACATGGATCAGGTGGTGAACGGAACGGTCGACGAAGCTGACGGCACTGTCGAGTTTGCGGACGCTGCAAGCGCCGACACTTACGGTGTCGTCGATGAGATCGCTCGCCGAGTACTCCTTTCAGGCGGCGAGGTGCTGAGCGTGCGGCAGGCGGACATCCCCGAGGGCAAGCCGCTGGCGGCGATCCTGCGCTACGCCCTCTGAGTCCGGCGGCCCGTGCGTCGGCGAATCGTTTTGTGCATGGTGCTGCCCCGATGATCTGGACCTTCTCCGGCCTCTTCGTCGTTGTCGAGAGGTCTGTTTTCTGATCGACAGTTTCGGCGGCGCGGCCATGACCCCGCGCGTCATCCGGCAATGGCGTGCCCGCGGTGTCCGGATGGCGACCTTCAGCGCCTTGAGCGGATGGCGCGACCGGTGGCGGCTCAATTTTCGCAATCATCGCAAAAACGTGATCGTGGACGGCCGGGTCGGATTCATCGGCGGCCACAACGTCGGCGACGAATATCTCGGTCTGAATCCGAAATACGGCCGTTGGCGCGATACGCACGTTCGGGTCGAGGGACCTGCTGCGCTCCAGCTCCAGATGGTCTTTGCGGCCGACTGGTATTTCGCGGTAGGCGAGATCCTGAGCGCCTCCTGGCAGCCACACGACCCTGCGCCCGATCAGGATGGACAGATGTCACTCGTCCTCGCCTCCGGGCCGTCCGACCAGCATGAGCGTTGCACTTTGTTCTTTCTTCACGTCATATCGATGGCCCAGCGCAGGCTCTGGATCGCCAGTCCCTATTTCGTGCCCGACGAGGGCATTCTCCAGGCGCTGCAGCTCGCGGCCATCCGCGGCGTCGACGTCCGGATCCTCCTGCCCATGAAGCCAGACCAGCACCTGGTCTGGCTCGCGTCGTTTGCCCTGCTCAAGGAGCTGGACCACCCCCGAATCCACGTCCACCGCTACACAGGCGGATTCCTGCATCACAAGGCGCTGGTGGTGGACGAGGGTTTTGCCGCGGTCGGCACCAAGAACTTCGACAACCGTTCCTTCCGGCTGAACTTCGAGATCACTCTCGCCGTCGCAGATCAAGGTTTCGCAGCGGAGGTCGCGACCATGTTCGAGCGCGATTTCGCGGATTCGCGCGAGGTCGGACCGCGCGCCTACGATACCCTGCCTTTCCACTTCAAGGTTGGTGCGAAGGCGGCTCGGCTTCTCGCGCCCGTCCTCTAGTGCGGGTGCGTGCGGCGCGAGCCACGACGGCGGATCATGAAAACCCTCGGGTCACGCGCCTGATCTTGACTCTTATTCCTGGGATTCGCGCCTTGCTGCGCGCAGCCAAACCGCCAAGGCGCAATGGTCGTCCAGGCGTCTCGAGTCCAGGTCCGCACCAGGATGCCTCGTCGGATGGACTGGGTCTGCCAGCCACTCGGGGCGTCGGCTGGCCGCGGTTTAAGCGAGCATCTCAAGCGCCAGCGCGATGCCCTGGCCGCCCCCAATGCATAGCGTGACGACGCCGCGCTTCAGCCCATCGCGATGCATCGAGTGCAACAGCCTGGTCGCCAGCACCCCGCCCGATGCGCCGATCGGGTGGCCGTGTGCAATCGCTCCGCCCTCGACGTTCACGACCTCCTCCGCGAAGCCGATCTCGTGCATGCACGCAAGCGCGATCGCGGCGAAGGCCTCGTTGATCTCGACGCGCTCGACATCGTCGACGGTCCAGCCTGCACGCGCCAGCGCTTGCTTGACGGCGGGGATCGGACCGAGTCCGAAGAAGCCGGGCTCGACCGCGGCGACGCCGTAGGATACGAGTCGCGCCATCGGAATCAGGCCGTTCTGCTCGGCCCATTGCCGCTCGGCGACGATCATGGCGGCCGCGCCTGTATTGAGCCCAGGCGAGTTGCCGGCGGTGATGGTGCCGTCCTCGCGGAAGGCGGGTCTCAGTCTCGCCAGCATGTCTGCGGTGGTGTCGGGGCGGTTGTGCTCGTCTTTGTCGAACAGCGTCGGCCCTTTCCGGCCCGGCACCTCGGTGGCGACGATCTCCGCCGCGAACCGACCAGCAGCCTGCGCCTCGCCGAACCGCTGTTGGGAACGGAGCGCCCAACGATCCTGCTCCTCGCGTGAGATGCCGTTCCTTGTGACCAGGTCTTCGGTATGCCAGCCCGAATGCTCTGCGCTGAAGGCGTCGTTGAGACCGTCGTACAGCAGGCTGTCGTATATCGTCACATGACCCAAACGTGCCCCCCAACGGCCCTGTGGCAGCAGGTAGGGCGCACGGTCCATGTTTTCCATTCCGCCAGCGATTGCGCAATCCAGCATGCCTGCCCAGATCTCGACGGCAGCGGTCGCAACCGCTTGTGCGCCGGAGCCGCAAACGCGGTTGACCGTCAGCGCCGGCACTTCAACCGGCAGTCCGCCGCCAATACCGGCCGGCCGCGCCGGGTTCATCTTGACGCCGGCCTGGATCACGTTTCCCATCACCAGGGACTGGACCTTGTCGGCAGCCAGCCCCGAGCGCCTGAGCGTCTCGCGGATCACGGTGGCGCCGAGTGAGGTTGCGGGCACATCCTTGAGGCTTCCGCCGTAGGTCCCGATTGCGGTGCGGACTGGATTGCAGAGGACGACTTCGCGTCTGTTCATGGTCATGGATTCCCCCGAGTCTGGACGCGCTTGGCGCGACAGGATGGCTGTACGGATCAGCGACTGGCTGATCGGTGAGAACCCCCAATCCACGGAGGCGAGGCGAACGGCCCCCGAGCGTTCGACCTGAGCCGTAACGGTGGGGTGCGCTGAATCAACCTCGATGCGGCAAACAGTCCCTGCGATCGGGATGGACCAGACGGTGTCGTCTCGGTCAGGTCCATGTCGCCGACCTGCTCGGCCGTGTCGATCGGTCGGGTGATCGTGCGATAGTATACCCAGTGCACCAGGAGGACGAGACTTGGAGGACGAAACTTGAACCTCACCGGATCCGCGCGCTGCTTCGGGACCAGTCGATTCGCGGAGACCCTTCAGCGTGAGATCCCGGCTCGCCCGGCGCTCACCGGCTCCGTGCGCCGGGGCTGAGCGCCCCGGCTCCGTACCTCGATCAGCCTGTTGCCGTGCGGATCCACTCGACGCGCTTGCGCATCACGCCGTAGTACACCACCGGGATGACCACCAGGGTCAACACGGTCGAGACGAAGAGACCGAACAGCAGGGACACGGCGAGACCCGAGAAGATCGGATCGTCGAGGATGAAGAGCGCCCCGGCCATGGCTGCGGCCGCCGTCAGGGCGATTGGTTTGGCTCGCACCACGGCCGAGTTGATGACCGCCTCTTCGAACGCACTGCCTTCTCTCACCTGCTGGTTGATGAAGTCGACTAACAGAATCGAGTTGCGCACGATGATGCCGGCCAGCGCGATCATACCGATCATGGATGTCGCGGTGAACTGGGCGCCCAGAATGGCGTGGCCCGGCATGATGCCGATGATGGTCAGCGGGATCGGCGCCATGATGACCAGCGGGACCAGGTAGCTTCGGAACTGGGCGACCACCAGCAGATAGATGAGGATCAGGCCCACACCATAGGCGATGCCCATGTCGCGGAAGGTCTCGTAGGTGACCTGCCACTCGCCGTCCCATTTGAGGCTGTACTCGTAGGGGCTGGCCGGCTGCTGGATGAACCACTGCTGCAGGCCCAGCTCCTCCGTTAGACGGTCGGCGATGGCGAACATGCCATAGAGCGGGCTGTCGGTCTTGCCGGCCATATCGCCGGTGACATAGACCACGGGCAGCAGATCCTTGTGGTAGATGCTGTGGGTGCGCTGGGTCTCATGGATCTCGACGATCTCCGACAGAGGCACCAGGGCGCCCGACATGGAGAGCACCCGCAACGCAAGCACCTGCTCCAGATCTGCCTTGTCGGCCTCGCTGTACTCGACGCGGATCGGCACCGCGTACTTGACGTGGGCGCCGTGCAGATAGCTCATGTCCTCGCCATCGAGCACGGTCGCCAAGGCCTGAGCGATGGTGCTCTGCGGCACGCCGAGCAGAGAAGCCTTCGCACGATCCACGATGACCTCCAGCTTGGGGCCCGGATACTCGACCGAGTCGTCGACATCGATGATGTCGGGCGTCGACTCGAAGACCTCGCGCACCTGTCGGGCGACCTGGATCTGGCCGTCGTAATCCAGTCCGTAGATCTCGGCGACCAGGGGCGAGAGTACCGGAGGACCCGGCGGGATCTCGACGATCTTGGCGTTGCCTCCGTGGCGCAGGGCGATCTCCTGCAGGGGCGCTCGCATACTGAGCGCGATCGGGTGGCTCTGGCGGTCACGGTGGTAAGTATCGACGAGGTTGACCTGGATGTCGCCCAGGTGCGCCCCTTCGCGCAGATAGTATTGGCGCACCAGGCCATTGAAGTTGATCGGCGCGGCAGTGCCGGCATAGATCTGGAAATCGGTCACCTCGTCCACGGTGCCGAGAAAGTCACCCATCTCGCCCAGGACCCGTGTGGTCTGCTCGAGGCTCGTCCCCTCCGGCATGTCGAGCACCACCTGGAACTCGCTCTTGTTGTCGAAGGGCAGCATCTTGAGGATCACCACCTGGGTCACGGCAAGCGAGACCGATGCGGCGATCAGCAAGAGTATGCCTGCGAGCAGCAGCCAGCGGTTCAGGATCCCCTTGCGCCCGACCAGGAAGGGGCCGATCACGGTGTTGAAGACTGTTTCGAGGCGGCTGCCGCCGTCCCCATCGTGCGTCTCACCAAGGTCTGCGTGACCGGCGCCTGCGGCATGTCGTCTGCCCAGCATCGCGTTGGTCATCCAGGGCGTGAAGACGAAGGCGACGACCAATGAGATCAGCATGCCCATCGATGCGTTGATTGGGATCGGGCTCATGTAGGGGCCCATCAGACCGCTGACGAACGCCATCGGCAGCAGCGCAGCGATGACGGTGAATGTCGCCAGGATCGTAGGCCCCCCC
>RRYU01009325.1_pt1 | contig 11684 bp, 16 predicted proteins | sample 2162651 | NCBI WGS metagenome assembly RRYU01 (sample SAMN10267283, study PRJNA491782) | microbial mat metagenome | isolation source: biomat in the production well | place: Japan: Minami-Kanto gas field, natural gas well KTG3 | collected 2017-06 | reverse complement strand
CTAGGCTGTTTTGGTTTACTAGGCTCGCAAAAGTAGCGCTACCTATTGCGGCGCTGTCGTCGTCAAAGTCGTTAAAATCTTCGGTGGCTAGCGGGTCGGTTAAGCTGGCGTTATTAGTGTTGTCTACTAATATCATGTTATAGCTGTCGGTGTCTGTACTTCCAGTGCTTGGGCTATACCAATATAAAATACAGGCGGTTACACTCGCTCCACTACCTATACTACTAGTATCAAATTGTAGGTCGCCGTGTCGTATATACCACTTTGTACTTATTTTACTATCGTGTACTACGTTATGGTTGGCTGCGCTACTTATATCGTATACGGCATTACCTGTTGTAGCTGTACAGGCGCTATTGTAAGTACTCCCTGCGCCATCATTTACTACCTGTCGGCTATTGCTGCCGTAGGTATCTATTACGGTGTCGGTTCGTACTGGGTATGTGGCGTTTTTTAGGTAGTTAGTTGGTAGTACTTTAGCTTGCCACATTTTACCGTTGTGTAGCTTCCAAAATACTTTTACATTCTGTATTGCTGGTTCTTCGCTACTATCTTCTATAATTGCGTCGGGTATTACTAGCTCTCGCCCTAAATCATCTAATAGGCGGTGCCCCTTACTACTTTCTATATAGTCTGTTTTATTCCATTCGGTTTGGCTGTCTTTATTGTAAATATGGGTAGTGCCGTCATCTGCAAAACTACTAAATAACACTAACTTATGGCCAGCGGTTGGTGGTAGTTCTAGGTTGTTTTTTGCGTCTATTACTAGTTCCTTTTTTAGTGTTGTTCTGCCTATAGTTAATTCGTAGTGTAAACCTGCGCCAAAAGCATTTTCGTAACGTATCGTGTGTAAGTTGTTCTCGCCTACGGTTAATACACCTGTTACGGCTTGCTGGTTTCTAAATACCTGCATGTCGCTTAGGTCTGGGTTGTTTACCCACGCTAACATTTTAGGCTCAAACTTTATTACATGCTTTGCTAGCTTATATTTATTTACTAGGCGTATTAGTTTTGGTGCGCCAAAGTCTTTAGCTATGTATAGCTTATGGTTATTGCGTACCATTTGCCAATACGTCCCCATGTCTTCTAGGGTTATGTCTACGTCCTGTAGTTTTCCTTGGTTATCTGCATAGTGTAGTGGTGTACTCCCTATACGGGCTGTAAAAGTACCGTCGCCGTTATCAAAATGCTTGGCTTCGTATGTGCGTTTGTTTAGTATTTCTTGCATATTACTTTTATCACGCTACTGCGCTAATCTTAGCCCCTAACTATGGGGCTAAGTTAGCGTACTAGCTTACTGCTAGGTCTATCGTTACTTGTAGGGTATCGCTACTTACTACGTTTACGGCGCTAAATACTTGGCGGTTTCCTAACACTCCGCTACTTGCGGCGTTAAGCGCTCCCGCTTCCGTAACTGCAAAACTGCTACTAAAGGTAAAGGTGTGTACTAGCGTAGCTGTGTCGTTAGTTACCGTAGTTGTCGTACGGCTTGCTGTTGCACTTGCTCGCGCTCCACCTCCTGTAGTAATTTCAGTCTCTAGCGTGGTATCTCCTATTGCTGCCGCGGTAGTACCTGTACCTATAGCTATATAGGTAAAAGCTGCTTCTGCTCCGCTACCGTTAATACGGCTAGCTATACCTGCTTTACCAGCGCTGGTTACAAGGTTCGCTATTTTTAGCTCGTTTACAAAACGCCCTGTAATCATTGGTAGCTGTATACCGTTCGCTGCTAGCTTATTAAGTAGTCCGCTTTTAACGTAGCTACTTACTACTTGTCCGCCCTCTCCTATAACTTTCGCTATAGGGTCTGGGTTTATGTAGCGTAGGGCTTTAAGTATAAGCCGTCCTAGCGCGTTTGCCTGCCAAAGTTTCTTTACGTTTCCGTCCTTATCTCTAAGTACGTAGGTAAAGTTTTCTTTGGTTGGTACCTTGGCGTGTGGGTTGTTTGTATGGCGCATAGTTACTTTACTTTAATACCCGCTAGTGCGTCTACGGTTTTGTCTGCTTTAGTTTCTGCCTTAGTTACCTCGGCGGTTTCTTCGGCTTCTACCTCTGCTGCTTCGGCCTGCTCTCGCTCGGCCTTACGGGTAGCTAAAGCGTTTTTAATGTCCTTTTGTATTTCCTTAGCGGTAGTTTCTAGTGGGTAGCCAAACTTTCGTACCTCGGTATCGCTACCTAGTGTAAAAGTAACTTCTACGTCTATAAAACCCTCGCCAGTTTTTACTACTCGGTCACGCTTTACCTCCGTAATTTCTGCTGTTTCCGTTTTCATGCTCTAAATGGGTTTTGCTAATAATCTTCTATATAGGGTTAAGGCTAGCGGTTAAGCTAGCCATTTCCCTATTAGGTTAGGCTGTAAACTTAAGTGCCGCAAGTGCCTTACGTCGCTCGTCTACTACCTTAGCCCCGTATACGTTAAGCCCCTTGTACGCCTTACCAAAGTTACCTTGTAGGTCTTCAATACCAGTTTCAACAAATGCCATAGCAAATGTTATAGCTGTTTTGTGGCCTGCTACTGCCCAAAATCCGTTAGTATTGTCTCCGTCAAGTTCTTCGTTTTCGTAAAGGTTAAAGCCTGCAATTCGGGTAACAAATCCGTTTGCAATCTTATCTGTGTCTGCTTCTGTGTCACGGGTTACTACACCAGCTTGTAGTAACTTGTTCATAAAGTAGCTGTTTACTACTACGTAACGGTTACGGTCTTTTGGTATACGTGCGCTGTCTAGCTTCTGCTTTAGATCAAGTAGGCTGCTGTACGCGTTGCTGCTAGTAATAGCTCGCGCTGTTACTGCTTCAATTTCGTAAGCTGTACCGCCACTAATCGCTCCACCTGTGTAAGCGCTTGTATTGTCGTCGCTATCGTCTTCTATAACAATAGCTGTAGCACTAGTGTAGGTTTTAATTCGGTACCATACACTGTGTCCAGTAGCTTTAAAGCCTAGGCCTACCATAGCTGCTGTAAATGTAGTACCACTACCTGCTACTGCTCCCGTTCCAGTCGTAACTGTAACAGTTCCAGTTGTGTAGCTAGTACCTACTCGGTTACCGCTAGCGGTATCTCCGTGCCCTAGGGCTAGTACGTACCCGTCTACTGCTTGCTGTAGCTGTCCAGCTTTTTCTACCATTAAGCTACTTTCTGGGTCTTTTACGTAGCTTTCAAAACGGTCAAGGCTCTTAATTCTAAAGTAGTATGCCTTTCGTTGGTCGGTAGTAAGTGTACCCTCGCTTTCTTCTACGTCGTTAAGCGTAAGGTCTGCACCTGTGTAGGTTTCAAGGTCACCAGCAGTTACAGTAAGTATGTTTAGCTTACTCTTAGTGCCCTTAATTTCTCCCTCGTATTCGTCGTTGGTTATCATCGGCGTTACAGCAGTTTCAAAAAACTTTTCTATAGCGCCGCTAGCAAATCCCTCTGCTAGGTTGTCTCCGTAATTGTCCATGTTTAGTAAAGTTACAAATAAATTAAATCTGTAACCCTACAAAACTATTACCGTGTAACTAGTTTTATTTTGCCCTCCTTAGCAAGTCGGTTGTACTCTCGGTGGTCAGTCTTACGTAGGTTTGCTGCTTCGGCTGCGGTCATTTCGCGTATATCGCCTCCACCTCCGTTAATCTGGCCTGCTCCACCACTTCCGCCCTCCATTCCTGGTTGGGTAGGCTGTGGTTGCTCACCATTTGCTGGTTGTGTTGGTTGTATAGTTCCTGCCGTCATGCCTTGCATAAACTTTAATGCTACGTGTTCAATATCTAGGTTAAGGTTGTCTGGTTCGTACGCAAACTCTCTAAACCGCTTTTCGTTTTCCGCTATCACCTTGTAATTAGGGTCTGCTTTAAACTTATCTATTTGCTGGTTAGTGGTACGTTCGTCGTATATCTCCGCTACGGTACGTTGTAAATCGGCTATCGTTTTAGCTGTATTTTTGGCGTATCGTATTACGTCCTTTTCCGCCTGGTTAAGGGCGTTAAACCCTGGTATTGCTTGTGCTAGTTGGTCGTCGTTATAGCTCTGCGGGTTACTTGGTTGTTGGGTAGGGTCTGCTGGCGCGGCTGGCGCTGGCGTCCCCTGTGGTTGTACTCGCTGTCCAGTCTTTGGGTCTATCCCGTTCTGTCGCACTAATTCCATTAGGCGCTGGTTCTCGCGTGTACTTTCACCAAACTTTTCCTGGTAGTTTACGTTTGCTCCAGGTTGGGCGTCATTGTTGCCGTCTGGGTTGTTACGTATACCTCCTGGTGTTTGTCCCGTCCCTTGGTCTGGGTTAGCTGGTGCTGGTGCTGGGGTCGCTGCTGGTTGCGCTGTTGTATCTCCGTTTTGTGGTGCTGGCGCTCCTGCTGGCGGTTGCCCTGCTCCTGCTCCTGCGTCCGCTGCTGGGGTTTGGGGCGTTGGTTGGTTTGTTGGTTCCATAGTCGTTATTTTGTTTACCGTCTAGGTTAGGCACTGTGTCCGTCTAGGTTTGGCTTATAAGGTCGGTTAATGGTTTTTGCTATTTTCGCCCGTTAGGGTTTTGCCACTTGCTTTCGGCTGGCTTTCCCTTTTGGCTAAAAGCGTGTGTGCCTGTCTTTTCTCCTGTAGGCTTCTTAACACTTGCTTTTATCTTGTCACCCATTTTAGGTGCTTGGCTCATTTTCATAGCTTTTTAATTAACCTATTAAACGTCGTCTTCTTCGTCCTCGTCTACGTCTTCTGCTCCGTCGGCTGCGTTAGCGTCGCTCCACTTCTTAACGCTAGCTGGCGTAATCTTCATCGCCTTTAGCTCGTCGGCTGTTAGGTAGTCGCGTCGTGCAAAAATAAAATCTCTGTCGGCGCTACTTAACATAACTGGGTCGCTATCTAAAATGCGTCCCATTCTAGCTTGGTCTGCTTCTCCTAAATCTTTCTTTAGGGGTTTATTATTTGTTGCCATATTCTTAGTCGGTTAAATTAGTAATATGTTCTATTAAACTCTCCTTTTCGCGCGCTGGGGCTTCCATGTAGTCTACCCATGCTTGGTAGTTTTCTATACGGGCGCTTATGTATAGGGCGTTACGGTCTTTACCTTTTTCTACTGCCTCGCGTAGCTTGGTGTGTAGGTTGTAAATCTCGTTTTTTAAAAATTCGGCTAAGTCTTCTAGGTTTAGTTCCCGTGTAAGTACTTCGTAGTACTCATCGTACGCCTGCTGTTCTTCTGGCGTAAGCTGGTCACGGCCTCCTAGTTTCTTTATCCAATTTTGTAAAAGTCCTATCCCTTGCGCTTCTTGGTTTTTGGTTTTTGTACTCATATTATAACTGTTATTAGTTCACTAACGCAACATGCCCTACTGTGTACTACTGCGGTTGCGGTAGTGTTTCTGCTACCTGCTGTATGCCTTGGGCGGTTTGTTGTACCTCGGCTGGTACTACTTGTTGCTCGCCGTTGGCTATCGCTTCTGCTTTCTGTATTTCGTATTCTTGTATTTCGTCTATCTCGTCTGGGGTAAGGTCAATAATGCCTACCATTCGTTTTTGTATGGCTTTCCTTAACGGCGCATTGTCTGGAAACTCTGCGGCTACTGCTTTCATTCGTACAATTTCGTCTGTCTTTTCTACTTGCTGTTGCTGTTTGCTACCTGCGCTAATCTCGTAACCCTCGTCGCTTATCCAGTCTTTCTTTTCTACCTCTCGTTTATTTAGCGTACCGTCGTATGCCTTTTTGTATAGTGGTATCTTCTTGCCGTCTGGTACTACGTTAGTCATCATTCTGTACCATTTGTCTACGGTACGGCGTCGGCTTTCTTGGTAAAGCGGTGCCATATCGTTAGTACGTTGCTGGGCGTTACCTACGGCTATTTCAATTTCTCCTAGTGTTCGCTTAACGTCTTCTACCGCGCCTTTTTCTACGGCTCCTGTAGCGCTCGCTTTCTCCGCTATGTTTACAATAAATTGTATATCCTCTAGCGTTCCTGCTAGGGCTGGTATGTCTACACGTTGGTATACGTCCTGTGGCTTACCTGGTAGTGGGTACCAGCCAAACGGTTTTGGTTTAAAGCTCTGGGGCTTAAAGCCTTTAATTTTACTATTGTAAAAGTTCATACCAAAACTACGTAAGGTACGGTTTTCCATGTGCTGGCTAATCCACATGTTAATAGTTCGGTTTGGTACACGTATAAGGTCACCTACTCCGTCACTGTAGTAGTCGGTAATCTCCATATCATCTGCCCACCCCTCATACGGTATAAAGTCTACGCCGTTAGTATTCTTTAGGGTGTCGGCTCGTAGTACTACGCTCTCGTCTGCTACTACTACGTAATAGCGTACATAGTCGCCTACTTTCTTGTCCCATAGGTACGTTATGTGCCCGTCTAGCGGTACTACTGTTTCGTACCCTACTAGGTCGTTAATGTCGGCTATTCCTAGCATGTGTAGGCGCTCATTCTTCTTGTCCATTTGCTCACGGTACCAGCGTGGCGTAGTTCCTCCACCTTGGCGCTTTTTATCGTAGTGGGCTTGTAGTTTACTCTTAGCTACTGGGTCTACTTTAGGGTCACGTAGTAACTTATTAAGCGCTCGGTAAATGTTGGTCTTAATTGTGTACTTAGCGGTGTCTATATCTAGCGGGCTGGTTTCTGGGTCTACTAGTAAGTCCATAGTATCTACAATACCTAGGCGTACTGGTATATCCTGTGTTGGGTCTATGTTTAATTCTAGGTGGCTACGGCCATATAGGTTTTCCTGCTTTTTGTCGGCTCGGTCTAGTAGGTTTAGTTTGTCTTCACGGGCTACGCGGTCAAACATAGCTTCTATTACTATGTTTTTGTCTAAATCGCCTGCTCTGTCGTTAAAGTCTATGTCTGGTACTTCGTTAATCTTGCTACCAATCGTACGTACCGTTTCTTTCATTAACGGTATGTTAATACTCTGCCTTTGGGTAAGGCGGTTTATGTTTATCTGGTTACGGTAAAGTCCGTAAATATCTACCCAGGCGTCGTGTCGGCGCTTTTGGTATTTATAAGCTACGCGCTTCTCATGCCCTAGCTTTTCTAGTAGTTGCTTCTCGTCTATACCCTCTGGTAATAAAATTGTTCTGGGTTTTGCCATATTTTAAAAAATTAACGACCACACTATTTGGCCTAAATTTATTAGGCCGCCTAGTATTCCTAAATGCACTAACAAAGTGGCTACGCGTTTATCCATGTAGTTATTATATCGTTTAGTACACCACTTACGCAACACCTTACTCTTTATATCCCTAGTAATTCGTCTAGTGGCTCTACTCCGCCTATATCTACTTCACCATTAGCCATTAGTGGTGTTTCGTATTCTTCTTCTGGGTCAGTTGGTGCAAACGTAAAGCTAAATGCGTCGGCTACTCCTAAGTCATTAACCTTATATTTCTTGCGTAGTTCTTCTTTACTTACTATCTGCATTTTACCGTTTACCGTTTTGTACTTTACGCTTAAAAGCATTTTCCAGTCTTCGTGGCGCTCTAGTCGGCCACCTGCTTTAAGCCACTGGCTCGCTTTCCAAAATATATAACTACGGGTATTAAAAAATGTCTTAGCTACTTCGTATTCTTCTAGCTCGTCTTGATCTACTGGCTTACCTGCGTTTACTTCTACTAGTTTTCGCTTAGTTTCTTTGGCGGCTCTTAGTCGTCCTACACATTCGTTACCTGGTGGTAAGGCGTCTACGCATAACTTACTACATTCGTCGCGGTATTCTGCACACTTGGTACCAAAGTCACCACTACGCATTTCAAACGTGGTAAATGCTACTTCGGCTAGGCTGGTGCTTCTAAGTACTATAGCGCTCATGTTTGCCCCGCCGTCTGCGCCGTCACCTCCTAGTATCTTATTGCCTAAATGCTCTACGCTACCTGGGTCTATTTGGGCGTTGCTAATTAGCTTATGGGTAAATAGCGGTAAGTAGCCGTGTTTGTCTTTGCCCTCGTCGTCTGGAAATTGGTTTAGGTATAATACTTCGTAATTGGGCTTTTTGCTTACGTCCCGTCGGTGCTTTTCAGTAGCGCGCCCCTCTTTAATACCTCTAAATATATCTATGTTTATGTGGTGGTAGTCTTCATTTAAAAAGTCGTCTTTAAAGTGGTTGTTTTCAAACGGGTTACCAATCTTCATAATAAAGTTATCGGTGCTATCTCCTAGCATACGGTAAACTTTACTTTCTTCGTCGTCGTCTACTAAACATGCCTCGTCTAAAACAATATTGGCACACCCCTGCCCCATGGCGCTACCTGCTATATATGTTCGTACCTCTCCACCACCTAAAAACGTAATGTGGTTACGGCTTCTACGCTGGGTCATTTGCTCAGTCTTTAGTTGCTTGGCGCTAGTCTTTAGGGTCTGGCTTATTAGTGGGTCGTTAATAGCAAAAAATATTACGTAGTCCATAATAATTTGCGCCTGCTCTTTAGTCGGGGCTACAATCGCCCATGGCTCTTTTTTAGCACTAGCTCTAATTGCTACACACGCTCCTACTACTAAACTCTTACCGTATCTAGTGTGCGCCATTACGTGTATGCGGTTTTTACCGTCTGGGCTTCGGCGCTGTAGTATACATTCTCCTATTTCTTTCTGGCCTGGGGTTATTTGGTCATTAAAGTTAATACCCTCCTTAGTTTTAAGGGTAAACGCCTGTAGCATTTTGTCTATTGCTGGTGTTTCTACCATATAACCTCTCTTACTTTCCTATAAAGTAGCTTAATAAATTCTTGGTGTAGTTTTGGTATTAAGCCCCGTGCCGCTTCTATGTCTTCTACATCATATTTATTTGCCTGTATACATGCCTTAACTTGCCCACGGTTACCGTCCATTATTACGCATAAGTTATATACACCTGTTTCCTTATCTGTCGTTACCTCTCCGTATACATTCATTTTGTATAGGCGGTCATAGTCTAGCGTAAGTTCTTTTACTGCGTTAGCTGCTTCGGTAATTAACATATTAGGCGGTGGTTATCTTATCGTGTATAAAACTCTGCTCCGCCTCGCTAAATAGCTGTATGTTTTCGTGTAGTAGTCCTACGTCTTTGTTATCTATAATGGCCTGCATTAGGTCATTCTTAACCCTCTTACGTTGTAGCTCTTTAGTCTGCTTAGTCTTTGTACCTACCTCGTTAAACATTTCTTCTAGCCTCTGTACGGGTATTGTGTGGTGGCTTCTGTATATCCACCCTCCTAGCTGTAGCCCCTCGTTATAAATATTGGTGTCTTTTTCTTGTAGTATCTGGGTAACCATTTCTATAGCGTCTTCTGGTATGTAAGCTACTACGTAATTGGTATATAGGGTTGCGGCCTTTTTATCTCCTGCGTGTAGGGTCACTAAAAATAGGCTGGGTAGTATCTCTTTGGCTTCTTTGTTTAAAACTGTTTTTTTCATAATGTGTACACCAGGTAGGATTTGAACCTACGCGTAACCTAGGTATAAGCTAGGCGCCTTAACCACTTGGCCACTGGTGTATATAGGGTTGCCCGTCTGCTCTCAAAACGGGCGCGGGTATTTCCACTTTACCCTGCCTATATGCCTCACGGCTCGTAACTACGTCGGAGGTAAAACTTCCGTAGTTACTTGCGGTAGTTATAGGATTTGAACCTATGCACGGTTAGCCCGTGTACGGCTTAGCAAGCCGCTGCATTACCACTCTGCCAAACTACCAGCTATACCTTTAATACTTACCAGGTAGCCATTACGTCTGCGCTATAACCTTTCTAGGTTAATCCTGCTAACGCTAGCGTACTACCCAGTAAGCGGGTATAGCGTCGGTGGGGTTTTGTTTATTTGTCCTCACCCTCGGCGGTTTCCGCCGCCTCTTTTTCTGCTTCTTCTTTCTTCTGTACCTCAATAAGGCGTAGTATTTCTTTTCGGTATTCACTCGTTACACCCTTACCTTTATCGCCCCATGCTGGTACTGCTTCGCCGTCTATTTCTTTAAACTTCTCTAGCCCGCATTTCTCACACCTACCACCCTCGCTGTGTAGTTTATGCTCACATATACTACGGGCGTCTAAGTTTTCTGCCATAGCCTCGCTCCATGGTTTCATTTCTGGGGCTACTCTTTCTACGTACTCATCTAAATACAAGCCTGCCCGTACTGCTGGCATACCCTCTACTTGCTCCATTTGGGCTTTAACTTCTATACCGTGCTTTTTACAAACTTCTTTATACTCTGCTAAAAAGTCTTTAGCTCGTTTGTTACGGTCTTCTTTAATAATCTCTTTAGCTTTTGCTATGTCTTTTTTGTTGGCTTTTCTAAAGCCTGCCTTACCACTATTAGCTAGTAGTGTTTCGGCGTCTATAACTTTCTGTGGTTTTTTCATATACCTTATTATAAATCATGTGTTGTTATATGTCCTGTGTATAACTCTAGCCCTCACATGCGGTACAAGTACTTTCACCTGCGTTATGTATTCTCGGTTTAGCTTTTGGCGCGTCTTCGCTTACGTCTGGTAAATCAAAGTCTGCTACTTTATCAAAAGTTTTTTTAAGGCTACTTTCTTTACCCTCAAATATTTCACTAGCTTTTTTCATATTTATTTTTATATAAGTAATTAAAGGGCGCGGTGTTTAGTCACGCCCTAGCTAGTCTGTTCCTAGCAGTCAAGATATTTACACCTCCTTTCTATTCGCCGTCGCAATACTGGCATACTTTACAGTTGCCAATACATACGTGTGCTTCTGGCGTCGGGGTTGGCGGTTGTGGTTGTGGCGCTTCTTCAAAGTCAAACGTAAACTGCTCGGCTTGTCTAAAGCGCTCATCAAGCGGTAGGTTTGGTTGGTCATTCACTGGGTCACCTCCTTTGTACTATCCACTTTAAAGTATAGCGTTACTTCTTTCTTTTTATAATAGGTCGGGTTGCGTACTTTTCTATTAAGTACGCGGTAGCTACTACTAGGGCTATTACGTCTACCAGGTAACTGTCTAGCGTTAGTGCATTTATTATTACTACAATTAACGCTGTTACTACCATATTAAATTAACTTACCTTGGTTAGCCTCTATTTCTTTCTGCTCCCGTTTCTGTAGTAAGCGTTCGTCTGTTCTCCTACATTCGTTTAGCCACCCCCATATTTTCATACGTTCAGTATAGGGCATAAAGTCTATACTCTCTCGGTATATTTCACCCTTAAAAGTAACGCTGTGCCCTTGGCCGTGTAAGTAAATACGGTCTTCGTACTGTGGGTACTTAACTATAAAACTTTCTATAGCTCTGTTTGCTGCGTTTCTTCTAGTCATAACTTTAGTCCTTTACAAGCTATTCTAGCTATACGTTCTGTTTCTTGCTCTCGTTGTTCTTCTACAAATACGTGTAAGTGTGGGTTTACGTTTGCTCTACAAAGTGAGTACTGTGGCTCGGTAATTATATGGCATAGCTCATGTACTAATACTTGCTTTAAATATAGGTCGTCGCAATCCTCCCATGCTTTCGGGTAAACTTTCATGGTTGCCCGTAAGTAACTTATATCTATCGTCATATCCATAGCCACCATTTCGTTATGGTCGCAATATTCGTCCATATATAAAACTTCTACTTTCCACTCGTCTAGGTTTAAAAAGTTGCGGTAGTCTTTAACATTATCTTGTATTAGTTTCTTAACTTCTTTATACCTAGCGTCTTTACTCATACTTTCGGTGTTAATGTATACGTACTACCTTTTTCTACACTTACCCTATGCCCCGTTTCTTTACAATGCTGGTTAGCTTGGGCTGCGGTAACTCCA
>RRYU01019624.1_pt1 | contig 11689 bp, 7 predicted proteins | sample 2162651 | NCBI WGS metagenome assembly RRYU01 (sample SAMN10267283, study PRJNA491782) | microbial mat metagenome | isolation source: biomat in the production well | place: Japan: Minami-Kanto gas field, natural gas well KTG3 | collected 2017-06 | reverse complement strand
CCCAACCTAAGACCAGAGGGATTCATTGGTGGATTAGGGTCATTAGGAACGGTAGAGCGAGAGACAGAAATTCCAACCTTTTCTAATAACGCCTCGGCTTCTTTTCCTGTTATTTCTTTATCTAATAAATCAATAACAATTAAATGATTATCTGTGCCACCAGAAATAATTTTATAATCTAATTTTATTAACTGACTAGCTAAGGCTTTAGCATTTTGTATTACTTGTTTAGCATAGCTCACAAATTCTGGTTTTAGAGCTTCGCCAAAAGCAACTGCCTTAGCGGCTGTTATGTGATCATGAGGACCACCCTGCATCCCAGGAAAAACTGCGCTATCAATTTTTTTAGCATATTTTTCTTGACACATAATAATAGCTCCTCTGGGGCCACGTAAAGTTTTATGAGTGGTGGTGGAAACAACATCAAAAATAGGCACCGGGTTATTTAGCTGCTTACCAGCAATTAAGCCGGCAATATGAGCAATATCGGCAAAGGTATAAGCGCCAATCTCATCGGCAATATTTTTGAATTCTTGCCAATTAATTTCTCGGGAATAAGCACTAAAACCAGCGACTATCATTTTTGGCTTTTCTTTTCTGGCTACTTCTCTTACTTGTTCCATGTCAATTAAGCCGGTTTTATCACTGACGCCGTATTGTACAAAGTTATATAATCTTCCAGAAAAATTAACACTGTGGCCGTGTGATAAATGTCCTCCATGGTCTAACTTCAAACCTAAAACCTTATCACCTGGATTTAAAAAAGCCATATAAACAGCGGCGTTAGCTGGGGAGCCAGAAAGAGGTTGAACATTAACATGTTCCGCCTGAAAAAGTTTTTTAGCACGATTAATAGCAATGCTTTCTACCTCATCAATAACTTTATTGCCGCCATAGTATCTTTTACCAATATATCCTTCGCTATATTTATTTGTTAAAACAGAGGCTAGCGTCTCCAAAACTGCAGGTGAAACATAATTTTCAGAAGCAATTAGTTCTAATTCTTGATTTTGCCTTCTAGTCTCCTTTTTAATAGCTAAAAAAATTTCCTTGTCTTCTTTTTTAAGATTTTTGTATAACATATAAAAATATTATGATTACTTTTAATCTTAGTTGAGCTCCTATTTTTTGTCAAAATGAAGTTTTAAATTTTTTTTATTAGATAGGTTTTATTTTTTTTGTAGCCTAATTTACGATAATAACTTCTCACGCCAATTCCAGAAATAACAGCAATTTTATTAATATTTTGCTCTTTAGCTATCTTTTCAGCTACAGCCAATAATTTCTTACCAAAGCCGCTATGTTGGATAATTTTTTGAGAACCAACTGGAACTAACTGACCATAAACATGTAATTCACGAATTATGGCTGGCGAAATTGGACTGTTATTATCTAAACGTAAACGACAAAATCCATATAAAACTTTTTTATCAAAACTATCTAAACTAATAAAATATTCCCTGCCGCCAGAAGCTTGATATTCTAAAGTATTAAGTTTGTATTTATTGATTCTACCATCTTTCACTTCTCGGCAACGAATACAATTACATTTTACTCCTTTGCTTTGCATGATTTGCCTTAAATTTGTAATTTTATTACCAGCAATAATTGATTCTCCTGGGATATCTCTAATCAATCTTATAATTCTAACATATGGCGGTATTATTTTTTTACAAGCAATAATTAAATTACTTAACTGCTGATCTGTATACGGTTTATAAACACCTTTTTTGTGCCAATTATAAAGCAAGCTTCCTTGAGTAACAACTGTAGGATAAAATTTAATTTGATCTGGTTGAAAATTATCCCCCGCAAACAAATCTTTGAACATTTCTAAATCTTTATCTGGATTGGAACCAGGAAGAGCCGGCATAAAATGATAAGTGATTTTAAAACCATAGCTTTTTAATAATTTAGTTGCTTTAATAATTGCCTTGGTGTCATGCCCACGCTTATTTTTCTTTAAAATTTTATCATCAATAGCTTGTACGCCAATTTCAACCCTAGTACAACCTAGTTCCCTCATCTGTATTAGCTCTTTTTCATTAATAAAATCTGGTCTAGTTTCTAAGGTAAGGCCAATAATTTTATATCTAGCTTTTTCGTTTTTCTTTTGCTCTTTTAAGAGGGCATTATTTAATTCTGCAAAATTTAAATTTCTACTTATTTTTGAAGTTAATTTAAAGTTTTTTTCTTTCTTATTTTTATTTATCTTTTGATAATCATTAGCAGCTTGAAAACAGCTAGCAATAAACCAATACTGATATTTTTTTGGCAGATAACTCCAGGTTCCACCAATAACAATCACTTCTATTTTATTGGGCTCGTGTCCATTATCTTCTAAGGATTTCAATCTTAAAATGATTTGTTTATAAGGATCATAACCACAACGAATTGCCCTCATAACCGCTGGTTCGTTATCTAAATAACTAACAGGAACATTTTTTTGTCTGGGACAATAAGCGCACGCACCTGGACAAGGATAGGGTTTGGTTAAAACTGCTACGGGGGCTATTCCTGACATTGTTCTAATGGTTCTTTTTTTTAAAATTTTTTCCAAAGAAAAAGACTTAAAAATTATCTGCTTTGCTAACAATTCACGATAAACTTCTAAAATACTAGTATTAGAAATGTCTCTTAAATTAAAATTTTTACAAAACCTTCTTTTTAAAGCTTCTAAATCATCTCTACTGGCGATATTGTTATAGTTTTCAATTATTAATTTTTTTATTGCTTCTCTCATTTTTTTGGGCTATAATTTAAGTGTAATCTTATTAAGAATACAATAATTATCTAATTTTAACAATAGCGCTATGAACAAAAAATTAACTAAATTTATCTTAATAGCAGTCGCCATTCTGGTGCCTATTATTAGCTTTGCGGCTACAAAAAATAATTCTGATTCTATTTTTGTGGCTTCAGATGAAACAATAACTGGTAACTTAATGGCTGCCGCTGAAAGCATTATAATTGATGGCGCTATCAGTGGAGACTTAATTGCTGTTGGCAGCTCAATCACGGTTAATGGTCGGGTGGAGGGAGATATTATTGCTATGGCTCAAAATATTATAATAAATGGAGAGGTTGGTGGCAATGTGCGAGTTATTGGTAATTATATAAATATTAATGGATTAATTGCCCGTAACTTAAATACTTTTGGATCAGAGGTATTAATTGGAGAGAATACCAAAGTTGGTTGGGATGTTTTAATTGGGTCTATTTCAGCTAGAATAAACGGGGATATTAACGGCTCAATTGATTCTTATGTCCAAAAAATATTTATTAATGGTCGCATTGGTAAAAATGTTAATATAAAAATTTATAAAGGTAGTGACGCTAATAATCTTATAATTGATAAATCGGCGGTTATTAATGGCGATCTTAACTATTCAGCTAACAAAAAATTGATCATACCAGAAAATAATGTCGCCGGACAAATTAATTTTCGTCAAACTGAAGCTAAAGAAAATGGCGCTTTAACTCTCTGGGCTTGGAGTAGAGTTTTTTCAATCTTATCTATGATATTAATAGGTTTGATCTTAATTTTTGCTCTACCAAAGCAAACAAATAATTTAATTGAATTAACTAAGAAAAAATATTTAAAATCAATACTAATTGGATCTATTGTCTTATTAATTATTCCTGTTTTATCAATAATAATGCTGTTTACCATTATCGGAATACCCCTATCTTTAGTTTTGATTTGTCTTTGGTTAGCTGGTATTTTTATTGCTAAAACTTTAGCTGCTCTAATATTGGGAGACTTAATTATTAAAGATATCCTAAAAAATAAAAAAGCTCATTTATTTTGGTCTTTACTCTTGGGAGCAGTTCTAATATCTTTACTATTTGCTCTTCCTTGGTTTGGTTGGCTGTTAAGAATAATTACCATCTGCCTAACCTTAGGAGCTATTTTAATTTATGTTACCAATAAATCCAAAAATATTTAAAGCTTACGACATTCGAGGAATCTATGGGGTTGATTTTGACAATGAACTAGCATATTTATTAGGTCTAGCTTTTGTTGAATTAAGAAAGCAAGATGCCGACTATCAGCCAGGTTCTGTTTTGAATATCGCTGTTGGTTCTGATATGCGCCTATCTTCACCCTTTCTAAAAGACAATCTTATTAGGGGTCTGACGATTGCTGGTGCCAATGTTCTAGATTTGGGCCTAGTGGCAACCCCTACTTTCTATTTTGCTGTTGGAAAAAACAATCTAGCTGGCGGAATTATTGTATCAGCTTCTCATAATCCAAAAGAGTGGAATGGTTTTAAATTAGTAAGAAAAAACGGGCTACCTGTTAGTGGTGAAACGGGAATTGATTTTTTGAAAAATAAAATTTTAGAAAACAGATTTTTACCAGCTAAAAATCCTGGTTTTGTAAAAAATTTAGATGACGTTTTAAAAGAAGAGATATCTTATTCTCTTAATTGGGTAGATGTCTCAAAAATAAAAAAATTTAAAGTCGTGGCTGATGCTGCTAACAGCATGGGTGCTTTATACTTAAAAAAATTATTTTTTCAGGTAAAAAGCTGTGAGTTAGTAGCTCTAAATTTTCATTTAGATGGTAACTTTCCGGCTCATGAAGCCGATCCTCTAAAAGAAGAAAACCTAGCCCCTCTTAAGCAAATGGTTAAAAATACTGGTGCAAATTTGGGTATTTCTACGGATGGTGATGGTGATAGAATATTTTTCGTTGACGATCAAGGAGAAACAATTCCACCAGCAATTATAAGGGGTTTATTGTCTAAAATTTTTCTACAGGATAAGCCTGGTGCTAAAATAGGTTATGATGTTAGACCTGGAAAAATAACTCTAGATTTAATCAAAGAAAATAATGGCGAACCAGTAATCACCAGGGTTGGTCACTCTCTAATAAAAGAGCAAATGCTAAAAGAAGATATTTATTTCGCTGGCGAATCCTCTGGTCATTTCTACCTAAATACTCCGATCGGTTGTTTTGAATATCCAAGCATAATGATCTTAAAACTCCTGAGTTATTTTTCTGAAATAAACGAACCTATTTCCGAACATATTAAACAATATAAAAAATATTTTTCATCGGGAGAAATAAATTGTGAGGTAAAAAATAAAGAGGTTGTATTTAAAAAAATAGAAGATATTTTTTCTGATGGAAAAATTAGCAAATTAGATGGAATTAGTGTCCACTATGATAATTATTGGTTTAATGTTAGAGGCTCTAATACAGAAGAGAAAGTTAGATTAAATCTAGAAGCGGTTAACCAAAGTATTGTACAAGAAAAAGTAAAAGAAATTTTAAATATTATTAACTACTCTTAGTTTGTGTTTAATTTTTAAAATTTAACTTTATAAATACGCATTCTGTGTATATTCTCTAACCACTCTTTCTGTATTGAAAAAAGAAGCATTTACTCCGATAGAAAATCTCATTATTTTTTGCCAAGTATAAGGATGATGATAATAAATTGGAATTATTTCTTTTTCTAATAATTCATACAGACTAGCTGCATCTTTATCACCTCTAGTGCCTGTGATCTTCATTTTTTCACCTCTGATAGTCCAACCTGTTTTACCTCTAATATAACCCTCTCGCCACCAACCATCAAAAGAGCTGAGTTGAGGAACGCCGTTATGAGCCGCCTTCATACCACTGGTACCAGAGGCTTCATTTGGTGGTAAGGGAGTGTTAACCCATAAATCTGAGCCAGCAATAATAACTTTAGCTAAATCCATATCATAGCCTTCAATGAAGGCTATTTTTATTTTTTTATTAAACTTACTAGCTAACAAATTTATTTCTTTTATTAATTTTTGTCCCTCTATATCCATAGGATGAGCTTTGCCAGCAAAAACTATTTGTATTTTACCTATTTTTTCATGAATTCTTAAAAGTCTAGTTACATCTCTAAAAATAAGAGTTGGTCTTTTGTAGGCAGTAAATCTCCTGGCAAAACCAATAGTAAAAGTATTTAATTCAAAACTATGACCTGTTTTTTGTTTTACTAATTTAATCAAGCGTTTTTTAACTCCTTGATGGGCGCGCCAAATATCTGATAATGGCAAAGAAAAAGCATTACGTAAAGATAGGCTAGAGTGACGCCAGGTTGGTATATATTTATCAAATAAACTTTTAAATTCAGGAGCTGTCCAGGTAACAGAATGAACTCCATTAGTCACACAATGAATTGGAAAACCAGGGAACATTTTAGTGGACAATTCTTTATGACTTAAGGCAACGCCATTTATATAGTTACTAAAATATAAACCTATTTTGGTCATATTAACCATATTTCCATCCAATAAACCTGGTAATCTATGTGGAAAATCAGCTTGATAATTTATCACTTTTTCTAAAGGAAAAATGTCATGAGCCATTTTAACCGGAGTGTGAGTAGTAAAAATACAACTTTCACGGGTCTCTAGTATTTTATCAGCTAACTTTTTTTTATTACTATCTAAAAATTTAGCAATCGCCACAAAACTACCATGACCCTCATTAATGTGAAATTTTTTTATGTTATATCCCAGGGCCTTTAAAATTTCGTAACCACCTCTTCCCAATACGGTTTCTTGTAATAAGCGCAGATGTTTGTCTCCTCCATATAGCCTGCTTGTTAATTCTCTATTTACTTTAGAATTCTGTGAAAAATTAGTATCTAATAAAAAAACCGGAGATTCAAAGCCATTAACACCTTTTAATTTATACTCCCAAGCACCCACCACAACCCTCTCTTTGCCCATTTTTATTAGAACTTTTTCTTTTCTCTTTTTTAGTTTAGAAAAATCATATGTTTTAGCTGGCCAGGCCTCTTGCTCTCCTTGTTTGTTAATTTTTTGATCAAAATAACCCTCTCTGCTAAGCAAAGTAATGCCAACAATAGGTAGGTTTAAATCAGCCGCTGAACGCAGAATATCACCAGCTAGAACCCCTAATCCACCAGAATATGTTTTAATATTATTTTCTAACGCAATTTCCATGCTAAAATAAGCAATTTTAAAATTATCTTTTGTCATTTTTTATATAATTAGTTAAATTTAAAAAATGGATGATGTTAAATAAAAAACAGTCAAACCATTAATATAGGTTATTATAACATATAAATAAAAACTAGATAAATTTAAATATTATATTAACTCTATAGTATTTTAAAATTGTTTAAAATATTGTTAAAATAAATTTAAGCATTAATATATGACCAATAAAAAATTTAATAATTTTCTAATACTCTTTTCTCTGTTTACCATTCCTATTTATACCCTGTATTTTGGTCTAAAAAAATCTCCATTTGAATATACTTTTAGTATGATAGGAAATTGGTTTGACTATAAAATAAATTTTATTATTTGGGGTATTATAACTGCTATCTTATTATTCATCGTGATTGTTAATTTATATAAAAAAACTAAATTCAAAAATAAAAAAGCTCATCAATTAATGTACACGTCTTTATTTTTTTTAATTCTAACAGTTATTACTCCAACTGCTCATAGTGAGCCAATTCAAGAAGAACTTAAAAGTCATTTTTTTTATTTTAATTTACATGGCTTATTTGCTGTTCTTTTTGGTTTATTCTTACTAACTTCTTTATTTATTTTTTCGCGTTACACCTCTCAAATAAATAAAAATTTTTCTACAAAATCGCTTATATTACTTTTAACAACAATCGGCGGCTCTGTTTTCACTTTATTTATTTTTGGCATGACTGGAATTTTTGAGCTTTTCTTTTTTCTCTCTCTTTCAATATTCTTAATCGTTGCTAGCTTTTTAATAAAAAAGGATCCTTGATGTTATCGCGGATCCAAAATGTTTTTTTGATAATTTTACTTATCCCTGGAAGCTAATTTTTTTCTGTCATACTCGACAGCACTATTTTCAAATGAAATGCGGCTAATAGCGGTCAAAAATAAACTCATAAATACAAAGCCACAAAAGGCTATTGCTAAGGCGGATTCGCCAGAACGCCAAATAAAAAGAAGTGCACCAAAAGCAATTGCTGTTAAGGAAGAAAAAACTAGGCTCATGACTTATAATTTTTAAATTTCTACATAAATGAACTATACTTATATTATACCATATAATTATATTTTTGTCAATTAGTTTACCTTCCCACTAGGGGTTATGCAAAACTAAAACAAAAATAACCCTAATATTAGAGCTATTTTTATATATTCCCTTATGGGGTGCCTAGAGGGAATCGAACCCTCGCTAACGGGACCACAACCCGACGTTCTACCATTAAACTATAGGCACCATAAATTATTTTTTAAAAAAATAAGTACGCCCAGAGGGAATCGAACCCCCATAACCAGCTTAGAAGGCTGGTGTTCTATCCATTGAACTATGGGCGCTTAAGTAATTTCTTGTCTTATATTAATTAAAATATAGCTAATTGTCAAATTATTGTTTTTTACCTCTTTGCCTTAAAGCTTCAAAAATAATAATACCATAAGCCACTGAAACATTTAAAGAGTCTATTTTATTTATCATTGGTATGGTAATATTATTTTGGCTATTTTTTAACCAAAAATCACTTAAACCCTTGGCTTCTGAGCCTAAAAGTAAAGCAAATCCTGGTAGAAAATCATAATTATAATAAATATTTGCTTCTTTTTTAATGCTAGTAGCCAAGGGTGTAATTTTTTGAGCTTGTAACCATTTCAAAGTATTCTCTTTTGTTTCATTCACAATTGGCAACAAAAAAACCGCACCCTCACTAGACCTTATTACATTAGGATTGTAAATATCAGTTTGACTATCGTTTAAAATAATTAAATCTGCTCCAGCGGCATAAGAAGTTCTAATAATTGCTCCTAAGTTGCCTGGCTTTTCAATGGCTTCTAAAACAACAACTATTGAATTTTTTGAAGTATAAATATTTTTAAAAATTTCTTCTTTTTTTCTAAAAACAGCTAAAAAACCATCTGGATTTTCTTTGTAACTTATTTTTTTAAAAATGTATTCATTAACATATAAAATCTTATTAATTTCGATTTTTTTAACCAAGTTCACTTCTTTTTTTACTAAATCAGAACAAATAAATAATTTTTCTATGGTTAGTCCTGATTTTAAAGCTATTTCTATCTCCCTGTAACCATCAATAAAAAATTTATTCTCCTTTGTTCTGTTTGAAGATTTTTTTAAAACTAACACATCTTTTATTTCTTGATTGTGTTGACTTGTGATATTTTTTATCATATTTATATATTATCAAATAAAATTTGACAAAACCATATCAATAAAAGGATAATACTAATATATTACATAAATTATTATTTTTAAATACCTATGCCGATACCACCACTTAAAATAAAGAATTCAGACTCCTGGAAAAATCAGGTTATTAAAAGTTCTTTTACTAAAAACCGAGAAAAAAATAAGAAAAATAAGAAAAACTGGAAAGCAAAAATAGTATTATTTATTTTTGTTTTATTCTTGTTTGTAATTATCGCTGCTTCTATATTTATCGCTTGGTTATCTAGGGACTTGCCAAATCCATATCAATTAATAGAGAGGGAAGTGGCACAAAGTACGACAATTTATGATAGAACTGGAGAACATATTTTATACGAAATTCATGGTGATGAAAAAAGAACAATGATAAACTTAGATGATTTACCTGATTATGTAAAAATGGCGCCAATTGCTATTGAGGATAAAAATTTTTATAGTCATAGCGGTTTTAGTGTTTGGGCTATGTTTAGAACTCTAGTTACCAATGTTTTATATAACAAAAGAGCTGGAGGGTCAACTTTAACACAACAGTTTATAAAAAACGCTGTTTTAACTCCAGAAAAAAGAATAACCAGAAAACTAAAAGAAATTGTTTTAGCTTATCGTTTAGAAAAAAAATTCTCTAAAGATGAAATTCTGCAAATGTATTTAAATGAAATACCTTATGGATCTAACGCTTATGGAATAGAAGCTGCTAGCCAAAAATATTTTAATAAAAGCGCCAAAGATATATCTATTGCCGAAGCTGCCCTGTTGGCGGCTATAACACAGGCACCAACCAGATATTCGCCTTATGGTCCAAATAAAGATTTATTACTTGGCAGAAAAGATTATGTTTTAACTTTAATGAGAGAACAAGGATATATAAGTGAAAGTGAAGAAAATTTTGCAAAAGACGAAGAAATTAAATTCGCTGGACCAGAAACAAATATTACTGCTCCTCATTTTGTAATGTATATCAGAGAAATGTTAGCTAATAAATATGGGGAAAAAATGATAGAACAAGAAGGTTTAAAAATTTATACAACTCTTGATTTATATAAACAAAAAATAGCAGAAGAGGTGATAAAAGAAAAAACTGATGGTTATCAAGAAAAATACAATGCTAGTAATGCCTCATTAGTATCAATTGATCCTAAAACCGGACAAATTTTAGCCATGGTTGGCTCTAAGGACTACTTTAATAACGAAATAGATGGGCAGGTAAATGTTTCTATCAGACCAAGACAACCAGGATCATCAATGAAGCCCTTGGCTTATGCTGCTTTATTTATTAAAGGCTATAGTCCAGACACTATTTTATATGATGTAGAAACAAATTTTTCTAACGACCCTAGCAATCCTTACACACCTAGAAATTATAGTGGTAACGAAAATGGGCCTATTAGTATTAGGAAGGCTCTCGCCGGATCTTTAAATATCCCGGCTGTTAAGGCACTTTATTTAGCAGGAATAAACAATGTTATAGATTTAGCTGAAAGCATGGGGTATAGCACTCTTGGTCAAAGAGATAGATTTGGACTAGCTCTTGTTTTAGGTGGAGCTGAAGTTAGGTTATTAGAGCACGTTAACGCTTATAGTGCCTTTGCTAGAGACGGAAAAATGAGTCCAGTTATTGGAATTTTAAAAATAGAAGACAGAAACGGAAAAATAATAGAAGAATATGAAGCGGTTGAAAAAACAGTTTTTGAACCAAAGATTGCCAGAATGATAAACAGTGTTCTATCAGATAACAGTGCTAGAGCTTATATTTTTGGTGAAAGAAATAATTTAACTCTTGGTAATAGACCGGTTGCAGCTAAAACAGGAACTACTAATGATTACCGCGATGCTTGGACTATTGGCTATACACCATCTATTGTGACTGGAGTTTGGGTGGGAAATAGTAATAATGAAAAAATGAAGGGTGTTGCCGATGGTAGTATTTTAGCAGCACCAATTTGGAATGCTTTCATGTCTAGGGTGTTGGGTGATACTCCAATAGAAAGTTTTAAAGAGCCAGATAAATATCAATCGGGTAAAGATATGTTGGATGGAATAATTCCTGCAGAAACTATAAAAATAGATATTTCAACTGGGGAAATAGCGACCTCGGTGACACCCCCTGAATTAATATCGGAAATTGAAGTAGAAAAACATCATTCAATCTTATTTTATATTGATAAAGATGATCCGCTTGGACCAATACCAGAAACACCGGAAAATGATCCCCAGTTTTTGTCTTGGGAAAAATCTGTTTTGGTTTGGGCGGAAAAAAATGCTAGTTCATCACTAAGACTTCTTGAAAATTTTAAAGAGTTTAATAATCCAGAAAATATACCAGAAATAAAAATAATAAAACCAATTGATGGAATTGAAATAAAAAATAATAAAATTGAAATAGAGGTTGAAGCTGGAGCTAAAAGAGGCGTTAGCACCATAAGTTACTTTATAAATGGAAATCTTTGGAAAACTGGTGGTGAGGAAAAAAAA
>RRYU01021120.1_pt1 | contig 11692 bp, 3 predicted proteins | sample 2162651 | NCBI WGS metagenome assembly RRYU01 (sample SAMN10267283, study PRJNA491782) | microbial mat metagenome | isolation source: biomat in the production well | place: Japan: Minami-Kanto gas field, natural gas well KTG3 | collected 2017-06 | reverse complement strand
CCTGTTAGGCGAGGAACTACTTTTACATCCTCTATTCTTTTCTTTCCTGGATCTACCTGAGGAATTCTTGATTTGAATTTTCCTTCTGTGCCAGAAATATGATCATCAAGTTTTTTCGGGGTGCCTGATACGGGGACATTTAAACTTGTATTATCTATTTTTATATCTGAATTTGTTTTTATTGGCAGGCTGCTAACCTCACTCGGAGCATCATCGCCTTTTTCTACTACAGGCTTTTCAACTTTCTTTGGCATTTTTGACAAGTCATACTCCATATCTCTGGAAGCACTCAAAGAAAGATTATTGGTTTTTTTGCGAAAGGCTTCTATGTCCGGCTTTTTCTCTGTGTCTTTTTTTTCATCATCCAGCTTTTCTTCTTCTATCTTCATTTCCCCTGGTGGTATTCCACTTTTTTTGTTCTTGTCATCAAGGGTTTTTAAGACTTCGTCAACTCTACTACTACTCATCCCGAGTCCTCCATTTCCTACTTCTTTTGTTAAGGTTAACTTGGTGTCTATTCTGTTTCTAACGCCACGAGCATAAGTCTTCAAAACCTTTACAAATCTTTCAGATAACTCTTCTGAGCTAAAACTAACACCAGTATCAAAAACCACTTCATCAATCAAGCTATTTACTCTCTCGTCGTTTATCTCTTTGCTTTTGTCTTTTGGTCCTAGGTCTTGAGATAGCTGAGAAACTTCTTCCTCATCTTCTGAGGAGAAAAAAAAGTTTGAAGTCTTTACCTTACTTGCACTCCCTGTGCTCTCTCCAGCGACCCCCATTAAGTCCTTTTTGCCCTTTACTTCAAATCCCAGATAATCAGCTGAGACAAAAAGTACTTTTTCCTTTAATTCTTCAACCAACTCCTCCGCCTTTTTACCATCCAACTTATATTCAAAAACAAAATACTTAGCCAAATCAAGAATAGAAATATCTTTGACCATTACTTTCATTATCACAGCCGCCAAGCTAATGTCGTATTTCTCTTCTAATTCTTTTACAGCAGCCAAAATCTGAGGATCTGACACTTTGTCCTTTAGATACTGAGGGAGAGCATTGAATTTTACTAAGTAATCGAGCATGGTTTTTTATGAATTATGAGGCATGAATCATGAAGTATGAATTATGTATAATTAATTACGAAGTAAATGCTGTTTTATCTTCTTTTTTTCACTATTCATTATTCATGATTCAAAATTCATTCTTAATGTTACGTGCTATGTGTTTTATGTTATGTGTTATGTGTTATGCGTTGTGCGTTACACGCTTCACACTTTGTGTTGCATCTTTCGCAACTCTTCTTCTATCGCTTTTCTCTCCAGACTTCCTTCGGCAAACTTGGTGGCCATGAAACGAAGTTCTTCCATTTTTTTCTCATGTTCTATCTCTTCTTCTATTGCTAATTTTTCTAGACTATTCTCCTTAAAAGACTTTGCCTCTTCTACCATTTTTTCTATGTTTTTTTCGGCTTCGGTTTTTGGGGGACCGATGGTTTTTTTATCTTTATTTCCATCTCTGATTTCTTCAGCTGGAATTATCTCCCATTCTTCTTCTGGTAAGCCCTTTTGACTTTCAGGGAAAAACTTTAAGTTCCTATACAACTGCAAAAGTTTACTTACTAAAATTTTTTCATTAGTATAAAGATTCTTGGCGTTATCTGATTTTGTCAGATAATCACTTATAACAAAGTTTGAAAAAATATCTGTCCCTTTGGTTTTTATAAAATCATCAATCCAATTAGAAATAGTTGGCTTTTCATCTTTATCACCTATTCTAAATTTTGAAGTTGTTAATATTTCTTTATTGTTATAAAGACTATTTTCTAGATTTCTTTTAAATTTTTTATCTTCTAAAATTAGTTCCAGAAGGGTTGTATTGTAATCTTCTAAAATACCTTTGTCTCCATTTACTAAGAGATGTTTTATGCTATTTTCAAATATTTTTAGACTATCGTCCTTTTCTTTTTTGGCATTAAATTCTATTTCGCCTAGTTCTTCTTCAAAAACTTCTTCTTCCTTCTTTATCCCTAAAAATTTATCAATATCAATTTCCTCTCCTTTTAATTCTTTTTCAACAGCCTCTTTTGTGAAATCAATGAATTTTTTATAATCTTTTATATCCCCACCTAGACTGTGAATTATATATTCAAAATCTTCATTTTTTAAGTAATCTTTTATCGGTAATATACGCATTCCAACTAAATCAAGCGCTAATTTCTTTGCAACATTATCTTCAACCTTAAAATTCTTTTTTATTTCAGCTAAAAGATCTTCTAGATTGATTTCCTTAAAATAAACTTTACTTAAAGTATCGGCAATAAGATAGTATCTACTATCCATAATGTTGTTCTTCTTATAAATATAGTATTCAATTTTATCTCCAGCATTAAGAAGCAAAATATCTTGAATATTTTTTGGAAGTTTATTTAGTTTTTCTTTGTATGTTGTATTCATTTTTTTAATTTTATATGCCCTCTCCTCCGGGACTAACAGTCCCGCTTTTAGCGTTTCTAGAAGCAGTCGCCTGTGATCTTAAGCGTTGCTCCCGAGCATCAACAATAGCTTCGTAATGTTTAATTGTTTGGGCATCCTTCCCCTCTGTCCTATCCATAACTTCAAGATGTTTTCTGGTAATTTTTAAGGAAAGGGCTTCATTAACCTTATTTGTATAATCATCTCTCAATCCTGGGTCTATATTGTCATTTATTGTTTCAGATCCTTTGGGGTCGATACTTGAGAATTTAATCTTTGCTCTATCTCCAGTTGTCATCCCTCCAATCAAGCTATCAACACCTCTATCCAACTGATCTTTTGTATTTACACCACTAAGAGCTTTACTTAAATTGCCAGTTATAGTAGCCATCGCGTCTCTTACTGGCATTATTAAATTATCAGATGTCATCGCGTCTGAAACTCCTTCTAGATTTTTTTCTAGTCCTTGAACAACTGCCTTTTCAAAATCATCATCATGTTCAGCAACCCTTTTTAGTTTTTTAACAAAATTGGAACCAGTCGCTTCTTCAAATACTTTCATTGCTTCTTTATCACTATAAAAACTCTTATCCATAATTTCATCAACTTTGCCCTTCTTGATTGCTTTTTTAAGTTTTTTCCTGCCCACCTCATTTTCACTTCCATCATCATTTTTAAGCTTATATAACTTATGAGCATGTTTTTTAACCATTGAATCATCAAACTTCTTTTGTAACATTTCATTGTCTCCCAAAACACTTCTTACCTCATCGACATCTTTGTGAGACATGCTACCAATATGATCTGCTTCTAAACCGAGAGCGAGAGCAGCTCCTTTTCTCTCAGCCTCAGATAAAGATTTATCCATTGCTCTTCTGTGCAACATCTGTCCTGAAAGACCAGAGCTTTTTGCTTTTTCTGCTTCTTCAGCTATTTTTTTATCCTCAGCTGTTTTTGCTGCAGCCCAAGCGCTGCTATTTGTCATAGCTGATCCCTCATGCATTCTTGCCCTAATCTCGCTAAGAGCTTTTATTTCAACTGGTCTACCCTTAGAATCATTCCCTACCAATTTGCCTCCTTGATATTTATATTCAACTCCACCAATTGTCCTATTCATTGCCTCAAGAGCTTTCGCTTTTTCTTCAGGGTCTGTTATTTTTTCTAATCTCTGCTTATCTCGAAGTAGTTTATACCTTTCTTCTCTTTCTTCTCTTTTCTTTTTAAAATAATTACCAACTGGCTTAGCAAGGGCCAAATTACCCGCTCTTCTAGCACTTGTTTCAACCAAGCCACCTTCCATCTTAAGCAACCTGCCAGCGTTCCTGTCTACACCTCTAGCAAGACCTATTCCAGTTCTCCCAGTTACTTTTCCAGTTTTTATAGCGCCGGACTTAGCTTTATTTAAAGTAAAGCTTTTCCCTTTATTTATAGCCCCCATACCTCTACCTGCGATTCCCCCAGCTGCTCCTCCGGCTTGTGAAGTAATAATAAGCCCTCCAACAAGCATTCCTATGGCTATTACAAAATGGATGAAGTTTGTTGGACAAAAAACTTGTCCTACTCCAAAACAGTTATCACTACTTAAAGTTGGGACAAAAGTTGTTGAAGCTATTAAAGCGAGCCAAACAAAGAATGCTAATATTGGACCTGTGATAACCTGCTTGATAAATTCATCCCACCAACGAGAAGAGTATTTCTGTCCTCCTGGAAAAGCGGCTAGTAAAAATGCGAGAGGAGACAAAACAACATAAATCCAAAGCATGACTATCCTCATAACAAGAACTGCAAAAATAACAATCAAAACCACTGTGGCAATCAACAAATAAATAAGGCCAAAAAGCATTCCGACAAGAGTTGAAAAGAAATTAACAGGCTCATTGGTTTTAAGCTCTTCATCTGCCATATCAAAAAACCCCTGTATCCCGAGTGCTTCAACGAAACCTGAGCCAGTCCCAAGAGCAGATATAAAAGTCATCATAAAAACCTGGGAAAAATCTATTATAAGACCAGCTATAGTTCTAGAAAAATTAATCAAAACAGCCATTATCAACAATTTTGGCAGCCATTTCTTCATATTATAGCTTTCTATTCTCAAAATAGTAGCAAAAGCTATAACCAGAAGAATTAATATAAAGAACATATTAGAGAAATCTCTTATTATGGTCCAAGCCATAACTATGCTTTTTTCATTTATAAAGCCATTATATTGAGCAATAGAAATTATTGATGAAACAAGCATTGTGGAAAATATTCCAACTCCATTTATAATAAACTCCAGGATAGCACCAATAATAAGAAGTATGGTATTTTTAGGATTCGTGATCGCATCCCAAAGGCCTGTTAACACATTTGCAACCCCTGGACTTTCTTCTGCATGAACCTCATTAGACCAAGAGAAAACAAAAATAAAAACCAAAAAGAAAACACTTAATATAAATGCTGATCTTTTTTTATTTAGTTTTTGTTTTAAGAAATTCATAATCCTTGAAGTCTTTTATGTCTTTTACTCTGTAAATTAAAAATTATTAACTTTTCTCAATCTCCTTTCAAGAGTCCTGATCCTATTATCTCGATCTATTTTCATTTTGATTATCATTATAGTCCACCAAGGCAGAATGTTTACAAAAGGAATAAATTCAAATGTATTTATTAAAACCATTCTTTTTAACATTCCTTCTGCCTTTGAACTTCCCGCTCTCCATAAAATTATTGTTAAAAGTGGATTAACAATAAATGCCATAATTGTTCCAATAGAACCTAATGACAATACGTCTATTAAATCTTTAGTAAGAGCTAAAATAAGAGCGGAATAGTAAGTTAGGCCATCAAATCTTTCTTTTTTTATTTTTTTTCTAATACTAGCGGATAATAATCTTTTTCGAGCGTTAAGATTTTTTTTGTTTTTTGGATCTATCTGATTTATTTCAGTAGACTCATCTAATTCATCTTGGTCATCATTATCCAAATCTTCCTCCTCTTCTTCCTGTTCTCTTCTTGATATTTCCTTCTCTCTTAAAAGCTTGTCATAATAATCATTGTTATATTCTTCATTCGCCATATTATATTAATTACCTGACTCTTGGGTTACTACAACATCTCCAGAAAAAGTAGTGTAGGCATTAGCAGGACAAGGGTTACCAGAGACTCCACCATTACACCATCCCCAGTTGTCCTTTATCTGAATTCGTGGTTGAACTCTACAGTATGGACCAGAATAACTACTGCAATAACCATCGCTAACACAATTATCACCACATATTACCGGAGATGCTGTTCTTAGTGATTTCTGGAGTAAATCCCAATAGCTATAAAGATGAAAAGCGGAATGTGGGTTATCTGAACTTGGCCTTGAATTCATCTGAATTCCAGAAACATAGGTAGAACTATAAGCGGGATCTGTGGAGCCATCCCAATGAACAGTATAGGCCACTAACGGTGATTGTTGCTTATCCAAAACTGAAGTGAATTGAAGATGAGCTATGTCTCCATCTTTTACTTCTACATTTGTTGAAGTGGTTTTATTTACTGAGATATAATCAATATCAGGAGGGATGGCACAGTAATCAACTGAGTTATTAAAATAATTAATAGCTGGAGCAAATGAACCGTTAAAGACGCTTGGCCTCAATGGGTTTGTTGAACAAACATCTGTTGGAGTGTCCCAAAGATTTGTATTTGATTGGTCATATCTACCAGACCCCACGACCTCATATACACAAGTATCATTAACACATGTTTGAGCCTGACCACAAAACTCTCCTCCTCTAGGCCCCGCAAGACACTCTCCGTATCCGCAAGTTGTCGTTGCCTGACAATCAGTATCAACGGTACATTCATTTGAAGTCAATACACAAAAACTATTACCAGCTATATATTCAGCATTCCAATAAGCCTCGCAAACAGCCCTTTCAGCAAGCTCTTCTGCTGTATTGCAGCACCAATCATCAGCACATCCAACTACACAACAATTTTCATCTACTGCTATAGCAGCGCTCGCATAAATAGTGCTAATTGGTTCGCAAGTATTATTACTATTAAATGCTGATAAATTATAATCCAGCCCATCATCTGCAGTATATAAGAATCTTGAATCACACTCTGAGCTATTGGCACAAAAATAACCACCAACACCATAAGTAAGCCTTCCCGGATCATCAACGGCTGGATTAAAAGATGGGTCTTGCCTATCATCTAATTCTATTGCTCCAGCAACTGTTGCCGTACAAACCTCACCACAAGAACTTCCTGGACATTGATTTCCAGCAGGAGTACAGCTTGTGGTTGGGGTGCCTTGACAGTAACCATTAGAACCATTCCACCTCCAAGATCCATAGCTTTTTGCAAAAATTCTTTGTAAATTTTCATAGGAGTCTGGCTTATCTGCAACATCTGCTCCAAATTCATCCACTAAACATTCTTCTGAGGCCGGACAAGGCAAGAAGTCTTGATCCCAGTTGTAATAACATGGAGCTTCTCCGCATACCTGATAATTCGTTCCATCTGTTGTTACTATAGAATTTCGCGGCACATAGTAGCACAAATCACCACTAACACTACAATATCCCAGATTAGGGCAAGCATTTCCAGTACAATTATATACTGAACCAGCTCTAACAAGACCTGATGATTTTCCAAGGAGAGGAATGGCCTGATTTCCTGGCTTAGTATTCCCGTCCCATTCATAAGGATTGTGAACTGGATCAGGAACAACCATGGATCCAAATGGAGCCTCATCTGCAGAGAATGTATAGTCAAGAGTATTCACAACATACTCACTGCCTGCAAAAACTCTACCGCTCCATGCCTTATTTTGACCGTCCTCAGTTACAAGCTTGTGTATCTCGGTACATTTTATCTGATAATCATTGGTTTCATAAAAATTTTGAGTATATGAATCATAAAGCTTTACTCCAATCTCATATTCATTATGACTGCCATTGCCTGCTCCCTTTATACTAACCAGATTGCCATTATATGGATACCAATTTTGGCTGAAACCTCTTGCTACCGGTGAACCAATAGGAGAACACCAATATGTATAAGTTTTACTCTTATTAAAACCGAAACTACCACTTTTTTTCTTTATGGTCTCTCTTAAATAGTATCCACTATTATGTGCTGTAACGCTTGATCCATATATAGGCGAGCTTCCATTTGTTGTCTTGTACTCAGCGGGGCATGCTGAAGAGCCAGTATAAGAGTTAGAAGTACTTGAAGACAAACCCCACCAAGAACTTTTTTTCTTTATTCTTCCTAAATAAATTTCTTTTCTGGCTTCAACCACCTCAACACCATCCTCAACATCAGAGCAATAATAAACAGGTGTTTTCCCAACATAACCACCATAGTCTCCATCTACATCAGCATCTCCTTTTACATTATTAACTGGCCACCAAAGAAGACAGGTGTTGGGGTTTCCTGGATATCTATCATACTCAAGGCAATATCCTGACCAACCTTTTTGTTTTGCTCCTGAATCTTCTATATATTCACAAGCAAGAGAATTAGTATCTGGGAATAGGCGACATTCTTGAGGTGTATACCAGTTGTTTCTACTATTTAAGGCTGGCTTTATTTTTATGTCATCATAAAAATAACTACCATCAGCACCACCCGTAGATCTTAGTAAAATTTTTATTTTTGAAGTTAGGGAATTTGTGGTTATTGTTCCTACTCCAAAATTCCATACCTCTCCGGCTGTCTGACTAATAACAGTATTAGTAGAAATAGGATTACCCACAACATTGTATTGAATCAAAAGAACCTGTGCATCACCTTGATTCATTTTTTTAGTATTTACATGAGATGATATTATGTATTCTACTCCTGGACTAGCGTCTATAAATTCTGATTCTAGTTCGTACATTGCCCCAACCTTTAAATATCCACTTCCTTCTGGCGCATAACCTATGCCTTCCTCTTGCATTTCAACAGGGTTTTTAACTATTTTGTAATTATTTTTATCCCAAAGTTCACCAGCTGTATTTGACCAAGAAATGGGGTAACCATCACTTGAGTAGGTTTCAAAGTTACCATTAGTAACATCTAGCTTTCCTCCAACCTGAGTCATTTCTCCTAGCTTATAATAATCATTTGGCTTGTCAAAGCTATTGATAGCCAAGTTATGAGAAGCTTTATAATATCCGCTTTTATCTGAGAAGTTTGTGCTAGCAGGATTATAGATTTGATTTAAAGGAGTGGTATCTCCTACTACAAAATTATTACAATTTCCATTGTCATCAAGAGAATCACAAAGACCAATATCATAACAAACATTATCTGCTTCAGAATTTTTTATATAACTCTTACAAGCAAGCCATTCATTACACTTCCTGTCGGGCCTAACCTTCAAAAGAGCATTGGCATTATCACCATTTACAGGAGTAGTAGTTAGACTAGTATCTGCCGTAGCATCAGCATTCCAGTTCATAGAAGAATATCCAGATGAAAGTCCGCTATTCACATCTCTCTCATTAAACAAAACGCAACCATCTTCAAAGCTGACCTGCCCATTACAAGATGATCTATCCATCCCTGTTTTTATTTGATAATCAATGGCCGCTCTTTTTAGCTCAACAGTACTGCCATTGTTTGTAGCTGTGTCTGTTGCAATTACCCTAACTCTAATATTTGTCCCAGCACCTGTAAAAAATCTAATACTCGTTCTCTCAGCAAATCCATCTACAACCACGGGGAATGTTATAGGAGAGGCGAGATTTGTGGCTGGTAATTCATATAACGTGAATGTTGCAGGAGATATTGAAGGGTTCATTGTTATAAGATTTCCATCGGTAGCTAAAATATAAAGGGTATAAGGCTTTAGATTTATATCTTGATAGCCAGCATCCCACCCATCTGCTGTCAAGTCAGAATCCACATCTTGAACAAAATTCGCATTAAACAGCAGATTTGTTTCAAAACTAGAAACAGGATCTATATATTCGGTACACCCTGACTGAGAAGCCGGACAAGTACCCGCCCAATAGCCGTCAGAATCTGCTTGAGGTTGTTCAATCATTTTTCCAGAGCCTCCAAAGCCGAAAGTTTTTGTATTGGAGACTGTACAGTTATGATTTGTTTCATCTAAAATACAGTCACCACCCACAATACTACAATCAAAATCTGTATTACAAATAGTGTTTTCTCCAGCATCTATTATTCCACTACTATCAACATCGCATCTATTTACTTTTTTCTTGTACCAACCCCAAACATCAATTTGTCCAGCAGTTGTTGGTGGCACCTGTCTCCATTCGCAAACTTGATCACCAGGCTCTTTGAAGTATGATAATCCTTCATTTGTTGACCACTGTTCACAAGTGACAGCACCCTGAGAACAAACTATGGTGTTATACTGATCTGGGTTGTTTCTCAGATAAAAGTCTTGAGTCAAAACTTGTCCCTCATAAACACTTGACTTTCCTAGTCTTTGACAACCCTTGTCAACTGAATCACAAAGATTTTCTTCATTATAGACGGCGTAAATATAGTTATCAGCTGGAACTATATCAGGCAGACTTGGGTTTGCGGTTGCAAAAGGAATGTCCTCTTGTCCATAATAATTGGAATTGTGAGTATCTATCATTACCTCGCAACCAACAGCTGATTCTTGGCATAGATTATTGAATCCTCTCAAACTATATGGTTTATTCTCTTTGTCTATATATTGTTGGCAAGATAAGGAATAGAGAGGCTCTGGGCCATCATCTACTATATCCCAATTACAAATATCCCTACCATTTATCTCGGGCATTACCCAAGAATTCTTCACTAAATAATATCTATCTCCAATATTTGTTAATCTAATATCGTCTATATAAAAATTATTATTAGCACTTATTACTAGTCTTTCCCCGGAATCAACCTCATGATTTAGGGAAAGTAGGTTTACTTCGTATATCTTCCATTCCCCGGAGTCTAGGGTAATGGTTTGCGAAAAAGGAGTAGAAGTCCCACCTGAATTTTCAAAACTAAAATCAAGATCTACTATACTGCCATCCCCCTTGGCGAGAAAACTTAAAACATAGGATGACCCTTCGGTGACCCTTGCTCCTATTTCATAATAAGCTTCATAAGGAGTATTACTAACATAAAGAGATCGTCCACCAACCATTAAAGCCTCGTTACTGCTTGTAGCGTTTGTTGTCCCCTCGCCTTGCCAAGACTGGGTACTTCCTTCAAAATTGTTATTTAAAATTATTTTTGTATTTCTGCCGGTATTACCACCATACTCACGACATCCAGCCTGAGGAGCTGAACAGGTTTGTCCCTCATCTGGTATGGCCATATAAATGCAGGCATTATGCTGAGAATTCCAAACTCCCCCATTTATACATTCAACACAATAATTTTGATCGGCATCATAATCAAGCCCCATACCAAGACAGGCTGCTTGACTATAATTACTTCCATCAGACTGTCTAACCACATTATCATCTGTTCTTCTGTAAGGATGACAATTCTCTGAACAGGTTATCACTCTAGAATCCAGACTATAATAAACTTGACCATCTTTTGCATAATATTCTCGACAATCTGGATTATAAAGAGGGCTCGTAGAGCTAGCATAATGAATAGACATATCGCATTGGGTTGAATCATCAGAAGTTCTGCCTGGCTCATTAAGTATTGAGTCTCCGTCTACATCCAATACATCATTTTGCAGACTAAAAACTTTTAACTTATACCCGGTTTCCTTTGAACCTTCCCAGGAATAATACTCTCCACAATCAGCCGCAGGATCGCTTAGCTTTATACATTGCTTTAGATTACTATAATATTCAAGCGCTTCTCCTCCTTGCTCTGCTAAATCTAGGTTTGTAAATTCATCGCAGCCAACAGCTTGAGCGCTACAAGTTCTAGCTGTATTTGGTATAAAATATTGATATTGCCCTGAATCAAAAGATGTTTCAGATTGATAAGAAGTATCATAGCCAAAGCGAAGATCAGGACAATAGTCCTGGGCAGTCACCTTTGCTGGAACACTTATCCCATCTCTAATAGAAGTGTACATATTACACCCAACCTCATAATCCATGCAAAGTCTTGAGTAAGTATCGCATTCCAGAGGCCTATTTGATCTTAGCTCATAATTACCAGCACCAATATAACAAGAATCATACATAAACTCTGGTATAAGCTTTTGATAAATAACCCCCTCACTCATATAGCCAGAATATCTAGTAGGAGATGTTCCTCTCTCTAGTTTAATAGCATCAATC
>RRYU01010502.1_pt1 | contig 11703 bp, 5 predicted proteins | sample 2162651 | NCBI WGS metagenome assembly RRYU01 (sample SAMN10267283, study PRJNA491782) | microbial mat metagenome | isolation source: biomat in the production well | place: Japan: Minami-Kanto gas field, natural gas well KTG3 | collected 2017-06 | reverse complement strand
GACCCAGCTCGCGGAAGAAGGGGCCGTACAGGTGTTTAAACCGGTTAACGGCGCTGAATTTATTCTCGGTGCTGTCGGTGTTCTGCAGTTTGATGTGACCATGGAGCGGCTGAAGGCTGAATACAGTGTCAATGCGGTTTATGAAGGGGTCGATTTTACCACGGCGCGCTGGATTCGCGCGCGTGATCGCAAGCGTCTGGAAGAGTTTCAGAAGAAAAACCAGAATAACCTGGCGATTGATGCTGAAGGAGAACTCACTTATCTGGCGGCCAGCGAATGGCGCCTGCAGCACACGATCGAGCAGTGGGAGGGGATTGAGTTTCTCAAATCACGTGAGTACAAATAGTTTCTGATCCATAGTTATCCAGCTGGCTTTTCAGGTGACATGGTTTTCAGATGAGGGCCAGGGCCGTCTGCTGAATCTTGCGTACAGCGTTTTACTGTGTTAATTGTGACTTTCATCACGTACACAATCAGCCTTGTTTTCTCCTATTCAATGTGTTAGGGCGGCAGGTCTTCTATGGTGTTGGGTCGCGAAAAATTCACCTCTATCAACACCCGCCTTAAGCTCCTCGCTGTCTTTTCTCTGTCAATCTTCCTGCTGACGACATTGATCGTTGTGATGTTGTTAACGCGCCTGCATGATAATGTCGATCAACTCGTCGGAAACCGTTTTGAACAGGCCCTGGCCAACTCGCAGAATCGTTCGGACTTTGGTTTGCTGATAGCCCGACTGGGGATCTTTCGCACAACCTTCTATGGCAACGAGAACCTGGTGGCAACAGAAGGTCGGGCACTGAAGACAATGATTGAACAACTTACCAACCGGGTCAGGGATTCTGAGCAGCGCAATCTTCTGTACCAGTTGCAGGAGGAATATCATGTTTTTCTGCGTCGGGCCTTCTGGGTAAATTATACTTTTCTACAGCGGCGCTGGCAGGAGAAAGAGCTGGAGGATCTGCTGACGTTCAACAGTGAAAACCTCATGCAGCAGATGATTGCCGGTGCCGCTATCGAGGATGTACTGAAAACCCTGGTCCAGTTACGCGAGTTACGCATTGGTTTTCAACAAATTTCCGGCATGTTTCTAACGATTGACCGTACTCATGGGCAGTTGTCTATGCCCCTGGATCATGATGCCATCCTTGCGCAACTAAAACCGATTCAAGCGATCGCCAGGGAGTTTGCCGCAGGATCCTTTCCGGTCAATCTGGTTGGCCGCGAGCTGTTGGGACGGATTGACTATATGGCCTTTCTGCTTCATCAGCACGAGCGGGAGATCGTTCTGCTGCGTGAGCAGAGTCAGCGTCTTGGCGTGCTGGCCGGCAAGATAACGGTTGCCATGCAAAACATTGATCAACAAACAAGAACCGCAGTTGCAGCGGCCAGGCAAGATATCGGCACCACCCTGGCCAGGGTCTTTGCCGGCGCTCTGGCCGTCTGCCTGGTGCTGGTTGGCGCGGTTCTTTTCAGTCATCGCTGGATGTTCCGTCGCCATGTTCAGCTGCCGATGGAACTGGTAGGCAAACGTCTGCAGGCATTTGAACAGGGCGATCATGCGACCCCCATGCAATTGGCACGGGCAGACGAATGGCAGCATATCGAGTCGATGTTCAACGATATGCTGCACAGTCTCGACGAAAGTTTTTCCTCGCTGCGTGAATCAGAACAGCGCTATCGGGAAATTGTCACCAATGCCACCGAGGGTATTTTCAGAATCAGCCTGAACGGGCGGTTTCTGGCGATCAATCCGGCGGCAGCACAGATGTTGGGGCATGCTTCAGAAGAAGAAGCAATCGCCTATTATGATGATCTTCAGGCCCAGCTCTATGTCAATGGGGAAGATTGTCAACGGCTGCTCAATGAGCTGTATGCCCGCGGCAGGAACAGCAACAGTGAAGTCCTGGGCCGCCGTAAGGATGGGCAGCTCTTCTGGATGCAGCTGAACAAGCATCTTGTGTACAGCGAACAGGGTGAACCCCTGTTTATTGAGGGGACGGTGCAGGATGTCACCGTGCGCAAGGCGGCAGAAGAAAGCTTGAGCCAGTTAAAGAATTTTCTGCAGCGGGTTATCGACTCCATGCCTTCAGTCCTGGTTGCCGTAGATCCTGCGGAAAAGATTGTGCTGTGGAATCGGCGTGCTGAGCAGGAATGTCAAGTCCTGTCAGCCCAGGCATTAGGAATGCCGTTAAAGGACGCATTGCTTCTGGTACGCTACGACCTCATTTCATCGAAACTTGCCGCGGCACTGACGACCCGCAAGACGGTACGTTTGCAAAAAATCGAAGGGCACAAAGTGCTGCAGGGAGGAACCAGGCGCCATTACGATATTATGATTTATCCCTTGCCTGCTGAAGAAGACGGGGGCGCGGTGATTCATATTGATGATGTCACCGAACAGGTGGCCCTGGAGCAAATTCTCATTCAAAAAGAAAAGATGGAGTCGATTGCCGGGTTGGCGGCAGGGTTTGCCCACGAGCTGAACAATCCCCTGGCGGTGATTTTACAGAGCGCGCAGGTGCTGCAGCGGCGATTATCACCGGACTTCAGCAAGAACGTCGAAACGGCCACCGAACTTGGAACCTCGATGACGGTCATTGCCGCCTACTTGCAGCACAAAAAATGTGACACGATGATCAACTCCATTGCCGAGGCGGGTACCCGTGCAGCAAAAATTGTTGAAAACATTCAAACGTTCAGCCGTCGCTCGGGCAGCGATTTCACGCACCATAGCCTCGATGATCTGGTTGAACGAACCCTGGATCTGGCGGTGAGCGACTATGATATGCGGCGTCATTTGAATTATCAACGAATCAGAATCGTGCGTGATTATCAATCTGTGCCCGAGGTGATCTGTGATGCTGCGCAAATTCAGCAGACGCTGCTGATTTTGCTGAAAAATGCCGCACAAGCCCTGGTGAACAGGCAGGATGATCCACAGATTCAGTTGCGGATAACGGCTATCGACGAGTATGTCTGCCTCGAAGTCAGGGATAATGGGTGTGGCATGAGTCCTGACACCTGTCGGCGTGCTTTTGATCCTTTTTATACCACACAAGAAGTCGGACAGGGGGTCGGCCTGGGGCTGTCAATAGCCTATCATATTGTCACCCAGAATCATCGGGGCTTTCTGTCGGTAACGTCTGAAGTGGGGGTCGGCAGCAACTTTGAATTGTTCCTGCCGACACTTAAAAAACATTGATAGCGATCATGAATACGGAACAGGAGGTTTTGTGACCGTTCAGCTGGCCAGATCAATCATTAAAGTCGTGCTCGACAGTTCCACGGCGCAACAGAACATCCGTGTCTGTGGTTGGGTCAGATCGGTTCGTCGGGGAAAGGATGTTGCTTTTATTACTCTCAACGATGGCAGTTGCCAGAGATCACTGCAAGTTGTTGTGGAGACGTCCCTGTTGCAGGCGCCGGCACTGTCCAATCTCGGGACTGGAGCCTGCATTGCCGTCGGCGGCAATCTGGTAGCCTCCCCGGCGGCCGGTCAGTCATGGGAACTGCAGGCCGACCGGCTTGAGCTGCTGGGAGGCGTTGATGCCGGTTATCCGTTGCAGAAAAAACGCCACACCTTTGAATATCTACGCAGCATTGCCCATCTGCGTCCGCGGGCCAATACCTTTGGTGCCGTGTTTCGTATGCGTAGCGCCCTGGCCTTTGCTGTCCACCAATTTTTTCAGGAGCGCGGCTTCTTGTACGTGCATACCCCCATTATTACCACCAATGATTGTGAAGGGGCAGGGGAAATGTTCCGGGTGACGACCCTCGATCCGGCGGTACCACCCGTTGTTGATGGGCAGATCGACTGGGCGCAGGATTTTTTTGCCGCCAAGGCTGGTTTGACTGTTAGCGGACAGTTGCAGGGTGAGCTGTTTGCCATGGCTTTTTCCGATATTTATACTTTCGGGCCAACCTTCCGCGCTGAAAATTCCCATACCAGCCGGCACGCCAGCGAATTCTGGATGATTGAACCGGAGATGGCCTTTGCTGATCTGGCGCGAAACTGTGAAATTGCCGAAGAATTTTTCCGTTATCTGGTTTCCTACAGTCTGGCGCATTGTGGAGAGGATCTGACATTCTTTAACGAACGCATTGCGCCGGGGCTGATAGAGCGACTCGAACAGCTTGTCCGGGCACAGTTTTACCGAGTGACCTACAGTGAAGCGATCGGGTTGCTGGAAAGGTCAGGACGCACTTTTGAGTTTCCCGTCGCCTGGGGGCAGGACCTGCAGTCGGAACATGAGCGCTATCTGACGGAAGAAGTGTTTGCCGGCCCGGTTTTTGTCACCGACTACCCGCAGCAGACCAAGGCTTTTTATATGCGCCTGAATGATGACGGCAAGACCGTCGCCGCCATGGATCTGCTGGTGCCCCGGGTCGGTGAAATTATCGGCGGCAGCCAGCGCGAAGAGCGCCTGAATGTGCTGGAGCAACGCATGATGGAGCACGGGGTCGATCCGGCCAGTCTGGACTGGTATCTCGATACCCGCCGTTGGGGAGGATGTCCGCATGCCGGTTTCGGCCTGGGATTCGAGCGCCTGCTGATGTATCTGACCGGGATGGAAAACATCCGGGACGTTATTCCCTTTCCGCGCACGCCGGGTCATGCGCGGTTTTAACGATCTCGTCATCGCGACGCTGACGGTCTTGTTGCTGATTCTCGTCTGCGCGGGGACTGATGCTGACGCTGAAGACAGCAGGTTTTTATGGGAGCGACCGCTACGCATCGGGGGCGATCATAACTACCCCCCCTACGAATATCTTGATTCCAGCGGTTTGCCGACCGGCTATAATGTTGAGTTGACTCAGGCTATCGCCCGTATCATGGGGATGGAAATTCATATTCATTTAAATTCCTGGGGGGAGATGCGGCTGGCCCTTGAGCGGGGCGATGTCGATGTGTTGATGGGGATGGCCCACACCCCCGAGCGCTTTGAACAGGTTGATTTTTCGATTCCCCATGCCAGAGTCCACCAATCGATCTGGGTACGTAACGGCAACGTAGCTATTCGCGATCTTGAGGATCTGAAGGGACGCGAAGTGATTGTCATGAAGGGGAGTGTCATGCACGATTTCATGCTTGAGCATGATCTTGATGCTGAGCTCTTTCTGGTTCAGACCCTGGCTGATGCCTTGACCCTTTTGGCTTCTGGCCGGCATGACTGCGCTCTGGTGGCGAAGCTACCGGGGGAGTATCTGCTCAGCGAATTACATCTTGACAATATTCACCCGATCGCTCGTTCACTGGTCGCACAGGATTATGGATTTGCGGTCAAAAAAGGGAATCAGGAGTTGCTGGCGCGCTTTAACGAGGGGCTGGCGCTGTTGAAAAAATCAGGGGAATACCGTCAGATTCGCGAAAAGTGGTTAGGCGTTCTACAGCTGGAGGAGGTTCCCTGGACCCGCATTGTGCGCTACAGCGCCCTGGTGATCGGCCCCTTGTTGCTGGTTCTGATTGTTGTGGTCCTCTGGTCCCGTACCCTGCGCCAGCAGGTTGCTTTGCGGACCAAAGAACTGGAGCGGGAGGTCGCCGAACGTAAACGGGCTGCTCAGGAGCTGCAGGTGCGGCAGAAGCAACTGTTGCACGCCGATAAAATGACGTCATTAGGGATTCTGGTCTCCGGTGTGGCCCATGAAATCAACAACCCTAACGGCTTGCTGCAACTCAGCCTGCCCCAGCTGAGCAAAGCCTATCAGAGCATGGAGCCCATCCTGGAAGAGCACTACCAGCAGCACGGAGATTTCAAGCTTGGCTGGTTCAACTATTCGCGCATGCGCACCGAGATTCCGCACCTGTTGCGGGAAATGCTTGAGAGTTCCAACCGGATCAAGCGGATAGTTGAAGATCTGAAGGATTTTGCTCGCACCAATGATTCAGGTCTGGACGACAAGGTCAATTTGAATCAGGTGGTGGCGGCTGCATTACGCCTGCTTGATACGACAATTCATAAGGCAACCCGCAATTTTACCGTCGACTATGAACCTGAGCTCCCCTGTTTTCGCGGAAACGGGCATCGGATAGAACAGGTTGTGGTCAATCTGGTTCTCAACGCTTGTCAGGCATTGACCACGCCAGATCAGGCGATCGCCCTGCGCACCTGTGCGGATCTCCAATCAGGGTCGGTTGTATTTGAAGTCAAAGACGAAGGGTGCGGGATCGATGAGGAACGTTTACAGCGGGTTACGGATCCATTTTTCACCACCAAGCGCGAGATTGGCGGTACCGGTCTTGGCCTGTCGATATCCGAAGGGATTGCCAAAGACCATCATGGCAAACTTGAATTTGTTTCACAGACCGGTGACGGCATGACTGTGCGGTTGATTTTGCCGATTTACCAGGACAAGGTTTCTGATGACTGAAAAACTCTATCCCGCCTTCGGGATTCTGCTGGTTGACGATGAAATCCCCTGGTTGCGCAGTTTGAGTCTGACTCTGGAAGGACCGGGGGGATTGTCTCATCTGTATCAGTGCCAGGACAGTCGCGACGCCTTGCGCTTTCTGGCGGAGCAGGACATCGGGCTGGTGTTGCTCGATCTGACCATGCCGCATCGCTCCGGCGAGGAGGTGTTGAGGCAGATCATCACCGACTATCCACAGGTGCGGGTGATTATTTTAAGTGGTATGAATCAGCTGGATACCGCTGTTACCTGTATGCGTCTTGGCGCATACGATTATTTTGTCAAAACGGTTGAGGAAGAGCGTCTGGTTGACGGGGTCCGGCGAGCGGTTCGGATGATTGAGCTCGAACGGGAAAATCTGGCAATCCGGCGCCGCTTTCAACATCATCAGCTGGATTGTCCCGAGGCGTTTTCCGCCATTATCACCGACCACCCCGACATGCGTGCCAGGTTCCAGTATCTGGAGGCAGTCGCACCCAGTAACCAGCCGATTCTGATTACCGGTGAAAGCGGGGTTGGCAAAGAATTGTTCGCTCGTGCGGTTCATCAGTTAAGCCGCAACAAGGGGGAGCTGGTTTCGGTGAATGTAGCGGGGCTGGATGACAACGTTTTTGCCGATACCCTTTTTGGTCATATCAGAGGGGCCTATACCGGTGCAGACGCTCTGCGAAAAGGGATGGTCGAAGCTGCGGCAGGGGGGACCCTGTTTCTTGATGAAATCGGTGATTTGAGTATTGCATCCCAGGTCAAATTGCTGCGGCTGCTCCAGAATGGCGAATATTACCCGCTTGGCAGCGATCAACCAAAACAGATGAGTGCCCGGGTGGTGGTCGCAACCCACGCCGATCTGGATGAAAAAATGGCAACCGGCGCGTTTCGTCGGGATCTCTACTACCGGCTGATTGCGCATCATGTCCACGTGCCGCCGTTGCGTGAGCGAATGGAAGATTTACCCCTGTTGCTTGAATACTTTCTGCACAAGTTGGCTGCTGAGCTCGGCAAAAAAGCGCCAACACCGCCACCCGAACTTGCGGTGCTGCTGGCGACCTACAGGTTCCCCGGCAATATTCGCGAACTCGAAGCCATGATCTGTGATGCAATCAGTGTCCATCAGGGAAAGGTTCTGTCCATGAAGACCTTCATTGACAGAATTGCCGGTACGGAACAGGAGTCACAGAGAATGCTGCCGGCGGTCTGTAAAAATCCCTTTGAGCCCCTCGCCGAACTACCGACTCTACAGCAGGCGGGGCGGCTTCTGGTTGATGCTGCCATGCAGCGTGCCGCCGGTAATCAGAGTGTGGCGTCGCGCTTGCTGGGTATTTCGCAGCCGGCACTGAGTAAGCGACTCAAGCAACGGCGACCTGAACCCCTATAACCATATTTATAGCTATGAAAATGGTTATCTTCTCATAACTGGTAGATATTATTGTTATATTTTTCGAACTTGAGGATTTTTCCAAATCTGGTTATAATCCAGCACCAAATCCTGCTTGCCCATTTGGGTGTATTTCCAGCTAGAATGCCGTTTTATTTTTTTAGAAAGATGGCATTGTCCTTGCTAGTCTTTACTGGTGTGTTATCGTTTACAATGTTTTTATCCGCTCACACCGCGTGGGCGTTTGTAACCAATCAAACCACAAGGAGGCTAAAAACAATGAAAAAACTGCTTATGTACGTCCTTGCCCTGACTGTTGCCGTAAGTATAACCCCGATTCCGCAAGCGGCCGCCAACCAGTTTGTTACCATCGGAACCGGTGGTGTCACAGGCGTATACTACCCTACCGGTGGTGCCATCTGTCGTCTGGTCAACAAGGATCGCAAGGAACATGGCATCCGCTGTTCGGTTGAGAGCACCGGTGGTTCAATTTATAACCTGAACACCATAGCCGCCGGTGAAATGGATCTTGGCGTTGTTCAGTCCGACTGGCAGTATCACGCCTACAACGGCACCAGCACTTTTAAAGATGCTGGCCCCAACAAGGATCTGCGGGCGGTTTTCTCTATTCATCCTGAGCCCTTCACCGTTGTTGCCCGGGCTGACTCCGGCGTTCGCAATTTCCAGGATCTTAAAGACAAGCGCGTGAATATCGGTAATCCCGGCTCCGGTCAGCGCAGCACGACTGAAGTTGTTCTTGAAGCCCTGGGCTGGACGGTGAGCGATTTCCGGCTGGCGTCCGAGCTGAAGCCTGCTGAGCAGTCGGCAGCCATGTGTGACAATCGTGTTGACGCTATTATTTACGTTGTTGGTCACCCTAATGGTTCGATCCAGGAAGCTACCACCGCCTGTGATTCGGTGCTGGTTAACGTTGCCGGCCCGGAAATCGACAAGCTGATTGCCGAGCGTGACTATTACCGTAGCGCTACGATTCCGGCCGGTATGTACCGTGGGAATAACCAGGACACCCGGACTTTCGGTGTTGGTGCGACTTTTGTTTCCTCGGTTAAAGTCCCTGAGGATGTGATTTATCAGGTAGTTAAGGCAGTTTTTGACAACTTCGAAGATTTCAAGCGTCTGCATCCCGCTTTTGAAAACCTGAAAAAAGAAGAGATGGTCAAGGATGGTCTCTCGGCGCCCCTGCATCCTGGCGCAATCAAGTATTATAAAGAGGCCGGTCTGCTTTAACGTCAATTTATTGAACTGTAAATGCACCGCTTAAAGCGGTGCATTTTTTTTCGGCGATCAGTTCGTTTACTATCAGTTGAACACCCGGGGAAATCTATCGAATTACTCTGTATACATGCGTTTTTTGGATAAGCACCCGGCTTTATCTGGTGAAGGGCCATGATGATGAGTGACACCAAAACGACCAGCAATATTGACGATAAACTGAAAAAGGTAATGGCCGAAACTGAAGGGGGTGCACGAAACCCGGCAGGAGCTTTTCCTAAAAAAGTTCTTTTTTTTGTGCCCTTAATCTGGACCCTTTTTCAACTCTGGTACGCATCCCCACTGCCTTTTCTGTTGAATTTCTTTGTTCTTAATGACACTCAGGCGCGCTCAATTCATCTGGCTTTTGCAATTTTTCTTGCTTTTACCGCTTTTCCGACGCTTAAGCGCTCACCAACCTCCTATATCCCGGTTCAGGATTGGATTCTTGCCCTGGTGGGATCCTTCTGCGGCGGCTATCTCTACCTTTTTTACAGCTCTTTGTCGATGCGCCCTGGCAGCCCGACCACCATGGATCTGGTGGTAGCTGTGGTCGGGATGATTCTCCTGCTCGAAGCAACGCGCCGGGCCCTGGGTCCACCATTGATGGTGGTAGCGGCTATTTTCAGTGTTTACACTTTTTTCGGGCAGTATATGCCCGACGTTATTGCCCACAAAGGGGCCAGCCTCGCCAAAGGAATGTCGCACTACTGGCTGGGAACTGAAGGGGTATTTGGGGTTGCGCTGGGGGTTTCCACCGGGATGGTCTTCATGTTTGTGCTGTTCGGCTCCCTGCTGGAATCGGGCGGTGCCGGCAACTACTTTATCCGCGCATCTTTTGCCGCCCTGGGGCACTTTAAAGGGGGTCCGGCCAAGGCTGCAGTTGTGGCATCGGGACTGACCGGACTCTGTTCCGGATCATCCATCGCCAATGTTGTGACGACCGGTACCTTTACCATTCCCTTGATGAAAAAGGTCGGTTTTAAAGCCGAAAAGGCCGGGGCCATTGAGGTCGCCTGTTCAACCAACGGCCAGTTGATGCCACCGGTGATGGGTGCTGCGGCCTTTTTGATGGTGGAATATGTCGGTATTAACTATATCGAGGTCATCAAACACGCTTTTTTACCGGCGATTATTTCCTATATTGCCCTTCTTTATATTGTTCACCTTGAAGCCTGTAAAATGGGGCTTGAGGGGATGACTCGAACCATTACCCGAACTCTGACCAGTCGCCTGATTTCCTTTGTCATGGTCTTTCTGGGCATCATTATCATCGGTGGGCTGACCTATTATGGTCTGGGTTGGATCAAGGTTGTTGCCGGCGATGCGGCTTTTTACGTTGTCATCGTTCTGTTGGCGGCCGCTTATCTAGGACTGCTATGGGTTGCGTGCCGGGTTCCTGAACTGGAATATACGACCGAAATTACTGAATTGCCGCCGCTGCGTGAAACCGTTCAGGCGGGTCTCTATTTCCTGCTGCCGATCGTTGTGCTGATGTGGTGTCTGGTGGTGGAACGATTATCGCCGGCCCTGTCGGCCTACTGGGCCACAGTGCTGATAATCTTTATCCTGCTGACCCAGCGTCCAATCAAAGGCCTGCTGCGCAAGCAACAGGGAGAATTATTTTCATTTAAAACCGGTAGTATGGACCTGATCAAGGGACTGGTTGCCGGTGCGCGCAACATGATCGGTATCGGGGTTGCTACCGCTGCTGCCGGTGTTGTTGTCGGAACCGTGACCCTGACCGGTATCGGTCTGGTCATGACTGAATTTGTGGAATTTATCTCCGGTGGTAATCTGATGCTGATTCTGATCTTTACTGCCGTTATCAGTCTGTTGCTGGGAATGGGATTGCCGACCACCGCCAATTATATCGTCGTTTCCACCCTGATGGCACCGGTTATTGTCGAGCTGGGGGCCCAGAACGGGTTGATTGTTCCCCTGATCGCTGTTCACCTGTTTGTCTTTTATTTTGGCATTCTTGCCGATGATACCCCACCGGTCGGTTTAGCCGCTTTTGCCGCGGCTGGTATTTCCGGTGGTGACCCTATCATGACCGGTATTCAGGGTTTTATGTATGACATCCGCACCGCGGTGCTGCCGTTTATGTTTATCTTCAACACCCAGTTGCTGTTGATCGGTCTGACCGGATGGTTTCATCTGCTGATTGTTATTATTACGGCATTGCTGGCCATGTTGTCTTTTGCTGCCGCCACCCAGGGTTTTATGCTGACCCGCAATCGCCTCTGGGAGACGGCGACGTTGCTCCTGGTCGCGCTGCTGCTGTTCCGTCCGGGGCTGGTGTGGGATGAGTTTTTCCCGCCGCTGATGGAGGAGCCGCCCACAGAAATTGCCGCCTGGGTTGGTGATATGGATCCAGGTAGCTCTCTGCGCTTGACCTTGCATGGTGAACGTTTGAGCGGAAAAGAGTATACTAAAGCTATCATGTTGCCGATCGGTGATGAACCGACCGGAGAAGAGCGGTTGGCCGCGGTTGGTCTGGAAACGCGGGTGGAAGATGATGGTCGTGTGTTTGTCGATTTTGTTGCTTTTGCCAGTGTTGCGTCGCGTGCCGGTATCGATTTTGATCAGGAAATTCTTAACCTGCAGGTGCCGACCCACCCACCTCCAAAAGAACTTGTTTACAT
>RRYU01000191.1_pt1 | contig 11704 bp, 8 predicted proteins | sample 2162651 | NCBI WGS metagenome assembly RRYU01 (sample SAMN10267283, study PRJNA491782) | microbial mat metagenome | isolation source: biomat in the production well | place: Japan: Minami-Kanto gas field, natural gas well KTG3 | collected 2017-06 | reverse complement strand
CCCCCCCGCACCCATGATCGGCGGCAGGAACATACCGCCGATGGATGCCGCCGGCTCGATTGCTCCGGCCACATGGGGTTTGAATCCCGCACGCTTCATCATGGGGATGGTGAATGAGCCGGATGAGACCGTATTGGCGATCGCGCTGCCCGAGACGGAGCCGAACAGGGCCGAGGAGACGACCGCCACCTTGGCCGGACCGCCGGTCGAGCGTCCGGTCAGTGCCAGGGGCAGATCGATGAAGAACTTGCCCGCACCCGACTTCTGCAGGAAAGCGCCGAAGAAGATGAAGAGGATCACATAGGTCGCGAGCACGCTCGCCATGACCCCGAAGACGCCGTTGGTGGTGAGGAAGAGCGAGGTCGCCAGGCGCTCGAAGCGGAAGCCGCGATGTGCGAAGAGCTCCGGGAGATAAGGGCCGAACAGGGCAAAGGCGATCATGCCGATCCCGATGAAGGTAATTGACCAGCCCAACACCCGGCGGCAGACCTCCAGCGAAAACAGCAGACCGATGATGCTCACCAGCATGTCGACCTGATTCTCCGCCCCGGCGCGGTAGTTGAGCGCCTCGAACTGGCTGATCCAATAGATCACCGTGCCCGCCACCGCTGCCGCCATGATGAGGTCGCTGAGGGTGGGGCTCTGGTGGAAGCGCCGTGCAAGCCATTGGTCCGCAGGCAGCAGAAGGACGGCGAAGGGGACGATCAGCAGGAGTGAGATCCGCAGGTCGCCGAAGTCATCCGCCCATGCCTTCGCGAGGCCGTCGTACCCCCAGGTCTCGCGAAACAGCGTGATCTGATTGTAGAAAGCGGTCGGTGATTCGAAGATCCAGAAACAGCTCACCAGCACCGCCAATAGGGTGGCAGACCAGACCGACATGGCGCCCACGGCAATTCGCCCGCCCGCCGGATAGAGCAGAAAGACCAGGACGAAGGTGATGAGGACATAGACGCCGAGATGATACTGGGTGTCGAGCGCCTGGACGCCGGCACCGTAGAAGTAGATCAGGACCATGGCCGCGCCCAGCAGGGAGGTCAGCCAGAGCCAGGGGCCACGGACCCGCCGTTCCGCCTTCGCGTCTTTCTGCATCAACTCCCGGAGCTTCTTTTTCTCCTCGGGACTCAGGCCCGCGAGCGTCTGATCCGAATCCGCCATGCTGATTACCCCAAGTCTTTTTTATGACCCCGTCTCAGTGTCTTATCGGGGGATGATCGAGACTGCCGCATCAGGGGGCGTGCGTCAACGGGATCTGCGATTCCGGTCATTGACGCATTCAGCGCGTTCAGGCCGAGGGTTTTGGTAACCTGTCTCCTCAACAGGCCGAAGCGAACGACCGATGCCGAATGCTTGGCCCCACAACCGACTCAGCTCCCGAGGAACCACTATGTCCAATGGGATTCCATCGCTGCGATCGAAGCCGATCCTCGCGTTGATTCTTCTCGGAATCGCCTTTGCCGCCGGTATCCTGCTGTTCTTCGGCGGAGAAACCGATACCCCGCCAGTCGATCTGACGCCGACTGAGGCCAGCATGTCGCCCGCGATCCCCGCCGTGGATCCGGTCGAGCCGCCAGCGCTCCCGATCGACCTGCAAATAGATCCGGTCGAGCTGCCTTCGGCCGCGATCGACCCGCAGACCGAAGCGACCGCACAGCCAGAGGTCGTGCTCGAGATGCAGTCCGGTCTGTCCGAGCAGCGCGAGACTTCCAGCGCTCTGCAAGCGGATCCGCCTGAGCAGCCACAGGGTGGGGTCGGTCCGCAACCGGATCCGGCGTCCATCGAAGGCCGCCTGATTGAGCTGCAGGGCAGGATGCAGCGCCTCGAAGCCGAGCTTGCGAGCTTGCGTGAGCATCAGCAAGGTATCGACGCCGCGCTTGCCCGCCAGCGGGAAGCCATCCACCAGGGGCCTCCGGCGCCCGCGGTGTCTCCCGTACCTGATGCAGATTCCCGGGCGGTCGACCGGGCGATCGACCGAGCCGGGCTGGACGAAGCCCTCCAGCGGCTTGGCGCCCTTCCGAGCGACCGCGGCCGTTTCGTCACCTTCGATGAATCGGAGCTGGGCTTCCAGGTCGGCCAGGCAGAGCTCTCCCCGGAGCGAGCGGACGTATTGCGCGCGACCGCCGAGGTGCTTCGGCGATACGAGCACCTTCTGGCACACATCGAGGGCCATACGGACAACAAGGGCGGAGTCTCGCGGAACCTCGAGCTTTCACAGGCGCGCGCAGAGTCCGTCCAGGAGGCATTGACGGCGATGGGTGTCGATGCCGAGCGCATCCAGATCCAGGGTTTGGGTGGGGCAAGACCCATCACAGACAACCGGACCATCGCCGCACGGGAGCGCAACCGACGGATCGAGATCTATCTGATCGAGCCGCAGGACTGACGCGAGAACCGCTACAACGCCAAGACACCAAGAAGCCCTTTTCGGGATCGCGATAGCGCGGACATCGCCTTACTGTCTTGGCGTCCTTGGCGTCCTTGGCGTCCTTGGTGTCCTTGGCGTCCTCGGGGTCCTCTGCGCCTCGGCATGACCAACAGCGCCCTCTCGGCTCAGGTCTCGGCGATCCGATCGTAGTAGCGGGCGCGATACAACAAGCGTGGCCTTGCGCCATCGGTAAATCCCGTCCGGGTGTGCAGGACATTGTTCGAGATCAGACCCCAGCCCGGCTCGAGGCGACCGGTGAAGTGCCTGGGGGAGGGCGTCTTGATGACCTGTTTCAGACAGATGACGGCTTCCGCGGTCTGCGGGTCGTCCCGCCAGGCGATGTTGCGGCTGCGATCCGTATAACGCATGTGCAGACGTCCGTCCGAGCGGATCGAGAACACCGGTCCGGTTTGCTCTGGGCGGATCTCAAGCCCGTCGACCACATTGGCCGGTATCGTCATGCAGGACGGGTGCATGAGTGCGTGGATATGGCCCGGATCCAGGTCTCGGACCAGGATGTAGGCGATCTCCTGATCCAGCAGGACGTTCTCGCCGCCCGTCTCCGCGGGCTGGACGCAATGCAGCAGCAGGCCATGGATCTGGTGCTCCGGGCTGTTGTAGTAGCCGTCGGTATGCCAGGCGATGGGACGGTTGGAGTAGGGAATGTAGTGACGGTGCGCGGCGTCGGTTTGCACGGTCAGAGAGGTGACGGCGTCGTCATCGGCGCCGCGATTGTGATCGAGACGATTCAGGCCGAAACGGGCGCCGAGTGCAACCGGGATAGCCTTGTCCGGATCGTCGCCTGTCGATCCGATATAGATCGCCATGTTGGCGCGCCGACAGCGCTGGAGGATGGCCTCATGCTCGGCGTCGGTCAAACGGCGCGGATCACCGATCTCGACGATGAGGTCGGCGAGTGCGGTCGGTGCCGACGCGAGTTTCTGCTCACGCCAGCGCTGATAGGCCATGTCGTCGTCGAGGTCAAAGGGTTGGCTCACCTGGATCTCCGTCGGTTGTCGGGGGAATCGACCGTAAACCGCAAAGGGTATTTCGACATTGATCCGCGTCAGTGTGGTGCCAGGGATGGCAAATCATCCGTCTCCCGGGCCGTTACACCCGATACCTCCGAGTGTTGTTTTCTTCAGGGAAGCCGATGATTTGCCCTTCCCGGTAAACATCGGCACGCGATTCGATAACGCGGTTTCCGAATCCCTTCAGTTTCAGTCATTAAAACGACGGAAGATGGCCTTCGGCAGGGATTCGGGCTGCTGACTCTTGTCCCCAGCTCCTGTGTCTGCCCATGTGGATAAGCTGTGCGAGCCTTCTCTAAGCCGCGGGTGTGCGACGGCGATTCCCGCGCTGATCGAAGTTTGACCAGTGTTGGTTTCTAAGTCAGGGTGAACCAGATGGTCCGCGTTCACCCAGTGGACGAAAGCCCTCGGTCTGTGTTGATCCTCGATCCGGGTGCACGTCTCAGCTCAGGGTATCCCGGGGCTCTGCTTGCGGTCCCACTGACCACTGCGGTTTGCTTCTGTCAAGACGCCCATGCTCGAGGGCGGGGACCAGCCAATAATGGATGCCGCTGCCCGGGAAATCGGCGCCCAAGGCTGTGAGCACCGCTCGAGCCGTCTCCTGCGGGAGGAGCAGCATGAACATCACTCGACGGTTACGCCCGGCGACCTGCTCGGCGGTGGTCATGGAGCGCTCGGACGAGCCGTGCCCGGCGACCGCGCTGCTGGTGAAGCCGGGAATGTCTACGCGCTCGAGAAGCCACTCGACGAGTGCGTCTTCCGCCTGTAGAGGGACAATCAGATGGAGCAGAAGGTGTTGCATGTTGCGGCCTTTCCTCCGGGCGTGTGATCGATGCGATTCATCCGACCGCGCTCAGCGCTCGGCCGAGGTCTTACCGACCCGGTACGCCACCTCGATCGTCGCGGTCCCGGACGGCACCTCGGGCACCAGCGTGCTGAAGCTGGCCTTTTGCGGATTGGATCGCTTCGGTGAGTAATGGACCATGTAGGTGTCTTTCTGCGCGAGCACCGAGCCGACGTCGTCGAGCAGCCGGATTTCGACATGGCCATGCATCCGTCCGGCGTGCGCACTGCGTTTTGCGACCCAGCCCTTCACCTCGAGTCCTTCGGGCGAGAGTCGATAGGTGACGTCGGTGGGGATCACCGATGTCGTCTCGTCGAGGAGCAGTTTCAGATCGCCGGCATGGCTCGGGATCACCGTCGTGGCCAGCACAATGAGTGCAGCCAGGGCATTCAAGGTTGATTTCGACATGGTTGTAGTTCTCCGTAAGGTCATGAGTCCCTGTTGTCGGGCATCGTCCCGATTCGACACGGTCGCGTCGCCCTTAAGCGATTAGACCCGCTCCGCTCCGAAGCGTCGGTAGAGGATCGGCAACAGGATGAGTGTGAGCAGGGTGGCCGAGACCAGCCCGCCGATGACGACGATCGCCAGCGGGCGCTGGATCTCGGATCCGGGCCCGGTCGCAAAGAGCAGCGGCACCAGGCCGAAGGCCGCGATACTCGCGGTCATGAGCACCGGGCGCAGGCGCCGTCTTGCCCCTTCGACGACGACCTCCTGCATGGGTCGACCCAGCGCGCTCAGTTGGTTGAAATAGGTGACCATCACCACGCCATTGAGCACCGCGATGCCGAGCAGGGCGATGAAGCCGACCGAGGCCGGCACCGAGAGATATTCGCCGGTGAGGGCCAGCGCGAAGACGCCGCCGATCATGGCGAAGGGCACGTTCGAGAGCACCAAAGCGGCCTGTTTCACAGAGCCGAAGGTCGAGAAGAGCACCAGGAAGATCAGCACCAGCGCGACCGGCACCACCAGGGCCAGACGCGCCGCGGCACGTTGCTGGTTCTCGAACTCGCCGCCCCACTCCAGCCGATAGCCGGGCGGCAGCTCCACCCGCTCGGCGACCGCCGCACGCGCCTCGGCAACGAATCCCACCAGGTCGCGCCCGTCGACGTTGGCAATGGCCACCGCCATGCGGCTGCCGCGCTCGCGAGAGATGGCCACCGGTCCTTCGGTGCGCTCGATCCGCACCAGGTTGTTGAGCGGGACGGCCCGTCCATCGGGCAAGGAGACCTGGAGCCCGGCGAAGCGGGCAGGCGATTCGCGCAGCGCCTCGGCACCGCGCACCAGCAGCGGGCGGCGCTTGCCTTCGACATCCAGTGTCCCGACGGTCAACCCCTCGACCTGGGCGCGCAACAGATCGGCCAAGGCGTCCGCGTCCACCCCGAGTCGCCCGGCCTCCAGACGGTCGACCACCAGATTCAGGTATTGGGCGCCGTCGTTGCGCGGGGTGTAGACATCCTGCGAGCCGGCGATGCCTTCCAGCACCCCGACGATCTGCTCGGCGAGCGCGTTGAGTTGTTTGGAGTCCGGGCCGAAGATCTTCACCGCGAGATCCCCGCGCACCCCGGTCAACATCTCGGAGACGCGCATCTCGATCGGTTGCGTAAAGGCGTAGTCCATCCCGGGGAAGCGGTCCAGCACCGCGCGGATGGCGTTCATCAGTTCGTCTTTGGTCGTGAAGCGCCAGGTCTCTTGCGGCTTGAGCACCAGGAAGCTGTCGGTCTGATTCAGCCCCATGGGGTCGAGACCGAGCTCGTCGGAGCCGGTGCGGGCGATGATCGACTCGACCTCGGGCACCTCGGCGAGGATCGCCGCCTGGACGCGTTGGTCGATGGCGATGGACTCGGCGAGGTTGATCGAGGGCAGCTTCTCCAGCTGGACGATCAGATCGCCCTCGTCCATGGTCGGCATGAAGGACTTGCCGACCTGCGTGTAGAGTGCGCCCGCCGCGATCAGCAGGGCCAACGCCCCGCTCAGCAGAACCCACTGATGGCGCAGGCTCCAGTCGAGCACCGGGACATAGATCCGGGTGAGGATGCGCACCAGCCAGGGCTCGGCGTGCTCGGCCCCGCCCCCGCTTCCACCGGCCCCCGCGCCCTTGCCCAACAGATAGGAGGCCAGCACCGGGATGACCGTGAGCGAGAGCAGCAGCGAGCTGGCGAGCGCGAAGACGATGGTCAGCGCCACAGGCATGAAGAGCTTGCCCTCCAGTCCCTGCAGCGTCAGCAAGGGTAGGAAGACGATGATGATGACCAGGATCCCGGAGGAGACCGGCAACGCCACCTCGCGCGTGGCCCGATAGATGATGTGCAGCCGCGGCAGACGTCCGCCCGCGCTGCCCCGATTGAGCTGCGTGACCAGGTTCTCGACCACCACCACGGCCGCGTCCACCAACATGCCGATGGCGATCGCCAGCCCGCCCAGCGACATGAGATTGGCCGACAGCCCGAACTGACGCATCAGGATGAAGGTCGCCAGGGCCGAGAGCGGCAGGATCAAGGCGACCGTCAGAGCCGCGCGCAGATCGCCCAGGAAGAGCACCAGCAGGATCAGGACCAGAACCGTCGCCTCGATCAACGCCTTGGTGACGGTGTGGATCGCCTTGTCGACCAGGACGCCGCGATCGTAAAAGACATCGACGCTCACGCCTTCCGGCAGCGCCGGCGCCAGCTCGTCGAGCTTGGCATGGATGCCGCGCACGACCTCGCGCGCATTGGCGCCGCGCAGGGCCAGCACCAGACCCTCGACCGCCTCCCCGGTCCCGTTGCGCGTGACCGCGCCGTAGCGGGTCAGGGCGCCGAAACGCACCTCGGCGATATCGGCGACCCTAACCGGTTGGCGGGCATCGCCCCCGACGACGATGGCGCCGAGATCCTCCAGCGTCTTGATCGCGCCCTGGCTGCGGACCAGCAACACCTCTTCGCCCGCGCTCAGGCGTCCGGCGCCGTCGTTGCGGTTGTTCGCCGTGATCGCGGCGGTCAGATCCGCCAGGCGGATCCCCCGCGCGGCCATGCGTGCATTGTCCGGCACGACCTCGAAGCTGGTGACCAGGCCGCCGAGCGCGTTCACTTCGGCCACACCGGGCACGGCGCGTAGGGCCGGGCGGATGGTCCAGTCGAGCAGATCGCGACGTGCCTCCAGGGTGAGATCCCCGCCCTCGATACTGAACATGAACATCTCCCCGAGCGGCGTGGTCATGGGCGCGAGCCCGCCTTCCACGCCGTCGGGCAGATCGCCCCAGATGGCGCCGAGCCGCTCGGCCACCTGCTGGCGCGCCCAATAGACATCCGTGCCCTCGGCGAAATCCAGGGTGATGTCGGTCAGGGCATATTTGGCGATGGAGCGCAGCATCGTCTGGTTCGGAATGCCGAGCATCTCCAGCTCGATCCGATTGGTGATGCGCGTCTCCACCTCCTCGGGCGTCATCCCCGGCGCCTTCACGATGATCTTCACCTGGGTGGTGGAGACATCCGGGAAGGCATCGATCGGGGTGGCTTTGAAGGCCATCCAGCCGCCGCCGATGAGCGCCAACATGGCCAGCAGCATCAGAAGCCGCTGGGTCAGCGCGAACTGGATCAGACGGGCGAGCATTATTCGGCACCCCCGAGCCAGGCCGCCTTGACGGCGACGACACCCGTGACCGCGATGCGGTCGGCCGTGCTCAGGCCGCCCGCGACCACGGCACTGCCTTCCTCTTCGGCGAGCACCCGCACGGGGAGCGCTTCGAAGCCGCCGTCCCGTGAGACGAAGAGATAGGCGTCGCCGGCATGGCGCACCAGGGCCTCCAGCGGTACCCGCCAACTCTCGCCTTCAGCCTCCGCACTCAACTGGACCTCGACGAACTGACCCGGACGCAGACGCTCGGTCCCCTCGGTGATCTCGGCGCGCACCAGAACGCCCTGGTCCTGACCATGGACCATCCGCCCGATGGTCACGATGGTCCCGGCAGTGTCCTCGCGGGGCAGGAAGACGCGCCCGCCTTCCTTTAGCCCGACGATGCGCTCCACAGGCACATGGATCTCGAGCCACAAGGGATTGAGCTCGGCCACCCGGTAGAGCGGCGCCGCGGTCGCGACCGACTGGCCTGTGCTGACCATCTGCTCCAGCACCACGCCGCCGATCGGTGCGCGCACCGGGAGTCGACTGGTCAGCCGCCGGGTCCGTGCCAGGGTCATGATGTCCTCGCTGCCGAAACCGGCCAGCTCGAGCAACTGAAGATGCTGCTCGACCATCGTCGTCAGCTCGCGCTGTTTCGACTGGCTCTCCAGCAGACGCCGCTCGGCGATCACGCCTTCGCGGAACAGTGTCCGGTCGCGGGCCAGCTCGGTCTCGATCAGCTCGAGCCGCGTCAATGACTCCAGATACTGACTCTGGGCGTCCACCAGCTCGGGACTGCGCAGCTCGGCCAGGACTTGGCCGACCTCGACCCGCTCGCCCTCGGCGACCAGAAGACTCTCCAGCACGCCGCTCTGCGGCGCGGCGACGACGCGCATCTGCCGGTTCGGCACCGCTACCTCGGCCGGATAACGGCGGGTGAGGGTCTCGGCGGCTGGGAGCGGGGCGGTCAACGTGATGCCGAATGCGCTCTGCTGGTCGGCGTCCACGGCGATTAGGTTTGCGGCGTGGACGGTGCCGCCTTGCGCCAGCATGGCGAGGAGCAAAAAGAGGGTCGGCTTCATTCCGGGATCACTCCTAAGGCTTGATTGAGCCGGGCCAGGGCGCGGCCCTGCTCCAGGCGACGCAGCTCCAGATCCATGCTCGCCTCGCGAGCGCGCTCCTCGGCACGCAGCAGCTCGGCAAGATCGGTCTCGCCGAGATCGAAGGCACGGCGCATCAGCCGCAAGGCATCCTGCGCGAGCGCATGACGGCGCTCGGCCACGGAGAGGGCCTCGGCCGCACCGAGACGCTCGATGTCGGCGCTGGCCAGGGCCTGCTCGGCTTCCAGACGGATGCGATGCAGCTCGGTCAGCCGCTCGGTGTAGGCGCGTTCGGCCGACGCCAGGGCAGGCGCGGCTTGGCTGGCCAGCCCGAAGGGCATGCTGACCTCGATCTGCAATGAGTCCAGGGTGTCTTCGCCGCGCAGCTCCTGCGCGCGCTTGCCCCCGAGGCTCAGGGTCGGATGGCCGCGCCGGTCCAGCGCGACTTGCTTGCGGTCGGCGCGCGCCCGGGCCAGGGCGCCGTCGCTGTCGGCCAACAGCGGATGGCTCGGCGGCAGCACGGGGGCCGCATCGGCTGTATGCGGCGGGGATTCGGTAAGGGGCTCGGGCAGGCGGTCGGCGCCGGTCAGATGCCGATAGGCGTCATGCGCCCGTCGAGCCTCGACCTGCGCGGACTGCAGATCCACCTCGCGGCCGAGTGTCTCCTGACGGGCCATCAAGAGGTCGACTCGCGCAAGCTCCCCGGCCGTCGTGCGTTTGGCGACCGTCGCCTCCAGGGCACGCGAGGCCTCCAGCGCGATCTCGGCCTGGCGCAACCGGCCCTCGGCGAAGGCGGCCTCCCAGGCGGCCTGTCGAACCCGTCCGGCCATCTCCCAGCGCAGCAGACGCTCGAGCGTTCCGGCTTGGCTGTCGATCGCACCGGCCACCTCCCGACGGGCTCCGCGCTGACCCGGCAGCCAGAGCGGCAGATCGACCATCGCCTCCCATTCGTTGGCTCCGCCGCCCTCGGTCAGCTCGTCGGACAGATACTTCACCCGCAACGCCGGATCTTGCGCGACCGGACTCCCCGCCTGGGTGCGGATCGCATCCGCCTCCCGGCGGGTGGCCGTCACCCGTGGCGTCTGACCGGCAAGCGCCAGCGCGGCGCCGACCGCCTCGGCGAGGGTCGCCGCCGCGGCACTGCCGGCGCCGGTCAGCAGCAGACCGACCAACGGGATGATGAGAAGGGGACGAGGCATGGCTCCGATCGCGACCTGCGTGAGGTGGGCACGAGGGAGAGACTAGGGGGTCAAACTGAATCGATGCTGAATCCAAATGTGGTTTAGACGTGATATGGCGATCTGATATCGTTGGCAGATGAACCGACGCCAGCGACTGATCTTGTCCCGGATCTTCACCGACCCTGTTCCCGCGGACATACGATGGAGCGAGATCGAGGCACTATTGCTGGCGCTTGGCGCCGAGGTCAGTGAAGGCGCCGGAAGCCGAGTGCGGGTTGCACTCAAGGGTGTACGCGCGGTGTTTCACCGCCCGCACCCGAGTCCACAGACGAAGCGCGGGGCCGTGCGGTCCGTACGGGAATTCCTCGAAGCGGCGGGAATAACACACGCCGGGGAGCAAGACGATGCTTGAATATAAGGGTTATGTGGGAACCGTCGAGCCGGACGAGGGCGCGTTCATCGGGCGAGTGGTCGGGCTTAGGGACGTCATCACGTTCGAGGGTGAGACCTATCGCGAGGTCGAGCAGGCCTTTCGCGACAGCATTGACGATTACCTCGCCTTCTGCGCGGAACGTGGTGAGCAGCCCGACCGCACGTTCAAAGGCAGGATACCGCTCCGGCTAACGCCCGAGGTCCATCGTCGCGCCGCCGCGCGAGCCGAAGCCGAAGGGTTGAGCCTGAATCAGTGGATCGCCAAGCGCATCGAGGCCGCAGTCTCAAGGCCCTGATGATCCGGGCCTTCCCGAGGGCGCCGGTGCGCGGGGCCTCATCGGGCGCTTGGCTCAAGCGATCCGGTTGCCCGCGTCAAACGACCGAGGAGCGCGGTGGCTTCACCCTCATTTGACTGCCGACAGCGCTTAGGTTGCGGTGCGCGGCAGCGGACCGCACCGTCGCCTTCCCGGCTGGAACTTGCGCCACGTCAACAAGCAGCAGTTGCAGCGCGTCCACCGAATGGCGAAACTCCCGACCGACTGAGACCGGCTCAAGACCTGTTGCAGGTCGCCCGTTGATTCCCCTTCGCTCAGAAGCGACAAGAACTCCGGGGGAACCTCAAAGAGATCCCGGGCGCAGGCAAAGGCTCCAACCGAAAACTTGTCCATCCAAAGTATGCAGGTGCGCTAACCGTAAGCGGCAAGACCGGTGACGACGCAAAACGCTACCAAGAAAAGCAGGTTGCGCAGGCAATCGAAATGGTGAGCAAATGAAAGATTTCGACAAATATCACAAATGGGTGGAGTGGAGTGATGAGGATCAAGTGTACATTGGAAAGTGCCCTGATCTGATTACCGGCATACATGGTGACGATCCCATCGCTCTCTATGGTGAGCTTTGCGACGTCGTGCAGGATGTCGTAAAACATTTCAAAGCGGAGGGTCGGGCACTCCCGCCGCCACGAGTTCGCCCCATGAGCGAGGTTGCGTAAATTGCTAAAAACCGGACCCCTTTGTTGCTGCGATTCGCCCGCACCTTAAATGAACCTGGCCCCCAGGGAAATCGCATCATAGCTTTATTATGTACTTCTAGACACTGCT
>RRYU01007042.1_pt1 | contig 11705 bp, 9 predicted proteins | sample 2162651 | NCBI WGS metagenome assembly RRYU01 (sample SAMN10267283, study PRJNA491782) | microbial mat metagenome | isolation source: biomat in the production well | place: Japan: Minami-Kanto gas field, natural gas well KTG3 | collected 2017-06 | reverse complement strand
GATAGGCGATATTGAATTTCTGCAGTGGCTGGAAAGTAATATCCAGCGGCTATTGGCCAAGGATGCGGATGCTTTGATCTTTGCTATCGAGCGTTCCTGCCGGAACAAGGCGCGAGTGGTAGCGGTTGACGAAAAAGAGTCCGGTCTGCGCGCGACCTTGAATCTGGGACATACCTTTGGTCATGCCATCGAAGCCGGTATGGGCTATGGCCGTTATCTGCACGGCGAAGCGGTTGCTATCGGTATCTGCCAGGCGGCGGATCTGTCATGGCGATTGGGTTGGTTGTCTAAAGAAGATGTCAGCCGGGTTATTGAGTTGTTGAAACAAGCGCGTTTGCCGGTTTGTCCGCCTGAGGAATTAACGAAAGAGCAATTTCTAAAATGGATGGGCATAGACAAAAAAAATCTTGACGGTCAGATCAGGCTGATCCTTCTGCGTCGTTTGGGAGAGGCGAGCAAAACCATGGCGGTCGACAGCGTATTATTGTCACAGACTCTGGAAATGTATGGTCGAGTTTGAAACCAAGTCCAGCAATAGCGAAGTGACCAAAACGCTGTTAAGCGCCGAGCGAGCCGAGAAGCTGGATTTGGTGTTGCATTTAATAGCCACCCAAAATCAACCGGTGGCGATTACTGGCCCGGCGGGTGTGGGTAAAACAACATTGTTCAATACATTGCAGCAATGCCCGGAAGTTTCTTCTGACTGTTGTTATCTTGCCGTCGAGCAAACCGATACTCAAGCCAGCATTCTGCAAAAATCAGCCAAAGTTCTGAACTTGTCTGAAGATCAAGGTTGGCAATTGGCTTTAGACCAATGCTTAAAACAAAGACAGCTGATTTTACTGATTGATGATGCGGGTACACTCAAACCGGGTGTACTTGATGCCCTGAATGAATTTGCCGCGCAGCATGATCATCTGAAACTGGTTTATGCACTCAGTCAGGACGAGTCCTCAATCAAGCTGCACACCGATCCCAGTCTCGATGCTTGCCATTTTGTTGAAATTCCACCTTTAACCGAGCGTGGGGTGCGTGATTTCCTGATGAATCTATCGGCTGTAACCAAAGCTCCGATTTCATTTCAGGCAATTAACGATGAAATGGTTCGCCAGTTATATGAAGAAAGCAGTGGCTTACCTGGAAAAATCAGTCAAAGTCTGCCACAGATAAATACTAGCGTTGGCGCGCAACAAAATACCTTGTATGTTGTGGTGGTGCTGGTCGCCGCTTTGGCGCTGCTTACCTATGTGCTGTTTCATTCGGATTCCGAACAAGAGATCGAAGTATTAAGTGCACCAGTGCACTCGGGTTCGCCATCAAATGATGATATTTTGTCCAAGGGTAAACCGAATGCTCCTAGGGAGGTTGCCAGCACTATGGCCACAGAATCATCCTCCGATAAGCCGATCATCGAAAATCTGTCACCACCGGACAGCGAAGACAGCGTCGCGACTCAAACGACAGTAGAGCCAAGCGCAAGCCAGGCGCCAGCTCAACAAGTATTAGCCGACACGCATTCGGCAAGCTCTGTGCAACCGGTAGCCGATGGTGAAGCATGGTTGATGAAATTGCCGAATGATCATTATATTCTGCAGCTGATGGTGTTAACCCAGTCCGGCCATCACTTACAACTGAAAAAGCAATACCCAAAGCTTGATCAGATTTTTGAAATTAAAAGTAAAGCCAATGGTAAGTACTATCTGGTTTATGGTGATTTTGCTGATTATCAGCAGGCAAAGGCTTTTACTCAGCGTTTGCCGGATAAGCTTCGTCAGGCATGGGTGCGTAATAGCGCGAAGCTCAAGGCAGACTTGGGGTTGAGTCAATAATTTTAACAGTCTGGGTGGTTAAAGCCCCGGCACAGGAAACTATTTATGCAAACGGCAACCAACACTGTTTTTCTTGATGCCTTATTAAAAAAGCCGGTGCCTCGAACACCGGTATGGATGATGCGTCAGGCCGGGCGTTATTTGCCGGAGTACCGCAAAACGCGAGCGCAAGCCGGAAATTTTCTGGATTTGTGTAAGAATCCGGAGCTTGCTTGTGAAGTGACGCTGCAACCTCTGGCTCGTTATCGGCTGGATGCCGCGATCCTGTTTTCTGATATTCTAACCATACCCGATGCCATGGGGTTGGGGCTTTACTTTGCCGAGAACGAAGGGCCGCGCTTTCAATCACCCTTGAGGACCCGGGCGGATATCGACCAGGTCCCGGTGCCGGATCCTGAGCAGGAGCTTCGTTATGTGCTGGATGCGGTTCGCCTGATTCGCAACAGTCTGGCGGGCAAAGTGCCGTTGATTGGTTTCTCCGGCAGTCCCTGGACCTTGGCTACCTATATGGTAGAAGGCGGTGGCAGCAAGAACTTCCGGCAGATCAAAGGATTGATGTATGAACAGCCGGAAACTTTGCATCTGTTGCTGGATAAACTCAGTCAAGCCGTTGCCCAGTATCTGAATGCGCAAATTGCCGCCGGTGCTCAAGCAGTGATGATTTTCGATACCTGGGGTGGGGTGTTGACCGGGGAGGATTATCAAGCTTTTTCCTTGAATTATGCCCGCCGAGTTCGGGAGTTACTGACGCGCAAGATTAATCACCAGAATGTTCCATGTGTTTTTTATACCAAAGGCGGTGGGCAATGGCTTGAGCTAATGGCCGACGCGGGTTTTGATGCGTTAGGGTTGGATTGGCAAACTGATATGGGTGAAGCCCGAAAGCGCGTCGGCGAGCGTGTCGCTTTACAGGGTAATCTTGATCCATTGGCGCTTTATGCGCCGACAGCCGTAATTCGAGCGAAAGTTGGCGATATTTTGGCTAAATATGGCCAGGGTTCAGGACATATTTTCAACCTGGGACATGGTATATTGCCTGATGTCGATCCAAGTCATGCCGAGGCAATGATTGAAGCGGTACATGAATTGAGCCCGCAATATCACGCAACATAAAAAAAAGGCTGCCCTAAGGCAGCCCGATGTCCATAGAGGGGATTTTTGACTCATCAGGAGTGTATCGCCCCAAATTCATTTGCCAATGCGGCGTTTTGTCGCAGGCTCTGTTGACTTGTTGCCATGTCGGATTCAGATCTTGCTATGCTAATATCCGTCGGTTTTGTGGTTAATTTTCAAAGTCTCCATGTCAAAAAAAAGCCTGTGGTTTTTGTTGTTTTGTTTGTGCGCTCTGATTTCCTGTTCGGTTCATGCCATTCATCAAGGAGAAAAGCTGATCGCGGGGTGGGTGGAGAGCATTGTTCTGGAGGAAGGGCAGTTCAGTTTGACCGCAAAGCTCGACACCGGCGCACGAACTTCATCGATTCATGCCAAAGATATTGGTTATTTCGAGCGTGATAGTAAGCGCTGGGTTCGTTTCACTCTTTTGGCGGAAGAGGGTGAAGGTACTAAAGCTCATGAAATCGAAGCAGAGTTGCTAAGAACCGTGAAAATCAAACGTCACAAATTGCCCTCCATGCAGCGGCCGGTGGTCAGTCTGGGTTTTTGCATGAATGGCCATTACTACAAGACGCAGTTTACTCTGGCTGACCGCAGCAATTATCTTTACCCAATGCTGTTAGGGCGCAGATTTCTGAAAGGTCGGCTTTTGGTCGATCCGGAAGTCCAATTTACCCGCCCCAAGCAGTTAATGATGGGCGTTTGTCGGCCAGAGCCAAAAAAATAGCATAATCCGAGAGGTTTTCCTTGAAAAATCTGCATGTCCATTTGCTTTCTCTGCTGCTTTTGCTGGTTACTGCGACAGTAGTAGCTTACAAAGTCATTGAGTTGAAATTGCCGCTCAGGCCGGTTCAGCAGTCCGAAGTTTGGCTGGTGGAGGCGAAAGTCAGCTATAAAGCGACCGGAAAACCAGCTAAAGTCGGTTTGACTCTGCCGGTTAAGACCGGTCGACACTCGATTTTGGACGAGAACTTTGTCTCCGGTCGTCATGGCCTTACCGTTGAAGAAATTGAGGGGCAACGGGTGGCACAATGGGCGCTTCGTCGGCCTAAAGGCGACCAAACTGTTTACTACCGGCTACAAATCACACCGGACGAGTCAGAATACCAGGACACGAAGGGCAAGACTTATTCCGAATACCAGGATTATCCGGAAGTCTGGGCAACAGCCATTACTGCTTTACTGGACGAGGTGCGCAGCAAATCGGCCGATATCAAAACCTTTACCCACGAACTGTTGACCCGATTGAATCAACCCGAAGCCGACGACAATATCAAGCTTCTGAAAGAAAATATTCGATCTCAAGACGAATGGGTGCAGCGCCTCATACTGATTCTCAAAGGCGCACGCATACCGAGTCGGCAAGTCAATCTGTTGATACTCAACGATGGCATGCGCCATGGTCAGCTGACCCCTTGGCTTGAAGTTTACAATGGCGAGCGATGGCTGGCGTTCAATCCTCATACCGGTGCCAGCGGCTATCCCGCCAACGCCCTGGTTTGGTACTACGGCAATCAGCCATTACTGAATGTAGACGGCGGGCGCCGCGGGCAAGTTGAATTTTCCGTACACCGGCAATCTCAAGGCATGACCCAGCTGGCGCAGTTGCGGGCGGAGAAAAATCACGAAGCAGTAATGGCTTTTTCCTTGTTCAATCTGCCGGTGCAAACGCAAAATGTTTACCGGATACTGATCATGGTGCCGATTGGCGCGCTATTGATCGTGGTGCTTCGAAATCTAGTTGGCTTCAAGACTTTCGGCACGTTCATGCCGATACTGATCGGCATGGCGTTTCGGGAAACCGAATTGTTGTGGGGCGTATTTCTGTTCAGTGTCCTGGTCAGTTTCGGTTTGCTGTTTCGGTTTTATCTGGAATATTTGCGTTTGTTATTGGTGCCGAGATTGGCGGCGGTGTTGATTATCGTGATTATTTTGATGACCCTGTTCAGCTTGCTCACGCATAAGTTGGGAATTGACCGGGGATTGTCCGTCGCTTTGTTTCCGATGGTCATCCTGGCCATGACCATCGAGCGGATGTCGCTGGTCTGGGAGGAGCGCGGGCCGAAAGAGGCTTTGCAACAATATCTGGGCAGCATGTTGGTTGCTTCTTTGAGTTTTCTGTTGATGACCAATCTCTATCTGGAGCATTTGTTGTTCGTATTCCCTGAATTGATGCTGGCGCTATTGGCGCTGACCTTGTGGCTGGGTCGTTATACTGGCTACCGGCTCACCGAATTGTGGCGGTTCAGAGCCGTGCTGAGGCGCTGACATGGTTTTTCCGCTATGGTTTTTTCCAGGCCGACGCTTGAGGGATTTAGGACTCCTGGGTATGAATCAGCGCAACGGCGATTATATTTCCCGTTATAATCGACGCCGGTTTTATCCCTTGGTGGACGACAAATTGCGTACCAAAAAGCTGGCGCAGGCGGTCGGTATCGCCGTGCCTAAACTGTACGCACAGATTGAAACCGAGCAACAGATTCATGAGTTGCCCGAGCAACTGGCCGCTTATCAGGAGTTTGTCATCAAGCCTGCCCACGGCAGCGGTGGCGAGGGCATACTGATTATCAAAGGCAGCTCCAGTCGCGGTTACCGAAAATTGTCCGGCGCGCTGATCAGCGTCGAAGAACTGAAACACCATGTGTCCAATATTCTAAGCGGCATGTACAGTCTGGGTGGCCAACCCGATGTGGCGTTGGTCGAATACCGGGTGGATTTTGATCCGGTGTTCGATCAGGTCAGCTATCAAGGCGTGCCGGATATTCGCACCATTGTCTTTCAGGGAGTTCCGGTGATGTCTATGCTCAGATTGCCGACCCGGCAATCTGACGGCAAAGCTAACTTGCATCAAGGCGCGATTGGCGTGGGTATCGATCTGGCCACCGGCCTGACCACCTATGGCGTCTGGAGTAATGCCACCGTGGACAGCCATCCTGATTCCGGTTACTCCATTCAGGGGTTGCAAATTCCGCATTGGGAACGGATTCTGTATCTGGCCGCGGCCTGTCAGGAGCTGGTTTCGTTAGGTTATATCGGGGTTGATATGGTTTTGGACGCCAGGCTTGGGCCGTTAATGCTGGAAGTCAACGCCAGACCGGGTTTGAGTATTCAACTGGCCAATAAAAAAGGCTTGTTGCCTCGGTTGATAACGGTGGAAAAGCTGGTTGATATCCCCAAGCATCCTGAGCAGCGCGTGGCCTTGGCCAGGGAGTTGTTCGGTGACTCGATCTGAGATCCGAGCCGACGGCCAACGGTTGTTTATTCTGGTTGATGACCTGGCTGATTGGGCGCCTTACTATCCCAGTCCCGATGTAACCCTGTCTGAAGATTATCTGGGGCAGCCGGTCAGCCGAAAGCGAGAGAACATTCGCGTCATCAACCTGTGCCGGGATTATGCTTACCTGGGGACCGGTTACTATTGTTCATTGCTGGCAGAGGCACGTGGTCATCGGGTGATTCCGTCCGTGCGCGCCATCAACGACTTGGCCAACCATCGTTATTATCCTCTCTGGCAAGAGCCACTGGAACAACTGCTCAGCAAGTATTTAACCAAAACCAGCCAACAGGATGCGCAACGTATCCGTCTCACAGTGTATTTTGGCCGGGCAGACGTTCCGGAACTGGATAAATTGGCCAAGCGTCTGTTTGATCTTTATCCCAGCCCGATTCTGCAGGTAACGCTTGAAAAACATCAGCGTTGGCAAATCAGCGCGATTGAACCGGGCAATTTGACCGAGTTGAGCGAAACCGGACAAACTCTGTTCGCCCAAGCCATCGACAGCTACAGCCGGAAAATCTGGCGGAAGCCAAAATCTCGGCGGCAGTTTCGTTATGATTTGGCGATTTTGCATAATTCAGAAGAAAAAATCCCGCCCAGTGACGCCAAGGCGCTGAACAATTTTATTCGCATAGGTCTTGAACTCGGGGTGGATGTCGATCTGATCGGGCCGGATGATTACAGTCGGATTTTGGAATACGATGCCTTGTTCATCCGCGAAACCACCGCTATTGACCATCATACCTACCGCTTTGCCAAGCGTGCGGAAAGTGAAGGTTTGGTGGTGATTGATGACCCCGATTCTATTCTCAAATGCACCAATAAAGTGTTTTTGGCCGATTTATTAGCCAGCCAGGGTGTGCCGACTCCAAAAACCCGGTTGCTGATGCGTGGTAAAGCCATCGATTGGGATGCGCTGGCAGAGGATCTGGGTTATCCGATTGTGTTGAACATTCCCGATGGATCGTTCTCGCGCGGTGTGGTCAAGGCGCAATCGGCAGAGCAGTTACACCAGCAAAGTCAGGCCTTATTCGCTGAGTCGGCGATTTTATTGGCGCAGGAATTCGTGCCCACCGAATTTGACTGGCGTATCGGCTTTTTGAATGATAAACCGCTTTATGCCTGTAAATACCTGATGGCGCGTGGCCACTGGCAGATTTACAACCACCAAAGCGCCAAGCTTAGTGGCCGCAGCGGCGGTTTTGAAACGATGGCGGTGCAGCTGGTGCCCAAAGCAGTGCTGAAAGTGGCGGCGCAAGCGGTTAAAGCGGTAGGCTACGGCCTTTATGGTGTGGATATCAAGCAAGCGGGCGAGCGGGTGGTGGTGATCGAAGTCAACGACAACCCCAGCATCGACAGCGGCGTTGAAGACCGGTTTCTCGGTGATGAACTCTATCGTCAAATTCTGGCCGAATTCATTCGAAGGTTGCAGGTGTAATCATGCCCGGCAAGTCCAAGACTTTCGCGCTAGACCTTGCTGTTTTTTCGCCAGATTATTTCATTGCCCGCGAGCGGTTTTTACAGGCCTGCGCCCGGCGCGGCGGCCAGTGCCGATCGATTCAGCATCCAACCCAGACCTATCAAGGTCGCCCACTATACAGCGATATTTACTGGCATGGCCCAAAAGAGGCTGAGTCGGTGCTGGTGGTGATCAGCGGTACCCATGGCGTTGAAGGCTTCATGGGCTCGGCCGTGCAAACACATTGGCTTAATGTTATGCCGCCACTACCGGATCAAACCGCGTTATTGTTGATTCATGCAATCAATCCATTTGGTTTCGCTTACCACCGCCGCGCCAATGAAGACAATATCGATCTCAACCGTAATTTTACCGATCAACAACCGGAAAACTATGGTTATCAGGCGTTGGCAGGCGTTTTGTCGCCGATTTTACCTGATTCGGCCGCATGGACCGGTTGCCAGGTGGTGTTGTCGGAGTACCGCGAACGGGTCGGTCAGGCGGCTTTTGAACAGGCGCTGTCCGGCGGCCAATATCGCTACTCTGAAGGTTTGTTTTATGGTGGTCAGGAGCCCAGTTGGTCGCGGCGTCTGCTGATGCGGGTGATCGAAGATTTTTCGCTGGCCGGGCGAGCGTTGGCGGTGATCGATTTACACAGCGGGCTGGGGCCTTTTGGCTATGGTGAAATCATTTGCGATCATCCGCCGGCCTCCGAATCGGTGGCTCTGGCCAAATCCTGGTATGGCGACAGTGTTACCGAGCCCTTGTTGGGTACCTCCAGTTCGGTGCCGAAAGTTGGCTTGATCGATTACGCCTGGCATCCGGTGATCGGTGAAGGCGGCTGTTTCGTGACCCTTGAGTTCGGCACTTATTCGCTGGATCGAATGTTAACCAGCCTGTGGCGGGAAAATGCCGACTGGTGGCGTTACCGGCGCGGCGAACTGACCTTGACCCAGAGAGCCGTCTCCGGTGAAAACTTGCGCGATTTTTTCTATCCGAATGCTTCCGATTGGCGGGAAATGGTATTGTTTCGGGCAAGCCAGGTACTGCACCAGGCGCTCGCCGGACTGAGTCAATTCAGCCGGACATGAGTTATGTACTGCGTCCAGCGGAAAAACGCGACATTGCCCCGTTGCTGGCGCTGGAGCGGGCGTGTTTCGATTACGACCGGCTGAGCGCGCGCAGTCTCCGAAGGTTTCTTGACAAAGCTCATGCCGACCTTGCCGTTGCCGAGTCGGCTGGCGAATTAATAGGTTATATTCTGCTGCTGTATCGCCGTGGCACTTCACTGGCGCGGATTTATTCGTTGGCGGTCAGTCCGGCTCGGCGCGGTCAGGGGGTTGCCAAAGCCTTGCTGGAGCATGCCGCAACGCTGGCCAAGGCTCAGGAATGTTTGTTTGTTCGGCTTGAGGTCAGGCCGGACAATGCCGCCGCAATCGCCTTGTACCAGCGATTAGGCTATCGCCAGTTTGGCCGGAAACCGAATTATTACCAGGATCACAGCGCCGCGTTACAGTTTGAAAAACGCATTGTTCAAGGTCATCCGGTAACCGGTATGGCGGTGCCGTTTTATCAGCAAACCACCGATTTTACCTGCGGCCCGTCTGCCCTGATGATGGCCATGGCGGCGCTAGACAACAACACTGAATTGTCACAAAGCCAGGAGCTGAAACTATGGCGGGAATCGACCACTATTTTCATGACCTCAGGTCACGGTGGCTGCGGTCCGCACGGTCTTGCGTTGGCGGCAAGTCTGCGTGGCTACCAGGTGGAACTATACCTCAGTCATCAGGATATTTTATTCATCGACAGCGTTCGTCATCCGGACAAACGCGCGGTCATCAGCCAAGTGCAGCAGGATTTTACCCGGCAGTTATCGGACACCGATGTCTTGCTGCACAAGCGCGCATTTACTCAGGCTGATCTGGAACGGCATTTAGACCAGGGTCAGTTATTGTTATTATTGATCAGCACTTACCGCCTGAATCGCAACAAAGCGCCACATTGGGTGGTATTGACCGCGCAGGACACGAATTTTTTCTATTTGCACGATCCCGATGTCGAGGACGATGGCATCGCTACCGCGATGGACAATCAGTATATGCCGGTGGACAAACAGCAATTATTGGCGATGGCCAGGTTTGGCCGAAGTCAGCTGCGAACGGCAGTGGTGTTGGGGCGGAAATGAAATGTTAGCGAATGGCGTCCCCAGGGGGGTTCGAACCCCCGTTGCCGCCGTGAAAGGGCGGAGTCCTGGACCACTAGACGATGGGGACGGGAAACATTGGTGCGGAATTTGAGTTGCTCGCTGGCGTCCCCAGGGGGGTTCGAACCCCCGTTGCCGCCGTGAAAGGGCGGAGTCCTAGGCCGCTAGACGATGGGGACGTTACGAGAACATACGATTGGTGGAGCCAGGCGGGATCGAACCGCCGACCTCAACACTGCCAGTGTTGCGCTCTCCCAGCTGAGCTATGGCCCCATCGATGTTAAGCCGCTAATTTTACTGCATCAAAAAATTTTGTCCAGAGAAATATGGCATTTTTCAAGACAAATGTCGGTTTCTGTTTTTCTGCCGCTGGCGTTAAAATCAAAGCTGAAGTCGACTACAGACGCTGAATACCAGATCAAAATTCATCATGGCAAAAACCAAGCTTGCGTTTGTTTGCGGAGAATGCGGCGCCGATTACCCCCGCTGGACCGGGCAATGCAGTGCTTGCGGGCAATGGAACACGCTGAAAGAAATCCGCTTGTCGCCTGCTGCCGGGCGCGAACCGGCGGCCGTGATCGGTTATGCCGGCAGTCAATCACAGATCCATAAATTGTCCGATGTTGCGGTCGAGGAAACGCCGCGCTGGTCCACCGGCATGGCCGAATTCGACCGCGTGCTGGGTGGCGGCATGGTGCCGGACAGCGTGGTTCTGATTGGCGGCGCACCGGGGGCGGGCAAATCGACCTTGTTGATTCAGGCATTGGCGCGCATGGCCGAAACCGGTTGTCGGGTATTGTATGTCTCCGGTGAGGAATCCCTGCAGCAGATTGCCCTGCGCGCCCAGCGTCTCAAGCTTCCGCGCGAGAACATTCAAATGATCACCGAAACCTCGGTCAGTCGGGTTTGCCAGGTGTTGGATGAGCTTGATCCGGATATCGCGGTGATCGATTCCATCCAGGTGATGTTTTCCGAACGCTCGGAGTCGGCGCCCGGCTCGGTGGCGCAGGTGCGCGAATCCGCCGCCGAACTGACCCGATACGCCAAAACCCGGCGCGTGGCTATGTTTCTGGTCGGTCATGTGACCAAGGATCAATCCCTGGCAGGGCCGATGACCTTGAGTCATATCGTCGATACCCAAGTGATTCTGTCGGCCACCGATGACGCCCGATTTCGAATTCTCAGAGCCGATAAAAACCGTTTCGGTAGCATCGGAGAGCTGGGCTTTTTTGCTATGGACAGTCAGGGCTTGAAGGAAGTTAAAAATCCCTCGGCGATGTTCCTCAACCGGGCGGAAAAACCGGCTTCGGGCAGTGTGGTCACCGTGCTTTGGGAAGGTACCCGTCCGTTATTGGTGGAAATTCAGGCGCTGGTTACCGATTGCCAATACGGCAATCCCAGACGGTTGGCGGTTGGCTTCGAGCAAAACCGGCTGGCCTTGATATTGGCGGTGTTGACTCGGCACGGTGGTATCAACACCGCCCAGGAGGAAATCTACGCTAATGTGGTCGGTGGCATTAAAATCACTGAAACCAGTTCTGACCTGGCGATTGCCATCAGCATCGCGTCCAGTTTGAAAAACACCGTGGTGCCGTTTGATACCTTGTATTTCGGTGAATTGGGGTTGAACGGCGAGGTCAGGCCGGTCGCTAACGGCCAGGCGCGTTTGGCCGACGCTGCCAAACACGGTTTCAAGACTGCCATCGTGCCCAAAGCCAACGCTCCGAAAACCGCTATTCCCGGCATGATTTTGCATCCGGTCAGTCATTTGACTGAGGCGCTGGCGCTGCTCAGCGAGGGTTGAGTTAACCGAAATATCTG
>RRYU01004387.1_pt1 | contig 11705 bp, 9 predicted proteins | sample 2162651 | NCBI WGS metagenome assembly RRYU01 (sample SAMN10267283, study PRJNA491782) | microbial mat metagenome | isolation source: biomat in the production well | place: Japan: Minami-Kanto gas field, natural gas well KTG3 | collected 2017-06 | reverse complement strand
TCGGTTTCAGTACACGCCCGCCGTCTATCGAGGACTACCTTAAACTGGGTCCGCTGGGAAGCGCCTTTGCTGGTTTTTTCAAGACGACGAACGCAAAGACTATCCACGTGTCCTGCTCATCGACGAGATCGACAAGAGCGATATCGACCTGCCCAACGACCTGTTGCACATCTTCGAAGAGGGTCTATTCGAAGTGGACGAACTCAAGCGGGACGCGGCTGACAGCCACAACATCAGCAGCGCTCTGGGCGAGCGTGTGACCGTTCGCGGCGGACGCGTCGAATGTCGCGCCTTCCCCTTTGTGGTCATGACCAGCAACAGCGAGCGTGAGTTTCCCGCCCCGTTCCTTCGTCGCTGCATCCAGCTTGAAATGCACCGCCCGGACGTGACCCGTCTCACCGAAATCGTGCACCGCAAATTGGAAGTACTGGACCCGAAGGCCTTCGCCAGTCATCGTGACAGCATCGAGGAGATCATCAATGCCTTCGATCAGGCCGGAAAGGAGCGCGACCTGGCCGTGGATCAGTTGCTGCAGGTCATCCTATTGCGCATGAAGGATATTGACCCCTTCGAGGGCGTCAAGCCCCTGCAGCTTGAGCAGCACCGACCGCTGATGCGCTCCCTCGACGAGGCAGGGCTGGATCCCGAACCGGACGAATTGGCAGACATCCTTTGGCTGGCCGCCCGTATCCTGCGAGAAGGGGGTGCGGCTGAGCGGCCGGCAGATAAATCCAAGCGGCAATCGACGCATTCGGAAGTACCCACACAATCTCCAAGTCAAGAAAAGCCACTCGGCGAGTCTGCGCCAAGGTTGTCATCGGCGGCCTATGAGCCACCCAAGCCCACTCCGGAGGCGAGCGTAACGCTGCATCGGCATCGGCCGGAGGAGCAGGCCGATATGGGGGATGAACCGCTGCCGGCATCGCCGTTTCGTACCCCGGGCGTCACGCCGCTGCCCAATGCCCTGGCGCTGAGTCGGGCACTGCGTCCGCTGCGCCGGCGCATTCCATCGCGTAGAGCGCGCGTCCTGGACCTTGAGGCTACTGTGCAACAGATCGCCGACAAGGACCTGTGGCAACCCGTAACCCGCCCGTATCCGGAGCCTTGGCTGGACCTGGATCTGGTGGTGGACGACAGTAAATCCATGGTTGTGTGGCGACCGCAAGTGCATGCCCTTCACCGGTTGCTGCTGCGCCAGGATGCCTTCGGCCGCCTGCGGTTGCTGCACCTGCGCCGAGACGGTGATAACCTCGCACTGTTCGATGCCCGCGGCCGGCGTGTTCGGGCTGAACCCCCGGTCACCAACCCGATGCGCCGACGTCTGATCTTGCTCCTGAGCGACTGCGTCGCCACCGATTGGCAGGGTACGCACGGAGTTGCCGAGATCCTGAGGCAGCGCCTGCGGCACACCCCCGTCACTCTTCTGCAAATGTTGCCTCAGCGCCTGTGGTCCAATAGCGCCCTTGGTGACATGGAACGTGTCAGTCTGCATGCCGTTACCCCCGCGCAGCTCAACAGCGGATTGGTGTCTGATCGCGCCTATTGGTCGCGCGATGTGGCAAAGCTGCCGGTGATCACGCTGCATGCCCATGCTCTGCGCACCTGGGCCGCACTGATTGCCGGTCGTTCCGACCTGTGGTGCGCCGGGCTCGCGTTTTCACCACGATCTCTGCCGGAGGCAACCGCGGCAGCGCCGGCAGCTTCACCAGACGACAGCGCGCAGCGGCTTGCCGCGTTCCGCGACTTCGCTTCTCCAGAGGCCAGAGATTTGGCCCGGGATTTGTCGGTACTCCCGTTGAACCTGCCCATCATGCGACTCGCCCAGCGGGTGTTGAGTGGCAAGGACGGTCGGCTGACCCAGCTCGCGGAAGTCTTCCTCGGCGGTATCCTCCAGCGTGTGGATCACCACCTGCCGGTGGGGCAGCAGGAGACCGATCCGGACCACATCCCGTTCGACTTCGTCGGCACCATCCGCGAGCGCCTGCTGCAGGAATTACCCACCGACGAGGTGCGGCGCATCGATGAGTGCATGAGCCGGGCCGTGGAGCAGCATCTGGGTCAGGCCAGCGATTTCTTCGCCCTCATTGCGCAGGATGGAGGCAATTTACGTCTCCCCCTGAACGAAAGTACGCTGCCGTTTGCCCGCATCCGTGCCAAAGTGTTGAGCCGACTCGGCGGCGGCTATTTGGAACGCGCCCTGGCAATCACCAAACGCATCAAGGAGATTGAAACCAGCGTCTCGGCTCAGGCGGCTGACGTGTTGCTGATCTCGCGGGATTCGGAAACGGCCGAGGCGTTGCGCCGGGCCTACCGTGACCGCTCAAAGGCCCAGCCTGAAGCCCGTGCATACAACGGCTTGATCTATGATGATTTGGGCACGATCAACAGGTCACGGGTGTTGCACTACCCGATCCTGGAGAATAAAGATTGGGATGTGGTTCCGGTGGATATGGACCAAGTCCTGGAACAGTTTACCCCCGTTTCGGTGCTGGAAATCGGCATCGCAGAATCCTCTCAACCGGATCATCATTCTCCAGGCGATCTCCTGATCGTCAAGGGGGTACAGGACGGTGATAATCATAATCATGTTGCGGCCCAAGCCACCCCTCGTCTTGTGGAGGCTTGTCTTTTCGCGCAATCGTCGTGGCGAGGTAGACCGGTGCATAGCGGCATCCTCTGGCAGTCCGATGCCGATCCAGGCGAATGGAGGATGCATTATCGAGACGAGGCGAGCGAGCGGCGTCCCGGCGTTGTATCCAAGTGCGCCGAGCACGGCGTGGTCTGGATCGCCCTGCGTGGACTGATCGGGTTTTCGGGCAAGGCTCCCCTGGGTGAATCACTCAGTCCGGAGCAGGCCGCGGCAGAGAGTATTGCGTACTTCTTGCTCCATACACTCGAGCAGACCCCCTATGTCCCGACGCATTTTCGTGACCGCCTGAAAAGCAACCTGACCGGTGGCCCCGAGATGGTTTGGCTGCCGGGGGGCAGCTTTCGCATGGGCAGTCCCGAAGGCATTGGCCGTGACAACGAGCGGCCGGTACATGAAGTCACCTTGAACCATTACGGCGTCGCCAAGCACCCGGTGACCGTGGGCGAGTTCCGTCGCTTCGTGGAGGCAACCGGCTATCAGACCGAGGCCGAGGAGGGCGATGGGGCCTGGATTTGGAATCAGGGCAGCCCGGAAAAGAAAGGCGATGCAAGCTGGCGCAAGCCGTACATGGACCAGGGCGGCGACCACCCGGTGGTGGCCGTCAGTTGGAACGATGTCCAGGCCTATTGCAAGTGGTTGAGCAAGGTGACCGGCCGGGACTACGGGCTGCTGACCGAGGCCCAATGGGAGTTTGCCTGCCGCGCGGGCAGTGAGACGGCCTATTGCTTTGGCGACGACCCGAAGGCCTTGGAAAAGTACGCCTGGTACGGTGACCGTTCGGAGAAAGGTTCGACCCACCCGGTTGGGAAGAAGACCCCGAACGCCTGGGGCCTCCATGATATGTACGGTAACGCCTGGGAGTGGGTCCACGAATGGTACTCGGAGGACTACCACGAGCAATTGGCCAGTGCCACTCCCAGTAGCTCCAGTGGAACTGCGAGTGGCTCCGAGCAGGCTCCGAGTAAAAACCCCAGTGGCCCCGAGTCAGGCTCCAACCGGGTGATCCGCGGCGGCTCCTGGAACAACGACGCCGACAACTGCCGTTCGGCGTATCGCAACAACAGGTCGCCCGGCAACCGCAACAACAACCTCGGCTTCCGCCTTTCGAGTACACGCCATCCGCCCGATGGGTGTCGTCCACGGACGCCATCCCTGTGCACAAGGCATGTCCAGCCCCGTCGTGCCCGTGTGTCCGGCCGAAAAGCACCCAGTCCCCGGCGTCCGGTAGCTTCGGCGAAGGCCGTCGGGGCTTTTCCGTTGCATGACGCTCTGCCAGCGCTTGCATTGGCGGAAAGGACATGCTGGCCTTATAGCCATAGGCAAAACACTTCGAGCCACGGTGACATGCGCTACAACCGCGGCGGCGTTGGCGATGCCCGTGTAGTAGCGCATACCGCTGACCTTGTCCCACCGGCCGAGCGAAAAACCGCTTTTTAAAGTTGCCGCACAATGCCTACTCTTGCCACCACGCCCGGCAATGCTGACATTATTTCTTTTTTTTCTAAGCTAAGTTACAGTCGGGGAAGAACGTCATCAATCGTAGAAAGGAGCGGCCACATGTCACGGATAGTTTTCAGTAACCAGCTTCTCGGGATCGGTCTGGTAAGCTTGGCGTGCTTAGTATCGAGTCCCTTTGTCTGGGCAGCGGAGAACGAGGCCGAGAAAAAATTGCAATTGTGCGGAGAGATGCCGCTGAAAGAGCTACTGGACCCAGTTAAACCTGACCCGAAAAAGAATAAGGTCCTGGATTTGGAGGCGAGTGGCGTACTAAAACACAGCGATCACTATTATGTAGTGTTCGACAATATACGGAAGGTGGCAAAAATCCCTGTTGTAGATACAGGCGACCTCAAACAAGACTGTTCAGAGAAGTTCCCTGGGTTCAAAAAGGGGGAGTGGATAGGATCGTTTAATGATGAACTCCCTGGATTTGAGGGCATCGCCTACGACAGGGACACCGAACGTTTCATCGTCGCGGTGGAGAGTCGGGCCGAGGGACTGGGGCCTAAATACAATCCCTGGGTGGAGGAACTGACTCAGGAATCAGTGTTGGAAAACGTATTGAAATGGACATTAAATCGTGAGCAGAAGCTATCGGATTTCCCCGCCCAGTCTGCCAACAAGGGTGTGGAGGGGCTAGTCTGGACCAACTTCGGAACTGTGGCCGGGGTGGAGGGGAAAGGTCTGTTGCTGGCCCTGTGCGAGGGAACAAAGTGTGGGAACAATAATGGGGGTAGGGGTCTCATACGTACCTTCCAGCGGAACAACGAGCAATGGGTAAAGGTCGGCGACATCCTGCTGCCGGAGAACAAGGCGAAATTCGGGGATTTTTCAGGGTTGGCTATAACCACTGAAGGGGAGGAGAACAAGAGCCTCCTGAAGATGGCGGTTGTCTCGCAGGAGGATAAGAAAATTTGGGTGGGAAGGATCAGCCTGGCGGAATGGGAATCCACCTTAGGTCAAAATCGCGACTTAGACCTCGCTGCTGATCAGGGCGAGGTCTACCTCTTCCCTAAGAGAAGGATTAGTAAAAAGGAGGCTGAGAAATTTAACCTGGATCAGAGTAAAAAATATGCAGTCTACTGCAACGTGGAAGGCCTAGCATGGGTAGACCGCAACATCCTGGTGGCGGTATCGGACCGGGTGAAGAATAAACAAAAGGAAAAAGCCTGCCCAGCGGGGCAAATGTCTATCCACATGTTCCGAATCCCTGAGTGAAAATGCAGAAATAACATAAGCCGATTGGGTCTACTCTAACCACACGGCAGTAATGCATCCCTGACATGGCTCCCGACAGGTTTTTTTGCAGCCAAGTGCGGTGTGGCGGGTGTCAACACCGAACACCTGTGGCAGAATCCCAACAATCTGTAGAGTCCGTAGAGCGGTAAGCACCCGTCGATGCGGGTATGTTGGTTTTCGGTGTGCGGGACCCCCTCCGCCAGATCGGGAGTATAGGCCATGGAACAAGAGTTCCCTCTTCAAAGGATCTAACTTGCACTGACACCGAAAATGCGGCGACAAATGCCGGATTCGATCCACCGGCTGCTGAGCAACCAGGGCGTGGAGCTTCCGGCCGGCATCGAATTGTCGGAGGGTCCACTGCCGTCATCCGGTGACGGCATTGTTCATAAGGACTGGGACATCGTCATCAATATAACGGTCGATTTGACCCTCAATGCAGCGACCATTGCGGCCATCGGTGGATCAGTGGTGGGGATTGTTCTGGCTCTGTCGAAGTACCTCAAGGATCGCGCTCAAGAGACTACTGGCGTTACAGTCGACTATATCGACGATGTAAGGGCCGGTAGGGTCTTGGCAGAGGGGCCAAAACCCGTTCAGCCAGGGCAACAATTGGAGGCGGTATTGGATAAGCGGTTGAAAAAGGGCAAGGACCTTTTTCTCAAGGACGATCGGATCGTCAACGCCTTGTTCCTCAAACGCCCCGAGCGTATCGAGGCGCTCGGCCTGATCGTGCTGATCTCGCTACTCATCTGGCGCCTCATCGAGCATGTCATGCGCACCGAACTACAGGCAGGCGAGACGACTGTACCTGGTTGGGGCGACAAGCCGACCTGCCGCCCGAGCGCCTATATGCTGACTTGGAAGTTTCGCGGCGTCATGATTCTTTGCATCGGGCACACGCGCCTACTGGCACAACCCTTGTCCCAAACCCAAAAGGCGTTCCTGAAAGCACTCAAAATGCCGGAGCATCGCTTCATCCAGCCCTGCACCTCCGGATAGAGGCGATTGGAAAATACCGAATCTTGGTGCCTCAGGGGTGCGGAATGTCCGTTGGTAGGTATACTCTTGATTGTAATACATCAACCAGAGGTCCAGATGAACCTTGTGAAAATGTATCGGGTATGATCATTCATCTGCATGCATCCTGCTGGAATGAAGCACGGATGCTTCCCCTGTTCTTCCGTTACTATGATGCGTTTGTCGATCGATACTTCATTCACGACAATCAATCAGATGATGGTTCCCTGGATATTCTTGCGGCACATTCCCGTGTTACGGTACTGCCCCTGGTCCTGGAGGGCGACTCCTTTGTCGATGCCGCCTTTGCTCAGGTCAACCGTTTATGGTGGCCTAGCAGAGGTGAGGCGGATTGGGTGGCCGTGTGTAATATCGACGAGTTTTTCTGGCACCCGGACATGTCCGCTTATCTCGCCTCTTGTCAGTCAATAGGCATAACGTTTCTTGGTTCTACCGGTTATCAGATGGTATCCGAGCGTTTTCCAGGGGTAGGGGAGAACCTTCCAGAAACGATCCGCAGGGGGGCTCGTTTCTTAAATATGGACAAGCCATCATTCTTTAATCCAGATGCCATCACCGACAGTGGCTTTGGCGTGGCACGCCACACCTGTAGTCCAAGTGGAAGAGTGGTGAGGGCGGAATGCGATGAAATCCTTTTGCTCCACTATAAACATCTTGGACTCAAGTATCTTCTAGCGCGACATGCTGAACTCGATGCACGCCGACGGAAACTCGATCGGGCGAAAGGCTATGGTTATCATTACGACCGCAGGGTTACCTTGGAACGCCATGAGCGATACCTGGCGGAGGCTAATAATCTCGTACCCGGTGATTGGAAAGACCGGAGGAGTTTCAGACAGCACATCCTCACAATTCGGTTTCGGCTGCGCCTGATAATCATCAGACTATTTAAGAAAATCAAACGCAAGTGACGAGACCTTGCGTTTGCGAGCGGGCTGGCCGGTATAGATGCTCCATGGTGCAGTATTCCGTCCAACAACACTTGCCAGACCCGCCAGTGTCCCCTCTGCCAAATCCACGTTAGCGTCAATAACTGCATTGGCCGACAGATAACTATTGTCTCCTATTGTACAACGCCCGCAAACGCTCACGTTCCCGGATATGAATACATGGCAGCCTATCTGGCTGTGGTGTCCAATATGGGTGGCGCACCAGATGATGGTGTTGTCGCCGATGCTTGAAAAGGGTTGTATGTTGGTATTTTCCAGGATGAAACAATTCTCGCCGATCTTATTGCCACACAGCACTGCCCGTGTACTGACATAGGACGCCAGTCGATAGCCTTTGGACTTGGCTTCATTATAGAACCGCTGGCGAATTCTGTTCATCCTGCGTCCGCTCATCGGCAGGAACAGGTGGAAAAGCCCTGGTGGAAAGTGTTTTTCCACCTCTTCGAAGGCGACAAGCGGGAGACCCAGATGGGAATCGCTGGCCAGCCACGCCTTGGACACGGTGAAGCCTGCAACGCGATACGGTGAATCGGTCGTCAGATAATAATGGGCCTGCTCGGCGTAATCTCCGGTGCCAAAAATGACCACATCAGTCATGAGTTATTGATTTCCTTTGCGATCACCAGTCGGTATTTGTTCAATATCGTTGCAAGTGTGTCACGTCCGTTAAACATCATGAGATCGATAATCGATAGTCGTGGTGCAAACGGTCGGCAATAATGAGGGTAGGGTTCAGGTGTATGTTTCAGGAAGCGAAGTTCAATGTCATGTTCATAGAACAGCCTGTCATCGTATAAACGACTTCCCCCTTCCGGGTTGATATAAGTATGTGCGCCTTCGGCCTGGCATATGGCGATGATACGATCGACCCCATGACTGTTGATTTCAGCATGTACGTGTGAGGCGCGAACAATGGGTGTGCCGATCTCCAGAAAGGCGCAAACGGTGTTGAGCATGTGAATGAGGCAGTTTGCCAGACTGTTTCCGGTGACTGCGACCGCAATGTCTATCATGGGTCGTACACTTGCGTAGTGGGGCGCCCTTCGGTAGATCATGTCGACGGTCCGCAGAAATTCTGATCGGCTGTGTTCGGCCTCATGCAGGCAGACGTCTGATATGGGCTGCCCTTGCCGAACCCGCTTGACCGGAAACCTGAACCATTGTGGCCCTGCGTGACTGCCAAGCCTATTTCGGTTGATCCAGCCACCTTTGCTGTAACTGACATTGTCCAGCACGACAAACCTGTCCGCTGCGTGGATCAACTGGAAATAGCCGAGATATGGAAAGGCATAGGGTTGCATGATGGCAAGAATCATTCGAATCTTTCCAGTAATATGTTTGTAACCCTTAGGATATCCTGCTTGGAGAGAAACAGATGATAAGGCAGGCCAAGCAGACGATCAGCGACAGCTTCTGTCACCTTGAGTGGGCCTGCAGTATGGCATGAGGCAAAGGCTTCATGGCGGTGCAGCGGAGGCCAATACCATCTCCGTGTCTCAATGCCATGAGATTGCATATAGGTTTGGTCACTATTGCTCAGATCACGCTTTAGATGCACGGTCAATGCATTGTTGACACCAGAAGCATTCAAGATGGGGGCGATGCGGTTGGCGCCCGTTCTATCGAAGTGTTGCGCATAGAGCTTGAATAGTTTTCTGTACTTCAGTTCCCTTCCTGGCCATGCATCGAGAGCAGCCAAGCCAACCGCGGCATGGTATTCGCTCATTTTACCGTTCGTACCATTCGCACGAACCCTGCCGTCAAGAAAACCAAAATTACTTAGGGATCTTAGTTCGTCTGCGTATCTGCCGTCCGTTGTTGCCACAAATCCACCCTCGCCAACGGCAAGCGGTTTAGTTGCGTGAAGGCTGTATACGACAGTGATGCCGTCTATCGTCGGCTGATATCCGATGGCGCCTGCCGCGTCGATAATGACGGGAATTCCGGTATCATCTGAGAAATCCACCCACTGAGCGCAATCATGCGGATGGCCAAACAGGCTTACGGGTACAACGGCAGCGAGTCCATGACGTGAGCGTGCGGTCAATACGGAAGCCGGAGAGAGAAGACAGGATTCAGGAGTGACATCGCAGAGCACCGGTTCCAGCCCTGCCCATCGGACCGCGGCAGCAGTCGCTGGAAAGGTGATTGCGGGTATGGCAACCTTGCCGCCCGTCGGCAGGTCAAGAGCGCTCAATGCAAGTTGTAGTGCCATCGTGCCACTTGAGACACAAACCGTGTGACGTGCCCCGACCAGTTCAGCAAGGCGGCATTCAAGTTGCCGGCAAAGCGGGCCGAAATTCGAATAGATTCGACTGTTATCGATTTTTTCCAGATACTGGAGCAGGGCTGGGGCCGGAGGCAGGTCCGGTATCAGCAAAGGAATTGTTGTGGGTTTTATGGACAAGTCTCAACGCCTGCATGAGTCAAGTCGGGCGTGATTGTGCGTGAGAGGCGATATCCTCTAGGTTAAGTATCCACAAACCGTCATCGCCTGACCAGTCGATCCGTGCGCCAGCATCTATTGGCGACACACCGTGTTCCCTGTCATAACGCCAGGCCAGAATATCACCCAAGCGAAAATCTGCCAGGGTCGAAATGCGTTTGCCCTTCAAAAGGAAAAACACTTCGCCATCGGTGTAATCTATGCCCGGTTCGGAGAGATTCAGAAACAGCCCAATCTTTTGTGGAAGATAGGGATGCATGTGTTTCGCCAGGAAACCTCCGCCTCGTGGATGCCGCAGAACAGCCGTTTTGTACTGTCCGGAGGTGAGATCGAATTGGGTCCCCGCGATTCGATTCTGCAGGTTCATCAACATGGAACTGATATGAACGATGTGATTTCGCAACGGCATGGGCAAAGATGCATGGTCTGCAAACCCGTAGATGTGAAATACATGCGGGAGATGGGAGGCTTGAGTCCCGTCATCCCGACGATGGAAATTTAAGGACGGGCGGCTTGCGCTTTGCCTGGCGGGGAATTCCTTTACGGACTGACCCCATTCCTCAATTCTGGTGCGTACGCCGAGCAGTTCGTCAGGTGTGAATGCACCGCGAAAAATCACGATGCGTTCTTCTTCGACCGATTCGGATATGCCTCTATCGGTCCGATCGAAACATATGCAATTGGTCTCTTGTCTGGCTGGGACGATTTCGATGTCTGAAGCAGTGGCAGTTCGTATTGCATTCATGGTTCATGTGGTCAAGTCAGATATAGGTGAAGGTGTAGGTTTCGATGCTCTGAACATTATGTCAGGGTCCCGGTCGGCCTGGGAAAGACCCATCTGGCCACCGCCCTGGGCTATATGTCGCCTGCCAGAAGGGCCATTCGGTGCTGTTCGCCACCGCCGTGGAAGTGGTCAATACTCTGGCCGCCGCCCAGCGGGCCGGTCGGTTGAATCAGGCCCTGGGCCGCTATCTCAAACCGGCCGTCCTGATCCTGGACTTATGTTGAGAGTTCAGTAATGTGGAGTTCCCACGGTAACCCATAGCAATCGCTCAATATTTTTTCTAATCGCTTCACATTAATACACATTGGAACCATGCCGATTTTGGCACCCAAAACCGGAGGTTCCAATGCTGAAAGAGCTTTTCCCCAAGGCGCATGTGTGCTTTTCCTCTTTACCCCTTTTGGGATCGATCGCAGATAACTTCGCTGATTGGCTGCAGCAGCAAGGCTATCAGCGCCGTTGTTGCCGCATTCTCGTACGAACGCTCTGTCGTATTGACACCATGGTCCAGCAGCGTGGTCGCTCCTCGTTGTCAGAGGTCACACGAGAGGATTTGCAGGTTTGTCGACCCGCAAACTCCCAGGACGACCGCAACCTGGCCGGAACGGTTCACGCCCTGGAGCGGTACTTGGATGCACAGGATTTGCTCCCACCGCCTCGTCCCAGCACACCGAGCCGAAGTGGTGCATTGCTTGCCGACTATAAGCACTACCTGGGGGATGTTCGAGGACTCTCCCACTCAGCCGTTACAAGCCATCTACGTACGGTTTCGTGTTTTCTCGAGCACTTGGGGTACGAGTCAGCACCTTCACAGCTCCTCGAGCTGAAGGCGTACGATGTTGAGACGTTCATCACGCGTCTCGGCAAGCGGCATTGCCGCGCAACCCTCCAGCACGAAGTCGCCCATTTACGGGGGTTTCTCCGGTTTGGTTCGACCTGCGGTACGTTCCCCCCGGGGCTGGAGGTGCACATCGATACCCCTCGCTTGTACCGCCTGGAGCAACTTCCCCGCGCCCTGCCGTGGGAGAGCGTTTGCGCGTTGCTCGCTTCCATCGATCGCACGACCCCGATGGGGATGCGCGACTACGCCATGCT
>RRYU01019875.1_pt1 | contig 11707 bp, 12 predicted proteins | sample 2162651 | NCBI WGS metagenome assembly RRYU01 (sample SAMN10267283, study PRJNA491782) | microbial mat metagenome | isolation source: biomat in the production well | place: Japan: Minami-Kanto gas field, natural gas well KTG3 | collected 2017-06 | reverse complement strand
GCCCATCGGCTCAGTACGGTGCAGGGCTGCGACCGGATCTTCATGCTCGAGCAAGGGCGTCTGGCGGGTCATGGGACCTTCGATGAGCTCGTCAACCGGAACGCGCGGTTTCGGGCGATGGCGATGCCGACGCCTGAATCAGTCGAACTGGGATGAGGGATTCGCGACGCTCTTTACTGCGAGCTCAACGCAGCTATACCCTGAACGGGGTACTGCCCAGCAAAGTCACCTTGGGTCGGGCTCCAGCCCGACACCACAGTCGAGTACGCCTGCAAGGCGCGACTTCACGGCCGTTACGCTTCGTGCGCTGATCCCGGTCTAGTACGGACTGGGTTATAATTGATTTGAAGGCGATGAGAACGCTAATTTCAATAATTGACCGTAGTCCGTCCCTATTTGCTTTCTATGTACTTCCTCTTGATTAAGCCTGGTCCGTTCCTAGTTACTACTGGAAGGTCTTGAGCATGTCCAGATGCCGTGTTTGCAGTAGAGAAAGTGACAAAGCAGCCACAATGGAAGTCCCGGAGCTAATGATCGGGACAAACGAAATTTTCAAATATACACTGTGCCCCTATTGCGGGAGCCTCTCGATCGTCGATATTCCTGACAATTTAGATTGGTATTACAGCCAGAATTATTATTCACATCAGACGGCCGAAAGTCTCGCCTCTAAAAGCCTCCTTAAATCGCGCCTCCGAATTCATTCCATGCGTGGAAAAATTGGTTCCGCAAACCTAATCGATCGTATCGCTGCTCACGTTCGACCAGTTCACTTCCATTGGATGCTCCCAAAAATTATGAGCCTAGATTCTCGTATAGTCGATGTAGGCTGTGGATCAGGCAGGCTCGTACATGAGATGGCAGATTATGGGTTTTCAGATCTCACGGGAATAGACCCTTTCTTATCGGCGGATATGGAAGATTCCACGGGTCATCCGAGGCTTCTGCATTGTAGCATGGAGGATTTGTGTGGAGAGCACGAGCACTTTGACGTCGTAATGTTACATCACGTATTCGAGCATTTGCATGATGCAAAAGCAGGGCTTTTGGCAGCTCGTCAACTTTTGTCACCTAACGGTCGAATACTTATTCGTGTGCCAGTCGCAAACTCGTTCGCCTTTCGTAAGTATGGTCGATACTGGGTTCAGATTGATGCCCCGCGTCATATCTTCGTACCTACGGTTGATGGTATTTATAATTTGGCCAAGAATGCTGGATTAATCATTGAGCGGTGCTTCTATGACTCAAATGGATTTCAATTTTTAGGGAGCGAGGCATATCTTCGTGGAATACGCCTTTGTGATGCTGAGGGGCTTTTCTCTGAACCTGAAAGAAAATCGTTCCATCAACTGGCTCTAAGTTTGAATTCGATTCATGACGGTGACTCTGCCTGTTTCTGGCTGCGAGCGAAAGACTGAATTCCAAATGAGTATCTCCATCGGAGTCATAGTTCCATTTTACAAAATAGATTATTTCGAGAATTTGCTTAATGCGCTGTCTGATCAAACCGACTCCATGTTTACTGTATTCATTGGTAATGATGCCTCAGATCCGGCAGCGGAAGATCTCTGCATCAAATTTAGAGAAGTTTTGGATATTAAATATCACTTCTTTTGCAATCGGATGGGCCATATCGATTTAGCCAAACAGTGGAACCGTTGTGTTTTTTTGGCAGGTGATGTTGATTGGATCTGGGTAGTTCCGGACGATGACTTGCCATCACCGGAGTGTATCGCAGAAATTAGGGCGTCCGCCATTGTGGCTGATGAAGTTTGCGCAAACGTAATTCACATACCCTGCATCACCATCGATGGGAGGGGCGATAGGCGTGGCGCACGTGATGAATGGCCGGCGGTAATAAATTCTGCTGAGTTCTACCTGCGCCAAATTCGTGGTGATGCCTCAGGCATGTCGTTGGCCAACGCTGTCTACCGCCGCTCAGCTTTCGACGCTGCAGGTCAGTTCATGTCACTTCCTAAAGGATGGGGTAGCGATCATGCCACAACTCTCGCTGTGGCAGCAGGTGGCCCGATTGTGACCGTTCCCCGGGCATGGTTAGGGTTCCGGATGAGCGGTCATAACATCTCCTCAATGTCGGATGATGGTTACGAGAAGTTGCGGGCTCGCCTCAGCTTCGCACTGTGGTTGGCTAACAAGGTGCCCGAATGGTACGGTTCGGATGTGTCACGGCAACTCCTTCGTTGGTTCTACCTGAAGGGCGAGTTGTATGTTACCCAGGTCTGGCCCTTTTCGATTGCCATGGCGTCTGGGTTATTCAAGCTCGCCGAGATCTGCGGCGTTCGGCGGACCCCGCTACAGAAAACCGGAATTATAGCGCGCGGATGGTTCAACACCATCAAGCGTAAGCAGGCGGCTTGAAGGCTATGGGCAGCTTTGTGGATGCAAAAAAATTTTGACAATCTTACACATTGCCAACTGGTATCCGAATCCTTGGAATGACATTGAGGGCAATTTCGTCCGCGACCAGATCGAGGTCTTTGCGCGGGAAATCCCTGCCGAGCGCATTGTCGTCCAGGTGCGACTCCCCTCCGGGCGCTGGCCACGATTGACACGGCGCGGGTTGGCAGGGAGCGCGCGCGGCTATTTCCTGCTGGCACCGGTGCGGCCAGGAAAGGTGATGGAATGGCTGTCCACCTTGCTGCTGGTGGCCGTGCTGCTGCGCGAAAGGGCCTGGCGCTTTGATGCGCTGCATTTTCATATCGCCTATCCCCTGCTGATGCATTCGCGGCTTTGGCGCTGGATGTTCCGCAAACCCATCCTGATTAGCGAGCACTGGTCGGCCTATCATTACAAGTTCCATCTGCCCGAGGACTCCCGGGCGCTGGCGCTCATGCAGCGCCCCTTTCGGCAGGGCTATCCGGTTTTTGCCGTGTCAGACGCGCTACTGAACGATATCCGCGCCTTTGCGCAAAAGGATGACTTCAAGGGCTTCGTGCTGCCCAATGTCGTGCCCCTGCATGGGGCCACAAAGGGGCGCCGGGATGTGCCCGTGTTGTTCGCCGTCAATCGCTGGGTGTCCGTGAAGAACCCGATGCCCATGCTTGAAGGATTGCACGGGGCGGCGCTGGCCGGGCAGAAATTCACACTGGTCCTCGGGGGCTATGGCGATCTGATCGCGCAGATGGAGGCCTTTGTCGAAGCGTCGGCCCTGCGCGACTGCACGACGTTCACGGGCAAGCTGACCAAGGCAGAAATCGCAGCGCAACTGGCACAAAGTGACGGTTATCTGTTTTCATCCGACTACGAAACATTTTCAATCGCTTGCGCCGAGGCGCTTGGCGCGGGTCTGCCCCTGATTGGCCCGCATATCCCTTCGATTGCCGAATATGCCGGGTTTGAGGACTGGGTTGAGGTGAGATCGCGCACGGCCGATGGCTGGCAGGCCGCGATCCAGGGCTTTGTGGAAAAATGGAATCAAGTTGGTTGGGATCGGGAGGCGATTGCCCGACGCGCCGCCCAGCAATTTTCGCAAACCAGCCTTCGCGCGCGCTACCGTAGCGCGATGTCCAACATTGGACTGGGGCACACGGAATGAAGCTGGTACAAAGCCTGCTGCTCGCACTGCGCCAGCGTCTCGACCGCGTGAACAGCATCGCGGACGGTGCGCAAATTGCGTCGGGTGCGTGGGTTTCCGGTGCCGAGATCGGCGCGCAGTGCCAGGTTGAGACAGGATGCAAGATCTATCGCGCACTCTTGTCCGGTCAGGTCACGGTGGCACGTTACACCTCCCTTTGGGGACCGTCGATTTTTGTTTCGGGCGGGGAGCACGGCGTGCAAATCGGGTCATTCTGCTCAATTGCGCATCATGTATCCGTGCAGGAGCAATTCCATAATCCGCAACGCACCACCACTTATTTCATCGAGCGCAATCTTCTGAAGCAGTCCGAATCTCCCGAGGCACAGATCAGCAAGGGGCCTGTCCGCATCGGCCATGATGTTTGGATCGGGGCGGGCGCGCAGGTGCTGTCGGGTGTCACCATTGGCGACGGGGCCATCGTGGCGGCTGGAGCGATTGTCACGCGCGATGTTGTTCCCTATGCGGTTGTCGCAGGCAATCCCGCCCGCCTGATCCGCTATCGCTTTGTCGCCGGAAGGATTGAACAACTGCTGGCATTGCAATGGTGGCACTGGAGCGAGGATCGGCTGCGCGCGGAAACGGCTTTTCTGACCGAAATCCAGGACCGTCCTGAATGAGCGGCATCCTTCTGATCTCTCCCGAACCCTGGGACGGGCATTTCGTGAGCAAGCATCATTACGCCTACGAACTTGCGCGGCGCGGTCATCGGGTTTTGTTTTACGGTCCGCCGGAACGTGGGGGCGGCATTCGGCTGGAGCCTGTGGCCGACATGGATGGCCTGATTAAGGTGCTGCACGCCCCACGCGTGGCTCCTGGCCTGCGCTTTCTGCCTCCTCCCTTACGTCGTACCCTCGAAACTCGCTGGCTGGGACAGGTTGAACGGGCATTGGGGCAGCCCATCGATGTGGTCTGGAATTTCGAGAACTCGCGCTTCTTCGACATGGGTTTCGCAGGGGTCAAGCTGAAGATCTACCAGCAGGTGGATCTGAACCAGGATTTCCATCCAGACACGGCAGCGGCGACCGCTGATCTGTCTATAGCAATTTCCACACCGGTTGAGCAGCGGCTGAAAGCTTCCGCACGGAAGCTGATCCGCATCAGGCATGGCCATGCAGCGCACCCGCTGGCGGCTTCTCTGCCCGACCGGGTCGAGGCGAGTTTCAAGGAGTCTAGGGTCAATGCCGTCATGGTGGGCAATCTGGACATTGCCTATCTGGATGTCCCTCTTCTGGCGCAGATTGTCGCAGCACATCCCGATACGCGCTTTCATTTTGTGGGAGCATATTCTGTTGGTTCAGGTCTGCATGCTGCCATGGGAACGGACCCCAATGCGGTTTTCTGGGGGCGCCAGCCTTTTGACCTCCTGCCGGTCTTTCTGAACCGTGCCGATATCCTTCTGCTGGCCTATCTTGCCGAAGAACATCTGGATCAGGTGGCTGATTCGCACAAGATGATGGAATATCTGGCCTCCGGACGTTGTGTTCTGGCCACGCGCACGCTGGACTATGAACACCGGCCTGACCTGATCGAAATGGCCAGCGACCGGGCCGACTATGCGCAGCGCTTCGCGGCGATCTCGGCGGACCCCGCCGCCTGGAACCGCCCCGAACAGATTGCCCGGCGGCAGGACTTCGCCCGTGAAAACACCTATCCGCGCCAGCTTGACCGTATCGTGCAGGCGCTTGGCCCCCGTGGCCACCTCATTTCCTGACTCAACTCGATGCCCCAGAAAACCCCCATTATCATCTTCTTGTACAACCGACTGTTCGATCCGCTGATCCAGGGTAATTTCTGGCTGTATGTCAAGGATTACTTGGCCGATCCGACCCCGCCGGTGCGGTTTCACGTTATCACCTATGAGGACCCTCGCTACCCCCTGACTGACGCGCAAAAGGGCCTTGTGGCACAGTGGCAAGCGCAGGGGCTTGAGTGGACCCCGCTGACCTGGCATCCGGGCGCGGGCCTGATGCGGAAATTGCAGGATGTGTTTTCGGGCTTCGCCACGGTCGCCCGGCTGCGGATGAAGGGCTATCGCCATATCGCGGCGCTGGGTTCCGTCGCCGGGTCGTTTGCCTATCTGTGCGCGCTGCCCCTGCGGATGCGGCTGTTTCTGTATCAGTATGAACCCCATAGCGAAGTCTCGCGCGATGCGGGCGCTTGGAGCGAGGGCAGCCGCCAATACAGGCTGGCGCGCTATTTCGAGCGCAAATCGGCAGAATATGCGCATGTCATCGCCTCGGGCACGCGCTTCATGGGTGAGCGGCTGAAGGATGAATGGGGCGTGCGGGCCGAATTTTTCCGTGTGCCCACCGTCGTGAATGAAGACAAATTTCATTATGACGCGGAAGTGGCCGCGCGCATCCGTGCCAATCTAGGTTTGGAGCCCGACCAGCCGGTCCTGTTCTACACAGGGAAGTTCGGCGGCTTGTATTACGATGTCGAAATAGCGCAAGCCTTTGGCTGGCTTCGTGAATATGACGTCCGGCTGCATCTACTGATCGTCACACCCAACGAGGATGACCATGTCCATGGCCTGTTCGCGCGCGCAGGCATCGACAGGGCTCATTATTCGGTCTGTCATTCCAGCTATGACGAGATCGAGCGCTTTTATTTTGCGGGCGATCTGGGGCTGATCACCATTCCGCCCGGTCCGGGCCAGAAATTCCGCTCCAGCATCAAGGTGGGCGAATATCTATGCGCGGGCATGCCGTTTCTGACCCCTACAGGCGTGTCCGAAGATTACCTGCACGCGACCGAGCAGGATGTGGGCGTGGTGGTCACGGATTTCAGCGAAGCGTCGATCCGTGGCGCCTGGCCAGAGATCAAGCGCTATCTGGACATGGACCGGGACGCCCGGCGCGCGCATTGCCGAGCCTTTGGAATATCCTATCGAGGGTTTTCGTCGCTCAACCCGGTCTTTCGCGCGGCGATTGAGGCCTTGCGCGCAAGATGAGGAACAAGATCATGCAACAAGTGATGGTGACAGGCGGTGTGGGGTCGGTCGGGCGCGCCGTGATCGAGCGGCTGCTGGCAACCCGCCCCGAGATCGAGCGGATCCTGATCTATTCGCGCGACGAGCACAAGCAGGGTGATCTGGCGCAGGATCTAGCCGCGCATGCCGGAAGGCTGGAGTTTGTGATTGGCGATGTGAAGGACCGCGACCATCTGCGGCGCAGCCTGCGTGGCATCGATACGGTCGTACACACGGCAGCGATGCGTTTGGTACCCCATGCCGAGGCAAACCCCGAGGAGTGTCTGCGCACCAATGTCGAAGGTGCCATGAGCCTTGCCGCCGCCGTCAGTGAGAGCGAGGTGCGCAAGGTGGTGGCCATTTCCAGCGACAAGGCGGTTGCGCCAAGCACGATCTACGGGGCCAGCAAGTTCGCCATGGAGCGCGTCTTTTTGCATGCTGATCGCACCACGGATGCACGCTTCTCGCTGGTGCGCTACGCCAATGTTCTGAATAGTAGAAGTTCGGTCGCACCGCTCTTCCTGAAACAGCGTGAAACAGGTGTGCTGACCATCACTGACCCGCAGATGACGCGCTTCTCGATCACCATGGCTGAAGGGGTCGATCTGATCCTGTTCGCGTTGGAACATGGCTGGGGAGGCGAATTGATCTGCCCCATCTCGGCCTCTTACCGGGTGGGTGATCTGGCGCGGGCCATCGCGCCAGATGCCGAGCATCGCGTTATCGGCGCACGCCCGGGCGAGAAACTTCACGAATCCATGTTCTCGATGACCGAAGCGCCCTTCGTTGCGCGTAGGGGAAGCTATTACATCGTCACGCCTACCCGCGGGCGCTGGACGCGGGACCAATATTGCGCGGATATTCCCGACGCAGCCCCGCTTGAGACACTGTTCGAGTACGATTCGGGAAGCAATGAGAACTGGCTGGGCATAGACGATATCCGCGCGCTGGTGACACGGGTCTTCGGGGTTGACTGCGGACCCGGCAGGTCCGCGCAATGAACCCTGTTCTCGGCCCCATCCGCAAGATGCTGCATCCCCTCGGGATCGCGATCACCCGTCCCGAAACTATTGAGAGCCTGGTCCTGGAACAGCGTGAACTTATGCGCACGAGGAGGTTTCACCGCTTTCTGTTAGCCCTGACCCCCGCTGCAATGACAGCCTCACTTAGGCTGTTTCCCACATCGCAGGGCGAGAATTTTCAGGATATCTTCACCATGCTGTTGCTGGAAGAAAGCCGTAATGGTTTCTTCGTCGAGTTCGGCGCGACCAATGGCGTGCAGGGCAGCAACAGCTATCTGATGGAAAAGACATTCGGCTGGTCTGGCATCCTGGCAGAACCGGCGCGCTGTTGGCATGCAGCGCTGCGGCGCAACCGTAGCGCCATGATCAGCCATCGATGCGTCTGGGTCGAGAGCGGTGCAAGCCTCCCTTTTCGTGAGACGCGCGATGCCGGCTTCTCGACGCTGGAGGCTTTGACCAACAAGGATCGGCATGTGGCACGCAGGATTCCTGCCGACATCTATGAGGTGGAAACCATCACCCTTTTACAGCTTCTATCGGAACATGGCGCGCCAAAGGTGATTGATTACCTGAGCATCGACACCGAAGGCAGTGAGTTCGATATCCTGGAACATTTCGACTTTGACCGCCATAGACCCCGCGTCTTGACAATCGAACATAATTACCGGCCGGAGCGCGACAAGATGATCGCGTTGATGACGACGCAGGGCTATATCCGGGCGCCGTCCCAGATTTCGGCCTATGACGACTGGTTTGTGTGCAATACGCTGGCAGACAGGTTGCCGGGTATTTTCACGCAGGACACGCTTCACAATGGCTGACAGACGCCCCAAGCCCGTCCCCGGAACTGTTCGCGCGCGTCTCAGGCGAATTCCAGGACTGGTCACAAGTATCCGACGTCTGCGCGCGCTGTCGACTCAGATCCTGATTGCCCTGATCGAACGCGCGCTGGCATGGAGCCAAAGAAACCCGCAGCGACGTGCTTTGATGTTTGCTGCACTATCCGACCCGTTGGCATTCGCGCAGCATTCGAGGGAGTCTTATGTTGTGCATACAGCAGATAAGATCATCGGGCGCAGCCTGTATGCGAGAGGGCAATTTGACTTTCAAAAATTCGAAACCGCGTGCCGGCTGATTCGTGCGCATGCTGGTCCTGCATCTGATGCCATCTTAATCGATGCAGGAGCCAATATCGGATCGATCTGTATTCCGGCGGTCAAGCGCGGTTTTGTCGCGCGCGCGATCGCCATTGAACTGGACCCTGACAATGTCCGATTGCTTAGGGTCAATGCCATTCTGAACGGCGTTGATGACCGGATTGATATTCGCAATATGGCGGTTGGGGCGACGCGTAGCCAGGTATCGATCCGGCGCAGCGCGTCGAATTACGGGGATCATCGTGTTCTGGCCGTTACGCAACCATCGCTCCAAGCGTCAGGCATGTCTGTCGATATGATCCCCCTCGACAGCGTCGCAGTTGGTCTGGATCTTCACAAAACGATTTTGTGGATGGATGTTCAGGGATACGAGGCCTATGCTCTGCAAGGGGCGAACTGCTTCATCGAAGCGGGTGCGCCCCTCATCACGGAGTTCTCGCCCAAAGAACTTGGCAGCTTTGACTCTTGTGAAACGTTCCTTTCAGTCATTACTGCATCCGGATACGGGGCCTTTTATGACCTGAATGCCGCACAGCCCGAAGCGTTATCCGTCAACCGCACGGCGTTGCAAGCCCTCTGCGACAAGTTGGAGCAGCACAATACCTTCACGGATCTGCTGTTCCTGCCAGGCCACGCCTCATGAACGCACGTCGCAGACAGCCCGGCGGCGAGTTGACATGAAGATCATCTCCCTGACTACGATCCCCAGCCGCTTTGCAGGGCTTGGCCCCACGCTGGGCTCACTGCTGGCGCAAGGCGCGGATCAGGTGCGGCTAAATATCCCTGAGGCTTATCGCCGCTTCCCGGATTGGGACGGCACCCTGCCGTCAGTGCCTGCTGGGGTTTCGATCGTCCGCTGCGACAAAGATCTTGCCCGCCGCGCGAGCGTTTCGCGGACAAGATGTTCAGATCCTGTTCTGCGACGATGACTGTATTGTGCCGCGCGGTTGGGCGGATCGGCTATTCGCGATTCAGGCCGGGCGCCCCGATCAGGCCGTGGCGGTCTATGTTAGACCGTCCTACCTGCCGGATACGCCACCGCCGAAAGGGCGGCAAGCCTGGCAGGTGCCCATCGGCTATGAGTTGCCCTATCGGGCATCACGGCTGGCGCATAAGCTGTTGGGAACCCCGGTCGCCTATCGCAGGCCCTTTCTGATCCCAGGCTATGGTGATGTGTTTTTCGGCGTGGGCGGGGTGGTCGTGCGCCCGGATTTCTTCGATGATCTGGCCTGGGAGATCCCGGAGGTTGCCTGGATGGTCGACGATATCTGGTTGTCGGCCATGCTTGCGCGCAAGGCCATCCGAATCTATTGCCCCTGGCGCGCCGCTCTTCCCAAGGCGCAGGAGACTTCAGAGCAGGATGCCCTGGTCGCCACGACGTTTTCGGGAAAGAGTCGTCAAGAGCTTAATCGCGCTGCCGCGCACTATTGCCGCGACAACTTCCGCATTTGGCAATGACATGAGGATTGCCGTCCCGTTTGGACCGATTCGTTGAAAAAAGTCTCGATCATTACCCCTGTTTTCAACGGGGAGCGGTTCATCATGGAGGCCGCAGACTCTGTTCGAGCGCAGACCTGCAAGGACTGGGAGTGGATCATCATCAATGATGGGAGCACCGATAGGACAGCTGACCTACTCGACAGCCTCGATGATCCGCGTATCCGTGTCGTGCATCAGCAAAACGCAGGCGTAAGTGCTGCGCGAAATGCGGCCCTTGACCACGCGCAAGGCGAGTATGTGACCTTCCTTGATGCAGATGATCGGCTTCCCCCCGAGGCGTTGGACATCCGCGCCGGATTTCTCGACGCTGAGCCCGGCATCGATATTGTGCATGGCAGCGTTCAGATCACCGCTGATGACAGGCTTGTGCGCTGTTATCAGCCTGATCTGGAGAAAGGCCCACTGCTTGATCGATTGGCGCAGCTTGAGGAAGGTGTTTTTTTTGGTGTTATTTATATGCTGCGTCGCGAAAAGATTGGTACGCACCGTTTCCCTGAGGGGGTCAGCCATTGCGAGGATCTGATCTTCTTTTTGACCCTGGCTCATGATGCCGATCTGCAGTACGCTGCTGTGTCGGATGTGGTGTACAAGTATCGAATACAATCAAATTCTGCTATGACGATTCTTGATGGGCTCGAGCGGGGCTATATTGAACTGGTCCGGCGAAGTAGAGGTATGGCCAGGCTTGATGATGGGGCGCGCACCGTTCAAAGGCGACGTGTACAGCGTATTCTGTTCCGGTCTTGGCTCCGCCGGGCGCGGCCGATCCGTGCAATTTTGTCACTTTTTAAGGTGCGCAACGCTGTTTTCGAGCCAATGCAAGAATAGTTGTCTTATGTCGGGCAAACGTTTCGCATTGTTTTTGAGAAAATCGTTAAATGTTATGCTTAAGTGCGATGAGTGTATCATGAATATACACAGGAAATGCCCTAATTGTGATTCGTGTTCTATAAGCACAAACCGTTGGTTATATCTGGATCGCTTGCTCCTGTGTGATGAATGTGGCCTCGTGTTTGAAAAGCGGATTCCGTCTGTATCGGAACTTGACGAATTTTATGAAGCTTATAATTATAGAAAGAGAAGGCCTGTTTCAGCAGCGACAGAGTTGAGTTTCGATGCGCTTCTTAACCATTTCGAGCCTTTCAGAAAATATAATAATATATTGGACGTAAGCTGCGGTCAGGGGGATTTCCTTATTGCTGCCAGGAAACGTGGCTGGAATGTCTACGGCAGTGAATATTCGCCCTCTGCGGTTAAGTTGTGTGCAGACGCTGGAATTAGAATGTGGGAAGGCGAATTTCGTTCTGATGCATTTGGTGATACGGTTTTTGATGGTGTGACATCTTTTGAGGTTTTGGAGCATACTGCTCAGCCAAGAAAACTGATTTCTGAATCAGTCGGTCCGCTGAGAGTAGTGCTGCGCTGTAGAAATCCCGAGACCGTTGGGATGGCTTACGCC
>RRYU01004929.1_pt1 | contig 11727 bp, 8 predicted proteins | sample 2162651 | NCBI WGS metagenome assembly RRYU01 (sample SAMN10267283, study PRJNA491782) | microbial mat metagenome | isolation source: biomat in the production well | place: Japan: Minami-Kanto gas field, natural gas well KTG3 | collected 2017-06 | reverse complement strand
ACGTCGTCCACTCGCTCAGGCGGAAACCCGCCTCGCGCAGCATGCGGAAGACGTTGGCGGTGTATGCAGCAATGAACTCGCTCGGTTGGCGCGCGTTGGTGAGCATCTCCATGGCGGCCATGGCCATTTGACGGCGGATCTTGGGGTAGTAGGTACACGAATGCACCACCTGGTTGAACATGCCGAGCCAGTAGATGTAGCGCCGTACTAGTTCGGTGTCGGCGGCGGCGGCGACTTGGCGCTGGTATTCGGTGCTTAGTCCCGCCCGCTGCATAAAGACATCGGCGGCGTCGAGATGGAGGGTGCGGATGGTGGCCAGCGTGGGGATCAGGGTGTCCGGGTAGGCGCTTGGTTCGAGGGCGGTGAGCAGATCGCTGAGCAGGCGGAAGGTGGGGGTGGGGTGGTAGAAGCCCACCGCCGCCAATCCGGCTACGCAACGGGCGATCTGCCGATCATCGCCGCGTAGTAGCCCATCCTGGATGAGGAGCTCGATCACCGGCATGGTCTGCCCCACTTTGCCGTAGGCTAGACCGAGGGGTAGCAGCAGAATGTCGAGTTGGTTGAGGATGCTGGCTGTTTCACCATAGACCAGATCGGCATGGTCGCTGAAGAGCCGCTCGGTGAGCTGTTCGATCAGCTCCGCCCATGCGGGTGGGGTCTGGGGCATGAGGACTGAGAAGCTGAGGAGTACCCACAGACGGCTGGAACCAGGGAGGCGCTCGAAGAGATCGCGGATGATCGGTTCGCTCGACGCGAAGTTGCTGGCGGCATGGATGCCGAGTTGGGCCACTCCAACTAGGTTGAAGAAGATGTTCTGGTTGTGTAGCAGCGCCTCGATGGTGCTGAGATGTGCGCTGAGTGGGGTGGCAGGATCAAAGAGTGGAGCCGCTTGGACGAGTAGGGCACGTTCATTCTTGGGTAGGGCGAAGAACTGCTCAATCGGCATGACCTCGGCCAGCATAATCGTATCGAGAATGGGCTGCGAGAAGGCACTCGCCACTGCCTGAAAGATCAGATCTTCTATCGTCTTACCGAAGATCCCGGTATTGAGTATGTCCAGGTGAAGACGCTGCTTGGCCAGTTCGTAGTAGAGATCTACCGTGCGATCAATCACGTCCTGGCGGTGGCAGTGGTTGATATAGATCACCACCGAGAGTTCAAAGAAGAACTCAACAATATTGCGCAGGTCGCGCAGGGCAGTCGGGCCAACCCGGCCGAGCAGATCCTTGAGCAGATCATAGGTAAAATCGGGGTCGTTGTGCCAGATGAGGTAGAGCACATCGCGGGCGACGCGGCGCAGGGCGGGTTTGCCCTTGGCCGCCGCCCAGAGGAAGATCTCGCGGGCACGTGGGCCGATATAGTAGGCCGCCTTGAGGCCGGTACGCCGCGCCTCTTCCGAGTCGCGCTGGCAGAGTTGTTTGATAATCTCGCTGGCGAGGGCGGGTTCATCGGCGTAGAGTTCGAGGAGTGCCTCGACCACCAGTTCGCGGGCGGCGACATCGGGGAGTTCGGCGAGGGCGGCGAAGCCATCGGGTTGGTGGTAGATGAGGAGCGCAGTACGCGCAACCTCCCAGGCGAGTGGGAAGCTGCGGGCTTGGGCGAGCAGCCCGCGCATGACGCCGGTCATCCCCTGCTGGGCCACGCCTTCGCGCAGGATGTGACGGGCTAAGACGTAGGCTCCGACTTCTGCGTAGGTAAAGCCGACCATCTCGCCGGAGAAGAGGTTGCCGCTGAGTTCGCACAGTACCCCGCCATCCAGCAGGCGGATGTAGGCCGAATCGGGATCATCGCTGAGCAGATCGGGGCGTAGCTGCTCGTTACGGACCAGATCGCGGATGGGGACAGCGGCTTGACCGAGGCGCAGCATCTCGGCTGCCAACTCTTCAATAAAGAGTTGCTCGCGCCGCTGGCGTACCCGCTCATCAAAGAAGCGTCGGAAGATCCCCAGGCTTAGCCCACGCGCCGCCACAACGACCGGGCCGTCACGGTAGGATTCGGCGATCATGCGCATGAGCAGGGGTTTGCGCAGCCGCTCGCGCAGCGCCAGGGGCAGGCTCTCCAACGGGGTTTGGAGCTGGAAGAAGTGGCGGTAGCGATCATATACCTGGGCAAGGCGCATCGGCTCAAAGAGATCGAGGTTCAGTGTTGATTCACCACTGGAGCTATAGTAGTAGGAACCCCAGAAGAGATTGGTGGCTCCGGCACGATCAAGCTGGCTCCATGTTGCCGTGTTACAGCTGATCACCATGCGCAGATGTGGGCCAGCCACACGCCCAACCAGGCTATCAATCTGTTTGAGCAGCGCCTCTGGGCCGGCTTGGGCACCGCTGCGATACTCATTGAGGCCATCGAAGATGATCACCAGACGGCGTTGGGCTGCGGCGGCCAGTTGGGCAATCTGGTTGAGGTCGCCGAGCAGAAGTTCGGGCATCTCCCGGCGCAGATCGCGGGCAATCTCGCGATCAATCTCCGGGCCGAGCGAACCACCACAGCGATAGAAGAGCACCGCATCGCCGGTGCGCCGCAACTCGCTGGCCCAATTGGCCAGGAGGCAGGTCTTCCCCACACCCGAATCGCCCAGAATGAGCAGCGCCCCCGCCGGCCCGGCCAGGAAGTCGGCTAGGTCGGCCTCGATAGATCGCGCCACATAGGCTTCGGGGAGGTAAGCTCCCAGGCGGCGGGCACTCCCCTGCAACTCGCGCAGCACATAGTCGCACTGCACCCCAGCCGCATCGCGCACCTGTTCCCAACCAATACTGAGCGGACGTTCAGCATTGCCACCGGGGAGGGTGATCGGGCGTATGTTGCGTTGCGGCACAGCAGCCACAGCACCGATTGAGGTAGGCATCACCTGGATCGCCGCCTGACGCAGGGCTTGGCGCAGCGCCATGGCCGAAGGCGGGCGCTGCTCGCGGTGGATGGCGAGCGCCTGAGCGAAGATGGCGCTCAATTCGGGCGACACCTCTGGGTGGAGATCAATGAGCGGGCGCAGCGGATCAGCACGCCCAGCCAGCAACGCCTCGGCGCGCACCGGCGCATTCGGAGGCACCCGGTCGGTCAGCAGGTGGTAGAGTGTGGCCGCGAGGGCATAGAGGTCAGAGCGAGGATCGGTGCCACTGGCATCAATCTGTTCGAGCGGCGCATACTGGAGGGTATAGCCAAAAAAGCTCGATTCCTGATCGGTACCGCGTGCGAGACCAAAGTCGAGCAGCACAATCTGGCCATCGGGAGTCAGTTTGAGATTCTGGGGCTTAATGTCGCGATGCAGAACGGGTGGGACACGGGTATGCAGGTATTCGAGCGCCGCCAGAAGCTGATCGGCCCAATCAAGGATGTCGTAGAGCGGGAAGGAGCCACCGCGACGTGCCTGGAGGGCGGCCAGATCAGCCCCGCTGAAGAACTCCATCACCAAAAAGCGCCCGGAGCTATCGCTAAAGTAGTCAATCACCTTGGGCAGCGCGGGATGGCGGAGTGCGGCGAGGAGCTGCGCCTCGTGCTGGAATGCCTCGGCATTCTCCATCGAGGTACCGATCATCTGCTTGAGCGCCACAGTATTGCGGAGTCGCTGATCCACCGCCTCATAGACGGCTCCCATCCCGCCACGCCCGATCAGACGCACGATCTGGTAGCGTTGGATCACGAGCGCACCCGGCTCAAGCATACGGCGATCCTTGCTCTAACATTGGTGACACCTTCAATGGCCTATTGTAGCACGTTCCCCCTTGCGATCCGCTCTTTGCGCCGCGTATAATGATGTTTTCATGGGTATGCAACTGGCTTGGCGATGGTGCCACAAAGGAGGCCAGCATGATCGACGTAGATCGCTGCATGAACCTATCTACCGAGGCTGAGGTGAGTGAACCCATACCCGATCCTACCACATCATCAGAACCACTCACCCTGAGCCGTGTTCGCATCGTCTTGGCGCGTATTGCTGCGCTACTCCTAGGGTTGTTGCTCTTCGCCTTGGCGTTGGAGCTCCTCAAGACGGGGGCGGCGGGCTATGGGAGCCAGATGATCAGTCTGCTCCAGATTACCAGCCCAATGAATGCGCTAGGGTTTGGTTGGTTGCTGGCCTACGTCTTCCTGAGTGGCTCGCCCGTGGCGGCAATTGCAGTCTCGTTCTTCGCCTCTGGCACTATCAATGCCCTACAGACCTTCACGATGATTACTGGCTCCCGCCTCGGCGCGTCGCTGATTGTGCTGGTGGTGGGCTTCATCTACTACCTGCGCGGCCATCAACGGGGGGCGAGTATTGCCATTGGGGTGCTGGCTCTACTCGTGACGGCCGCGATCTACCTGCCTGCGCTCGGCATTGGCTATTGGTTGCTCAGTACCCACGCTATCGGCGTGGTTGAAGCGAATGCAACGAGTCCACTGGCTTCAGTTATTGATCTGCTGATTGAGCCGGTGGTGACCATGGTGAATGGCGCACTGCCCGCATGGTCACTCTTCATTGTCGGCGTAGCCACCCTCCTGGGTGCTTTTGCCCTGCTCGACCGCGCCCTACCAGAGATGAGTGCCGAACGCAGCGCCTTCAGCCGCATCGGGCGGCTGGTCTATCGTCCGGTTCCCATGTTCCTGCTGGGTGCGTTGGTCACTTCTGTCACCCTCTCGGTCTCGGTGTCGCTCTCGATCCTGGTGCCGCTCTCGGCCAAGGGGATGGTGCGGCGTGAGAATACGCTGCCCTATATTATGGGAGCCAACATCACCACCTTCATTGACACCTTGGTGGCGGCGCTGATTGTGGGCGGAGCAGCAGCGTTCACGATTGTGCTAGTAGAAATGGTCAGTGTGGCCTTTCTCTCGCTCGTGGTGCTCACAATTGGCTACCGCCCCTTTGCGCGGACGGTACTGCGGTTACAAGAGGTAATCATCCGCGATAATCGTACCCTGACCAGTTTCTTGGGGGTGATGCTGTTGATTCCGCTCCTCCTCTTATTCCTACGTTTCTAGTTCTATGAAGGTTCATCTTGCATGCGTGTTGTGATCTATGCTGGCCCGACTCCTTCGTATGACGCGGTGATGAGCTTTGCGACCCCGCTACTTCGGCACATAGCCAGTAGTGTGACATTGATCAGCGGGGGTGGGGTAGGGAACGAACCACTGTTACGCACCGCCCAAGCCGAACTCGATCTCCCCCGCAGCATCCCCACCATCCTGCGTATCCACGAGGGTGATGCCGTGGCCGCACTGATCTGGGAGGCGGGGCTGCACGATTCGGATCTGGTCATCATCGGGCGGCTCCAGCCGAGTCTGCAACGCATCATCCTGGGGCGGCGCAGCAAACGCTTGGCGCAGCGGCTGGATGTAGCAGTCATCCGGGTACAGGGGCGCATCACCCCGATTCGGCGCATCCTGCTGGCCAGTAGCGGTGATACGGGCACTATCGAGCATGCACGCTACCTGTCACAAATGGCCAAACCTCTAGGGGCGAGTGTCACGTTGTTGCACGTAGTATCGGAGCAGCCGCTCATCTTTGAGAGCCACGCGCCCGATGTGGCCGAGTTTCTGAACGGGGAGAGCGAGGCGGCAATGGTGCTGCGCGAGGCAGCGGCGGTGTTGCGAGGGGCAGCTATTGCGACGGAGGTGGTGGTGCGGATGGGGCCAGTGGTGGATTGCGTGGTGGAACTGGCCCGCGAACATGACCTGCTGATGATTGGGGCACACCGGGCTGGGAGTCGCTTAGATCGCATGCTGCTCGAAGATCTGGCGGGCGACATTCTGGATCTCAGCCCCATCCCGGTGTTGGTGGGCAAGCGCGGATCGTCCCTACTCTAGCTCCACATCCCCACTTGTTGTGGTGATGCGCAACGTAGCCTGCCCATCCCCCAATACCCCCCGCAAGGTGCGGTGATCCTGCTGCACCTCGCGCAGGGCGAGATCATGCTCAATATCGCCGCTCGTTGTTTCTACATATAGTTGAAGATTGGAACTTGGATCGAGTTCCACATCTATATCACCCGAAATAGTACGCATCTGGCCGCTCAGGCTACCAATGGCAGCGACATCCCCACTGGTTGTATCGAGATCCAAGACCGCTGCTTGCAGCGCATCAAGATCGAGATCGCCGGAGATAGAGTGAACCCGCAGGTCGCCACGAGCGCCCTCGATCTGCACATCACCACTCACCGTCTCAACCTGCACACCCGCGCCAACATCAGCGAGCTGGATCTCACCACTCGTGGAGGAGATCTGGAGATCGCCAGCGGCATGACGCACGACCACCGAGCCACTCACAGTCGCGAGGCGACCTGTTACCCCTAGCGCCTCGCTCCGGATCGTGCCGCTCACCGTCTCAACATCGAGGCGCACACCGGGAGGGAGGGCGAGTTGGAGATCGGCATAGGGCGTGCGCCCAAAGAGGAAGGGGATACCGCCAAGATGACGCACATCCACATACAGCGTCTCACCCCGTTGTTCAGCCTGAATATCTACCCGCTTGAGCGCCGAGCGGGCGGCGCTACTATTCCAACCAAACCCATGGCGCACCGCCATTAGGGAGACCTCTCCCTCCCCCTGCGTAAGCGTGACCGTATCATCAAGGCCACGCACCACCACCTGCGAAACCTGGAAGGTCTGCATGGGGATGGTGGCCTGCTCTTCTACCAGCGCCAGAGTAAAGATGGCACTCCGGTTAGTCAGTTCAAAGACGAGCCACACCAAGCCAATGATCAACAACAAGCCGCCCCAACGCCGCGACTGCACCCTTCGGTAGAATGGTTCATCGGGCATGGGGGTGCGAGGTGGAGCATCGGTAGACATTGGGAGCCTCCTTCCGTCCAGTCATTCTGGCCATGTGACGTGGAGAAGGCGGCCAATGTTGCATAGCCTACTCTTCGTTATAGAGCGGCGTAGAGAGGTAGCGTTCGCCATTTGACGGCACAATACAGACGATCACCTTGCCTGCATATGCTGGCTGTTCGGCCAAACGCAACGCAGCGGTAATCGCAGCGCCGCTACTAATCCCAACCAACAGGCCCTCTTCCTTAGCGAGGCGGCGCGCCATCGTAAAGGCATCATCATTACTCACCTGGAGAATCGTATCAATAACACCCGTATTGAGCACATCAGGCACAAAACCGGCCCCAATGCCCTGGATCTTATGCGGCCCCGGCTGGCCACCAGAGAGCACGGGCGAGGCTTCGGGTTCAACCGCAACCACCTGCACACCGGGCTTGCGCGCCTTGAGCACCTCGCCCACCCCGGTGATCGTGCCCCCCGTTCCCACCCCGGCTACAAGCACATCCACCGTCCCATCAGTATCGTTCCAGATCTCCTCGGCGGTCGTAGTGCGGTGTACCTGGGGATTAGCAGGATTCTTGAACTGCTGGGGCATAAAGCCATTGGGCAACTCGGCCACAAGCGCCTCGGCACGCGCAATCGCCCCGCGCATCCCATCGGCACCGGGGGTCAACTCAATCTCAGCCCCATAGGCACGCAGCAGTTTGCGGCGCTCAATACTCATTGTTTCGGGCATGGTGAGGATGAGCCGGTAACCCTTCGCCGCTGCCACCAACGCCAACCCGATCCCAGTATTGCCGCTGGTCGGCTCAACCAGAATCGTCTCACCCGGACGGATCAACCCCGCCGCTTCTGCCGCCTCTACCATTGCCAATCCAATACGATCCTTAACACTGCCACCAGGGTTAAAGAACTCCAACTTGGCCAAAATGGTGGCCTCGGTCGTATTGATCCGGTTGAGCCGTACCAAAGGTGTGTTGCCGATCAAGTCCGTAATCCGTTGGTAGATCCGCGCCATAGGGTTCTGCTCCCTTCTCTATAAGGCCATGATCATTCCTGAATGTGATTGTAGCGCGACTGACCAAGAAAGTCAAGTTCTTAATAGAATTAGTTAAGATTAAAGGATAGGGTATACTAAGCGTTTGTCATAACCAGAGCAGCAGAGGAGTGCCGCATGCGCAGGCCAATCATCTACAAGAGCCACCTTGCGGGGGGCGGCGAACTTGCGCTCCGTCTCACCCGTTGTGCCAACACATGGTTTGCCACCCCACCGGATGCGGAAGAGCAAGCACGGATAGCCGCAGCCACCCAGCAGCTACGTGACCAACGCGCCCTAGCGCACGAGCTACACCAGGACGAGGCCGCGTTCCATGCATACAGTATCGAGCTCTTCCGTGAAGCGACGTTCGCCCCGTTACACATCAGCGCGGCATTAGTCGGTAAGATCATTGCCAAATATGGTGAACCGCCGGTTGTGGAGACGGTGGAGGATGAGGCGCATTTTAGTGAATACCTGCGTCTCGCCGTCCTCAGTTTTGCCACCCCCAACAACCGTCGCTTCCTGGCGGCGCAGCTACGCCGCAGCCTACCCATCTACACCGGGGTGGAGCGATGGCGCGAGGCGGTCATCATTGATGCCAACACCTTCCGCACCGCACTGGGCCATGAGGTAACGCCCTTCTTGGCCCAGATGACGCTGGCCGGGTTAGCCGATTACTATGATGAGCAAGAGGAGCGTGAGGAGCATTCAGGGTAACTTGAAAGAAATCACAACCCCTGCTATAATAGCCCGCGTTGCGCCCCCATAGTCTAGCGGCCTAGGACGTCACCCTTTCAAGGTGAAGATCGCGGGTTCGAATCCCGCTGGGGGTAGATGATTTGGTAGTGTGGCGCGGCTTTTGCCCCATACTCCCCACGTAGGGCGGCTCTCGATGAGAGCCGCCTTTGTGCGTTTGCTCCCTGAGTATGCGATAATGCTCTACGCAAAGGTAGGCCATGGCGACGTTTACACATATACCCTTTGGGAAGAGACGCCTCGGCGTGACTGCATAGATGTCCGTGAAAGGATAGGGTGTGATGAGCGATACACCTGCACCAACTAATCGTCAACATGCGCGTGTCCATGCGCTACCCAATAATATCTTTGTGGTGAAGACACAGGCGGGGGCGATTCTGGTCAATTCGCCACCTGAAACCCTCAAGTATCTCCTCTCGGCGGGGATTGAGCCACCCACCTATGTGTTGCTACCACCAGATATGGCGGGTGGGCAGGAGTTGGGATCGAGTGGGTTTGTGCGCCGGGGGATCAACTATGCGAGTGTTGAGTTCATTATCTACTCCAACTTCTTTGTGCGTAACCAGCGTGCCCGCCTGATAACCGTGACGGAGGATCAGGCACGGCGCATGCGGCTGATCCTGGCCGAGACAATGAATGGCCCCGCTGATGATGCCGACTATGGCTCCTATGTCTGGATCAGGCGGGAGTGTGCGGCGGTGAGCTACTACCCCACCTTTGGCCGTTCCCCCTGCCCTGATGATATGGTGGATGTGGTTAGCCTGGAGATGGGGGGGGGGAACCTGGGGGCGACCCAGATTCGCCTTGAGGGTGATGATTTTGTCTTTGTGGAAGAGGATACGGTTATTGCCACGGTGACTACCCAGATCTCCCACATGGCGCTGCCCCTCACTGTCGCCCCGCCCCGCCCGCTGCACCGCCAAGAATTGACGCTCCAGTTCATTGGGGGCAGTGATGGCTTCGATCCCGCCGGGATCACCACCTGCTTTCTCGCCTACCTCGGCAATGATGTACAGACCCAGGCCACCCTGTTTGATGCGGCGGCGTATGTGTTAGTGCGCTTGGGCCACTTGGGTCTCTCGGCACACCATATTTCTGAGGTGGTGCTCTCCCACCTGCACGAGGATCATATGGCTGGGTTGCCCGAACTGATCCTCATGGGTGGGCATCGTGTGCGCCTGCTGACCTCAGATATTATCTATACCAGTCTGTTGCGTATCCTGGGGGCGATGCTGGAGCTGCCCGAATCAGAAGTGGCGCTGCTCTTCGAGCATTACCCCCTCAACCCCGGCATGCCGGTCGAGATTGATGGTCGGCGCTTCGAGTCGATCTATGCTATCCACTCCATCCCAACGATTGCGGTACGGGTGAATGGGATCTGCTATTCGGGTGATATGCGCTACGATGAGGATTGGTTCACGGAACTGGAGTCACGCGGGGTACTCTCGGCAGAACGCCACCAGGAGTTGCTGCGTTTTGCAGAAGGGGCGAGTGTGTTGGTGCAGGATGTTGGAGGCGGGGCGATCCACAGCACGATTACGCCCCGTTTGCTCCAGGCACTCACCGCCAAGAGCCAGCGCCTTGTGCTTGCCCATACCAGTAAGCATCTGCTCCCCAGCGATATGGAGGGGATAGATGGGCGGATCGAGTTTGCCCAGAGTGGCCATGTGGTGGCGCTAGGTGAACTGCTACCCGATGATGAACGGATCGAGATTGTTGAGACCATCTCGGCCTGCCCGCTCTTTGGACGCCTCTCGATAGCCAAACGGCTGAGCCTGGCCGTGCAGGTAGAGACGATGACCTGGGAGGATGGGGCGACAATTATGCAGGAGGGTGATCCCTCCGATGGCTACGCCTATATTGTCCATTCGGGTCTGGTGGAGATCTGGATCGGTGGGGCGCAGGTGCGTATCTTGGGGCGTGGGAGCAGTATCGGTGAGCGCGGAGCCATCTGGGGTGATAGCCGCAGTAGTACGATGAAGGCACGCGGCCAGGTACAGTTGGTACGCTTCCCACCCGCCATCTTCCAGCCGGTAGCCGAACAACTCGGCCTCGCCGATGCCTTTGCGCGTGCCGATTGGTTGGCCAAGATCCCGGTGCTGCGCGAGTTGCCCTGGGCCAGTCTGCTCGATCTAGCACTGGATTTCCAGCCGCGCCAAGTGGCGAGCGGAGAGTTGCTCTTCAGTTATGGAGATCCGGGCTATGATGGCTATGTGCTGGTGCTAGGTGAGATCGCCTTTAATGATGCGAATGGCACCCGGATAGACATCATGAATGAGCCGGGGCAGTTCTTCGGGGGGCGCTCGGCACTCTATGGTACACCACGGAGTGCCTCGGCCCGTGCTACGGTCGATTCCGAGATCTGGGAACTCTCGGCTCCGGCCATCCAGCGCCTCAATCTGCTCTACCCCAATATCCTGATGCACTTGCGTGCCATCGAGACCGAACTTCAGCGCAACCGTAAGGCTGAGGATGGGTAGCGCCTCGTGACGAAGTCCCTCCACGTCCTTGGTGGTCAACCACATCAACCGCAGAGGAGACAGAGAGATGGGCTTCGCGATACCTATGGGTACAAAGCACTAGATACGACGCTTAACCGAATTGCCTATGGCGCATCCTCGGCCCAGAGCATCCCCACACGCTCCGCATTCAGGACGATCACCCCGTTGTCGAAGGGCGCGGCGCTCAGCGAGCGCCAGCCCACCACCTCCGCCCCCGCAAGATCATAGACCGCGTATGGCCCGCTACATGCACCGTTGGTGAAGTAGCGAGCCGGTGCGCTGAAGAAATCTAAGAATTGGGTGGCAAGATCGGTCGCCTCTTCTACGGCAACGACATCGGTTGGGTAGGCTAACTCGCTGGCGATCAGATGGGTGGCGATCTTTAGCGCAATCCGGCGCGGTACTTCGATCCAGTTGGAACCAAGTGGCTGGTAGCCCTCTTCACGTGCTAACGCATCGAGAATGTCGGTGGGGTTGCTCGGAACATCCCCCTCCAACCGCCGCATCCCAAGGAAGAGCGGGTAGCTCTCACTGCGCGCTGCGTCTATGGCGTCCAGCAGGGTCATAATGCTGGGATCAGAGTCGGGTTTGATGTAGTGCATATGGCTCTCCTTATATGTGTAAATTCAGGTATATGTAACGTCCTTGGGACTACGCCCCTCAACAAGGTATCGCGTTCTTAGCCAT
>RRYU01004853.1_pt1 | contig 11750 bp, 6 predicted proteins | sample 2162651 | NCBI WGS metagenome assembly RRYU01 (sample SAMN10267283, study PRJNA491782) | microbial mat metagenome | isolation source: biomat in the production well | place: Japan: Minami-Kanto gas field, natural gas well KTG3 | collected 2017-06 | reverse complement strand
ACCGTAAACCAAATGCCTCCACAAGGATTCTCTAGCGGTGTCCTGGCAGCTCAATCAAGCCTGGCGGAGCAGGACAGGCGATCCCTGACTGACTGTACCAGGGGACTGTTCTGCAGCAGCATGTGGACTGTATCCGATATCTGGCCCCGTGAACGATATTGAGCGTATCCGGGATTACCGCTGGGAAAGCGGCTTCCCTCTTCAACCAGCTGCGGTTGGAACTCGTGATCGAAACATGACTGCAGGACATGACGGAAATTATCCTCGGTGAATTCCGCCACATAGTCGATTTCTTCCACATAGCCAGGCAGGGCGTAAAGATGGTCGAACTGCCTGTCACAGAGAATAGTCCGGATAAATCCGTCCAGGGGTTGATCGATCAACCAGACGGGAGTGAGCACGGTGCCAGGGTCCGCACCCTCCGCCACGGCCATGGAGGCCCAGGTCCAGAGTGAACACAGCAGCTCCGCCGGATCACGCAGAAACATGAAACTGAACCAGCCATTACGCTTGAATTCGCGCAGGCTGCTGCGGGACCAGTTGTTATTGTGATTGTGCACGTACTGTCTGGCCAGGTAGTCATGACGCCAGAGGGCATGATGAGAGCGGATCTGCTCCGGACTGGGGGATTGCAACGGGTGGCGGTTGTTGGCTAACTGCTTCAGTTCCCGCTCATTCCAGTCACGTTGCAGACCGATGCCCTTGTGCCAGGAATTGAACAGTTTGTAGTTCTGCTCGGCGAGGCACACCGTTCTCGAGCGGAACACGTGCTCTGTCAGGTAATAGTTGATGAAGCGACCGGCTGCCTTGGAGAAATGAACGAAGACGGCTTTATCTACCACCCGCCGCATCAGGCGCGTCCACTGTAGCGCCGGGTCTTGGACTCGGACAGGCGGGTCGCCAGCAATCCGAGCAGGCGATCCAGCATGGTATCGGCAGCTATTGCAGGGCGCTCACTGTGTTTCCTGGCCCGGTGCGCCAGGTCCTGGTGCAGGGTATCCTGCCCGGTATAGGCGTCGATGCGCTCCAGCCACTGTTCCAGGTCTGCATCCATGCTCAATACCGAACCGCCCTCACCCACGTTATCCGGCAGATTGCCCCGGTCAGAGGCGAGTACCGGCAACCCGCCGGCCTGCGCCTCGGTGACCAGGCGGCAGAAGCCCTCTTCGCTGTAGCGGGGCACGAGCAACATGCGGGCCTGTTGGAAGGCACTTTCCATGTCGACGGATTTAGGTATCCATTCGATATTGCCGCAATGCAAGGCTCGCTCGAAACACAGTTTGCGCCATGCCGTAGCCAGGCCCCAGCTCTCCACCACCGTAAAAGGGATAGACGGCCGGCGGCGGGCGAATTCAAAGAGCATTTCCACGCCCTTCTCCCGTACCGGGTTGACGAAAAGCACCCGCTTTCCCTTGAGATTCTTTTGATAATTATCCAGTTCGATATAGGGTGGCAGTACCTGCACATCGATGTTGAACAGGCGTTCGATTCGATGGGCCAGAAAGGGGGATGTTGCCAGGTAAAGCAGATTCCGGTCCGGCTCACGGTTAAGAAAGTAGTAAGGCTCAACGTGAAAAAACCACACCAGGGTCGGCAACTGCAGGGGTGCGCAGGCGTCTATCAGACCATCGAAATCACCATCGAACAGCACCAGGGCGTCCGGACGCAGGGTCACGCACACCGCGGAGACTGCATGCATGAGATTATCAGCGCGTATCAGGCGAAAACCGAACCCCCGCTCCTGCACCACGCCACCCCGACCCTGGTGATCAGAGCGGCCGGACAGAACCACTGGGTCATGCCCCATGGTATGGAGCCGCCGGCACAGCTCTAAAATAGTGCGATTCTGACCGCAGGCATGTTCGGGCATGAAGCGGTTGCTGGTGATAAACAGAATTCGCATGCGGGAATTGCCGTTAGCTGTCGATGTGAGCCTGCATGGCCGTGCGTAGAACGGCGACTATATAGTCGGGGCTGTGTTCCAGCTGACGCGCATGAATCCGGGCCTTGTCTGACAATATCTGATACAGGGCAGAATCACTGCAGATGCGCGACAGGGTATCAACCCAGAGGTCGAGGTCCGCATCCGCATCCAAACACATGCCGCCATCACCCACTGCCTCCGGCAGGCCGCCACGGTTGCTGGCCAGCACGGGAATGCCGCTGTGTTGGGCCTCCACGGCGGAGCGCCCGTAGGATTCTTCCCAGACGCTGGGCATCAGCAGCAGCCTGGCGGAGCCATAGAGGTTTTCCATGTCCCGGGTCGGGGTGGTCCATTCCACGTTGGTCAGCTTCTCCGCTCGGCTGCGGCAATAGTCGCGCCAGGGGCCGGTCAGATTCCAGCTCTCGGCCACCCGGAAGTCGAGATCCGGCAGCCGCTCGGCGATGCGGAAAAAGATCTCCACTCCCTTGGGCACAGTGGGATTGATGAACAGAATTTTCTCCCGGGAGGTTTCAAACTGGTAGTCGTCCGCCCGCACCAGGGGATACAGAACCTGCGATTCCAGCCCGAAAAGGCTGCGCAGGCGTCTGGCGGTGAAATTTGAATTGGCGAAGTAGCAGATGTCCGGGTCTGGCAGCAGCACACCACCAAACTCCCGGAATTCCACATTGTGGATATAGACGCCGACAGGACGCCCGGTTTCCATGGCGGCCACGATATTGGGCACCGTCTTGTCGCCGGTCAGTACGATAATGGCGTCCGGCTCTGACACGGCGGCCACGGTGGCCAGTGCCTCAATGGGATCCGGCATACGCAGAGTCGGATAGCCCAGCCATTCATCGGAACGGGGCCGGGCCGTCGCATGCTGCACGGAGGCGGCATATCCACACAGCACGGAGGGTTCCACACCCCGTTCCATGAGGGCCAGGCAGAGTTCATGCAAGGTGGTCTGAAGGCCGCCCACCACATCCGGTAAGTGACCGTAACCGGTCACGAACAACAACCGCATCAGGAGCCGCCCGGGCTATCGGAGTCGCGATTTTCGTAATCGGCATTGGCCGATTCGTCCGAGTCGGTATCGTCCTGAGTTTCTTCACCCACCAATAACTCCAGCCACTCATTGAAGTTGCTGGGCAGGGTGACACGCTGGGGGTCCGGTGGATCGTCACTGTCCGGGCCTTGCAGGCTGAGGATCAGGGCATCCAGGTCGGCCTCCTCCAGGGGACCGAATACCTCCACCCCACCGTCGGGCGTCAGGCGCACCGCGTGTTCATTTTCCTGCACCGCCTGGGTGATGTTGGATATCAGGCTGGTGGCGCTGGCCTCTTCTCCATACAGCAGATACAGGGTGGTCGTACCGTCTGTCTGGGCTATCTCGATAATGGTGATGGCGCCGCGGATACCCAGACTGCCCACCGGTGTGTTGATGTCGACCTTGCCGCTCTTGCTCAGGGCTCCGCCGACGAAACGCAGCACGCCCTTGGTGGCGGACAGGGTCAACTCCCCGGCCCCGCTGTCCGGATCGTAGACGAAGCGGTCGATCACCAGTTCCGAATTCGGACCAACGGTGAGAGAGGACTGGTCGAGAAACATGAGGTGCACAACGCCCTTGTCACCGGTACGGATGACCTCATTGCGGAAGATGTCGCTGCCCACGAACAGTACCCGCGCCTCTTCACCTTCGATCTTGCCTTGCACCTGTGGGTTGAGGTTTCCCGCCACGCCTGCTCGTTCGGGTGCCGAAGCCACATCCATGGCGGGCGCCGCCATGCCGAGGGCGCCGAGGGCCAGCCAGAGTTCTTTTTTATCCACGTGTCAAAACCCCGTTTGCAGGCCGATCATGAACAGGTCGTTGTTGGCATCGAAATTAACGATGTTCGAGTCCACATCCGTGTGTTCGTAAGTCATGATCAGCGCCCAGGTGGAGGTGAACGGCAACTGGTAACTGATGCCGAGGCGCCATTCCTTGTCTTCACGGGTCCGAAGCGGGTCTATACCCGTATCGGGCCCGCCGAAATCCCTGATCCGGCGTATGACATAGGGTGTCAGCGTCGTGCGCGGCCGTCCTTCGAACAGGGTATTGGTGAACTTGGCACTGTACCTCAGGGTAAAATCCAGCTGATCCACTTCAAAGTAATCACGCTCGGCATTGTTGTGGCGGCCGAACACCCGTGCCGAAATGGCTTGTCCGGGCAGAAATTCCCAGCGGTAGCGAAAATCCAGGCGATGTTCATCACCGCTGCGCAGATGGGCGGTGCCCGTGACCTTGGAGTCCTGCAGGCTTCTATCCCTGTATTGATACAGGGCCCGGAACTGGGAATTGGCGTTCGGACGCAGCTTGAAATCCAGGCCGACGCCGGGCGTATGCTCGAAGGCATGATCGTCCAGGCGCGAGGCCCGATACAGCAGATGGGGCCGCAGGCTGTATTGCCCCCCGGCATTGGCGGGCGACGCATACTGCACGCCGCTGGTCAGCTCCAGCATGCCGTAGTCCAGCTGATCATATTTGTCGTAGAGTGCGCCATAGCCGATGACATCCGACAACAGCGAGGTGCGCGGATTCATCTTGTACCTGTGCTCGACACGCGACAGCACGAAGGCGTTGACATCGTCATGGGGTCGGCGGGATTCGGGACGGGGAATGGGTACGCCGCCGGACAGAATCTCATCGACCTCCGGAGCCCTTAGCGGATTGGTCTGATACCTGAGCCCGAAACGGATGAATCCAGTCAGGCTGTGATCCGAAGTTTGCTTGCGGGCGGTGGCCAGGAAGCGTTTGGCCGTGGCCGAATCGGGGGAGGACTCATCGGCGTATTTCCGCGCCCGGTTCAGATAGGATTGAGCCGTCCTCGGCGCGCCCAGACGCTGGTACAGGGTGCCTAATTCAAGCAGCAGGCGCGGCTGGTTCCCGGCGATGATCAGCATGCTTTCCAGCGCGCCGATGGCCGCCTCGTAATTGCCCAGGCGGATGGCCTCCTGCGCATAATCATAGAGGAATGTCAGGTTGCCCGGGTCTTCCATGACACGGGTGTGGGCCGTGCTGAGCTGGGACAGGGTACTGTTATTGGCGACACCTTGAAAAGGCGCCAGCCAAGCAACCATGAAAGCGGTTATGATTGGTAGGATTCTTCTCAATATCCCAGACCTTTAATATGGGTGGTATCCCGATCCCGCACAGTCTACGTGTAAGGGTAACAAAGTCAATTTCTCTGGAATACGCTCCAAGATAACCCATGCCCAAGTCAGGTGCCAGGCCGTTTGATCGCAGCATACTGATGCTGGGTATTGTCCTGCTGGCCCTGGTGGTGGGCCTGCGGGCAATAGATCCCCCATTGCTGCAGTCGGCCCGACTGGGTGTCTTTGACAGTTTTCAGCGTCTGTCTCCCCGCCCCTACACGCCTGCGCCGGTGCGCATCGTGGATATCGATGACGAGTCCCTGGCCAAACTCGGCCAATGGCCCTGGCCCAGAACCCTGCTGTCCCGGCTGGTGCAAAGGCTTACCAAACTGGGCGCTGCCGCCATCTGCTTCGACATCGTGTTCGCCGAACCTGACCGGACCTCCCCGGGTAATTACCTGCAATTGCTGCAGGGACGGGACATCGACCCCGCCCTGATCGCGCAGTTCGCGGCCCTGCCCGACCACGACAGGCTGTTCGCCGACAGCATAGCCGCTGCGCCCGTGGTGCTGGGTTTTCCGGGTTCAACACATGCGCTGGGGCGCAACCCGAAGCTCATTGCCGGCATGGCCCATGCCGGCACGGATCCGCGCCGGCTGGTGGAGGAAATCCCCGGGGCCATCTCCAACCTTGCCCAGTTCGAGGCCGGCGCCTCCGGCCAGGGCAGTTTCGCCCTTGGCGACAGCGAGGGCAGTATGGTACGGCGCGTGCCCCTGCTGCAGAACATCGGTGGCGTGCTTTATCCCGCCTTCGGCCTGGAGGCCCTGCGTGTGGCCCAGGGGGCATCGACCATCATCGTGCGCTCCAGCGATGCCAGCGGCGAGGTTCGAATCGGCGACGCGGTGGACATCCAGGCCATACGCGTGGGCGCTCTGGAAATCCCGGTCACCGCCGACGGCCACATCTGGATGCACTACACGGGACCGGTCGACGAACGCTCGGTGTCCGCGTTGGATATCCTGGAGAAACCGGCGGAGCAACTGCTGGACAGGATCCAGGGGCAGATCATTCTGGTCGGCACCAGCGCAGCGGGACTCAAGGACCTGCGTTCCACGCCCCTGTCCGCCTTCGAGGCCGGGGTGGGCATTCACGCCCAGGCCATCGAGCAGATGCTGCTGGACTGGCGGTTGGAACGCCCAGGCTGGGCCAACGGGGCGGAGATCATGGCCCTCACAGGCATGGGTCTGGTATTGCTCCTGCTGCTGCCCCGGGTCGGCGCTCTCTGGTCCGCCCTGCTGGGACTGCTGGCCATGGCGGCGGGGCTGGCCGTTTCCTGGACCGCCTTCACCGAATACCGCCTGCTGATCGACCCGGTCTATCCCAGCCTGGCCGCCATCCTGGTGTATATAGCCGTATCCTCCTTCGGCTATCTGCGCGCCGAGCAGGACAAGCGCCAGGTACGCAATGCCTTCAGCAGTTTTCTCGCCCCCGCCCTGGTGGACCAACTGGTGGACTCTCCGGAGAAACTGCGCCTGGGCGGTGAATCCAGGGAGATGACCTTTCTGTTCACCGATATCGCCGGCTTCACCTCGTTTACGGAAGCCTCCGAGCCGCATCGCCTGGTGAGCCTGCTCAACGACTACCTGGACCGCATGTGCGCCATCGTGATGGACCATGGCGGTACCATCGACAAGATCGTGGGCGACGCCATCCATGCCATATTCAATGCCCCGCTGGACCAGCCCGATCACGCGGCCCGTGCCGTGGCCTGCGCTCTCGAACTGGACCAGGCGGCGGAGGAGTTCGTGCGCCGCCACTCCACCCCGGAACTGGCCTTCGGCGAGACCCGCATCGGCGTCAACACCGGCCACGCCATCATCGGCAACTTCGGCGGCCACCGCCGCTTCGACTACACCGCCCATGGCGACCCCATCAATACAGCCGCCCGCCTGGAGAGTGTGAACAAACAGCTGGGCACCCGAGTATGCATCGCCGCCAGCACGACCGGCCAGTGTCCGGAACAGGCCTTCCGCCCGATCGCGGAACTGGTGCTCAAGGGCAAGACCCAGGCCGTCGCCACATTCATCCCGATCAGCTGGTCTGAGACCGAGGAACCCCTGTATCAGGAATACGCCCGTTTCTATGAGCGACTGCGGAGCAAAGAGCCCGGCCTGTTGGCGGTGGCGGAGGACTTGCGGCACAGATACCCGGACGACCCCTTGATCAGGCTGCATGCCGAACGACTGGCCGGGGGACACACCGGGGTGGAAATCGTGATGTCGCAGAAATAGGCCGGAGACTCAGAATACCCCCGCCGCTTGCGTACCCGTCCTGCCGCATCGCCGTTCGACGCAACGCAGGCACCCCGTGCATTCCAGACATCCGGTTCAGGGAAAGACCACGGCATCGCGGATCGTTTGCGCGAAGGATTCAGGATCGAACTGCTCGCGCACCCGCAGTGACATGCCGCAGCGCAGACGCAGCCACAAGGCATCGTCCCAAACCAGCCGTGCAATCATCGCGGCGAATGCGCGGGCATCGCGTGCCGCTATCAGTTCAGATCCGCAGGCCCACCCCAACTGCCGGGCCAATACAGGAGAGGCGACGGCCGGCAGGCCGCTTCCGGCCGCTTCGATCACCTTGGCGGGCACGCCGCCGGCATAGCGGACCGGCGCAATGAACATCCGGGCGGCATCATACAGGGGCGTCAGGTCATCGACCCGCCCCAGCAGGTGGATATCTGAATCCGCCAGTGCGGCGATTTTGTTCGAGCGGCACTCGCCGACCACGGAGAGAACCAGCCCCTGCGGCACACGCTTGCGTACCAGCGGCATGACCTCGCGTGCAAACCACAGCAGGCCGTCCTCGTTCGGGCTGTTCGGGTTCAATGCGCCGATGAACAGCATGCCCTGGCGCCCCTGCGGACCCGGACTGTCTTCACGCACAGGCTTAGCGTGAGCGGCGATGCGGACATCCGGGCACCCCGCCCTCCTGAACACCCCGGCATCCCGCTCGGAGACCGCCAGTATCCGCTGCGCCTGACGGGCGTGCCGCAGTTCCCCGCGCAGACATCGCTGTTGCCGTTCCCGCGGCATGGGTCTGCCCAGTACCGCGGCCATGGCGATCTCGCGCAGGGCGAAGACCGCCTCGGAGTCATACACGATGCGCATGCCGTGAAACAGCTCCGGCCGCTCGCGGCGCAGGTCTCCCACTCGGGCCTTGTTGTCCGGGCGGCTGACCAGCAGCACCTCATAGACTCCGGCACGCTCTTCCAGAAACCCCGGGAAAGCATCAGGCCCCAGGCCCAGCATGACTTCCAGGGTCGGCGGAACCGATGCATAGGTACTGTGCCAGTCGCTTTCCTCATCCCATAGCGGGTACAGGGTGACATGATGCCGGTCCAGGGCCTGGAGCAGTTGACGGGCACGCACGAAACCCGCGCCGGACGCCTCGTACGGCACGGCCGCATCGACCATCAGGATGCGGGGCAGAGGCCGCGCCGCCCAGCGCTGCAGCAGTTCATTGGTCTGCCATACCTGTGAACGCAGCGCCACAATCGTCTCGTGGCGCTGCAGAAAGACACTGCGATTTCGCTGCATCAAGGCCTGCGGCTCGCCGTCGTCGGCACTGCCGCCTTCCACGTGGGATATCCATGCGCGTGGCTCGTAGACTACCCGGTAACCGGCGCGGCGGGCGCGCAGGCACAGGTCCGTGTCCTCGTAGTAAGCGGGGGCATAGACCGGATCGAAACCGCCGAGAGCGCGCCACAGCCGCGCCCGAATCAACAGAAAGGCGCCGGAACAGAAATCGATATCCCGCACGAACTGAAACGGCGGGCTTTGCGGGTCCTGCCCGCGGCCGTACCCGCTCGTCGTCCCGTCTGCGTGCACGATGCAGCCCGCCTCCTGAAGGCGGCCGTCCGTCAGCACTATACGTCCGCCGACCACGCCGATGTCGTCGGCGCTGACGAGCCGTTCAAGGGCAGCCGCCAGCGCCCCTTCCTGCATCTGGGCGTCGTTGTTCAGCAGCAGGATATGACGGCCGCGGGCCATGGTCGCACCCTGATTGCAGGCATGCAGAAAACCCAGGTTTTCCTGGTTGCTCACGATCTCTGCGCCGCTGATGCCATCGAGCAGGTCCCGGGTCTCATCGCCGGAGGCGTTGTCCACGATGATGGTCTCGAAGGCCACGCCCTTTTGCTGCGCCAGTGCGGACAGGGTCTGCAGGCTCAGGCCTGCCTGATTGAACAGGACGATCACCACGGACACCTCGGGCCGGGTCGCCCGCGGCAGACACAGCCTGACACGCCGGCGTTGCCGGATATGCAGCCTGCGCCGCGCCAGGGCCCGGCTGAGCGGCTTGATGTCCGTGGCCGACGCAGTCTCGGCCATGTCCGGCTGCAGCCTCTTCCAGGCGGTTTCCAGAGCGGCGGCCATACGCCGGGCATCTGTGAGCGGGGAGGCCTGCAGGCGCTGGCGCAAGCGGGTGCGGTGACGCGCCAGGGATATCCAGTCGTCCGCCAGAGCGGATGCCGTCCGGACATAGTCATGTGTTGAATGCGCCGCCCATTCACGGTGACCGACCGCCTGCAGGATGGAGAGCCCCTGGCGTTCGCAGACCCAGCCCGCCCCATCCGTGTCGCCTGCGCGGCTGATCACGGGAACCCCCATCCACAGGGCGTCCAGGGTGCTCAGGCCGCCGTTGCCGGGAAAGGCATCCAGATACAGATCAATCCCCTGGAAGAATTCCAGATGTTCGGCATAGGACTGCCGGTAACGGAAACCGACTCGTCCTGCATCGACTCCCCGTGTTTTCATGATGTCCGCAATCTCTGCCCGCAGGCGCCAGTCGCGGCTGTGTGTCCCCAGCAGCTCAAGGCGCGCCCGGGGATCCCGGCCCAGCAGCTCGGCCCAGGCATGCAGGGTCTGGCTGGACAGACGCAGGCCCCGCACCGTGCTGCCAAAGGTGATATGGCCGCGCTCGATACAGGGGGGCGGTCCCGGGTCCAGCGCCAGTGCCGGCGGCATCCAGGACCAGTGTCCGCCTGGCACCCGGATGATCTGCTCGTCGTAATGTCGTTCCGCCTCTGCGGGCAGCGTGTCCTGATCGACGACCAGGGCGTCGTAGACCCCTCCACCCCCACCCCAGGTGCCGAGCCAGCCGCACTGCAGGGGCGCGACGCGTCTGCACAGCGCGCGCAGGACCTCGATCTGCCCGTGAAAGGGATGCAGTCCCGCGGTATCGACCACCACATCAAAACCGTTGACGGCCAGGGATTCCGCGAGATCCCCGGACGACAGGGAATGCACCGGGACCGCGCCGTGCAGGGCGGCGTTCGCCGCCTCCACCTCATGCGTATAGAGCACAGGCTCCACCGCACTGCGGTCGTGGGCCAGCAGGACGTTCAGCAGCAGGGAGGTGTGCAGATGAGAGGCCAGATAGGCGACGCGCAAACGGCGCCCCCGGAGCGGCGGTAGCGGTCTCGGCCGGCCCAGTCCGGTGCTGAAGGCGAATCTCCGGCCCCATTCACGAATATGCCCGGCCAGTTCGGCGCGGGGCTGGGCGCCGCTGACGGCACATGCGTACAGGGCGGCACAGCCTATGAAGGCATCCTCGGGAAACAGCCTTCGGGCGAGAGCCGCCAGGTCTGCCAGTTCCGCAGCTCCCGCATGGTGTGCCGCCCACTCCAAGGCCTCGCGCAGCAGGGCTTGCCGCTGCCGCCGGGGGATGACGCGCAGCGAGGCCCCGGCCGACCCGCAGTCCACCGCCGCCAGACGCAGCAGCAGCAGTCCCGATTCGCGGTCCAAGGGGTCTTCCCGCAACAAGCTGGCCAGCCTGTCCGCCGCATCCGGCCAGGCGGTTTCACGCTGCCCGCCATCGGCATCATAGCCCTGCCCCATCCGGCAATGCGCCCATAAACGCAGGCCATCACGCCGACCGGGTTGTCTTTGTATCAGTGGGGCGAGTGTATCCAGGGCGAGACTGAAAGCCCCGGCGAGCCGCTGCGCCTCCGCCAGGTCCAATCGGTAATCTGGATTATCCGGCGCGGCTTCACAGGCGGCGAGGAATGCCGCTTGCGCCTCTGCCAGCCGGTCCTGGTCGATCAGCACCCGGCCCAGGCTGCGCAGCATGTCCGCCTGTCCGGGTGAGAGATCCAGGGCGGTACGCAAACACCGCTCGGCATCCCGGAAGCTCCGCTGCCGATGCCGCACCTGACCCAGCCTCCACCAGCCTTGCGCCTCTTCCGGTGCGAGATAGACAGCGTGTTGCGCATGGCCGAGCGCGGCGGCATCGCCGCGTTTCAGTGCGATGGCCGCCGCCTGGGCGCAGGCGGCGGGATCATCCGGCAGTCGTGACAGCAGAGCGCGGCCGGCCTCGTAAGCCGTATCCAGATCGCCGGCATCCAGGTTCAACCACCCCGCCAGGCGCAGTGTTTCCAGACAGTCGGGGGCAAGACGACGGGCACGGCGAACCGCCAGGCGTGCGAGCTGCCCGCGTCCTGTGCGGCTCAAGATCACGGCCAGCAGCCTCCAGGCTTCCGCCTGATCGCGTGTGACGGCGAGCAAGCGGTGCAGCCACCTGCGCGCATTGTCCAGCTCTCCCTGCTCCAGACTGATTTGCGCCAGCTGCAGGAGGGCATCCGGCTCCCTCGGCCTGGTCTTCAGCACCCTTTCAAGCAGGTCGAGCGCGT
>RRYU01009756.1_pt1 | contig 11753 bp, 15 predicted proteins | sample 2162651 | NCBI WGS metagenome assembly RRYU01 (sample SAMN10267283, study PRJNA491782) | microbial mat metagenome | isolation source: biomat in the production well | place: Japan: Minami-Kanto gas field, natural gas well KTG3 | collected 2017-06 | reverse complement strand
CGTAAGCCATCCCAACGGTCTCGGGATTTCTACAGCGCAGCACTAGAAAAAGCCGTAGAGAAAGTGGGGTCACGTCTGGATGGTCTGCCGGGTGCGGCGAGGAAAGACCCAGATGCCGCGAAAAGTTCTTTGCATCATAAACGCTCTTAAAGCCTACCCGATGACTCGGTAATCCCTCGCACCCGAAGGGGTGCGATCGTCGCTAAAATGACTCCAGCCGATCCCGGAGCTTATCCTGCCGCAGCAGGCGGCCGGGCATCCTTGCAGATACCGGAGATGTCGACATGAACTACACCGAGGTCATGGACGCACTGGGTCGGGCCAGCCTGTTGGAGCTCTATCGCTTGAATGCGGCCATCAGCAACCAGCTCGACGACCCGAAGCGCCTTCGTGCCGTGAAACAAGCACTGCGTGTCGGTCAAACGGTGCGTTGGTTCGACCACGTCGAGAACAGGCTGCAGGATGCCAAGCTGCTGCGGATCAATCGGACCCGTGCGGAGATCGAGAATCTCGGCGACGGAAAACGGTGGAGCATTCCCTTCTACCAGATCGATCTGGACGGCGAGGACGTGACGATCGCGACGCAGAAGCACCAAGCGGTAGACCGCAATCGCCTGAGCGTCTGCGACCGGGTCGCCTTCAAGGATCGCGAGGGGCAGGAGCGGGTCGGACAGGTGGTGAAGTTGAATGCCAAGACCGCGTCAGTGCAGGTCGGCACGGTCCGCTGGCGAGTAAGTTACGGGCTCTTGGCGCCCGTAATCGACGGCGCTCTGGGCGACCTCGTTTCCGACCCATTGGCCCTGCCGGGCTCCCGTGGACGGTGAACGGGTGATCAACACGACTATCCGCGACGAACGACTGACCCTGGAACAACGCCTGGCCTGCTTCGACCCCGAGCGCCACGGCGGCGACGCCATGTCCGACGATAAGGCCCTCGTTGCCGAACGATGGTGAGAGCCGTCAAAGCCTGGGCGCCGAACCGCCAGGACGTCATCTGGATCGACCGCAACCCCCAGCGTGGCCAGGGAATGGTATGTTCATCCCGTTTCGGTACGCTCGCCCAAAGTCTTCAACGAACGGGCCTCGCTGGTCATCGATCTGCGCATGACCACCGCCGCGTACAACGCCGACGACCCCTTTGCCGTCGCGGTCGGCGCGGCCGGGGGCGCGAGGCCGGGCAAACCAGTGACCTGCTCTGCCATCAGCCCGAATCCTTTGGCTGGCGTCTGGGCAGCGGCGCACCACATCCGATGAAACGCATCCCCGATGCCCACTTTGCCGAGGTGCTGGCAGTTCTCAACCAGATCCTGCAGCTGGCCTGAATACGCACCGGCGCCCCGCCAGACCCAGACATGGGCGAGGCTGGTGCCGATTCCTGCTCGGGAAGGCTGTCAATCAGAGCCTCCTCAGGCCCTCAAGGCCCGAACGTCGAGTCCGGCATCCATGCGGCGAGCCGTCTCCTCAACCGGCTTGACGTTGCGGCACCTTCTGGATCTTGCTCGTGTCGTAGCCGAGCCCGCCGATGAAGGCGACGATCTCATCGTACTTGGCCTGCGGGATCTCGGGCTCGCGCGCCATGATCCACACATAGTCGCGCTTGGACCTGGCGATGACGGTGATGCTGTAGTCGGGCTCGAGCCAGACGATCCGGAAGTCCGCCTTGATCGGCCAGATGAACTGCATCCACCAGAGTGCATTAGTGCTGTCGCGCACGAAGCCCTTGGGGTTGTGGGTCTTCAGGGGGCCGTCGAACCCCCCTTTGTTGAAGGTGAATGTTGTCGCGATGGTGCCGTCCGGGTTCAGGGCGTAGGACTCCACTGCGTTGTAGGCGCCCTTCTCCACGAAGGTCGGGATGTTTGCGATCACGTACCACTTGCCCATGAAGCGTTCGAGATCGACTTGTTTGACGGTATCCATGGGTTCGCCTCCTTCTTCGGTGCAGCCGCTCGCTAAGACGAGCAAGAGTGTTGCGAATAGGACCTGGACGCTGGCTCTCATGTCGGTGCCATCCTCTGATAGCGAAGTGTCTTCCCCTTCCCGGTATCGCTCTCGAGCCCCATCCACCCATGCTCGTCCGAGTACCAGAGGATCAGGTCGAGCTCTTCCGTGCTGAGCTTGTAGCGTGCGGCCGTGACCTCGTCGCTGCCGAAGGCAATGCGCTCCGTTCCCTGCGCCAGGACCCGCACAGGGACGAGCTCACCGGTCTGCGGGTTCAGCAGTTGTTGCTGGTCCAGGAAGTCGCGGTCCCAGTAAGCAAAGGTCATCACGCAACCGGGGAGTCGCCTGGACTCGCCGTTGACGGACAGGTCCAATGCCTCGCCCGCGTCCTCGCCCTGCACCCGATAGCGTTTGCCGTTGTCGTCCGTATTGGCCTCGATCGTCTGCAGACAGCCGTCGCGCCAGGTCTCTCGGCTCTCGTGGCGATAGCGGTAAGCGGTGAAGATCCAGAAATTGATGTCGAAGGTGGCCCGGCTGGACACCTGCTCGGCGTCGCCCCGTGAGCGGATCTCGAAGCTGTGCTCCCCGATGGGATCCTGATCCAGGAAGACCTGGAACCTGTATGTCCCTGAATCGGTCAGCGCGGATGCCGCGGGGGCGAGCCCGATCATCATGGCAGTCACGGCAGCCGATCCCCAATGGCGGAGGTGCCGGGTCAGGGTGGTCCGCCCGATCGCGCATGGCTGCTGTGAGCCTGGTTGTCTAGTTGTCATCTGCATCTCTCCCGTTCGAGCTCGTTCGGGACCGCCGCGGCGGTCCCGGAAAAAAGGCATTGGTGCGTTCGATGTAGTCCAGATATGCCGGGCGGCGCTCGTGCATGTCCTTCTCCAGGAGCGCAACCCCGGAAACTCGGAGCAGCAGGAAGGTCATGAGCAAGGGTGAGACGATGGTCCACCAGCCGCCGGCGGCGACCGCGAACAGGAAATACCCCCACCAGATGCATGCCTCGCCAAAGTAGTTGGGGTGCCGCGTGTAGCGCCAAAGTCCCCGGTCCATGACCTTTCCCTTGTTGCTGGCCTGCGCCTTAAAATCGGCGAGCTGCTGATCGCCGACGGCCTCGAAGAAGAGTCCGATCAGCCAGAGGCTGAGAGCCGCATAGTCGAGCCAGCCGAGTGGGGAGGTGCCGAGCGTCGCCGCCAGCAAAGGAAGAGCGATGATCCAGGCGAGGATGGCTTGCAGCCCGAAGACGATGTAGATGCTTTTCCACCAGAAGCCGGGCTCGTTCTCGGCCCGGATGGCCTGATAACGCCGGTCCTCGCCATGGCCCCAGTTGCGCTTGGTGATGAAGACACTGAGCCGTACCGCCCAGAGTGTCACCAGAAAGAACAGGAGATAGGCTCGCTCACCCACCTCGGGTGCGGCCAGGAGGAAGACCCCGGTCATGAGCAAAAAGAAGAGCGACCAGAGCGAGTCGACGATGCTGACATCATTCAGCTTGATGCTGACGAGCCAGGCGCCGAGCGCCATGCCGAGCCCCGCGACGAGACCCAGTACGTAGAGGTCGAGATCAAACACCTGAATTCTCCTCGGCGATCGTGTGGGGTGGGGTCACCGCGACCTTTGGGAAACCTGAGCCGTCGAGCTGTTGTGCGATCCAGGCGCTCATGGGCATGAGGAAGGACCAGCCGCCGGCAAGGACGGCCATGCCGACGAAGAGGTCCGGGAAACTGACGCCGCCCAGCTTGTAGCCCGCGTAATAGGCGAGCGGCCCACCGATCGCACCGAAGAGGGTCGCCAAGTACCACCTGCCCTTCAACCAGCCCAGGGCAACGTTCAATGTGGTCGCGAAGGAGACCCACATGGCGATGATCCAGACCGGAGCAAGCCATGGCAGAACCATGCCCGATGGAAATTCGAGGAAGCCGAAACGCACCAGCAGGCCGTCCCAGAGGGCACCCATGGTCCCCACGATCAGCAGCAAGAGGGTCTCGCGTGCAGTTGAGCTCGACAGCCAGAGGTGCAGTGCGGCAACCAAGGCAACGACGCCGACGCCCAGCCATGGTAGACCCTGGGCTCCGCCCGAGACACAGGCAAACCAGCCAATCTGGAAGGCCGCGAGGTTGACGATGAATCGGAGCATGTTGGGCATATTGCGCATCTGGTGCCGGGCGTTTCGACGTTACTGCCAAATCAGGTCCAATCGGAGCGACACAAGCTCCGTGCGTTTCATGAGTCCGGCTCTGCTATGATCGCTCGCCGAGATAACAGCCACCGATCACGACCACCCCCGGGAGATCCCGAATGACATCACGTCTGTTGAATCGTTTTGCCGTTTCCGCTACTGCCGGCATCCTGGTCGTAGGCTGTGCCGCGGACGGGTCGGGCTTGACCGAGACCGGCACCGGCGCTGCAATCGGAACGGCGACCGGCGCGGCTGCCGGAGCCCTCATCGGCTCACTGAGCGCGAATGCCGGCCGCGGTGCCCTGATCGGCGCGGTGGGCGGCGCGATTGCCGGAACCCTCGTCGGGGCCTATATGGAGGAGCAGCGGAAGGATTTCGAGAAGGCGCTGGCGGATGAGATCGCAAGCGGCATGATCAGTATCCAGCAGTTGCCGAACAACGAGCTTCTGGTCAGGATGACGGGCGCGACCACGTTCGAGGTGGACTCGGACCGGATCCAGCCCGGATTCTTCAGCACCATGGACAAGATCTCGGCCATCGTCCGCAAATACGGCAAGACCGAGCTGATCGTCGCCGGCCATACGGACAGCACGGGCTCGGCGGAGCACAATCAGCTCCTGTCCCAGCGCCGCGCCGGCTCGGTCGAGAGTTATATGGTGTCCGACGGCGTCTTGCCGCAACGCATCATCGCCCGCGGCTACGGTAAGAATCAGCCGATCGCCTCGAACGAAACGGAGGCCGGTCGCCGACTCAATCGCCGGGTCGATATCACCATCGTTCCGATCACGGCTTGATCGAACGGCATCCGGCGCAATCGGCCATCGCCCTATTGCGCCGTTCCATTCAAGCCGCTGCTGCAAGCGCCTCGTGTGACAGACACTTCTTGGGACATACGCGCGAGCAGGCCTGACAGCCGATGCAGTCGAGCGCGTTCTTGAGATTCATGACCATCCCGGGCGCCTCGTCGAAGTCGTCGTCATCCTCGTCGTCGAGCTCCTCCAGATCCAGGTCGTCGCGGTCGACCAGCTCGAAGACATCGCGCGGGCACACCTTGTAGCATCGACCGCAGCCGATGCAATTGTTCTGGTTGATGTTGGTAACGAACGCGGGTGTCCATTCGACGCCGCCGCGTGTGATGCCGGTGATGACACTCATGGGTGTTTCTCCATGCTCGGAAAGTCGATTCGAGCTACAAAGGCGCGAATGACGGGACGCTTCTGGGGCTGTCTCGCGAAACGTCGGTCAATCGCCTCGAGCAGACAAGGCATCGGGTCGACCGACTGCCTCTCCTGGTGCCCTCGGCACCTTTGCGGCTCAAACTGGTTGGTGGTTCAAGCAATCGCGGCCTGGGCCGATTTGAGCTTGGCATTGGCCTCCGCCCAAGCGTGGCAGGCGTCGTAGGTCGCCTGAGCGACGGCCGGGATCTCCTCGTACCCCGCGGGGAGACGGTCCTCGACCAGGTCGTGCAGCTCTCCAGCCCTCTCGGTGGCGATTCGTTTCGCCTTGCTCACGGCCTTCTCCAGGGCCCTGATCTCGTCTAGTGTCATACCCGTCTCCTGAAACCAAACGAAAATGAATACAAAGATTTAAACCGCATCTGCCACCATGGCGGTGGTTTGACGCGAGGCTGGCCGCCTCGCGAAGACAGCGCCGATGGCAACGGACGCGATCTAAAGCCCCGCGACCCTGGAATGCTCGCCGATCAGCTCGAGCGCGACCGACAGGATCTTGTCGGCCTCGTCCTTCATCTTGGAGAGGGTCGGGAAACCGAACCGGTGCACATCGCGAAGGGCGCGGTCCAGCACGACCAGCTTGCCGACCGTGATGACGACGCGTCCAAACCCCTCGTGCGTCAGATGGACGAGCGGCACCGCCATGAGTCCGCACTCGGACTCGATCATGGCCGAGATGGCGTTGTAGAACGCCTTGATCCGCGCAACGACGGTCTCGTCCGGATCGCCCACCAGGGGGATCTCCTGCCGCTTCTCCTTGGTCAAGACGAAGGGCTCCAGGATCTCGGCGCTGGAGAGTCCGTCAAACTCACCGTAAGGGTCGATGGCGCGCATCTGGCGCACCATTTCAACGATGAATTGGGACTGCATCAGTCCATGGTCATCGGCGATCGCAGCAGGTGTCTCAGTCATGGTGATTTCCTCTTCAAGTGGCTCGTTCGTTGTGAATGAGTGGTTCGTTCAGGTTGCTCTTACGCCGCCGGGCGCAAAGAGGGCGCAAAGGGCGCCCGAATGTGTCAGCCACGGAAACACGGAAAGGCCTGTCATGTTCGATGCCTCCCCTGTTCTTCCTTGTCACAGCGACCCTTGATTACGCCCGCCTCGAGCGCGACGAGCGTCGGCGCCTTGATGGATGCCCCGCGGCGCACCAGGACCGGACGGTACCGCTCCCGTGCGTGCTGGCCGCCCGTCAGCAGGCCGCTGAGCCAGAGCCCGACACCCAGTCCGGCGAGTCCGATCGAGGCGACGACCCCATCGCTCGCTCCGAGCGCAGTTGCAAGCGCTGCCGCGGCCACAAGGGCTGCGAGAGGCAGCAGATAGGCGACGACGGAAGCGCGAACCAGGGTCCCGTCGGGGATGCCGATCACGACCTGCTCGCCGACCCGCAGCCCGTGCGCATCGGGAATCTGCAACCGACTCCGTGGCGCACCAAACAGCTTGGCGAGGACAGATGTCCCGCAGCTTCGGGCGCTCTCGCAGTGACCGCAGGCGCTCTGGCGAACGGTCTCGACCCAAGCGACACCCGGACCCAGACCCACAACGGTGGCCGGGGTCTCGATCATTCGCTCCAGCCCTCCGCTTCCATCGCATCGAAACGATGACTGCGCCCCGGATTCCGGACGGCGATGGCACGTGCGAGCCAGGCGCCTGGACCATCCCGCAGCTCGGCCTGAAGATCACGGATGAGGCTGCTGACCGATGTTCCCGGGCCGACCTTGATCGGCTGGATCCCCTTCGCACGCAGCTGGCTGACGGCCGAGGCGCCGACCGCCTCGCAATAGACGACGACACAGCCGTCGAGCGCTGCGATCTTGGCCCCGAGCTTGTCCTCGTTGCCGTCCATCTCGAGTCGGGCGAACTGGATGGCCTCGACCAGGTGATGCCCCCGAGGGTCGATCGCATAGACGACGAAGGACTCGGCCGCGCCGAAGTGCTGGTCGACCTGCTTCATGTCCGAGGAGGCGAAGGCCGCCCTGATTCGGGTGTCTGTCTCCATCGATGTCGCCTCGCCGCTCATGGTCAAGACCCTCAGTCGTCGTTCCATTGCCATCGGGGCTCCTTAAAGCGCTTCTTTGGTCGCGGCCTGTGTGTGTTTCATGGGCTGTCGTCCGGTTGCCAAGGTCGCGGTTCATGAGATCCGCGCTTTAAGGAAACTTAAAACAACTGCTTGTGCGAGCTCTGCTCGAGGCTCGACATGACGCCGATCAGTGCGGGCGTGGTTCGGCGCAAACCTCGTCCGGGCGCTGCTTGAGCCTCGAACGATAGGGGTGGATCTCGCCGCGCTCCTCGCCGAGCAGCAGATTGGCCAGATCGAAGACTGCGTCGCGCGTGCCGCGATAGCCGATCCAGGTGCGCTGAAAGCCACCGACGCGGTCGTACTGGGGGAAGCCGGCGCGCAGCATGGGTATGCCGAGTCGTTCCGCGGTGTGGACCGCATGCGAGTTGCCGATCAGGATCTCGGCGTCGCGCTCGCGCGCAGAGATCTCGAGATCCTCCAGATCGCCGATCTTGATCTCGGCTGCGGCGACATCCTGAAGCGCCGGGGCATTGGCCGGGGCGACGGCCGCGACGACACCGGCCCCGACGCTGGCGAGCATCCGGCTGACGCCGACCAATAGATCCGGCTCCGCGGCGATCGCGAAGCGCGACATTCCCAACATGAAGTGGCAATCGAGCAGGGCGTCCTGAAGCTGCGCACGCTGGCGCTCGATCTTGGCCGGGACCGGACGTTCGGCGATCCGCGAGAGCGTCATCACCAGCCCGTCGACGGCATCGATGTCCATCAGATGCGCGAAGCGATGATCCGGAACGCCGGTGCGCGCGGCCAGGGCGTCGGCCGCCCCGTTCATCGAGGCGCCGATCACCAGAGTCGCCGCGGCATCGCCGAGGGTCGCAAGATCGCTCACGCGGGTGCCGCCGATGGTCAGGGGGCTGTAGTCGGTCTCGGGCAGATGGCCGTCGAGTGAATCCGAGAGATCCGGCAGCACCATCGGGGACAGGCCGAATGACTCGATCAGCTCTTTGAGGTGCTCGATGTCGCCGGGCGTCAGGTGCGAGCCGGGCAGGACATTGACCTGACGGGCGCGACGTCCCGTTTTGGTGTCGGCGTTGGCGCGGGTCGGGACAAGCGTCTCGATGATCGCCTTGGTCGCTTGGGCATAGCCGGATTCCATACAGCCGGTGAAGTCCGGCGTGGACACCGCCACGACCGCGGTGCCCGCGAACTGCGGCCAGGTCTCGCGAAAGACCCGCACCGCCATCTCGATGTCCGCGCCCTGGGTCTCGACCAGGCCGGTGGTCGGCAGACCGATCAGGTCAGGGGCGCTTTTTTCGCAGATGGTCTTCAGCCCTTCGACGACCTGCGCCTCGCTGCCCATGATGGCGCTGACCTGATCGATCGCCGTGGTCTGCAAGGGGATGGGCTCGCGAAAATGACGCACGAAGAAGATCTTGCCGAAGGCGGTACAGCCTTGGGATCCGTGCAGCATCGGGATGGTCCTATTGAAGCCGAGGAAGGCGAGCGCCGCACCCACGGTCGAGCTGGCCTTCAGCGGACTGACCGACAGGGCCTTGTTGCGTTTGATGATCTCAGGCATGGGACTGCACCTCTACAGGGGCGCTTTCGTTGGCGGCGAGCGATAGGGACTGCGCCGGTGCCGAATGGCCCTGCCCCTCGGTCGCCGCCCAGGGCGCCGGACGCCGCACCGCATCCCAGATCGGACTCTCGACCGTCAGGCAGAGCTGGCGCGCCAGCTCGACCATGCCGACATAGCCGGCATAGCCGAACTCGCGCTCCTGGTTGATATCGAGGAAGGGGATACGGGCCTTGAGCGCCGTGTAGAGGTTGCGCCCGCCCGCGATCAGGATGTCGACACCCTTCTCCCGAACCCGATCGATCAGGCCACGCGGATTGCCGTCCTCGATCATGACCGCGTCCTCGCCCATCAGCGCACGGATGCGGGCCTTGTCTTCCTCCGTGGACTTGCGGGTGCCGGTCGCGACCACCGTCATCCCGAGATCCTGCAAGGCCGAGATGATCGACCAGGACTTGACCCCACCGGTGTAGAGTAAGACCTTGCGGCCCTGCAGACGTGTCCGATAGGGTTCGAGTGCCGAGTGGATCTTGGCCTCCTCGCGGGCAATGAGTGCTTCGGTGCGGCGGGTGAGATCCGGGTCGTCGATGATCCGCGCAAAGTCGCGCAGCGCCTGCGAGACATCCGCGACACCGTAGAAGCTGCCCTCGAACCAGGGGGTGCCGTAAGCCTCGTTGAGCTTGCGCGCGACGTTGATCATGGCCTTGGAGCAGACCATCATATTGACCTCCGCGCGGTGCATGGTCTGCACCTCGTGGAAGCGCGCATCGCCCGAGAGACTGCAGAGCACGCGCAGACCCAGCTCGTCGAGCAGCGGCACAACGTTCCAGAGCTCGCCGGCGATGTTGTACTCGGCGACCAGATTGACGTCGTGGACCTTGAATCCCTCGTGCTCGATCCCCGGCGGGACCGGGTCGGGCTCGCGGGTGCCGCAGACCTGCGTGACCATGGTCTCGCCGGCGATCCGGTTGCCGAGGTTCTTGGTGCCGTAGAAGCCGGCGGCATCGACCGAGACCACGGGCGTGCCCCAGCGCTTCTGGGCCTCCCGACAGACCGCGCCCACATCGTCGCCGGTCAGGGCCGGCACGCAGGTGTTGTAGACGAAGACCGCCGCAGGCTTGTAGCTGTCGATCGCCTGCTTGATCCCGAGGAAGAGCCGCTTCTCGCTGCGGCCCATGATGACGTCCTGCTCGGTGAGGTCGGTCGTCATGCCGATCTTGTAGAGGCTCGGGCCGCTCGAGCGCGCACCCCGGTTGTCCCAGGAATTGCCTGCGCAGGCGATGGATCCGTGCACGATGTGCGCGACATCCGCGATCGGCAGCAGCGCGATCTGAGCCCCGTCGAATGAGCAGCCGCCGGCCGTCGCGCCGGGCTTGAGCTTGGCGCAGCCCGATTTGGCCTTGGCGTTGTGCGCACACGCCGGCTCGTCGAGCAGCGCGGCGATCTCTTTCTGCTTCATGAAGGCTCCAAAGGCGTTCGCTTTGCAGCACTCAAAGCAGACGACATGCCAATCCCTATCCCTCTGATTTCATGAGGTCATGTAGCAGTCCTGTCGACTTTCCCACAAGGCCAATGTCCGAAACCCATACAAAGAGTGGGGCGCAATCGGCTGCGCGATCAGGTGCTCCCTGCCTCACGGGGTGCTGGCTGGTGGCCGAGTTGGGTCGAGATCTCGTCGGCCGCAGCCATGAGGTCGGCGGTCCACTCGAGTCGGCGTCGTTCGATGGGGGCAGAAACGGAGAGTCCTGCGCTCACGTTGCCGGTGCTATCGTAGAGCAGGACACCGATACAACCGACGTCGAGCTCGGCCTCCTCGTTGTCCAGCGCGAAACCGCGGGTCAGCGCCTCGCTGCACTCGGCCAGCAGGCGGGGCAGGGTGGTGATGCTGTTGCGGGTATAGGCGGGCAGGTTGGTCCGTTGGGCATAGGCCCGGGTCGCCTCCTCGCCAGCTGCACCCAGCATGAGCTTGCCGACCGCAGTCACATGCAGAGGCGCGCGAGAGCCCACCAGTTGCTGCACATGGATCATACGATTCGGCGTCACCTTCTCGATATACACGACCGCATCGCCCTCGCGGATGGTCAGGTTCACGGTCTCGCCCAGCCGGTCCCGCAGCCTTTCCATCAGGGGTCTGGCGATCGCCCGCACGTCCACGTTGGCATGCAATCGCACGCCCAGTTGCAGCAACCGGAGACCCAGGCGGTAGCGCCCGACCGAGTCCTTCTCGACGAAGCGGTTCTGGATCAGCGAGCCCAGGATGCGATGCGCGGTCGAGGCGTGGAGTCCCGTCTCAGCGGCCAGGATCTTGAGGCTCACAGGCTCCGGGTAACGGGCGATGGCGTCGAGCAGAGCGGCGGCCCGGTCGATGACTTGGATATGCGGTGAGGTCCCGTGTTCCGACATTATCGGCTCAGGTCAGTGTCTCGACCGCGAAGCGGACGATCTCTCGCTGCTCGCGAAAGGTCTGGATACCGATGGGCAGGATCTTCCGGGTCATGGCGTGGGTCTGAAGGGCGAGGCAGCATCACCGAATTGTAGACCCAGGCGAGCAGGCGGCGAACCCGGCGCACGAAAATCCAGCAATTCCAAATTTGACTCCTCGGCGGCCAGCACAGCCCCGGGACCGCCGACTTTAATCGGCCCGAGTGGCGGGGCCTGTCCCTTGTTCGGGGATTCTCGCCGACTAAAGTCGGCGGTCCTGGCCTACGGGCCTCCTGCCTGGGTGACCGAGGTGCGCGGCAAATTCGGAACTGCTGACGAAAATCCGGTGGTGCCGGCGGTCGCACTGCCTGCGCGGCTTGCCGGGGG
>RRYU01004670.1_pt1 | contig 11754 bp, 11 predicted proteins | sample 2162651 | NCBI WGS metagenome assembly RRYU01 (sample SAMN10267283, study PRJNA491782) | microbial mat metagenome | isolation source: biomat in the production well | place: Japan: Minami-Kanto gas field, natural gas well KTG3 | collected 2017-06 | reverse complement strand
CAACCTCCTGAGGATACGGCGGGTTATAGCTTTTATCGAAGGCAAGGGTTCTGAGATTCTGAAGGGAGTAGAAAGGAACCTCGAACATTGCCGTATTGCTCATGGGGGGCGGAACATCCTTTCCAGGATTGACGTACATGATAAAGGTTATCCGAACCACATCGTTTTCATGCGGCTCGAATATCCATTTCCCGTAGGTCTCCCTGATTCTGAAATTTCCCGGATTGGCGGGAATGAAATCAGGCTCCGATTTCATGGTGACCGCAATGCCGTTTTCACCTTCCGTATCGAGCCCGGTACGCACAATCATCTCCCGTTTGGGAAACGGCCATGGAGTATTGATAACCTTGTGGATAACATATTCGAGATTTTCACCCTTCTCAAGCACCTGCAAACTTGAAAGCTGATGCACCCACCTCTTGTAATTGCCGGTATCATGAAACAGACTGATAAGCCGCTTGAGCGATACGGGAAAAGCAATAACACCTTTAAAACCAAGAACCGGAGTATTTTTCATTTTTGCCGAGTAAATACTGATATCCTTGTGTTCAACACGAAACTCCCACTTGTCCTCCCTTGCGCGCTCAAAATCCATGCTGCTGTAACCCTTTACTGTTTGAAAATTACATCCCTGTATCGCCGACCAGTGACCTATTCGGCAATAAACTCCTTGTAGTTCTTGTCGATCTCTTCTGTGGAACGGGTAAACGGCACATCCAACGGCGTTCTGTATTTCTCACGCTTCACCATCTCCCGCAGGTTTGCCATGGTGTTATATGGCGTGTCGATAACCGCAATATTTGCAAGCCATGACGGTATTTCACCTCCGGGCTCAAGATGCAACCTGAAAACAACCCTGCACTGATCCCTGGAAAGAGGCATGATATTCCAGGCGCCTTCAAGCTGCCGAACACGCACATAGTTGTCGTTTTCAGGAAGAAAATCGGGCCTGGCGACCATTTTGATAAATACCTCGTCCGTCTTCGGATCCTTGTACCCCTGCGACTGACTGATTATCTCCCTGTCCGAAAGAGGCCACGGCGCACTGACCAGCTGATACACGATCCTGCCCTCATCATCGGAAAGCTCCTTGAGTATCGTCATCTCTCTGGTCTTCCATACCCATTCTGTTGCCGCGTCGATATCATAAAGCAGATGAAGCACGCTGTGTTGTGGCGCGTCGATAACTGCAACCCCGACGAAAGAGAGAAAATCGGAACTCGGAACCGGGCAGGTATATACTTGCAACCAGTCTTTCTGAAGGCGCAATGAACAGGTATTGTTCTGTATTTTCTCAAGCAAAGACATAGGCACAGGTGATTTGAGTTTATAACAACCTTACCTGACAATTTACCATATTACTGCTTAGGCTGCGTCACGGAGAATGTAATCGCGGGCAAATTGCAGCATCTTGTCCGATTCTTTCGCCAGGACTCTGATTTGAGCGTCAATACCGAACAACTGACGGGCTATCCGGGACTTCACTGCCGTAAGAATACCTGCTTTTTCCTGACTGAACAGCTTTTCGTTAAACGCAATATCTTTCTCCCGGCAGACTTCACGAAGGTAACGCTCAACTTTATCATTTTCGGCATACATACTGATAAAACCTTCGGGATCTTCATTGTACTCACGCACAGAACTTGACGGATCATCGATAACTTTCAGCGCAGCTTCATCGAAAACCCCCATAGTCAGCAGACTGCTGTAGAAATCATCAACAGCGGTCTCTACAATCCATAAATCGGGAACTATGCCCCCGGAAGACTTAAACTCGTCATGAGAAGGCCTGAAGACCGTTATCCCCTCAATAGCACTTTCAACCTTTAAACTGCCTGCTTCCCTAAAGAGTTTCTCTCCCTCCCTGCTTTCGTGATTCTCCTGGTAATACAGCTCTCTTCCCTCACTGCCCAGACTGAAATCACGCTGGATTCTTCTCCCGGAGGGAGTAAAATACCTTGCGATAGTCAAACGAACCGCTGAGCCATCTTCCAGATCAAATTGACGCTGAACCAAACCCTTGCCAAAAGTCAGTTCACCGGCGATCATGGCTCTTTGATTGTCCTGAAGGGCTCCTGCAAGAATTTCTGCCGCGGACGCGCTCCCTCTGTCAACAAGAACCATAACGTCTCGTTTCTCAAAAATACCACCAGGCTTTGCCGTGTAGCGCATTTCATCAGGACCGCCATTCCTGCTTTTCGTATAGACGATCAGCTTTCCCTCGGCAAGAAACTCATCGGCAATTTCAACGGCCTGATCAAGATACCCTCCGGGGTTTCCCCGCACATCGATGATGAGCTTTTGCATCCCCTGATTCAGCAGCTTTTCCATCGCAGCCCTGAACTCACCGGCCGTAGTAGCCACAAATCTGCTCATCCGGATATACCCGGTCAGATCATCGAGCATAAAGGAAGCATCTACACTGTAGGTGGGTATTTTGTCACGAACAATATCGACAGAAAAGCTTCTGGACGAATACGGCCGGTAAATCTCAAGCGTCACGGCAGAGCCTTTTTCTCCCCGAAGCCGGCTTAACACATCCATTGGAGAAAGACCTACGGCAGAAAGGGTATCGATAGCAACGATCCTGTCTCCGGCTTTAATTCCCGCAGATTCGCTCGGCCCGCCGGCAAGCGGGGTTACAACAAGGAGTGTATCGTGTACAATATCGAATTCTATACCGATTCCTTCGAAGTTGCCCTGAAACTCAGAATTGGCAAAACTGACCTGATCGGCTTTCAAATAGGTTGTATGCGGGTCAAGAGCCTCCGTCATCCCCTCGATCCCGGAATCAACCAGTTCATGTTCATCAATATCATCAACATACAGTGCGGAAATTATACTGAACACCTCTTGCAGCTTTTTCTGCTGACCGAAACCTGCACCGGAAGGATCCCCCTGAATTCTCTGGCTGAATCGCATACCGAAGAATCCGCCGACCAGAATACAGAAAAGCAGTATAGCAATAGTCAATAGTACCTGCAGAGTTCGGGGCATAATAAGAAGCTTATGTCATCTGTTGTGAAGAGAAAATAAGAGCGGGCAACTTCATTCTTCATTATTTTACTTATCAGCAGGCAAAAACCCAAAAAAAGAACACCAAACATCCTTGATCCGTGGTAGGCGTCTACAGAGAGAAGAGCAGGCGAGGTAACACCTGAAACAATAAAACCTCTTCAAACAAAACAAAAACAATAATATTCCATCAAACTATAACAACAATAACTAAAAATAAAAACACAAAAAAAACAAACAACAAACAACAATAAAAACACAACTATTATTATTTTTTAATTAAAATATTAAAATCAAAAATAAAATCAATAATTCATAAGGTAAATACATTTAACTACATTAATTATAAGTACTTAAATAAAGTAATCAAACAAAATTATTACGTATTTAAAAACCAAAATAAAAAAGCATATGATCAACATAAAAAGACAAAAAAACAAAAAAACAAGAGCTTTAATTGTCTTATTTATACTGCAAATATTTTTTTATTTTGACTCTTATTCTACCGAAAAGAAAAAGTCAAACCCAACAATAACAATCAAAGGAACAACAGTTTTTGTAGAAATTGCGGATTCGGAAAAAACACGAAAAAAAGGATTGATGGGGAGAAGCGTGCTCGATAAAAACTCGGGGATGCTGTTTATCTATGCAGATAGTGCTGTACGGTATTTCTGGATGAAAAACACCTATGTGGCCCTTGATATGGCATTTATTGACAGCAACATGGTTATAAAAACCTTGCACACCGCTGATGCTGTAAATGATTCGACCATCCTTTACAGCTCATATGTGCCTGTAAAATATGTTCTTGAAGTAAACAGAGGCTGGTTTGAGGAACATAACGTCCATACTGGCGATACGGTTACCTTCGACAAAAACCCGCTGCCGGAAGGCGACTGAAACATCACGGCAAGCAGGCAGCGATCAGCTCAAGCTCGATACTCGCATCAAGAGGGAGTTCCGCAACACCGACAGCGCTTCGGACGTGTCTCCCGTTTTCACCGAATGCCTCGTATACAACCGCCGAAGCGCCATTTGCGACGATATGTTGATTGGTAAAATATGACTCACTTGCGACATAAACCGTCAGCTTCAGAATCCTTTCAACCTCATCAAGATCCTTCACAACGCTTTTAATCGCCGCAAGAGCGTTGAGAGTGGCGATACGAGCCGCGATAGCGGCCTGAGCCTGATTAATTTCATTCACTTTTCCTCTTCCCCCCTGCTCCATCAACACACCGTCGACAAAAGGGAGTTGCCCTGATGTATAGACAAGCGAACCGGATCGCAGAGCGGGGACGTAAATTCCTGCGGGATTCGCTATTTCAGGTAATGTCATACCTGCTTTATGCAGCCTTGCTTCGATTTTTGACATGGTAACGCTTTTGTGGTGAACCTGTTTCCTTTCAATGTAAGGCTTTTTGAAATTCCTGCTACCCTTCCCTGTCGTATTGAGGAGATGACCTGTTTTCCAAATCGTGGAAAAAACCTTATCGTGAAAGCGTAACAGAAGAAGCCGACCAAAAAGGGTATGAAAAAAAGAAAACTCCCCCGGTTATATATGGTGAGCAACAGCCCGGAATGTCCGTATCCGGAGCAAAAACTCCCTGAACTTGTCCGGAAAATAACCACACAGATACCTGCCATCATTCAGCTGAGAGAAAAACACCTGACGGCAAAAGCCCTTTATGAACTTACCCTGAGGGTGCAGCGTCATATGCACAAAAACAACTCCCGGCTTTTCATCAATGAACGATTCGACATTACCCTTGCCACCGGGGCCGACGGGACACATTTTCCGGAAAACTGCTGCCCCATTGACAAGGTACGCGCTGCTGCACCGGGAATCCTTGCAGGAAAAAGCACACATTCCCTACTGAGTGCTCTTTCCGCAGAAGCCGAAGGCTTTGATTATCTGATTTTCGGGCCGGTATTTGAAACACCCCTGAAAAAGCGATACGGCCCGCCCATGGGTCTTGATAAACTCGCGGAGGTATGCAGAAGCGTCTCCATTCCTGTCTACGCGATTGGTGGGGTCTCCCCGGCAAACACCCGGCAATGCATTGATCATGGCGCGTACGGAGTTGCAGCCCTGTCGATTTTTCACACATCGAAAAACCTCCCCGGTACTCTGGAAACGTTTAACCGTGCGCTTGAATGAAAACAGAACCCCCTATACTCTGCTGCATAACCGCAGAATCATCATGCCCTGTAGCACAGTCTGAAAAAGCACTTAAAGGTGGGGCAACGATGATTCAGCTCCGCCATAAATCTGCATCCGGATCAGATCTTTATTACTGGTCGTTACGTATACAGGAATTATGCCATGCCGATAATGCTCTCTTCATTGTAAACGACCGTCTTGATATCGCTCTTGCCGTTGACGCGGACGGCGTTCATCTGGGCCAGCAGGACATTCCTGCCAAAACCGCAAGAAATCTGCTTGGAACCGGTAAGATCATCGGAATATCCGCTTCATCTGTTGGCGAAGCTGATACGGCTGTCCGGTCAGGCTGTGATTATGTAGGGCTTGGTCATATTTATCCGACGGCTTCTAAAAACAAATCCGGTGATCCGCTCGGAACAGGATACATCACAAGGGTTTCACGAAACCTGTCCGTTCCCGTTATCGCCATAGGAGGAGTCACAGAGGAAAACGTCTGTGAGGTTATCGGAGCAGGAGCAGCAGGTATTGCGGTTATTTCCGCTGTCGCCGATGCCCCTGACCCGGAAAAAGCAGCTTCCGTGCTCATACAAAAAATGCAATCATGTCTTCAATAAGAGCGACGAACTATACCACCGTTCTTTCCATTGCCGGTTCCGATGGAAGCGGCGGCGCCGGAATACAGGCGGACCTCAAAACCTGTGCGGCTCTCGGCTGCTACGGGTTAAGTGTTATTACCGACATAACCGCTCAGAACACACACGGTGTCCATGACTCTTTGGCCCTGCCACCCACATTTGTAAGGAGACAGTTCGAGGTACTCGCGGAAGATATTGCAATCAATGCCATAAAAATCGGCATGATCTCACACAATTCTACGATTCGGGCTATTGCGGAAGCTCTTCGAAACCGTTCCCCGATACCGGTTATCCTCGATACGGTACTGAAGTCCTCCAGCGGCAGAGACCTGGCCTCGGAAGACGCGAAAGCATCAATGATCAAAGAGCTCTTTCCCCTTGCGACACTCGTCACGCCGAATCTTCCGGAAGCAGCCGAGTTGGCAGGATCAGACCGTGTTCCGGGAGAAAAAAGTGCTGTTGAAAAAATCGCCGACGCGCTAAGGGCTAAAGGAACAGCAGCAGTACTGGTAAAGGGAGGGCATATGCATGGAGATCTCTGTGAAGACTACCTTTTATCAGAAAAAGGAGGGGAATGGTTTTCGTCACGCAGGATTCCGACAAAAAACACGCATGGAACGGGCTGTACGCTCTCGTCCGCCATTGCAGCATATACGGCCATGGGCCTTGACCTTCACGAGGCGGTCAGAAAAGGCCGGCTGTTCACTCTTGATGCCCTGCAGGCCGGTTCAGAATTCCTGCTTGGCAAAGGAACCGGCCCGCTCCATCATTTCTATCGCTGTTGGAACGGCGCTCAGCCCCGGGGAACCCGCCCAATGGAATAATAGGCAAATCCGAGCTGTTCCATCAGATCGGGATTATAGATGTTCCGGCCGTCAAAGATCACCGGACTGCTCAGTTCCTCTTTGATGACCTCGAAGTTCGGACTTCTGAACACCATCCACTCGGTCACCACTGCCAATGCATCGGCACCCTGGAGTGCGTCCTCCGCAGTTTCGACAAGCGCCAGGCCGTCCCGTTCCCCGTAAATCCGGCGAGCCTCGTCCATCGCCACCGGATCATACGCCCGCACTTCCGCTCCTGCTGCCCACAGCTCTTCAAGTATCCTCCGGCTCGGCGCTTCTCGCATGTCATCGGTATTCGGCTTGAATGCAAGACCCCATATGGCTATGGTTTTACCTTGCAGGTCACCATTGAAATGGTCCTTAATCTTCCCGACCAATGCTGTTTTCTGATCATGGTTGACCGCTTCGACCGCCTGCAGAATCCTGGCTGCATACCCGTATTTGCTCGCCGTTTTTTCCAGAGCCTGCACATCTTTCGGGAAACACGAGCCGCCATAACCCACGCCGGGATAGATAAATGAAAAACCGATCCTCGAGTCGGATCCGATACCGTGACGGACCGCCTCGATATCCGCTCCGACCCGCTCGGCTATGTTGGCTATCTCGTTCATGAAGCTGATTTTCGTCGCAAGCATCGCATTCGCCGCGTATTTCGTCAGTTCCGCCGAACGGATGTCCATCGCGATAAAGCGCTCGTGACTGCGATTGAACGGTGCATAGAGAGTACGCAAAAGCTCCTTTGTCCGCGGATTGTCCACCCCCACCACGATGCGTTCGGGCTTCATGAAATCATTGATGGCATCCCCCTCCTTGAGAAACTCGGGATTCGACACCACATCGTAATCGATCGAGACGCCCCGTTCATCCAGTACCGACTGCACCCGCTCCCGTACCAGATCGGCTGTTCCGACAGGCACCGTTGACTTATCGACAATGATCCGGTAATCTTCCATGTTTCTGCCGATGCTTTCAGCGACACTCAACACATGGCGAAGATCGGCCGAACCGTCTTCGTCGGGAGGTGTGCCGACGGCAATAAACTGAAACAGCCCGAAGTCTACGCCTTCAGCAGGGTCCGAGGTGAAGCGGAGACGCCCTTCACGGCTGTTTTCAATCACCATTTCCTCAAGTTTCGGCTCATAGATCGGTATCTCTCCCCGCTTCAGACGACTGATTTTTTCTTCATCGATGTCGACGCACAGTACGTCATTTCCAACTTCAGCAAAGCATGCTCCTGTCACAAGACCGACATATCCTGATCCGAATATCGTTATCTTCATATCTAACTAATTGATGGTTAAATGATCCGCTATCCATATATAAAAGCAGTCATGCCGGGCCCGATCCGGCATCCACACCGTTTTCCCAAACATCCTATGGTTCTCCGTTTCATGTCCCATGAAATATTTTCCTGCCTTCACAAAATGCGCCAAACGACCGGAAAAACAACAAAGCGAAAGCCGGTAAAGAACCGTACCTGTTGAAACCCCAACGTGTCGGAATGACCGACAATCGCTCAATTCAGGCCTATATATATAAAAATTATGAGAAAAAAGGTACTTTGCCTGTACCCTGTTACGACAAAAAAGCCATAAAACAAAAGAGCTTGCGAAACAACAAACTACTTGCAGGAATAGTAGCCGGAATTGCCGCGGGCTCTCTTCTCGGCGGCTTTTACCCTGAAGCCGGACTGGCTGTCAGTTTTATCGGCCACCTGTTCATCAAGTTCCTGATGATGATTGTCATGCCACTCATCATCGCGGCAATGATAAGCGGCATATGCAGGTTGGGAGACGTAAGAAAACTGGGTCCGCTCGGTTTCAGGACAATCCTCTACTACCTCGGGACAACCGCTCTTTCGGTAATGACGGGCATCCTGCTCGTCCTGGCTATCCATCCTGGAAAGCTCGCATCGGAAACCGAGCAGATTGAAACACGGGGGGGAATAGTCAGGCAGGAAGCCTCATACACCATCGAGGGCAAGACCGTCATCATAGAGGGCATGACTCTCCCGAAAAAGTACTTATCGTCCTACTCCGTAATTCTACTTGACAGGAATGTTAAAGGAAAAATCACGACACACGGGGAAAACGCTATCGAAGTCTCCTCATGGATGCAGGACAAAAAAAATCTTGTCGCACTGACCGGAAGCGGTAAAGGCGTTGCGATCGACAAACTGCCCGCCGAAAGGTTTTTACAGGAAGGGCGAAACATAACCGATATCCTCAGGGAAGTGCTGACCAGCCTTATCCCGGCAAACCTTTTCAAGGCAATGGCGGAAAATGACATTCTCCCGGTCATAACCTTTTCGCTTCTTCTTGGGGCCGTACTCTCAACACTCGGGGCACAGGGCAAGCCTGTTATCGATTTTTTCAATGGTCTCAACGAAGCGATCATGAAAATCATTCACCTTGCGATGTATGCAGCCCCTGTCGGCATCGGCGCCCTGATCGCGGGAAGACTCGGGGAAGCAGGGGGATTCACCGGCTTTCTGCCCGAATTGTTTCGCCTCGGCAAATACGCGTTTACCGTCATTGCGGGACTGATGATTCACAGCATGATTATCCTTCCTCTTATTCTGAAGCTTTTCGGCAAAACCGGAATCGGCCGGTTCGCCTACAACACCACCCCGGCCCTTCTGACAGCGTTTTCTACCGCTTCCAGCTCGGCAACCCTGCCATTGACCGTGGAATGTGCAGAAGAAAAAAACGGGGTTTCGCGCCGAACCGCAGGATTTGTCCTACCTCTCGGAGCAACGATCAATATGGATGGCACAGCCCTTTACGAAGCCGTGGCGGTTATCTTTATAGCCCAGATCAACGGCATCACTCTCGGGACCCCTGAACTTGCCATCATTTTTATTACGGCAACACTTGCGGCGATCGGAGCAGCGGGAATTCCCGAAGCCGGACTGGTAACGATGGTACTCGTACTGAAAGCCGTCAACCTTCCGATAGAGGGAATAGCATTGATTCTTGCAATCGACTGGTTCCTCGATCGCTGCAGAACGACGGTCAATGTATGGGGTGACAGTGTAGGAGCAAAAATTATAGACCGGTACGTGCGGCTCTCTAATCATCAGTCACGATAACGAGACATCGGGATTTTTTCCAGAACTCGGATTCATCCTTGATGAGAAGCAGCGAAGATGTTCTGCCTCCAATAAGTTCATAAGAACCTTTGGTATGCGGAGTGACGATCCTGAGGCTCTTTACAGGCTTGTCAAAATAGAGGTCCCTTGTTTCAGTAATATCAATCCGGCTGAACAGGGTGACATCGAAATCCTGTGCTAGCGAGTAGTCGGTATCGAAAATTTTCGAGAACGGACTGTTCGGCCCGGACAGAATTCCTTTCCCGGAAAGCTCTTCATAACTGCCTGATATATAGTATGCATAGGAAAGAATATCCTCCTGCTCGAGAATAAATTCATCAAGCACCTCTACGGTCTCCTGCAGTTCCGATACCTTTTCATCGAGTTGCTCAACCGCTGACTTGAGTTCCACAATCTCCCTGTCCTTGTCTTCGAGTGTATTGCGCATCTCAACCACCAGATTATCAAGGGATTCAATACGGTACGCCGAACTCATGTTCTCCTCTTCGAGTCTCTGAATCAGGTTTCTGCTGGCCTCGAGGGTCGAGTCTATGAAACGAATACTGGTGTAGATATCCTTGCCGATCTGATCGACACTCGCACCTTCCTGCTTTTCAATAGTGGACGTAAGCCTCTCGACAACAGCTTCCTTCTGTTGAATCCTGCCAAGATTTTTCTGAACCTGGGTCAGAATAGTCATCATGGAGTCAACATGCTGCTGTCGGAATTCAGATTCCTTCCCGGACTCGCCGCATCCGGCAAGAACATGAACGAAAAGCAGCAATACTGTAAGAAAAAACCGGTATGTAGCTTTTTTCACAACCATCGTATCCATTTTTCGATACCCTCTCCGGTACCATACCATGTGGTATGAGGGGTCGGCAGATGCTCTATACCTGAAATTGTGACATTTTCCGCACCTTTCAAAAAGCAGCTTTTTACCGGCACGATGCCATCACCGGCAATATTCCCCTCCCCTGAAACATTTTTATAAAACATGTAACACATTCGCTCAACAATCCCCTTTTCCAGTGAACCTGTGTACTGATCGCTTACAATGGAAACAACCTTGCATCTGTCGAAGAAGCCGGGGGTAAGACAGCTGTTGATAAAATCGGTTTTAATCCTTGCGAAATGCTCCGTTGTATGAAACGGGGTACCCAATGCGACCAGTTTCCCCACGGAAGAGCTCCGCTTGTAGACATCTCCCCGAAAAGGCTGTTCAAGAAGATAAACCAGGGCAACCGTCCCTCCCCCACTATGGGCAACAATGGTAATTTTTTCATCAGGGTAGCGCTGCCGCATCGAAATGATGGTGCGGTCAAGCGCCGCCATCACACGATTTGTCGATCGCTCGGGAGAAGGGGGAAAACCAATCCAGTCATGAATATGGACCGGCACGATGGCGATTTTTTCTTCCGGAACAAAGGCGGCAAGCGATTTTTTCATCCCGAGATAAAGGCTGTCCCAAAAAAGAACCCCGGGAAGAATCACCAGCGGGTTTTGAGGTGTTTGCATCATTGACGGCAACTATTTCCAGTCTCTCAGAAGATCAATAAGCAGACGAACGCCAAACCCGGTACCTCCCGGAACTGTCTTGCCTTTCTTGGCTGTAAACGAAGGACCGGCAATATCAAGATGCGCCCAGGCCTTGTGACCGTCTATGAATTTTTCAAGAAACTTCGCGGCAGTAATCGAGCCGGCACCTTTCCCGCCGGCGTTGTGCACATCGGCCACCTCCGACGTGATAAGCTCGTCGTACTCTTCCCAAACCGGCATGCGCCATACCTTTTCACCGGATTTCCGGCCTGCTTCGTAAATCCTGCCCGCAAATATGTCGTTATTGCTGAAAAGTCCGGCCACAGAATAGCCGAGGGCAACGATACAGGCTCCCGTGAGTGTAGCGAGATCAATAACGGCATCAGGCTTGTAATGTTTCACCGCATAGGCGAGCGCATCGGCAAGAATAAGCCTGCCTTCCGCGTCGGTATTGCCGACTTC
>RRYU01018349.1_pt1 | contig 11755 bp, 13 predicted proteins | sample 2162651 | NCBI WGS metagenome assembly RRYU01 (sample SAMN10267283, study PRJNA491782) | microbial mat metagenome | isolation source: biomat in the production well | place: Japan: Minami-Kanto gas field, natural gas well KTG3 | collected 2017-06 | reverse complement strand
CGATGGCCCGAGTTTATGGGGATAGCCCCTGAATAGTTACAAATATTGTATGTCCAGTGTTTGATTAAAGTTTATGTTGAATTGGCGTTTGATGATATCGCGTAGAATATCTTGGCTGTTTGGTGCTGCAAGAACATTGTTGTCGAGCAACATTACATTGTGCTGACTATCAGGAACAAAATCATCGAATGTTGAATAGTCGGAAATCAGGCTTCCTTCCTTATTGGGAACCACACAGAATCTGCACCGCTTGTTACAGCCTCTTGTTAAAAATCCAAGTGCATAGTGGGTATGCCCATATAAGCTGTAGTCGGGAAAGCATCGGTCAATCTCTTTGGGAAGAACTGTAGTTAGATCAATCCCTGAACCGCCGATGCTGATCTTGTCGCCATACAGCTTCCTTAACCGGCTAACGTACTGAAGTGATTTTTGTGCGTTGAATACGACGCTCGCAAAATACAGGTTTCCTGGTATTGATCGAGGTTTATTGGAAAGTACGACGCTATACCCTTTGTCTTTATAAAAGCTGCTCAGCTTCATGAGAGCAAGATTTGGTATGCGGCTATCCACATCGTATAAAACTACTTGTTTCATCTGTTAGTACACTACCGCAGTCATTAAACGGATATGTCAGTTGTCTGAGTCATTTAAGCATCAATGCGACCTGCTTGGCGAACATTAATGCATTGCTTCGGATAACCGGCATCACGGTCAGGGCAATCGCATCAACAAGCGCTAATATTCCTGGGCTATTCCGGCTCACAAAGCAGCGGCGAGTGATCGCGAACCTGCCCTTGGTACTAAACAACTCGCGCGCGGGAATCCATGATGCGGTGGGAACGTCACACCCGAAGAGGTTCCCCCATGGATTCCGACGCACCCAAGACCCTGATCGAGCATTTTTCGATTCTGGAAGATCCCCGCGACCCGAGCAAGTGCCGGCATCAACTCATCGAGATCATCGTGGTCGCCATCGCTGCGGTGCTCTGCGGCGCGGACAATTTGACGAGCATCGAAGCCTTCGGCAAGGCCAAGGTCGAGTGGTTTCGCCGCTTCTTGGGGTTGGAGAACGGCATTCCGTCGCACGATACCTTCGGGCGGGTTTTCGCCTTGCTCGAACCGACGGCGTTTCAGGCCTGCTTTCTCGCCCGCTGCCGGCCAGGGAGAGCGGAGCGAGAGCCGGTAGTCCGCGGTAGGCGTAGAGTCCGTGCGGATTTTCGTAGTAGCGAAGGGATATGTATCCCGTAGCCGCGAAGAAAATCTGTAAGGACATCCGACACGCCGTCAAGCCATTGTGGGCAGTGTTGGGCTCGGCGTGTGTTAGTCGAGTCCAGCACTGACCGCAGGGCGAGCCGGGGCACTAAAGGCTGTCGCGTTGGCGAGTCGATTTTGGGGACTGGGATGTCCCAAAATCTTTCACGATCGTGTCGAGTAAATTCAGATCCGTGGGATCGAAAAGGAGGTTGTGAAACTGGATATTGCTACCCAGTGGGTGAAGGCAGGTAACTGCCTAATTCCCACCAGAGAAGGTCAGCCACTGGAACTGTAGTAAACCTGCATGCATATCCATGAGGGTGTGTATGAAGCCAGGTGTAGCGAGTGTGCAGGCCGCGTGACCGAACTCAGAAAAGATTATTATCGTGGTCCGAAAGAATGTGAAATGGGGTCAGGTCTGGATTTATACCAAAAGCAAGCTATACTCGTAAACATGACCAGACCCATACGTATTGAATTTTCTGGTGCTTTGTATCACGTCACCTCTCGGGGCGATCGCCAGGGCAATCGCATCACCCGGTCTGTTGAAACAATAACTTAGTGAGATAGCGTTCATCCCATCCAGCCATCAGGCGTTTGGTCTTGATTCCAACCTTCGCAGTCTTTTCATTTTTCAACAATCCGAGCGCTATGTGGCGCAGGACGGCGAAGTTTTCCGCTGCGTTGCGGTCACGCACCCTCGACTCGTCCTCGCGGAAGCTCACATCCAAGCTCCAGTGCAAATCGTTTTCTACGCCCCAATGGGCACGAGCCGCCTTGGCAAAGCGTTGGGCATCTTTACCGATACTGCCGATGTAGTATCGGTACTCGGTACTGCTCTTGCCGTCTTGCTCGCGCCGTGATTCCACCATCCCGATCATGTCGAGCCCCGCCCATTTCCCGCACTGACTGAGCCCGTCGAGATCCGTCAGTGTCCAGTAGCGGCGCCTCTCGGTGCGTCCGTGAGCGCGCTCGCTCGTCTCAAAAAAGTCCGTCTCCATGTTCTGGTAGTCCCGGGCATCGGCGTCGATAAACGCCTCTTCCACTTCCTCGGCCAAAATACCCTGGTTGCCCTTGAGCGCCAGCAGGTACTGACCATCCTGCTCGACGATCTTCTGCGCAATCTTCTTCTGGCAACCCATCGCATCAATGGTGACGATGCACCCGCGCAACAGCAGCGTGTCCAACAACTGCGGGATCGCCGTGATCTCGTTGGACTTCGCCTCCGTTGCCCGTTGCCCCAGTACGACACGGTTTGCCGTGGCCCACGCACTGACCATGTGGATTGGCGCCTTGCCCGATTTTTTGTCGCCGGAGCGCCGGAGCGTCTTGCCATCGATGGCGATGATCTGCTCCTCATGGATCTCTGCCACCGATTGCACCCAGTCCCGGAACCGCTCCTCGAAGGCCCGCGGCGAAAGCAGAGAGAACACCCGCCCAAAGGTGTCATGCGACGGGATTCCGTTCTCAAGCGCCAGGAACTTTCGAAACCAGTCTTCTTTGGCCTTGCCGAATTTCTCGATGCTCGTCCATTCGTCTGCTCCGCAGATCACCGCTACAACGGCGATAATGATGATATCGATCAGCGTGTGTAGCCGTTTGTCCTCATCGCGGACATCGACAAGCACCGAGAAGTGCTCGATCAGGCTCGTCGGGCGTTTGGAATCCATGGGGCGCAGCCTCTATGCAGTTGAACTGCGCGCATAATGGCTTCCTGGAGCCTCTGTGTCCAGCCTTACCGGCTATGCGTCGGTCAGCCATCGCAAGCCACTGATTAGAAATGTAATGTCATGCGATTGCCCTGGCATCACGGTAACTATGAGGACCGCAGCCGGTGCTGGAGATTGGTCAGCCGTTTAGTCAATCCCTGGCGTTTAACCTGTTTGGGAAAAAGACCGAGAAACGCCGGCGCAAGCTCAAGGATCCCAACACCGGGGAGGATGGTGGTGGCAACGAGTCCGATGGCCATCCGGGCAACGGCGACGGTGCATCGGCCAAGGCCTCGCACGGGCCGCCGAGCGATTCGAATACCGATGGCCGCCGCGGCCATGGTCGCCGGGCGGCGGCGGATTATCGCGGTGCCGCGACAGTGTTTTGCCCCCATTCTGCGCACGCTCGGGCGAGCGCTGCCAGCACTGCGGGCGAGGCCGGTATTACCGGTTAGCGCCGCTGGTGCGTTTGCGTTTTACCGGACAGCCCCTGACGTTGATCACCCGTTTCGAATTGGAGCGGCTGCGCTGTAATAGTTGCGGTGTGTTGTCGGTGGCCTCGAGGCCACCGCAGGCCGGGCGTGAGACCTACGATGTGACGCTCAAGGTGAACCTGGCGCTGGCCCAAAGGCTGGGAGTCGCTGACGCGCTTTCTCACCATACCCGGTGCCCCGCTCGACAATAATGCGGCCGATAGGGCATTGAAGATGATCCTGCGGCTGCGAAAAAACAGCCTGTTCTACTTCAGGCCCCCAGGAAACGATTGACCAACGCCAGTAGTTCGTTCCCCTCACTGGGATGGATGCGAAGGCGCAACCCAGCCGGGCGCTCCAGTTCCATCCATGCCGTGGCGCTGGTTTGTGGCCCCACAGCCCGATCCACCATCGCCGGGTCGATCTCGAAAAACGTTGTCTTCCCATCCTGGTTCCGCCACTGGCCGGCTCCGACAATCCCCCGGCGTTTGTTGAAGTCCCTGCCGCTGAAACGCAGAACCCGGGTGACCTGCGAGACGCCATAGCGGCCCACCAGGTCGATCGCCTCCTTCCACAGTGGCTCCGGTATCCGTTGCCCTTTCTTCTTATTCCGCCGCCACTGCTCAAAATGTTCGGTAACCGCTTCCAATGTCAGTGGGGATTCGATGGGTGCTTTCATGCTTTGCCTCCAGATATTGATTTTCACCGGTGGCATCCTAATCAGCCCGCCGTCAACGGGTCACCCACGTTTGCCGGAACTACACCACCTGTCGGCATAAAGGCGCTGACGTCCATGAGGCTATTTTCCAACTCGATACCACACCCACCGCGAAACAACGTAAGGCGCTGCATCTGATCAACGCGATACGATTGTAGCCAGACGTTTACACCTCAATTTTTCGAATTACGTATGTAATTCTGCCTGTTATCTCACCCCAAGGCTTCAAACTTCAGCTTAGCCGTCTTGCGTTTAACTACCCAACGCCCCTTCCGGGAGCGTCCCCAAAAGTGAGTGAACCCCAGCAGGGCGAAGCTGCGCTCGCGTTGCGAACCGCCTCCCCCTGTGCGCCATGGACTGCGAAAGTCCACCAGTCGGGTCTTCTCTGGATGCAGGCGCAGACCGTACTTATCGAATCGCTTCGACAGCACCGCCAACACCCTTCTGGCGTCCTCTTCCCGTTCGAAGACCAGTGCCGGGTCATCGGCAAAACGGATCTCAAATTACCACAGACAATAAACTTGTCCCGAACCGGCTGTCACTTGTTCTTTCCTGCTTTGCGGGAAGCAGCACTGGGTGCAAGACCGGTCGTTTGTCCCAACTGAGAATCACGAATTGGTGATGCTTTGCCGAAAGTCACTCGGTGACATTCCGAACCATCGCTTAGCGGCCCGGGTCAGGGAGCTTTGCTGGGAGAAACCAAGCAGGAACGCAACTTCGGTTGCACTGTTCTTACTGTCCGCAAGGTAGTGTTCCGCCAACTCCCGCCTTGTGTCGTCCAGCAATTTCGTGAATCCCGTCCCGGCTGCCTCAAGCCTCCGATTCATGGTTCGTACGCTCATGTGGAGCTGTTCGGCTACATCATCAGCAGACACCTCCCCATTTGCTATATTCTCCAGAATCATAGCCCTGCAGCGGGCCGCAATGTCCTCTTTGTCCAGGGCTGCGAGCAGACCGATAAGGATCTTGTCGTGAACCCCCGCAAGCTGTTTATTCGAGGACGACAGCGCATAATCTGCTTCTTGAACGGATAGTCTGAAACCATCTTGGGGTGCTGAAAAACTGATGTCGCAGCCATAGTATCGCAGGTATGCCTCACTGCATTTGGGCTCGGAACGAGCCAGGGTAACCAGAGTGGGGCGGAGGCACTCACCATAGTTAAAGCGACACATGTCTAAAAGCATCGACAGGTAAAAATCCGTAACGGTTTCCCGCACGCTTGGATCATCCCGTTTCTGCTCCAGAGTCACCTGCAAATTCTCTCCGGTCTCGGTTACTGCCACTGACGCCCGGGTGCCGATAACCTTGCCGTATCGCTGGAGCCGGCAAAGGGCTGAACGCAGGCTCGAACTAGCCAGCCATGCGTATCCAAAGGCACCTAAATCGGAAGGATGCCAACACCGTGCCGCTCGCAATCCGACGCAGGGGTCATCCACCTGATGGATTACCGAACGCGCAATGGCATCCCATTTGTCGACGGGTATCCGCTGGTTCAGGTCACGAAGCACACTTTGGTCAAGCCCCTGTTGTGCGAATACCGATTCGGCATCGAGTCCAAGGAGATCGACCCACTTCCAGATGATTTGCCCAATACCTGAGAATCCCGTGTCCACCTTACCCCACCTCTTTTCTTGATTCTGCCAAGATCAAGGCCATTTGGCGACCAAAGCGAAACGAGAGTCTCTATAGGGAAAGCCTGCCACCGGTTTTCATCGGAAACTGGAAACAGGTAACAACTATCGAGATGCGCCAATGCCAATGCTACCTGAAGAACAACCGGAACAGGCCCCGCAAGATTACGCCATAGCGGATGTTGAACACGGATTCGTCCTGCTCGAAGCCAACGAATGGACTGAAAAAACTTGTCGGCACTGGGTGGTTACACTGCTGCTTCATCCGGAGGAGGCGCGGATGTTGGCTGTCCAGCTTAACCGATGTGCTGATGAAGCAGAGAGACAGGCGAAATCGCAGGGCCTGAACTGACGCAGATATCGATGGCTACTGGAGAGGCACAGTGAAACATCATTCTGTATACAGGGCCTCGAGTTCGGTCCGATAGTGCTCGTAGACCCGATTCCGTCTTACCTTGAGGGACGGGGTCAGGAAGCCACCTTCCATTGTCAGGGGCTCGTCCGCGATACAGAAGTGTTTGATGGTCTCGTGGCGGGCCAGCTCCCGGTTGACCGCGCCGATGCGATCCTGGACCCATTGCAGTACCAGGCGATGCCCACGGAGCGTATCACCTGGTGCAACCCCATGCTCGCGTAACCGGGCAAGGGCTGCCTGCTCTTCTATATCCACCAGGGCGGTGAGATACTTTTTTCCGTCGCCGTAGACCACGACACGACTGATCAGCGGATCGCCGCGGAATTTCATCTCGATGTTCTCCGGTGGAATGTTCTTGCCGCCGGAGGTCACCAGTATTTCCTTCTTGCGCCCGACGATCTGGAGGAATCCACGTTCATTGAAGCGGCCGAGGTCACCGGTTCGCAGCCAGCCTTGCGCATCGTACATGGCGGCCGTGGCCTGCTCGTCCTTGTAATAGCCGAGGAATATATTGTCGCCCTTGGCGAGGATTTCACCATCGTCGGCTATCTTGACCCGCACATTGGGAAAGGGCTTGCCGACCGAGTCGAAATCATAGTCGTCGATCCGGTTCATGGTCAGGGTCGGCGCGCACTCGGTCAATCCGTAGCCCTCGATGATCATCAAGCCCGCGGACTTGAAAAACTCCTTGATCTCCCGAGCCAAACCGGCCCCGCCGGAAAGACAGAACCTGAGCCGGCCGCCGGTCAGGCGCCGGAGTTCATCCCGTTGCCCGGCCGGGTCCGTCGAAACCGCCCGGGCGGTCAGGGCAAGTTTTTCCCAATAAGCGGGGACACTCATGAAAATATGCGGCGAGTGTGTCTGCAGGTGCTCCAGGGCCTTGAGGGGTTCGCTGAAATAGGTGACGAAACCGAGCTGATTGCCGAGTCCGAACTGCCCCCAGCCAAAAATATGTGACATGGGAAGCCAGAGGACGTCGACATCGCCCTCGTGCAGGAGAGAGCCGTTCAGCGCTATCCAATCACCGGCATTGACCGCCACATTACGATGAGACAGCTGCACCCCCTTGGGCATTCCGGTTGTGCCGGAGGTGTAGATCAGGTAGCCCGGGTCGTCCAGGCGGATGGCATCAAGTCGCTGCCTCACCGACTCCGGGGTGCTGCGAAGGGCAACTGCGCCCAGCCTCTCTGCCTGCGCCAGGGTAAACCAGCGGCCGGCAATCTCGTCCCCCTCCAATCCCGCCTGCTCCGCCAGGCCGGCCCCGTCCATGGGTTCGATCCCGATCAGGGTATGGATACTCAGCCGGCTCCAGACCTCCAGCACGCGCCGGAGTTGGGCCTCGGTCTCCACGAACAGCACACGGGCATCCGAGTGAGCAAGAATGTGGACCAGGGGCTCCCCAACGAGGGTCGGATACACGGGCACCAGCACCCCGCGGGAAGCAAGGGCCGCAAGCCCGGCCAGCCCCCACTCCAGCCGGGTATTGGCGAAGACTGCCGCTTTTTCACCACTGGCCAGGCCCCGTTGCAGCAGAAATGCGGCAATATGTTCGACACGAGCCGCCATCTGGTTCCAGGTTACCGGCTGCCAGTCGCCGTCTTTAGCAACCATGGCGCGCGGCCGCTCCCCCATATCGGGCCGAGCGGATTGAGCGAAGAAAATTTGCGCTGCATTGTCCGTATCGCTCAATGATCCCCGCAGTCGTTCGCTCATGCTCATATCTTGTATCACCGTACGCAGATGATTAATTCAGAATCGTTGGCGTTTTGAATGATCTTCTCGAAAAGAAAGTTTTTCTCAAACCAGGCAACCTTGACCAACGCGCCCTGCCATCCTGACAGCGAAGTCTCAGTATTACGCAAGACCAGCCAGGCTGCCGTTGTATTGCAAGGCATAGCCAACCGATATTGAGCGATGATCCCACTGTCCATGCACCCGATCAAACGGCACAGCAGGAAGTAAAATAACTCTCCTTAGAGACAAGCCGGGTCAATGGAAATCTGATCGCACCAATCAGTCCATTATGACATGCATTAAAATAAGCTCCCGGCTGAGTTGATATTGTGTGGCCGCGTGTCCCATGGTTTCTGTATTATGATCAGGTGCCGGACGGCGGCTTGTTCCTGGGCGACACCCCGGGTATCTTCATGCGCTTGCCGCAAGGGCACCCCATCGGCGCAAGCATCTCCGTTTTAGCGGCCGCTGCGTACATAGGCACATTTGGCGACTGCGTCCCGAAGCAACATCTGGCGGGACCCAATCCGGATCAATAGAGAGGTACTGAGTAGATGTCTGAACCCTTGTCAGGCAAGGTCGCCTTGGTTACCGGGGCTGCCCGTGGCATCGGGCGGGCGACCGCCCTGAAGTTGGCGTCGGCTGGCTGCGATATCATTGCCAACTACTACAACAGCCATGCAGAGACCGAGACGCTGTGCGAAGAGGTTAGCGCCATGGGCCGACAGGCGTTCGCGGTGCAGGGCAGTGTTGGCATGCCCGACAGTGTGGACGAAATGTTCCAGGAGATCGGAGAACATTTCGATCGTCTGGACATCGTCATCAGCAATGCCGCCACCGGGGTCCTCAGGCCGGCCATGGAGATGAAACTCAAACACTGGCGGTGGTGCATGGAAACCAACGCCTTCGCCCTCGCCATGCTGGCGCAGCATGCGGCACCCCTGATGCGGAATGGTGGCCGCATTGTGGCCATGTCCAGTCTGGGGGCCTTCCGTGCCATACCCTCGTACGGTTTCATCGGTGCATCCAAGGCGGCCCTGGAGTCGCTGGTGCGTACCTTGGCGCAGGAACTGGGACCGCAGGGCATTCGCGTCAATGTGGTGAATGCCGGCGTAGTGGATACCGACGCCCTCAAGTATTTTCCCAACCGGGACCAGTTGATGAGCGAATTCGCCGAACGCACACCCGCGGGGCCTACCCTGACGCCCGAGCAGGTCGCCGACGCGATCTACCTTTTGTGCCTGCCGGAGGCAGAAATGATCAACGGTCACACGCTGTTCGTCGATGGCGGTTTTGCAATATCTGGATGAGATATCAATGACATTGGAATCTGGACTGGCGGGAAAGGTCGCACTGATAACGGGCGGAAGCCGCGGTATCGGCCGTGCCATTGTGGAACGCTTGGCCGCGGACGGGGCCGACGTCACCTTCTTCTATCGCGACAGCACCGGGGCGGCCAAAGAGATCATCGAGGCGGGCGCGGCGGCGGGTCAGCGCATAGCGGCTGACCAGGTGGATATCACCGACCCCGGGGCCTGTGAAGAAGCGGTTGAGCGGCTGGGTGAGCGTTGCGAGCGCATCGATATACTGGTGAACAACGCCGGGGTAATACGTGATAACATTATGGGTTTATTATCGCCCGAAGATGTCAGCACAGTGCTGGAGACCAATGTCGCTGGTGTATTCAACGTCACCCGCGCCGTGGTGCCGTACATGATTTCCCAGCGGGCCGGAAGGATCATCAACATCAGTTCCGTATCCGGTGAAAAAGGCGGGCGCGGCCAGACCAATTACGCCGCCAGCAAGGGTGCCGTCAACGCCATGACCAGGGCCCTGGCGGCGGAGTTGGGGAGACGTAAGATTTTAGTGAATGCGGTTGCCCCGGGAGTCATCGAAACGGAGATGTCCCAGGGAGTCAGGGACTTGGCGGGTGACGAAATCAAATCAAAAATACTGTTGAAACGCTATGGCCAGCCTGAGGAGGTAGCTCACGCGGTGTGGTTTCTCGCATCGCGGTTCGCGGACTACATCACCGGGCAGGTATTGAGCGTCGACGGCGGCTTTAAGATGGAGTAGAACAGCATGTCGAATATAGAGATTACCGACGAAGAGATACAGGCGGTCTATCCCACGGTGGCGAATACCATCGCCGACGCTCTGGGTCTGGACGACGACGAAGTCGAACTGAAACACTCCTTGATTGAAGACCTGGACGCCGAGTCCATCGATTTTCTGGACCTGGTATTTCGTCTCGAGCGGGCCTTCAAGCTGAAAATCCCCCGGGGAAAGATTGTCGAGGACGCGCGCGGCGACATGGCGGAAGCGGACTTCGAACAGAACGGCGTGGTTACCGATGCCGGCATGGATCGTCTGAAGTCCTTTCTCAGTGAAGTGTCCGATGAGCGTTTCACCACGCCGATGAAGTCCGCGGACATTCCCCGCCTGTTTACGACGGAAACCTTCTGCAAGCTGGTGGTGCGTGCTCAAAAGGACGCAGCCGCAGCCGGTTGACCGGCCAGGGGTCGCGCCACACTCGCATGTCGGACCGATACAGCGCTTTCTCGTTCGTTGACAGGATTACCTCGCTGCAGCCCGGGACAGGGGCGCGGGGCCAGTTCCAGGTGCCCGCCGCAGTAGCCGGCTTTCCGCCCAGTCTGGTGGCCGAGGCCATCGGGCAATTGGCGGCCTGGGTATCCATGGACCGATTGGACTACCGTTTACGACCGGTGGCGGGGATCGCGGCCGAAGCCATTTTCCAGCGTGAGGTGCAACCTGGCCAGACACTGGACCTGGAAGTCGGGATCGAGAGTTGCAGCGAATCGGATGTGGTCTATGGGGGCCGTGCCTTGGTAGACGGCGAAATCGCAGTGCAGTTGAAGCACTGTCTGGGCCCCATGCTGCCCATGGAAGAGTTCGACCACCCGGACGACGTGCGGGCGCGTTTCGAACTCTTGCGTGGCCCCGGCGCGCCGGCTGGCCGTTTCGGCGGCGTGCCTGATTTCGAGGTCTCCCCCTTGGAGCACGATCCGGGAAAGCAATTCAAAGCCTTGCTGCGGGTCCCGGAATCCGCCCCCTTTTTCTTCGATCATTTTCCACGCCGTCCGGTACTTCCCGCCACCCTATTGCTGAACGCCCAGCTCGCCACCGCCTTGAAACTGGGCAGCGAGTCGCATTATTGGGAGCAAGGCGCCGTATTGACTGCCAGGCGCATGCTGGACGTGAAGATGCGGGCCTTCATTTCCCCGGGACAGGAATTGGAGATTCGTATTGCCCTGGCCCCTCCGCAGCAGGGCGTTGCCACGGCCAGACTGACCACTTACCTGGACGGGCGCAAAGTATCCCATGCACGGGCCGAAATTGGATCACGTGAGGAGATGGCTGGATGACTGAGAGACGCCGTGTTGCAATCACCGGCCTGGGTGTGGTCACCCCCGCGGGAAACGATGTCGACACCACCTGGCAGACGCTGCTGGCGGGCCGCAGCAGTGCGGGTCCCATCACCATTTTCGACGCCAGCGGTTTTTCCACCCGCATCGCTGCGGAGGTGAAAGGATTCGATGCCGAGGCCGTAATCGGAGAACGGCGCCTGCTCAAGTTCGCTCACCGCTCCCATCGCTTCGCCTTGGGCGCTGCCGCCCAGGCCTTCGAGGACGCGGGTATCGCGCCCACAGCGGAAGACGGCGATCGCTGGGGTTGCGTGGTGGGCGCCGGCATGATGAGTTCGGATCATTCGGAGCTGGTGGGCATCCATGGACACAGTTGCAAGGACGGTGAATTGGACACCGACAAGCTGCTGAGCGACGAAGTGGCGCGCGACCCCA
>RRYU01003649.1_pt1 | contig 11757 bp, 13 predicted proteins | sample 2162651 | NCBI WGS metagenome assembly RRYU01 (sample SAMN10267283, study PRJNA491782) | microbial mat metagenome | isolation source: biomat in the production well | place: Japan: Minami-Kanto gas field, natural gas well KTG3 | collected 2017-06 | reverse complement strand
GGGGGGGAAAGGACATGGATCTTCCATTTCAGGCGCATTGCCGGTTCTTCAACCGCAATGCGCCTTTTTGCGTCTTATTCTGTCACACTGGAAGGTCATTAATGGGGAGAGGGCCCAGTTTATAGGGCACCCTACGCTGAAATGGCTTGAAACCACGACAATTGCCCAACAATCCGTATCTGCCGGCAGGCATCGACCGGCGAGAATGGGAGCGACCATGGAACAGCCCACGTGACCTTCGACCCGGCCATCCACCATCGCCGGTCCCACCGGTTGCCCGGTTATAACTACGCAGCCCATGGCGCCTATTTCCTGACCCTCTGCGTACAAGACAAGGCGTGCCTGTTCGGCAATATCGATAACGGAAACCTGACCCTCAGTGAGGCGGGCCGGATGGTGGGTGTGATTTGGCAGGAAATGCCGGCACGACATCCGAACCTGACGCTGGATGAACACATCGTCATGCCCGACCATTTTCACGGCATCATTGTCATCAACGCTCCCTCATTACCTCCATTATTCCCAATTCATCGTAGGGGCGAACCTTGTGTTCGCCCTAATTGTGGTCCCAACAACCACGTTAAAAACAAGGCTGAACACATGAAAACCATGGGCGAACACCAGGTTCGCCCCTACAGCCGCGGGCCCAACGGAACGTTGGATGGATCGGTGGGGCGGGTGGTGCAATGGTTCAAGACAATGGCCACCAATGCATACATTCGGGGTGTCTGCAACCAGCAATGGCCGCCGTTTCGCGGTCGCTTGTGGCAACGCGATTATTACGACCGCATCATCCGCAACCAGAAGGAACTGGACCATATGCGCCGATATATCAGGGAGAACCCAACCCGATGGAACACCAACCATCCAATCCATCCGTTGTAGGGGCGGACCTATGTGTCCGCCCGCCTTTCGCATCACCCGGACATGTGTGTCCGCCCGCTTTTCGCATCACCCGGACCTGTGTGTCCGCGCATGACCATCATTGTTTTCGATACCGAAACCAGCGGTCTGTCGCCAAGTAGGGGGTGTCGGGTTATTGAGATTGGGGCGGTGAAGCTAGAAGGCAACCAAATAATCGATGAATTTCACCGCCTGATTGATGCGGGAGTCCCGATTTTGCCACGGGCGCAGGCAGTCCATGGCATCAACAGGCACATGCTGCGCGGGCAGCCACGGCCTGAGAAAGTATTTATGGAGTTTCAGGATTTCATTGGCCAATCAAGACTGGTCGCCCATAACGCACCATTCGATATCCGTTTTCTGCGTGCTGAATTTGAGTCCCTCGGCTTCGGTTTACCCAACCGAACTGATTGTACCTTAAAGCTCAGTCGGCGTACTCTGGCCCTGCCGAACTATCGGCTGGAAACCGTTTATTGCCATCTGGGCGGGATGATGGATGAGACAGTCCAGAGGCATCGGGCGTTGAGCGATGCCCGGATGGCGGCGTTTGTTTGGAGGAGATTAAAATATCTTTCGGTGTGACGTTTTCTAAAGCAAAACGTTGATATTCCTGCACTGAATGTTGAAAAGGAGTGAGACAAGTGGCGAATCAAGAAATTACTGCTTTGCGCTTCTGGGCAAAAACCACTATTGACGGAAAACCTGGCATCTCAGTTTTTGACCATATGGTCAATGTCGGGTGCGTGGCGCAGTGTATTGCTGAAGCATCGCCGCAGCTTTTAGGACGATTCAGGTTGCTGCCTCCGGCTGTCGGCGTTCTGGCCGCTCTCCATGATCTCGGCAAAATTTCCCCAGGATTTCAACGAAAATGTGATGCGTGGCTTGAAGAAAATGGCCTGACAAAAATTGCATGTAATGGTTGTTGGGATACCGCAGCAGATCCTGATCACGGGAAAATATCTCATTCCGCCATTCAGGATTTTTTAAGCCAACAAGGGCTTCCCAGGCGAGTTGCCAAATATTTGGCAGCCGTCCTCGGTGGGCATCACGGGCGCATCAAGTTTTTGCCGAATGATCGGGGAATCAGGCTTGCGCCAACCGACAATGATGCAGGTGGAATCAATTGGGAACAGGAGCGTCTTGCCTGTGCCCGGAAGATTTGGGAGTGCTTCAAAGTTGAAGGTACACTTGAAACTTTCTACGATGAAAATCCCGCGCTCTGGTGGCTGGCGGGGCTAACTTCAGTTGCCGACTGGATCGGTTCCGATGAACGGTTTTACCCCGCTGATGCCGTGAGTAGCACTGACGATCCTTACCTTGTTGCGCGGAAGGCCCTCGAAACTATTGGCTTCACGCTACCCGCAATCAAGCGCGACTTATCCTTTGACCAGATTTTCGGCTTTCCTCCCAACGAAATGCAGATCAAAACCCTTGCGGCCGTAACCGGCCCAGGGGTTTACGTTGTCGAAGCACCCATGGGGATGGGTAAAACGGAAGCTGCGCTTGGGGCCGCTTACCAGCTGTTGGCTTGCGGAAAGGCGAGCGGTATATATTTTGCCCTCCCAACCCAGGCCACCAGCAATCGTATCCATCTACGTATGAACGATTTTTTGCAGCGGATATCCCCTGCAACCACCAAAAGTCGACTAATTCATGGCAATTCCTGGCTATTGAACGAGAGTCTGGAGTACCGGCCATCGGTAACGGTCCAGAAGGAAAAATCGGCAGAGGATGCACGCAATGGCAGAGACTGGTTCGCCTCGGCCAAGCGAGCATTGCTTGCACCCTACGGCGTCGGTACCGTCGATCAGGCGCTTTTGGGGGTGGTTGCCGCCAAACATTTTTTTGTCAGAAATTTTGCCCTGGCCGGCAAGGTGGTCATTCTCGACGAAGTTCATTCCTACGATCTTTACACCGGCACCCTCATCGACAAATTGATTGCCACCCTTGAAGGGCTGGGCTGCACGGTGATTGTCCTTTCGGCAACGCTGACCGGCAAGCGCCGTGAACAGATCGTTGCCAGTAGGGCTGACGAGGAATTGGAGCAGCCTTATCCCCTGATATCGGGGCGAATCGAGGGTGAACCTTTCGATCCGGTCGCTGCCTCGCCGCCGCAGTCACGCACAATCACTATTGATTTCAAACCAGCCGAAGCTGCGATTGAAGAAGCACTTGCCTTGGCTCGTTTGGGTGGCGCGGTGCTGTGGATCTGTAACACGGTCGATGCCGCACAAACCTGTTTCAGACGTCTAAAGGAACGGGTCATTAACGAATTCCCCCTCGGCCTGTTGCATTCCCGGTTCCCCTATTGGCAGCGGGAGAAGCTTGAAAATGTCTGGATGGACAGGTTTGGCAAGGATGGTGAAACACGCTGTGGCTCCATCCTTGTTTCAACCCAGGTGGTTGAACAGAGTGTTGATCTGGACGCCGATCTGCTGATTACCGAACTGGCTCCAACCGACATGCTGTTGCAACGCCTTGGCCGCCTCTGGCGTCACGAACGTCAAAACCGACCCGTGAGCAGCCCCCTTGTCTGCATTATTGAAGAATCTCTGGCCCTCGAAGAATTTCAACAGCTGACACCGGGAAAAATAAAGAAATGTCTCGGAGCCAAGGCATTTGTTTATGATCCATACATCCTCTTGCGATCACTGGAAGTCTGGCGAAACCGGAACGAAATCAGCATGCCGAGCGATATTCGTGATGCTATAGAAGCCACCTACCTGGAACGGGAGGACGAACCCGAATCATGGCAGGAACTCTTTTTTGAGAACGAAGCGAATTCTATGGCCTATCGTCAAAAGGCCAATATGAGCAGCAACATTTGGCAGGCGGCTCTTGATGATCGCGAAGGGGTTCAGACCCGCCTGAATGAAATGCCGACAATTGCAATGATTCTCTGCCGCAGCATGACGGACCGGGAGGCCCAATTTGTTGATGGAACAAGCGCGGCGTTTTCTGGTGACGACTTTGTTTTTGCCACGGCCAAGGCGATTCATCGCAATCTGGTCAAGGTCCCGGAATATTGTTTTTCCCGCGTTGTTCCTTGTGCTGCATTGGAGAAATACCTGTTCGGAAGTCAGTGTGTCGGCATCATCGACGCGCAAGGGAAAGTGAAAGTCGATGGTTTGAAGGACAAATACAGACTCCATTATTCGGATGAACTGGGTTTGTTTATTGAGAAGTTATCAGCAAAGGAGGAGGTATGAATGTCGCTTTTGACCCGTGGATACCGGTCGTAACCACCAATGGGGAGCGCAGGCTGGCCAGTTTGTGCAGTGTGTTGACCGAAGGGGAGAAATACGCCGATCTGGCGGTGCGTCCGCATGAGCGGGTGTCCTTGATGCGGTTATTTCTCTGTGTGGCCCATGCTGCGCTGGATGGGCCGAAGGATTATGACGAATGGGAACAGGTGCCAAAGAAGCTTCCGGCTGCGGCACAGAACTATTTGACGGAATGGAAGGATTCATTTGAATTGTTCCATCCGACCAAGCCGTGGTTGCAGGTAGCAGAGCTGTTCGGGGAGAATACTTCACCTGTTGCCTTGCTCGATTTTGAATTGGCAACTGGAAATAATTCAACCCTACATGACCATTCAGGACAGGTGGTCACTCGCCAAATTAGGTCGGACAAAATAGTTCTGAGTTTACTCACTTTCCAAAATTTCTCCTCGGGAGGTGGTTCCCCGGTCGCGCAGTGGAAAAACACAAAAACTAGACAAGTTGGCAATCCAGATTCGCCTTGTCTTTCTCAGTCCATGGCGCATTGCTTGGTACGGGGAAAAACTTTGATTGAGACGATTTGTTTAAACCTTCCCTCATATGAGATCGTCCGGCGGATTTACAAGACCTTTTCGATTTATAAGACAGACAAAAAGACGAAAGAATGGGCCCGTGTCGAATTTACCGATGTTGACTTTGGAAGGCCCGTTTGGGAATTTTTCCCAAACAACCCGCAAAGCAATTCACATGCAGTTATTAATGCTACAAAAACATATCTTGGTCGATTAGTCCCGGTCTCAAGGTGGATTCGGTTGCTAAATCAATCAGAAATGTACTGTTGCAATGGATTTAAATACGACACTTTCAAAGACGGTTTTTGTGCGGAGCCAACAGCATCGGTTCAGATCGTAACGAAAAAGGATGAAAAAGGAGTCGAAACGTCCGAACGCGCTGTCGTGCGAATTGATCCGAAGAAAGCATTGTGGCGAGAATTATCAGCCTTACTCATTAAGCGCTCTGCTTTTGGTTTAGGCGGGCCGCTAGCAACAGAATACTTGCCCTATGATTCAGAATTCGATTTTCATGTTTGCGCAATGACACGTGATCAAGCGTCTATGGACATTGCGCTTGAATCTGTATTTCACATAACCCCGGCATTTCATGAAAACATAGCCACGTACCAGGCGGAAATTCTATTTGCGGAGAAGATTTCATGGAGACTTGGGAACTCTGTCGAGGAATACCGTAAAGAAATCGATGGCAGTTGGGAAAAGAAAGTCGAAAAAGCGAAAAACAAGTGGGAGCTTAAAGCAAAACTTCACTCCATCGCCACCACTCACTATTGGACGGCCATCGAAAAAAATCTTTCACTGCTGATGGCCCACATTGAAGCCTTAGGTACCGATGGGGCGATGCCCGCCCGCGAAGTGTGGCGCAAGATGCTTTTTGCTACGGCTTGCGATGCCTACCGCGTCGCTTGCGGTCAGGAGACGCCGCGACAGATACGGGCGTTTGCCAAAGGCTGGCAAAAATTGACGGCAAAAAAAGAAGAGACAATGGCAACTGAAACCAAGGAGGAGGTCGCATGAGCAGTTTGCTGGAACGGCTTGTCAAATTTAAGGAGAACCGGGGGATGATGGCTAATCTCCGCTGCATTCTGATCGCGAACAAAAAGCACCGCGCCTGGCCGGTGCTGCACCGGCTTGGTGTGGGAGTTGATAATGACATCGCTGCTTTTGTTGCCGGTTTGTATGCCACACATCCCGATGTCTGCACCAATGGGAATTTCGGTACCACTTGCAAAGCGATAGAAAGACAGCGCGGGGACAAATCGGGTGACGAAGGCAAGTTGACGCCGACCGAGCGTCGTTTTCAACATCTATTGAGCGCCGAACCGGGCGAGGAACTGCAACAACGCGTTTTGCGCATGATACTGCTGGCCAAAGCTCAGAGTGTGCCAGTCAATTATGAAAAGCTGCTGCTCGATATGCGTTATTGGAATCAACGAACCAAAACAGATTGGGCCACTTCATATTGGGCGCAAAATGCCGAATCTGTTGAGGAGGCGGTATGAACTGGCTTGCTCGTTTTGAAATCGATGCGGATATCGCCCGCCGTGAGAAAGTCTTCGACAGTTATGCCTGGCATCAGAAGCTTTGGGATTGTTTCCCGAACCGGCCTGACGAAAAGCGGAATTTCATGACGCGGGTTGATCCGCTTGAAGGGGTCTTTCGCTTGTGGGTTCTGTCTCGCCATCAACCCACTCGACCGGCATGGTGTCCGGCTGATGTTTTTGACCTCAATAAGATCGCCCCTACATTTCTGTCGCACCGCTACTATGTTTTCGATCTGAAAGCCAACCCGACCAAGGCCCAGGTTCTGCATGATGCCAACGGCCAACCTCAGCTGCAAGCCAACGGTAAGCGTAAACGCGGCAAGCGGGTGCCGTTGGTCGACCCTGATGAATTACGCACATGGCTGGGGCGTAAAGGTGAAGTTCGTTGCCGCGACACACAAACGGGTGCAGATATTCCTGGAGGTTTTCAGATCATTTCAGACCGGCCACTTGAGATCAGCCCCATGGTGGAAAGTCATTTTCGAAAAAAGGATCAGAGCGCCTATCACGGGGGCGTCCGGTTTCGCGGCACGCTTGAAGTAACGGATCGGGATTATTTCATTAAGAGCTATCAGGAGGGGATCGGCAGCGCCAAAGGGTTCGGTTTTGGCCTATTGCTGCTGGCTCCAATCAATCTGTAATCAATTCATATACTTAAAAAGGAGAACCAACCATGAAACATCTTGAACTGCACATCATTCAATCCGTCCCCGTCGCCTGTCTCAATCGCGATGACCTAAATTCCCCCAAGACCGCCGTTTTCGGTGGCGTTCAGCGGGCACGGGTGTCGAGCCAGTCGTGGAAGAGAGCGATTCGGGAAATGGCCGATAAAGAACTTGATACGTCGGGCCAATTTAAAGGGAAGAGAAGTCGCTTGTTCATCGAGAAGATCTTTTCGGAACTCAAGGGTTTGGGAGAAAGTGATGAAAAAGCAAAAGCACTTTCGGTTTGTGCAGGGCACTACCTGGGCAAACTCGATCCGAAGCAGGAAGGGAAAGTAAAGACACTCGTGTTTCTCTCACCTCTGGAATACGAGATTTTTGCCAATCTTCTGTATTCACTTGATGACGAAGATAAGGACAAATTGGTAGCGGCAGTCGATGGCGTAGATACCTCAAAATTGGCAGATGAAGACAGCGATGATGATGCTGAAGGTGAAGTGGAGAAACCTGAAAAGGGAGAAAAGAAACTAACACCAAAAGCATTCACCAAGATTGTATCTAAGATTTTGAAATCACGCGTTGAAAAAGCATTTAAAGGAGAGAAGAAGGAAACCCAAAGTTTGCCCAAGGATGCCGCAGATGTTTCCATCTTCGGGCGAATGATTGCAAATGATCATTCATTGACAATCGAAGCTGCGGCGATGTTTTCCCATGCGCTCTCCACACATAAGGTTGACAACGAAATTGACTTTTTTTCCGCTGTCGATGACCTGCAGCCTAAAGAAGAATCTGGTGCGGGGATGACCGGAACACTTGAATTTAACTCGGCCACTTATTATCGGTTTGCCGCCCTCAACCTCGACATGTTGGCGGATTCCGACCATTTGGAAAGCATGAGCCAAGAAGAGCGCCAGAGTGTGGTGAGAACATTCATCGAAGCGACCATTAAGGCGGTACCAAGTGCTCGAAAAAACACCATGAATGGCAATACTCTGCCGGTTTATGTGCTCGGCATAGTCCGCGAGAAGGGGCACCCCATTCAACTGATTAATGCATTCGAATCACCAATCCGTTCCAACCAAGGGTATGCCATCAAGTCGATCGAGTTGCTGAAAGCCGAGTATGCAAAACTCAAAGACACATGGGGTGTCGATGCGGTTTTCGAACAGGCCATCCCGAATATAGGCCTGAAACCGTTCGTCGAAGGGATGGTGGCTCATGTCGTCTGATCTGGCCTATCTGGCCCTGAGGCTGGAAGGGCCAATGCAATCCTGGGGGTTCGACAGCCAGTACAATCGCCGCAATACCGGGCTGATGCCGACCAAAAGCGCGATTGCCGGAATGTGCTGCGCTGCTCTGGGTTTGAATCGTGGCAGCGATGGTGAACGAGACTTCCTTGTTTTGTTTGCGAAAACCAAAATGACAGCAATTGCCATTCCCCGGAACCGAGCGAAGAAGGAATTGCCGGTCAGGCGTTTACAGGATTATCACACAGTTCAAAACACAAGGCGGGCAAGCGGTGGGATTAACAAGGATTGTGTCTTGACTCATCGACAATATTTGACCGACGCGAGTTTCGGAGTAATTTTGACGGGAGAGCGCTCCCTGCTCGAACTGATTTCCGAGGCTCTGAAAAACCCGGTCTGGGGTGTCTGGCTTGGACGCAAGAATTGTATTCCGACTGCTCCCGTGCTGGCGGGGCTGAAAGATACGGAAACCGAAGCATTAAAACTTTTGATTGGTGAACAGCCGATTGGAACATTCACGCGACAGATCGAGGTCGCCAACTTCGCTGATGGTCGGGACAGTATTCCAGACGCGCCGATATCTTTTGCATCAGACCAGCGTACATTTTCACCAAGAAGGGTGAGGACTGAAGTGGGCAAGAGCTAGATTTTGCAATCGGCCCCGCCAAAGCCTTCGGCTGTAGCCTGCTGTCATTGGCAGGAGCCTGAACAAGGCGATCTCTTTGACTGTCTGTAACTTATAAGCTACAATTATGCCGACCTATCCTTACGAAATCGATTATTACGTCACCGAACAGGGTGACAAACCCTTCAAAAACTGGCTGGAGGGCTTGCGCGATGTCCAAGGCCGGGCCAGGATTCGTGTTCGGCTGGACCGGGTTCGCCTCGGCAATCTAGGTGATCACCGTTCCGTCGGGGCGGGTGTCCAGGAGTTGCGCATCAACTTCGGACCCGGCTATCGCGTTTATTTCGGCATCGAAGAAAAACGTGTGGTGCTGTTGCTGTCGGGCGGCGACAAATCAACCCAGGCACGTGACATCGCAAAAGCGCAAGAATACTGGCGTGACCAGCTAAGGAGATCGGCAAATGACTAAAACCACGGCTTACCAGAGCGACCTGATCGAAGCCCTCAAAGACCCCGAAGAGGCGGCGGCCTACCTCAACGCGGCTATTGAAGAAGGGGACCGGGCCGCATTTCTGTTGGCGTTGCGCAATGTTGCCGAGGCCTGCGGTGGCATGGCAGCCCTTGCCGAGAAGACTCAACTCAGCCGGGAAAGCCTTTATCGGACCCTGTCGAACCGGGGGAATCCGGAAATCAAGAGCCTGAATGCGATACTGCATGCCATGGGTTTGCGGCTCGCGGTCGAACCGGAGAACCGGGAGTGTCCTGCTGCTTGAAATACTGACCATTGAAGGGCCAATCACAAAGGGGGGAAGATGGCCGAACCGATACTGCCACCACTCAAACCGATCCCGATCAAAGACCGGGTTTCGGTTATGTACATCGAAAAAGGGCAACTCGATGTGCTCGACGGGGCGTTTGTCGTGGTCGACAAGATCGGCGTGCGCACCCATATTCCGATCGGCGGTGTCGCATGCCTGATGCTTGAGCCGGGCACACGCGTTTCCCATGCCGCCGTCACCCTGGCCTCACGGGTCGGCTGTTTGCTGGTCTGGATCGGCGAAGCAGGGGTTCGGCTATACGCCTCAGGCCAACCAGGTGGCGCACGGGCCGACCGCCTGCTCTATCAGGCTAAACTTGCCCTTGATGATGCGGCACGGCTCAAGGTGGTTCGCAAAATGTATGAAATTCGTTTCGGTGAACCACCGCCAGCACGACGTAGTGTCGATCAACTTCGTGGCATAGAGGGTGCTCGGGTTAAAAAAATGTACGACCTGCTCGCCCGGCAATACAAGGTCCCCTGGAAAGGACGGAATTATGACCATCGGACCTGGAGTAGCGGAGACAATGCTAACCGCTGTCTCAGTTCTGCAACCGCCTGCCTTTATGGTATCTGCGAAGCAGCAATTCTGGCTGCTGGATATGCGCCGGCGGTAGGGTTTATCCACACTGGCAAGCCGCAGTCCTTTGTTTATGACATTGCCGACATTTTCAAATTCGATACAGTTGTCCCAGTCGCCTTTAAAGTTGCGGCCCAAAAACCATACAACCCGGAACGCGATGTACGGATTGCCTGCCGAGATGCGTTCCGGCAAACAAAGTTGCTCAAAAAAATCGTACCAACCATTGAGCGAGTCTTGGCTGCCGGGGAACTGGACGTCCCAAGTGCACACAGCGAAGCCGTCGAGGTTGCAATTCCCAACAAAGAAGGACTAGGTGATGCTGGTCATCGTGGTTGAAAATGCCCCAGACCGTCTACGCGGACGTTTGGCATTATGGTTACTCGAAGTTCGCGCAGGTGTCTATGTCGGCAAAATATCCAAACGTGTTCGAGATATGCTATGGGGCACCCTTGAACAAGGCATCGAAAACGGCAATGCTGTCATGGTGTGGTCATCCAATACAGAATCCGGATTTGACTTCATGACCCTGGGAGAGAATAGACGCATCCCTAAAGAAATGGATGGACTTAAACTCGTCTCTTTTTTGCCCCTTGTGAGTACAGAAAGAAGTCCCGATGTTTGATGCTGCATATCGTCTGAAAAGTTGGTAGTTTTTTTTGCTCTTTGAAAATCTTATGTTTTCAGTGGGTTAGAAGAAGTATGTTCCCCGCACACGCGGGGATGAACCGGTCTGCGCTACGACTCAGGCGTGTCTTATAACATGTTCCCCGCACACGCGGGGATGAACCGTGAGGGTTGACGCTTGACTTCAGCGCCGGTGCATGTTCCCCGCACACGCGGGGATGAACCGCGCGTATGTCCTGTATTACAATCTTGTCTCGTATGTTCCCCGCACACGCGGGGATGAACCGGCGTGATGTATCTCAACGGGCATCCTTTGGCGATGTTCCCCGCACACGCGGGGATGAACCGTCATTCAACATGGTACCAAACGGCAATGGATAATGTTCCCCGCACACGCGGGGATGAACCGTTCAAAGACTTTGGCCAGTTTGCGAAAACCGCATGTTCCCCGCACACGCGGGGATGAACCGCTAAAGGAGCAGTTGGCGAGGATGGGTGCCTCATGTTCCCCGCACACGCGGGGATGAACCGATGTCCAACAGAGACCGAATGATCGGAGCCACATGTTCCCCGCACACGCGGGGATGAACCGTCATCGACCAGCGCCAGCTCGAATTCGATGCTATGTTCCCCGCACACGCGGGGATGAACCGAACAACAACAATCGGGCCAGGGCGGTGAGGCGATGTTCCCCGCACACGCGGGGATGAACCGGCGACGATGCCGCGCCATGTGCTGGCCTCCTTATGTTCCCCGCACACGCGGGGATGAACCGTCATGCGCCTGCATCCCCGGGAGAGGAACACTATGTTCCCCGCACACGCGGGGATGAACCGGTCGCCCTCGTCACCTCATCCTACACGTTTTCATGTTCCCCGCACACGCGGGGATGAACCGCGATCAGGTCCGAATGCTTGGAATGAGGCCTAATGTTCCCCGCACACGCGGGGATGAACCGA
>RRYU01009315.1_pt1 | contig 11768 bp, 9 predicted proteins | sample 2162651 | NCBI WGS metagenome assembly RRYU01 (sample SAMN10267283, study PRJNA491782) | microbial mat metagenome | isolation source: biomat in the production well | place: Japan: Minami-Kanto gas field, natural gas well KTG3 | collected 2017-06 | reverse complement strand
CACAGGCTGTGTTTCGCCTCCGGCAGGGTGGAAGAAAACCATCTTTTGGTCGCGATTTTTTCGCCTCCGGCGAAAAAATCGCGACCAAAAGATATCATGTACCACATAGATCAGGATCACACAATACAAATTGCAGAAAAAAACCTGACAGGTTTTTACCTGTCAGGTCTAAACGAGCCGTATGTTTGAGGTATTACTGCACACGCACCTTTTCGGCTGGCAATTCCAGGGTTTCAGTTACATCTTCCCAGCCCATTCCCGGCACCCAGCGCATTGCCGCCGGGCTGTCAGGATCCAGTGCCAGCAGTCGCACCCAGCCATTTTCTACCAGGTCTTTTACGGCGGGGCTGGCAGCCAGCACGGCCTCGATGCGCTCGCAGGGTGCTTCGACCATCACCTGCAGGCGCAGCGGCTCGTGGAACCAGCGACCATCGGCGGTCTGAACCGACTGCAACGCCAGGCCAGTACGCAGATCTCCACCATTGCCTAGCACCACGCCCAGCGAGCCAACACGGTTGTGCAGGGTTTTGGTGCCACATCCAAACACCTCGTTATCTACTGTCGAGGCCAGATACTGCAAGTTGATCCACGAGGCCACCACCATCGGGGCTGAGAGGATCAAGGTCAGAATGGAATTGTCCGGGTCAGTTGTCCAGTCGTACTCGTGCAAGAAGCTCCGTCCTTGCAGATCTACGCCACGGGTACGTTGCCGCCGTGCGGCAATAAAGGCGGCGTTGCGTGCCAGTGCCCATTCGGGGCGCACTTCGGACCAGTCCCTGGCGCGGCGGCGCAAAAACTCGTCCAGGATGGTACGTGGGCGTTCGGCCAATCCCAGAGTAGCGGCACGCTCGGCGCGCACTAACAGCGCCGTCTGCGCCAACCACTGCTTGAGCTGTGCGACATCGTCGCGATGGCTGGCAGGAACCTGCTCGGTGTCGAGCAGGATAACCTCGTCGATAGAGGTGTCATGCACGCCAGCCACAAACCAGGTATCCTCGGGCACCTGGTAGCCCAGAGTGGGCAACTGCTGACGAACGGCTGCGTCATTCAGCACGGTGGCGGCTACGCGGGCATTGATCGCCCCGCTGTGACCACAACAAGCGCCACAGTCCAGGCCAGCGGCGTGGGAATTATTCTCGCTGCGGCTCTCGTGCCCGGCCAGCAGCACCAGTCGGGCAAATCGGTTGCGCAGGCCCATATTCTTCAAAATCGTGGCGGCCATGGTAATACGGTCATTCAGGGCAATACCGTTCCCCTGCTCGTCTGGAGCAAGTGCAAAGGGCGCACTGCCCTCGTTGTTGCGCGGCCTACGTAGCCAGGCCAGCGCATCGTTGGCCAGGCCAATGCCATAAGCCAGACCAAAAGTTTCGACAAAGGTAAACATTGACGCCGGGGCAGACTGCACCTGCTTGATCGCATAGGACGTATTCATAGCCTGCTTATCCGGTGTGACGGGACTCAGGCGCACCGACGGCTTGAGCAACACCGGGCAACGCGCACTGCTCTTGCCATTTGTCTGCCAGTCCAGGCTAATGCCAAAGAACCCGGCGAAACCCAGCGTTTCGATCGCTTCATTCTGTGCTTCGAGATGGCGGCGTAGCGGTTCGGAGCGCACATCGATACAGAATACAGCCTGCACTGCCGGTCGCTCGGCAAACTGATCGCGGACGGGAGCGGACAGCCTGGCTACAACGCGGCGGGCATAGCTATCTTCCAGGGCTTCTTGAAAGATCACCCGCACAGCTTCATCCTCAACCGAGGTCGTTGTTACCAGGCGGGTCAGGCCAGGGGCGGGATGCGGTGCAAGTTGGGCTACCCCCACATCGGCACAGATGCGAATAGCCAGCAACTCGGCCACTGCGCCACCATCTTCATTGCCAGCCTGCCAGTCGGCACGGCGCATATACGAGGCCCAGCCAGACACACCCGCCAGAAGATGATAGAGGTACGTTTCACGTTCGCCCCCGGTCACATCAAGATGATTGAGCATCGTGGCAATCGCACTGTTTGCATCCTCGGGCAGACCCTTCACCCAGGCCCGCCAGCCAGACAACCCGGCAATTTCGAGCGAACGATCGACCTGGGCAGCCTCGCGCCAGGATGCATACAGCCCCAGATTTGCCTGCGACGCCCCCCACTTGATGCCACTGTGAGGCACGTGTACACCACACCAGAGCGTAATATGACGCAAAACCTGCTGGTTCCAATTGGTGCCATATTGCCGGTCATGGCGCTCGGCCAGGGTTAGCACATTGCCAGCCGGGCGCAGCGGCATGGGAGACCTACCACACAGAATTGCCTCCAGGGCCTCAGGCTCCTGGCCAGCCCGCCGGGCAGCCCGCTCGAGTTCGTCCGGGCCAAAGGCTCCCTCTTGCCAGCGATCCTGATAGAATTCTAACCCGGGCAAGATCTGGCCATTCAGCCCATCGCATATCTCATGGGCAGCTTCTGCCACTGGTTTCGATGCAAAGCCCAGGAAAGGGTTGACTGCTATATAGTTAGTCAGATCCCACAGCGGTGGAATGCGGCGACAAACACTCGCCACTTCGTCGGGCACATAATCGGTAGCACAGGCAATATTAATCGTCTCGGTTACCTTACGCATGCTCGGCGCTCCTTGCTGTAAAACTATTCCAGATACGATCCACAAGACGGTCGGCAATTGCCCCAAAATAAAAGCCGTGCAAGGCATGCACATAAAAGGCTCGTCCAGCAGCAGTACGTGCAAATAGCGGCAGTAGCGCATAAAGCAGTGCCAGCGTGACAAAGGCAACTGCAGGCAAGATCGCGGCAGCCCAGGCCAGCGGGCCAGTCGGCACAGCCATTTCGCCCAGTACCGGCGCAAAGAACAGACCGGCACCGCGATAGAGTGCAAAAACTATAATCGAAACGACCACCGTTGCCAGGCCCGCAGTTGTGATATTACGCATACGACTGCTACCAGCAGCCCCATTGAAGCAGGCAATCCACACCTGGCCGATAGATAAGGCCACGATGGTTGTCAGCGTCAGTTCGCCTGGCGAGTGCAGCGGATCAAAACCAGTAACCAGGGCGGCCAGTGCCAGCGCGGGCACAGCAACCAGTGTACCGATCAGTGCCAGTGTCATTGTGCGTACAGGCCGGGCCGGCGCAGCCGATGAAGACTGACGGGGCAGATCGCCAGCGCGCAAGAAAGACCAGGCCTTATAGCACCCATGGCCCACCAGATGCAGGATCGCGGCCGGAAATGCTGCCAGACCAAACTGCACCATCATAAAGCCCATCTGACTGACGGTAGACCAGGCAAGCGTACGCTTGACGGTTGTTTGTGCCCACATTGCCAGCATGCCCAGGATAGCTGTGATTGTCCCCACAAACGCCAGCATAAATAGAGCGGTTGGCACAGTGATGATCAGCGGCGCAAAGCGTAGCAGTAGCACTCCCCCGGCATTGATGATCCCCGCGTGCATCAGGGCTGACACAGGCGTAGGTGCTTCCATCGTTTCGGGCAGCCAGCTATGGAAAGGAAACTGTGCCGACTTGGTCAGGGCTGCTACAACAATTAACAGGGCAACCAGCGTCGAAGCCAGTGACCAGCCCGGCGCAGCGGCAATACGCTCGAGAAAGACTTGCAGATCCATTGTGCCCCATCCCCAGCCAATCAGCAGAATGGCACACAGCAGGGCCACGTCGCCCAGGCGGCTGATCAAGAATTTCTTACGCGCCGGGGGATATGCTTCATTCCGATCACGGTAAAAAGTCAAAAGCTGGTGCAGACCCAGGCTTGTACATGACCAGGTGGCAAACAACAACAGCAGGTTCGTAGACAGAATAAATATATAAGCCGCGCTTACCGTGAAGAATAGCCAGCCCAGAAACTGACGCTGACGCGGTTCGCCATCGAGGTAACGCAGCGAAAAGCGGTAAGTTACCGTTCCTACACCAGCTACCAGCAGGGCAATGACCGCGTTAAGGCGATCAATCGCAATGCCTGGAAACTCAATGGGGATCGGGAAAAGCGCCTGCCAGAACAGCAGCAGCGCAGATAGACCGGTCAGTCCGCCGAGGAGGGTCAGCAGCGCATATTCCGCTCGGCCCGCCGTGTTGTGCATAGGTGTCTCCTTTTTTTAAGATACTCAACTCTTCGGTTGCGAATAATATATCACGAAAAGTTTTTCGTATGAATAATCCAATGGGTAGGTTTGCCTATCCATTCGGGTAGTTTTTAATATTCTTCACAAGCAAGGGTACAGTGTCTCAGTAACAGGAGGTACGCGGTCGTCCTTACTCTGGGCAGATATCGCCTGCCGTTCGTCACACTCATGGCAGGCGGCAGGGTGGAAGAAGACATCTTTTTCTCAACATTTTTCGCCTCTGGTGAAAAATGTTATTAGCGCGAAAAAGATCTGGGATGGTGAAGACTTCCAACCATCAATTCGGCGAACCGTGCATCTGAATCACCCCACCCCCCGACCCCCTCTCACGGGTAGGTTTTTTCCGTAGGGACGCGCTTCTGCGCGTCCGCAGGGCATCTTGATGCGGAACACGTTCCCACGGACAGGCAGACGCCTGTCCCTACGGATCGCGTTGGAACGCCATCCATCGAAAAACCTACCCCTGAGGGGGATCCTAAACCCCTGCCGGGAGGCTTAACGCGATGGGTATGGCTAATCCGGCCCCATCCCTGGGCCAATGATGGGCCAGCGCGGAGCTGCGCTCATGCCTAATGGATTGGATAGCGAATCAGATTGGACAGACCGATGAGTACCATGACCAGCGCGGTGCCCAGCAGCACGGCCCGCACGGGCAGCCAGACAAAACGCCCGGCCATGCCCGCGAAGAATAGCGCCAGGGCCAGGAGCACGGCGTTGAAGACGTAGTTGTCGCCGGTCTGGTTGGCCACCGTGCCGGCCTGAAAGGTGGCTGCGGCCTCGGTCTCGAGACGATCGGCCTCAACGCTTGCAGCCAGCTGGTACTCAGGCTGGAGGAACGGGCTGGGCAGCGCCGCAGGGTTGCTGCGTGGCTCGCTGGCGAGCCAGGCCTCGAAGGCGGGCACGAACTCAGACCGGAAGCGCACCCGGTAGAAGTCGGCCAGATCCGGCTCATCACGCGCGAAGGCCTCGAGCCAACTCGTGAACAGCTGAATATCGACCTGGGCTTGCTCGGCAGCCGTGTTCGACGACCGCACCGACTCGGTGCGCAGGGCACCGGCCTGGTTGAAGTTGGTCGCCATCACGCCGCTCCAGCGCCCGGCCTGGTAGCCGCTCCACGAGGTCGCCAGGGCTGCCAGGGAGAGGATAATCGCGGCGACCGTTTCGATCACTTTTTCCCACTGCTGGTAGTCTAGACCGAACAAACCCTCAAGACGCCCGGCAGCGGTCTTTGGCCCGTCACTAGCCGAAGGATTGGTCATGGCAGTACCTCGTATTATGGCTCGCCGGCAAACGGTTGCCGACTCTCGGCGACCGGCTTCTCACGCCGATGAGGCAGGGCGACCCAGGCGATCAGCGCGCCGATTACGCACACCAGCGCCGTGATCAGGAGCACGCGCTCGTAGGCGGCCAGGTAGGCCACCTGGTAGCCAGCCAGGAGGCGCGCCCCGACGTCGGGGAACGCGGCGGCCCCGGGCGAAGTCGGATCCAGCATGATGTTCAGCGCACCCATCGCCTCGTCAATGCGCTCGGACGGCACGCCAGCGATCAGGAGCATGCGCTGGTAGATCGCCGTGCCGTAGATGGCCAGCAGCCCCGCCGCCATTGCGTTGCCGATCCCGCCGCCAAGCTGGCGCACCGAGCTGTTGATGCCCGTGCGCACGCCGAGGGCGTCGCTGGGCACGGCAATGAAGAAGGCGAAGGTAAATACTGTGCCGGCCAGCACCATCGCCGCGCCGAACCCGAATAGGAGCAGCGCCAGCACGGGATAGAAGCCAGCGGCGCGGGTCAGCCCGATCGTCGCGCAGAACACGCCACCAGCGAGCAGGCTGCCGATCAGGATCGGCCGCGGGTCGGCATCAACCAGGCGTCGGCTGGCGTACAGCACCATCAGCAACATGCCCAGGACGTACGGGATCAGCGCCAGCGATGCCAGCACCGGGCCATACGCGTAGACCGCCTGCAACACATTGCGCACCTGGGTGACGAGGGCGATCGTGCCGAACTGCATACACAGGCCGTAGATCATCAGCACAATCAGGAACCGGCGCTGGATCCTGCTCTGGCCGAAGATCGAGTCCGGCGTATGGCGATCCCACCACACGAGCAGCGCGATACCGACGCCGACGCCGGATAAGGCCCCGGTCAGCACCCACCCCGCCTGCGGTCGCTGCGAGAAGGCCGCCAGGAGACTGGCCATCGCGCAGAGAACCGTCAGCGCCCAGGCGGCGTGGCCGACGACATCGACGCGCCGCCCCAGGTCTACCCGGCTCTCGCCGACTTCACGCCGCACCAGCGCGATCGCGACGATACCGAGCGTGATCGGCACGAGAAAGGTGCCCCGCCAGTCGAACAGGCGGTTCATCAACTGGCCGAGCAGCCCGGCCGTAAGGGTTGCAATGGCGGTGAACAGCACATAGATCGCGATAGCGCGGGCGCACGCCACCGCATCGTCGTCGAAGGCCAGGTAGAGCATCGAGAGCAAGAGCGGCAGCACCAGCACGCCAAAGGCTCCGGCGATGGAGCGCGCCACGATGAACCATGGCACCGACGGAACGAGCAGCACGACCAGGTTGCCAACGAGCAGGCCGGTCAGCCCGATCAGCATCACCCGCCGGCGCCCGAACATGTCGCCCAGTACGCCACCGATCAGCAGGAACGCCAGGCTGAGCAGGCTGATCACGCTCATCCAGAAGCCGTAGGTGGCCCAGCCGGCGTTGAAGGCCGCGACCTCCGGCGCCCAGAAGACCGACGGCGGCGGCTCGGTATTCTTCGCGAGCGCGGCGACGACGCATGCTGCCAGGATCCACCAGCGCCGCTCAGCGCGGACGCCGGTATCACTCGGGATGGACATTGCCGGAGGATTGGACACGGTAGCTCTCACGTGGGTTATTCAGGTGAATGGTGCGACGATGCAGGTGCCGGTTGAAAGAGCTTGCATCTTGCGCCATTCGGCTCGTTGTTCCACTCTCGTTCATCGGCGTGGATAGGCAACAAACAGCCCATCCACGCTGAACCGACCGATCGTCCGCTTCAGGCCGTTTCAGGCTCGGCGAAGTACTCCTTGAGTCGGGCCTCCTGCCGGGCCCATCGTTCCTGCTGGCGACGCTGCACCCGGCCATGCACCGAACTGGCTACCGCCACCTTTACTGCTGTCTTCAACAAGCCCACTGCCACCTCCTCACTGCGACCTGGTCTCCTCCAGCGCCGCCACCAGATCCGCGGCCGGAATCCCCCGTCGAGCAGGAGGCGGCCACCCGCAGCCGTCCAGGATCTGACCACGTCGAGCACCCACAGGTTCTCGAAAACCACCACCACGGCACCGGCCGTCATCTGCTCACCGATCAGCGCCAGGTCGTCTCCATCGAGCAAACCCGAGGAGGCGCCCTGCCACACACCCAGATCCAGACCCTGAGCGGGCGGCAGCTCAGTAGCCGGAATCACCTGCACGCCGTCGGTGTCCCGCCGGAGGAACTCCACATCCAGAACCTGGATCACTCACCGATCGGCCAGGTCCAGCAGCCGCTCGAACCCGCCCACGGTCGGCTGCCCGTTCGGAAACTCCACGGCAACGTAGTCGACCGGACCCAGCACATCGCCGACGTCAGAACCTTCCTCAGCCATGCCTGCTCCTCCTAACTAAGGAACCGCGAACCGATACTATCACGACTTACATCACTCGTCTGCTCCCGTGCAGGGTGTGCAGCCAGGATAAGCCAGGCCGCGACCACTATCGTTACAGTTCGCCGAAGACGCTGGCGGCTCGTGTAACGATGTTGGACTGAGCCCGCGTTAGAGTACCTCGCACATGGACAAGGCGAAGGATCTAAGGATCTCAACTGGGGCACAGTCTACGGCCCACTTTCAAGCGGGGCAGATGGATCGTGGCTCGCCATTCTGCTGTGGGTCGTGCTCACCGCCGCTGGCATGGGCGCTCAGTCTGCCACGAACAAACGTAGCCTGGCGGTTGACTTGCTGCCTGAGGAAAAGCAGCCCGTACGGCGAGCGAATGCTTGACCAGCCACCTACCCACCGCCGACGACTTCGCCCCGGGCGCCCGGTCGTGCTCGTCGGCCTGGGGTTTTTGGCGGCATCCAGGGCCTCTCACGTGTAGGGTTTTTCCGTAGGGACGCGCTTCTGCGCGTCCGCAGGGCGTTCTGATGCGAAAAAACATCCGCACGGACAGGCAGAAGCCTGTCCCTACGGATGGCGTCACGACGCGATGCGGCCAAAAAGTCTACACCTATGAGGGCCCCAGGGCCCGTGCAGCGGGGGCCGACACCTTTGGCAGCAAGAGCCAACCGCCTGGCTGTTCATCGCGTTGCCGTACAAGATGAATCCAGAGAAAGGAACAAGTACATGATGCGTGGACGACAGCAGGCACGGCGCGAGGAGCGCCAGCAGGAGCGCGAAACTTTTGGGCGCCGCGGCACCGCCGTACGCTACAAGGTGCGCCAGCGTATGGTCGCCATCGGCGACGATTTTTGGATTGAGGACGCTGACGGACGGCGTGCGTACAAGGTCGATGGCAAGGCTCTGCGCATTCGCAAGACGCTGATCATCGAGGACACGCAGGGCCAGATGCAGTGCCGGGTGCAGGAGCGTATGCTGCGCGTGCGCGACACGATGGAGATCGAGGGGCCGGGCGGCGAGACCCTGGCCAGGGTGCGCAAGGCGCTGATCACGCCGGTGCGCGATCGCTGGATCGTCAAGATCGGCGACGGACCCGACCTCGAGGTTCAGGGCAACATCCTTCACCACGAGTACACCATCGGCGACGGCGACCGCAAGATCGCCGAGGTCTCGAAGAAGTGGTTCCGCGTACGCGATCAGTACGGGGTGGCGATTGAGCCTGGCCAGAACGAGGGGCTGATCCTCGCCGTGACGATCGTCATCGACATGATGGCCCACGGCGGGCGCTAAAATAATATTGTTAGCGCGAAAAAGCCCTGGGATAGAACAGACACACACTCGTCAGGGTGGCGGAAAACCATGTGAATCACCCCACCCCCTGGCCCTTGCAAGGGTAGGTTTTTTCGGTAGGGGCAGGCCCCCGTACCTGCCCCAGGCCGTCCTGATGCCGAAAACGCTGTCTGGGGCAACCACGGGGGGTTGCCCCTACCGATCCCATTGGCATGCGGTCGAGCGAAAGAACCTACCCGTGTGAGACCGCCTGGCCCCCGCTCCTTGCAGGGGCGGATTTCCCCCCTCTCCCTGAGGGAGAGGGGGGCAGGGGGGTGAGGGCGTTTGGTTGACCCAGGAGTTATTCGCGCTAATAAAATCTTTCGTATTGCGGCGCGGCTTCCGCCGCGTCGCACCACAAACAGCAAGTGAGGAGCACACCTATGCAGAGCGGACCAATTCAGATTATCACGTTCGCCTTCGACCGTGTCGATCGGTTCGAGGGGCAGATCCTCCGCGAGCTCGACGAGCTGCGCGGCCACGGCCTGATCCGGGTTGTCGACCTACGCTTCGTGATGAAGGAGGCCGACGGCACCGTCCACGCGCTCCAGGAGCGCGATCTGCCCGACGGGAGCGTCAGCGCGTTCGGCGCGCTGCTCGACCCACTACTCGGCTTTGCCGCGACCGTTGAGGCGCGCCCCGAGGCGGCTGCGTCGCTGGATACGCTGCTTAGCCCGGAGGGGCAGAGTCCGGGGCTTGGCCTGGGCGAGATCCGTGCGGCGGCTGCCGACCTTGCGCCCGGCACCGCCGCCGCCCTCCTGGTGGTCGAGCACGCCTGGGCGATCGGCCTTGGGACGGCTATCCGCGAGGCGGGGGGCAGGATGGTCGCCCAGGGCTTCCTCACCCGCGACGCGCTGCTGGCCATCGGCCAGGAGCTGAACGCGATCGTGGAGGCCGAAGTGGCCGTCGAGCGAGCCGCGGCGATCAAGGGCGCGGCCATGCTCGACACGCTCACGACCCTGGCCGCCGCCGAGGAGGTGCAGCGTGCGGCGATGGCCGAGGCTGCGGCCACGGTCGTCAGCGTCGACACCTTCCGCGCCAGCGTCGCCGCCGAGGCCGTGCGCGCCCTGGTGATCGCGGGGTTGCTCACCGAGGCCGACGCCGTCGACGCCGTCGACGTGCTGCTCGACGCCGAGTTGATTACCGCCGATGTCTTTCAGCAGGCCACCGACGCCGCCGACGCCGCCCTCGCCGAGATCGACCAGGGCTGGTAGCCGCGAGCGTCGCGCATTGTGGCACACGGCTGATGCGCGGCTGTTGTTGCTCGGCGTACCATAACCATACCCGTACATATTCATCAAACGAAAGGCGTCGAACATGGCTTCACCAAACGGCGGCAGCAGATCGCGGCGTGTAGCTATCGCATGCCAGGGAGGCGGCAGCCACACGGCCTTTACCGCCGGCGCGCTCAGGCCCCTGCTGCGCGAGGCGGGACGGGGCGACTACCAGATCTGCGCCTTCACCGGTACCTCGGGCGGGGCGCTCTGCGCCGCACTGGCCTGGTATGGACTGGTCACTGAGCCAGGCACCGCCGGCCACCAGCTGGCGATCAGGCTGCTCGACGAGTTCTGGCGCGACAACTCGGCCCAGTCGCCCTGGGAGCAGTGGTTTAATAGCTGGACGATCAGCCTCATCCAGATGCACATGCAGGGCCGCCTGCCTGAGCTTAAGGGCAGCCCCTACTCGCCCCAGCACGTTCTATCGATTGAACTACTCAAGACCCTGGCGCCCCGGAGCGAGTTCTTCGACCTGCGGGCCTTGATCGAGAAGTATATCGACCTTCGCCAGGTCACCCAGCCGGTGGCCGATCCGCGGTTGCTCATCGGGGCTGTCGGCGTCCTCTCGGGCAAATTCAAGGCCTTCGACTCGAAGGCGGCTGAGATCTCCATCGACGCCATCCTGGCATCGACCACCCTACCCAACCTCTTCCAGGCCATCAAGATCGGCGAAGAGATCTACTGGGATGGGCTGTTCTCACAGAACCCGCCCGTGCGCGAGTTGGTATCCAACGTCGACGTGGCCCTCAAGCCCGACGAGATCTGGATCATCCGCATCAACCCCCAGTCGATCAGCCAGGAGCCCCGCAGTGTCGAGGAGATCGAAGACCGCCGTAACGCCGGGAGGCGTAACCTGTCGCTCACCCACGAGGTCGAGGTGATCGAGCGCATCTCGCAGTGGCTCAGAGAAGGTCGCTTCAAGAGCGACCACGCCAAGCCGATCACCTTTCGCTGGATCCAGATGAGCGCCGCGCTGAGCGATCAGCTGGGCTATGTCTCGAAGCTGAACCGCGACCCGGCCCACCTCAACCGTCTGATTGCCGACGGCGAGGCTCAGGCCGAGGCGTTCCTGACTGCGCTGCCGGCACCTGAGGCGGCTCTGGTCTAGGCTTAATACTTTTTAAATAAGACATGGTTCATGTTTACGTTACAGTTTCGTTGGACGATACGCCCTCACCCCCTGCCTCCTCTCCCTAAGGGAGAGGGGGAAAACGGGGCATCCTGGCGGCACACGCGGAGCGTGTGCCGCCAGGATGCCCCGTCCGGTTCCCCCGCCCCTGCACGGGGCGGGGGAGAGGGGACATACGCATCAGATTAGTTGCTTGAATCACCCCACCCCCTCGCCCCATATGCATCACGGTACGCCTCCCGGCGGGGGGTTGGGGGCCGGAGGCCCTAA